>Ga0316218_1001883_pt1 | contig 21233 bp, 12 predicted proteins | sample TBH18003metaG_FD_203634 | JGI IMG/M metagenome (GOLD analysis project Ga0316218, IMG submission 203634) | Freshwater microbial communities from Trout Bog Lake, Wisconsin, USA - TBH18003 | ecosystem: Environmental > Aquatic > Freshwater > Lake > Hypolimnion/Profundal zone | place: USA: Wisconsin...
TCTTTCGAATGCATCGGGAGTGGAAATATAATCAGGACAAGCAATGAATACCTGTTCCATTTCGGGTTCTACGGATAATGCCGTTGGTCCAATATCATAAGTATTTACTGGTACACGTCTGTAAGTTAAAATTTCTAATCCTAGTTTTTCGGCAGAACGGGTGAATATTTCTCTACACTCTTCTTTTAAACGAATATCTTTCGGAAAAAATAAAACACCCACACCATAATTTCCATACGCCGGAAGATGAACACCTAATTTTACACATTCATAAAAGAAAAATTCATGCGGTATTTGTATCATAATACCGGCACCATCACCCGTATTGTTTTCACAACCGCAAGCACCGCGATGTTCCATGTTCTCTAAAATGGTGAGAGCATCAGAAATTATTTGATGCGATTTGTTGCCTTTAATATTCGCAACGAAACCAATGCCACATGCATCATGCTCAAAAGAAGGATCGTATAAACCAGTATTGCTTGCCATAATTATTAATATAAATGTTCAACCAAATATTCTTTAGCAAGCAATCGAATAAAGATGATTATTCTTTTCAATTGCTTGCGTCTATAAATCAAATCAAATATCCGAACATGTTATCGTCTTTATTTATCTCCGAATAATCTATGCTATAAGTATTCATTCTGCCGATTAAATGCTCATAATCTTTTTTACTCTGTAATTCAATTCCTACCAATGCCGGCCCTGTTTCTTTATTTGTTTTTTGCATATATTCAAAACGAGTGATATCATCCGTAGGCCCGAGTACATGATTTAAAAATTCTCTTAATACACCCGGTCTTTGTGCAAAGCGAACCAAAAAATAATGTTTCAAGCCCTCGTATTGTAAACTGCGTTCTTTTATTTCAGGCATTCTGTCAATATCATTATTGCTTCCGCTCACTACACAAACAATTGTTTTATGCTTAATCACATCAGCATAATCATCCAAACAGGCAATGCTTAAAGCACCTGCAGGTTCAACAACAATGGCATCTTCATTATACAATTTTAAAATGGTTGAACAGATCTTTCCTTCAGGAACCAAATGCAACTCGTTCAAAACTTCTTTACAAATAGTATACGTTAATTCTCCGGTACGTTTCACTGCAGCACCATCAACAAAGCGATCTATTTTAGTTAAGGTAACCGGATGGCCCTGTTTAAATGCTTCAAACATAGAAGGTGCACCTTCTGGCTCTAAACCAATAACTTTTGTTTGTGGTGAGAAAGTTTTAAAATAAGTTCCTACACCTGATGCCAATCCGCCACCACCTACCGGAACAAATACATAATCGATATCTGATAGTTCATTGGCAATTTCAACAGCAACGGTTCCCTGCCCTTCAATAATTCTGTAATCATCAAATGGTGGAATGAAGACCATATTATGTTGCAATGTGTATTCTTTTGCAGCAATGGCACAATCATCAAAAGTGTCGCCAATTAAAACAATCTCTACATTGTCTTCTCCAAACATTTTTGTTTGACTCACTTTTTGTTTGGGCGTAATGCTTGGCATGAACACCACACCTTTTACTTTTAGTTTATTACAACTGTAAGCAAACCCTTGTGCATGATTTCCTGCACTGGCACAAACAACACCACGTTCTAATTGATTGGCAGGTAAACTACTCATCATATTATACGCACCGCGTAATTTATACGATCGAACCACTTGAAGATCTTCTCGCTTTAAATATATCTTACAATTATATTTTTTTGAAAGATGGTGATTGAGCTGCAAAGGCGTTTTGTGAACGATCTTTTTTAGTCTTTCTGCTGCAGCCATAAAATCTAAATGATGTCCCCCCACCCCTAAAGGGGGATTAATCATATCTTCTGCAGAAATTTTAGTATTTACTTTATCAGTAATAGGCATTGTAAAATTTTTAATTATACATATTCCCCTTCAGGGGGTAGGGGTTTATTCAACTCCTGTTGTTTCTGATGCCGGTACTTGATTCTCTGGTCTTAAACTTCTAACTGTTTTTCCCGCCTGCCACATTTCACTATCGCGTAATTCTTTTAATTCAACTTCTAATTTTTCGCGATAATCAGGTTGAGAATTTAAATCGATAGAACGTTGAGATTCTTTACCCGTTGCAACACTGGTATATAAATCATTGAATACAGGTAAAGTAGCATCACGAAATTTTTTCCACCAATCCAATGCACCGCGCTGAGCTGTTGTTGAACAATTGGCATACATCCAATCCATTCCATTTTCAGCCACCAATGGCATTAATGATTGTGTTAATTCTTCCACAGTTTCATTGAATGCTTCACTTGGTGTATGGCCTCTTTCACGCAATACTTGATATTGAGCAGCAAAAATTCCCTGAATACATCCCATCAATGTTCCTCTTTCACCTGTTAAATCACTATATACTTCTTTCTTGAAATTGGTTTCAAATAAATAACCACTTCCTACTGCAATGCCCAATGCAATCACTCTTTCTTTTGCTTTACCTGTTGCATCCTGAAAAATAGCATAGCTACTGTTCAATCCTCTTCCCTGTAAAAACATTCTTCTTAAAGAAGTGCCTGAACCTTTTGGTGCTACTAAAAAAACATCTACATCTTTTGGTGGTACAATTCCTGTTTGCTCATTGAAAGTGATACCAAAGCCATGAGAAAAATACAATGCCTTGCCGGCAGTTAAATGTTTTTGTACCGTTGGCCATAATGCAATTTGTGCCGCATCACTTAATAAATAACAAATGATGGTACCACGTTGCAATGCTTCTTCAATTTCAAATAATGTTTCACCGGGAACAAAACCATCTCGAATGGCTTTATCCCAAGTTTTGGAATTTTTTCTTTGTCCAACAATTACATTAATACCATTATCTCTTTGATTCAGTGCTTGCCCGGGTCCTTGTACACCATAACCAATCACTGCAACAGTTTCATTTTTTAAAACTTCCTGTGCTTTTGCTAAAGGAAATTCTTCACGCGTAACAACGTTTTCTTCAACGCCGCCGAAATTTAATTTTGCCATTTTTGTTTTGTTTAAAAAGTGTAATGTTTAAGGGTTTTATTTTACATAGTAAATACTTCTTCCTGTTTATCTAAAAACTCATTTTCTATTAGTTCTTCACCCGGTTCTTTTTGTTCAAACTCTTTTAGTTTTTCATGAAAACCATTGCTGGCTTTAATAATGGCCACTCTTGCACTGCGTACAAATTCTATTAATCCATAAGGCTCTAATGCTTTAATTAAACCTTCTGTTTCTTCTCTGTGCCCGGTTGTTTCGAAAATGGTATAATCTTTTCTGATCACTACTGCTCTTGCTCCGTGTTGATGCAATAGTCTTTCAACTTTTACTTTTTCAGCAATAATATCTGTGGGTACTTTATACAATGCCATCTCTTGCCAAATGATTTCTTCATTGGTATTGTAATATGCTTTCAATACCTCTACTTGCTTTTCAATCTGACGGCATAATTTCCTTACCACTTCTTCTGTTTCATTGATGACAATGGTAAAACGATGAATGCTTTCAGATTCTGAAGGAGAAACATTTAAACTTTCAATATTAATTTTTCTTCTCGAAAAAATAATTGCAATACGATTTAATAAACCTACTTGGTTTTCGGTATAAACAGTAATGGTATATTCTTGCTTGTTCATAAATTATTTGTTTTAACGTAAACGAATTTCACTAACACTGCATCCTTGCGGCACCATGGGAAATACATTGTTTTCTTTTCCTACCATTACTTCTAATAAGTAAGAACCTTTATGCTGCAACATTTTATTTACTGCTTCTTTTAATGCTGCTCGTTGGGAAATCCTTTGCCCGTCTATATAATAGCCTTTTGCAACCTGCACAAAATCCGGACTGGTAATATCAACAAAAGAATATCTTCTGTCATTGAATAATTCCTGCCATTGACGAACCATTCCTAAAAATTCATTATTCAATATCAATATCTTAATATCAATTTTACTTTGCATCACTGTACCTAATTCCTGAATGGTCATTTGAAAACCACCATCACCAATCACTGCTACCACTGTTCTTTCTGGTGCACCGAACTTTGCACCGATAGCTGCAGGTAATGCGAATCCCATGGTTCCTAATCCCCCGGATGTAATATTGCTTCTGGATTGATTGTATTTTGCATAACGACAAGCTACCATTTGATGCTGCCCTACATCTGTTACAATAATTGCATTGCCATTGGTTAATTCATTTACGGTTTTGATTACTTCACCCATGGTAAGAATATCTGTTGATGGATTTAACTCTTCATGAATTACTGCATCAATTTCTTTTTGTGTGAATGCATTAAATTTATTTAACCAATCTGTGTGTTCTTTCTTTTCAATTAATTGTGTTAATAGCGGTAATGTTTCTTTGCAATCGCCCCAGACAGGAACAGTGGTTTTTACATTTTTATCTATTTCTGAAGGATCAATATCAAGGTGAATGATCTTCGCTTGCTTCGCATATTTATCTAATCTTCCGGTAACACGGTCATCGAAACGCATACCAATTGCAATCAATACATCACATTCATTGGTTAATACATTGGGCCCGTAATTTCCATGCATGCCCAACATGCCCACTGCCAATGGATGATCTGTTGCAATAGCACTCATTCCTAAAATGGTCCACGCAGCAGGCAACCCACCTTTCTCAATAAAATTTTTAAATTCTTTTTCAGCTTTACCGAGAATTACACCCTGACCAAAAATGACAAATGGTTTTTTTGCTTCATTAATTAATTGTGCAGCTTGTTGAATATATTCTTTTCTGATAATTGGTTTTGGACGATAACTTCTGATATGTTCACACTTGGTATAACCTGTGTAATCAAATTTTTGTATTTGCGCATTTTTGGTAATATCAATTAATACAGGACCGGGTCTTCCGGTCTTGGCAATATAAAATGCTTTGGCTAATACATGCGGAATCTCATTTGCATCAGTAATTTGATAATTCCATTTGGTAACAGGCGTTGTTATATTTACCACATCTGTTTCCTGAAATGCATCAGTGCCTAATAAATGTGCGAACACTTGTCCGGTTATACAAACCAAAGGAGTGGAGTCGATCATTGCATCTGCTAAACCCGTAACTAAATTTGTTGCACCGGGTCCGCTGGTGGCAAATACCACACCCACTTTACCACTGCTTCTTGCAAAGCCTTGTGCTGCATGGATAGCACCTTGTTCATGACGGACGAGTATATGATTCAATTCTTGTTGATAATCATACAACGCATCATAAATAGGCATGATGGCACCACCCGGATAACCGAAAATGTTTTTTACATTTTCAGCAATCATCGCTTTTAATACGGCTTCGCTGCCACTGATATTTTGTATTGCAGTTATTGACTTTTTTTCTTCAGTTATTTCAAGTGTTTCCATTACATACAATTTTTAATGATTTACTTTTTATAACGCTTAATTCATAACTCATCTTTAGCTTTCATCCGTTACGCAACCTTCTGCAGCAGTCTTTACAAACTTTGCATATTTGTATAAAACACCGTTGGTTGCTTTTAATGCAGGTTGTTTCCATTTCTTTCTTCTTTCAGCAATGATATCTTCACTAACTTTTAAAGTGAGTGAATTTTTGGTAGCATCAATTTCAATGATATCCTCATCTTCTACCAATGCAATTAATCCGCCATCATGTGCTTCGGGAGTAATATGTCCCACAACAAAACCATGTGTACCGCCACTGAATCTGCCATCGGTGATTAAGGCAACTGATTTACCTAAACCTGCTCCAATAATGGCTCCGGTGGGTTTTAACATTTCAGGCATGCCCGGCCCACCTTTCGGTCCGATGTTTCTGATCACTACCACATCACCTGCATGTACTTTACCTGATTGAATACCGCTGATCAATTCTTTTTCTCCATCAAATACTCTGGCAGTTCCTTCAAAACGTTCTCCTTCTTTGCCGGAAATTTTTGCAACACTTCCACCTGTTGCGAGATTGCCGTATAAAATTTGTAAATGACCGGTTGCTTTTAAAGGTTTATCTAAAGGAGCAATGATTTTTTGTTGATCAAAGTCCAAATCTTTTGCATCAGCTAAATTTTCTGCAACCGTTTTTCCGGTTACCGTTAAACAGTCGCCATGCAATAAACCGTTCTTTAATAAATATTTCATCACTGCCGGAACGCCACCATATTTATGCAGGTCTTCCATTAAATATTTTCCGCTTGGTTTAAAATCAGCCAATACCGGAATTTTATTACTGATTGTTTGAAAATCATCTTGCGTTAATGGAACATTTACACTTTTCGCAATCGCGATTAAATGCAATACCGCATTGGTGCTTCCGCCAAGTACCATAACTACTGTAATCGCATTTTCAAATGCCTTACGTGTCATGATATCTTTTGGCTTGATATCCTTTTCCAATAATAATTTGATAGCTGCTCCAACAGCATCGCATTCTTTTTGTTTTTCTTCACTCAATGCAGGATTGGAAGATGAATAAGGTAAACTCATGCCCAATGCTTCTATGGCACTGGCCATAGTGTTAGCAGTGTACATGCCACCACAAGCTCCTGCACCCGGGCAGCTATTTTTTACAATGCCTTTAAAATCTGCTTCATTTAAGTCGCCTGCTAATTTTTGTCCGAGTGCTTCAAATGCCGAAACAATATTTAAGTCTTGTCCGTGATAATGCCCCGGCGCAATGGTTCCGCCGTATAACATAATAGACGGGCGATTTAATCTTCCCATTGCCATGATAGAGCCGGGCATATTTTTATCGCAACCCGGAATGGTGATTAATGCATCATAATATTGCGCACCTGCATTGGTTTCAATGCTATCTGCAATCAAATCTCTGCTTACTAAACTATAACGCATACCATCTGTACCCATACTAATACCATCACTCACACCAATGGTATAAAAACGTAAGCCCAGCAATCCTTCTATATTGTTCACAGAAGTCTTTACTTGTGTGGCTAAGTCATTCAAATGCATATTACACGGATTGCCATCCCAACCCATACTGGCAATCCCGACCTGTGCTTTTTTAAAATCTTCATCTTTAAAACCTATTGCATAAAACATTGCCTGAGCACCGGGTTGTGTTTCATCCTGTGTTAATGTTTTCGAATACTTGTTTAACTCACTCATGGTATCTTGTTATTATCTTTTTGATTCTTTTTATTTTGATACGGGTAAAAAACAAAAAACCCGCTTCGTTGCGGAAGCGGGTTTTTTATGTTCAGTTATTTATTACATAAAATTTTCACTTCCCTGTAGTGCAGGAATAATAATGACCATCACAATAATAATGATTGCATTGATGATGTTTATCTTATTAAACTTGTTCATTAACATAGAAGTGTTGATGAACAAATATACCTGCCTTATTTTACATTGCAAAGAACTTTTGCATTCACCCTGAAGGCAGCTTGGAAACTTGACAGCAAATTCAACTTTCAAATTCCTTACCTCCTTCAGGAGGATGGTGTTTTATATAATCGTTGATTTTCTCAACTCAATATTTTCTTTATTGATCGATCCGCTAATTTTTCCACTTACATAATCACTGATCAACTCACCAATGGTAGAAGTAAAATAAAAATTAATCGGATCAATATCTTTTGTTACAAAACCATTGGCTAATGTCCATGTCACTGCAGCCCTTACCAATGCTGCTTCCTGCGGCAATCCTAAATAATCTAACATCATTGCTGCAGATAAAATAGAGCCGGTCGGATTGGCAATATCTTTCCCTGCAGCCTGCGGATAAGAACCATGTATCGGCTCGAACAATGCAGTGCAAACACCAACAGATGAAGATGGCAATAAGCCCAACGAGCCACTTAATACACTGGCTTCATCACTAATAATATCACCAAACATATTTTCTGTTAATACCACATCAAATTGTTTTGGATTCAGCATAATTTGCATGGCGGCATTATCAACAAACATATAATCAACCGTTACATCCGGATATTGCAATGCAATTTCTTTTACTACTTTTCTCCATAATCTCGATGTTTCCAATACATTGGCTTTATCTACCAAGGTGATTTTTTTTCTTCGCTCCGGTTTTTGTGCAAAATGAAAAGCCAAATGGGTTACTCTTTCAATTTCCTCTCTTGTATAAGTACATTCATCCAAAGCTTTTAATCCATCTTCACTTAATTCTTTCTTGCCGAAATAAATACCTCCGGTTAATTCACGAAAAATGATGAAATCAACATCTTCTAATTGTTTTGCTTTTAAGGGAGACAAATGTTCTAAAGACGGATAAGTAACGATCGGCCGTATGTTCCCAAACAACTGCAATGATTTTCTTAATTTCAGCAAACCCTGTTCCGGTCTCACTTTCGCTGTAGGGTCATTATCATATTTAGGATCACCAATCGCACCAAATAAAATGGCATCGCTGTTTAAACAAGTTTCAATGGTTTCATCAGGTAATGGATTTCCTGTTGCATCAATAGCACAAGCACCCATTAAACAATAGGTGTAATTAAATTCATGATTGTATTTTTCTGCCAATGCATTGAGTACACGAATAGATTGTGCCGTTACTTCCGGACCGATTCCATCTCCATTAATGATTGCAATATTTTTTTTCATGCTTATGCTGCTTTAATTTCTTTTGTATGATGAATGATTTGTTTTCCGTTATTTAATTCCAATACTTTATTGATGCAACGGGGAATTTCATTTGCATAATGACTAACATAGATTAATGTGGTATTGGTTTGATCGCATATCTGATCTACCAATTGAATAAAATGTTGTACTTGCTGTGCATCTAAATGCTGACAAGGTTCATCTAACACCAGCAAAGGAGGGTTTTTTACAAAAGCTCTTGCTAAAAGTGCAATGCGTTGTTCACCGGTAGAAACGGCAGCTAAAGTTTTATGCTGAATCTGAACTAATCCAAAGAAGTCTATCCATTTTGCTAATTGATGTTCCTGTTGTGCAGATAGTTTTTTATACAAGCCCATGGTGTCAAAAAATCCGCAAGCAATCGTTTGATAGATCGTAATTCCTTTATCAAAATATTTATGTAATTCAGGTGAAACAAATCCGGTCTTTGCTTTAATGTCCCAAATGCTTTCGCCTTTGCCTCTTCGTTTATCGAATAAATAAATTTCATTCGCATACGCTTGCGGATTGTCTGCTGTGATTAAACTCAATAAGGTTGATTTACCTGCACCATTCGGTCCTTTCACTAACCAATGCTCTTTATATTTTACTGTCCAGTTGATATTGTCTAAAATAGTTTTTGTTCCATATTGAACATATACTTCTTTCATTTCAACAATATGTTCAAACACTTGCTGTGACTGTATTACAGGAACTTGTTTGTTAAAGCTGATCTTTTGAATGGTATTGAATTGGAATAAATTTTTTTGGTTAAATTGAATCAAGCTTCCTTCTTTTAATTCAGCGATGTGGGTAATACAGCAAGGAATTTCTTTTTCGTCTGTGATTAATAGGATGGTGGTCCCTTTTGATGCAATTTCATTAACGAGCGCATGCAATTCTTTTCTGCTGTCAATATCTAAACCGGTGAATGCTTTATCTAAAATAAGCACTTGCGGTTGTTGCAATAATGCTTTAATGAGTTGTAATTTCTTTTGCTCACCATTAGACAGCTGAATTAAAGTTGCATTGGTCCGGTGCAATAAATTAAACTGTTTCAGCAATTGATTTACTTGTAAGGTATCTGCCTGTATTCTGTCAATTTCTTCTTTTAATGTTTTCGCATCCGAAGTATCACAACTATTAAAACGTTGCTGATAATAAAAGTCAGCTACGTTCGATAAGTTTTTATACTGTTCTGTATATTCAACAAAAACGATCTTGGATTTTATGTTTAATGTACTAACGGTAATGTCAATTTTTCCGGTATGAAATAAATAGCCTGCTATGGCTTTTGCCAAAGAAGTTTTACCACTGCCGGTTTCACCAACAAGGGCTAAATGTTCGTTTGCAGACAATTTAAAAGAAATATTTTTTAAAATTTCTTTTCCGTATTGCTTTACAGAAACATCTTGCAATATGATTGCCGGTGCTGTCATTAATTTCTTGCTTTTTCGAAAGCCTCTATATTTTCTTTGATGCTTAATAAATAGTCAATATCATCGTAGCCATTCAGTAAGCAAGTTTTTTTATAATGGTTGATTTCAAATGATTCGCCTTCAACCCCTAAAGGGGCATTTGATTTTATCAATCGGATGGTTTGATTTTGAAGATTGATTTCCAATTCCGTTTTTGGATCTGCTTCAACTGCTTTGAATATTTGATGTAAGAATTCATCGCTCACTACCACGGGCAGTAAAAAATTATTCAGGGCATTGTTTTTAAAAATATCTGCAAAGAAACTACTCACTACAACATCAAATCCTGCATCCTTAATGGCCCATGCAGCATGTTCGCGTGAAGAACCACATCCGAAATTTTTACCTGCCACTAAAATCTTTCCGGCATACATGGGATTGTTTAAAACAAAATCTTTTTTCGGTGTTGCTTCGTTATCATTTTCATAACGCCAATCGCGAAATAAATTTTTACCAAATCCATCTCTGCTGGTGGCTTTTAAAAAACGTGCAGGAATAATTTGATCTGTATCCACATTTTCATTGTGAAGCGGAACAATAGTACTTGTAATTATGTTGATTGCTTTACTCATTGTCAATTGTCAGTTATTCATTATTAATTTAAGAATTCTCTTACATCACTCACTTCTCCGGTGATTGCTGCAACAGCTGCTGACAAAGGACTTGCAAGGAATGTTCTTGCATTAGGCCCCTGTCTTCCTTCAAAATTTCTGTTACTCGTTGAAATACAATATTTACCTGCCGGAATTTTATCTTCATTCATTCCCAAACAGGCACTGCATCCCGGTTGGCGTAAAATAAAACCAGCTGCTTCTAAAATTTTATCAAGTCCTTCCGCTTTAGCTTGTGCTTCTACCTGTTTACTTCCCGGCACAATCCATACTTCCACATCATTGGCTTTTTTCTTTCCTTTTACAAAAGAAGCTACCATTCTAAGGTCTTCAATCCTGCTATTGGTGCAACTGCCAATAAAAACATAATCTATTTTTTTCCCTTTGATATTTTCTCCGGCATGCAATCCCATGTAATGCAAAGATTTTTCGAATGATGTTTTTTCTTTTGCATCTATCTCATTCAGTGAAGGAATGCTTTGTGTAACACCAATACCCATTCCCGGATTGGTTCCATAAGTGATCATTGGTTCAATTGCTGAAGCATCAATGGTTATTTCTTTATCAAATATTGCATCTGCATCACTGAATAAGGTTTTCCATTCAGTTAATTTCTTATTCCAGTCATCACCTTGCGGGGCAAACTTTCTTCCTTTGATATAATTAAAAGTTGTTTCATCCGGTGCTATCAATCCGCAACGTGCGCCCATTTCAATACTCATATTACATATGGTCATTCTTGCTTCCATCGATAAACTGCTTATGGCATTTCCTGCAAACTCAACGGCATAGCCTGTTGCACCACTTGCTGAAATTAAAGAGATGATATAAAGAATAATATCTTTTGATAAAACGCCTTTCTTTAATTCACCTTCTACATTAATACGCATCAATTTTGGTTTGCTTTGTAACAAGCATTGTGTGGTCATCACCATTTCCACTTCACTGGTACCAATCCCAAATGCAATGGAACCAAAAGCACCATGTGTGGAAGTATGGCTATCACCGCAAACAATTGTTAGCCCGGGTTGTGTAATGCCCAATTCAGGGCCAATTACATGAACAATTCCCTGATAGGGATGCCCCAATCCATATAATTCTATTCCGTGTTCCGCACAATTTTTTATTAATGCTTCCACTTGTAATCTGGATAATTCTTCTTTAATTGGAAGATGTTGATTTAATGTAGGAACATTGTGATCTGCGGTCGCAACAATTTGTTTCGGACGAAAAACCTTGATACCTCTTTTATTCAATCCTGTAAATGCCTGCGGCGATGTTACTTCATGAATTAAATGTTTGTCAATATATAAAACAGAAGGCCCGTCTTCAATTTGTTGAACTATGTGTTTGTCCCAAATCTTTTCAAATAATGTTTTACTCATCGTTAAATTATAAATTGTATATTTTCTTCTAATTATTAACTCTCAATTATAAATTATCAATTGTCTATGCTTCCACTGTCTCATGTTGTTTTGCCAACTGATGCAGGTCTTGATCACCTACTTCTTTCTTCGCATCCGCTACCTGTAAAAATTTTTCATATAAGGCATCCACATCATTTCTGTTAAAATCATAGCCCAGATTTTTTAAACGAAAAGCCAATGCACTTCTACCGCTTCTTGCTGTTAAAACAATTTTACTGGTATCGGCACCTACTTCAACCGGATCAATGATCTCATAAGTAATAGCACTCTTTAAAAATCCATCCTGATGAATACCTGATGAATGTGAAAATGCATTGGCTCCAACAATTGCTTTATTCGGTTGAACCGGCATACGCATGGTATCACTTACCAATCTGCTCATCGGATTCAATTGTTTTGTATTGATATTGGTATAGTAACCAAGATCTTTATGTTGTTTCAATACCATCACCACTTCTTCTAAAGAGGTGTTACCGGCTCTTTCACCTAATCCGTTAATGGTACATTCTATTTGTCTTGCGCCGTTGATCACCCCTTCAATAGAATTCGCAGTTGCTAATCCGAGATCATTATGACAATGACAGGAAATAATGGCTTTATCAATATTGGGAACATGATTGATTAAATAAGCAATCTTATCTCCATATTGATTGGGCAAACAATAACCGGTAGTATCCGGAATATTCACTACAGTAGCACCTGCTTTAATTACGGCTTCAATTACTTGCGCCAGATATTCATTGTCGGTTCTGCCTGCATCTTCTGCATAAAATTCCACATCGTCCACAAAATTCTTTGCCCATTTTACACATTGAATGGCACGTTGTAAAATAGCTTCACGGGTAGAATTGAATTTGCCTTTGATATGAATATCTGAAGTGCCGATACCGGTATGAATTCTCGGAAGTTTCGCATGTTTTAATGCAGCAGCTGCTGTTTCAATGTCTTTCTGAACAGCCCTGCTTAATCCGCAAACAGATGATCGGGTAATGACTTTAGAAATTTGTTCAACCGATTCAAAGTCACCGGGTGAAGAAATAGGGAAACCTGCTTCAATAATATCAACGCCTAATTCTTCCAATGCCAGGGCCAATTCAATTTTTTCTTTGGTATTTAATTTACAACCCGGCACTTGTTCACCATCGCGCAGCGTGGTATCAAAAATGTGAACTTTGTTTGAGCGCATAAAAAAAATTTAGTGATATAGAATAAACAGGTAACTAATTTTATTATTTCATAAAAAATAGCAGCACCTGAGCAGCGTATGAAATTATTCATACTTAATTTGGGAAATGATACATAATTGTTTGATTTTTACGCTGTATAAGTAAGCCGGAAATATCCGAAACCCTTTTCAGATAAGGTTTTTATAAAATTCAAATTACGATGCCCAATCGAAGTACAGATACTGTTTTTCAATTGATCAAATCACTCGAAAAGAGCGAAAAGCGCAATTTTAAGCTCTATGCTCAAAGAAATTCGGCCAATGAGGAATTGAAAAGCATTCAGTTGTTTGATGCTATGGATAAAATGGAGCAGTATGATGAAGAGGTTTTATTGAAAAAAAATCCCTCTATTAAAAAGCAACAATTATCCAATATCAAGGCACATTTATACAAACAGATTTTAGCAAGTTTGCGTTTGATTGAGGATAAAGACAATATCGATATTCAATTGCACGAACAATTAGATCATGCAAGAATTTTATACAATAAAGGTTTGTATTTGCAGAGTTTAAAAATATTGGATAAGTTGAAAGAGACGGCTATCGAATATCATCAAATTTCTTTTCAGTTGCAGGCCATCCAATTTGAGAAAAAAATCGAAGCATTACATATTACCAGAAGTATTGCCAACAGGGCAGAGGAGTTGGGTAAAGAATCCAATCAGATCAATACAAGATTATCATTAATTGGAAGGCTCTCTAATTTATCTCTGGAATTATATGGTTGGTATATTAAACATGGCCATGCAAGAGATGAAAAAGATGAACATGCTGTGCGTATTTTCTTTGAAACCAATTTGCCTGAATATACCATCAGTGAAATGGGTTTTTACGAGAAATTATATCTCTATCAATCTTTTTGCTGGTATGGATTTATTCTGCAAGATCTGTTGATGTATTATCGCTACACGCAGAAATGGGTTGACTTGTTTGATGAATTTGAAAAGATGAAAACAGTAGAAACAGGTCAGTACATCAAAGGCATGCACAATCTTATCAGTGCACATTTTGACTTAAACAATTATGAAAAATTCAATGAAGTATTACAAGAGTTCGAACAATTTTCTCATTCACATGCTGGCACAATGAATGCCAATGTGCACATTCAAACATTTGTGTATTTGCAGATTGCCAAAATCAATAAACATTTTCTGGAAGGCACTTTCAGCGAGGGATTGCAACTGGTGCCATATATTGAAGAAAAGCTGACAGAATATCGATTGCATTTAGACCGGCATCGTGTATTGGTGTTTTATTATAAGATTGCTTGTTTGTATTTCGGCAGTGGAGATAATGAAAAAGCGATTGATTATCTAAATAAAATTATCAACTGGAAAGTCGATTTAAGAACTGATCTGCAATGCTATGCCAGGTTATTACATTTGATTGCACATTATGAATTGGGTAATGATGAATTGATGGAATATCTCATCAAATCAGTCTATCGCTTTTTATCTAAAATGAAAAACCTGTCGGTAGTGGAAGAAGAGATATTCAGGTTTATTCGGAAATCTTTTTCCTTATCTCCGCAGAAAATGATTCCTGCATTTTCGGCTTTAAAAAATAAATTAGAAAAATTAGCAGGCAATCCATTAGAAAGCAGGTCATTTATGTATTTGGATATTATTGCCTGGTTAGAAAGCAAAATTCTGAATGTACCTGTTCAGGAAATACGAAGAAGAAGATTTAAAGAAGGCAGAAGAAGATGAAATCAGATCATGTAATGATGAATTTTGTTACGCCAACGCTTTTATGTTTCTGCCATAAGGGAATTTAGCAGCAGTAAAAACAAGCTGCAATTTGGGCGATGGATTGGATTATTCTCCCCCTTTTTCGAATTGCTTACAAATGAAGTTCTCACCATTTTAAATACTATGGTAAGCCTGGCTGGGTTTTCAGAACTGCTCTTATGATTTATATTACCTTCTTCCTGTCTTGTTCGGGGTAAGTCCACTAATTAGTGGACTTACCCCGAACAAGGTATAGGGAATGAATGGCTGATAGCCGTAAAATCTATGCGTTTGATATTAACAATGATTAAAAGATTAGCTACTGCTTGTATCACCGGTATTATTTTTTCTGCCAGTACTTTCTATATCTAATAAAAATTGAAATAAGTTCACATCACTATTTAGTTGCAGTTTTTTTCTTAACCGGTAACGGCTTATCTCCACACCTCTTACGGAGATACTCATTAAGTGAGCAATTTCCTTGCTTGACAGATTCATATATAAATAAGAACAAAGCCTTAATTCATGCGCTTTTAATTCGGGGTACTTCTCTTTTAGGGTAATTAAGAAATTACTGTGCACTTTATTAAAATGTATGGAGAATCGTTCCCACTCCTCATTCAGTTTTTCATCTGTCGTTAAACTACGCAATATTTTTTTTAGCTCATTTGTTTCAATGGTTTCTTTGCCTGACTTATTCAGTTTATTTAATTCATCTTTTATTTTTAAAAGAAATTCTTTTTTCTGTACCAGGTTCATTACGGTTGTAGCTAATTCAGTATTCTTAAATTCGATCTCAGCCTCTAATTTTTCATTCTTCAGCTTTATTAATTCTTTTTCCGATTTTTCTAATTCAATTTGGTGTTGATAGGTTAAAATATTTTGCTCTTCCTTATGCTTCATCCTTTCTGCCAATATTCTTTTTTCTTGTTGTTTATGAATTCTTTTTTCCTGCTGTTTAGCTATCCAGATTAACAAAAGAACAGATAAAGAGGAGTAAGCAATCCAAGACCAAATATTATTATACCAGGGTGATAGAATGTAAAACGAATAAATAGAAACTGTTGATTCTTTGTTTAAATTATTGCGGGCTTTAACTTGAAATGTATAAAAGCCTGCAGGAAGATTGGTATAGTCCTTTTCTGTTTTTTTCGACCAATCACTCCATTCCTTATCAAACCCTTTTAATAGGTAACTATATTCTATATTGGTTTGTTGCTGGTTAAAAGATGCGGCATATTCAAAGTGAATAGAATTAGATTTATATGGTAATGATACAATCTGATTTTTTGATTGTTTTTCGAATTCGTTTACTGAATTATAATATCCGTTAAATATGGTTTGTTCGGTTTTATCTTTTGTTTTTACAGAAGTTATGATCGCTATTAGCGGAAAGATATTTTGTTTGTATTTTTTATAGTTTATATGATAAAAACCCTGCTCAGCCCCAATAAAAACATTATTACTGTCTGCAGGATATATATTTTCAAAACCGCTTAGAATTTTTCCTTTCAGTTCAGGAAAGTAAATTATTTCAGGCTGCTTATTGCTAAAGTCTACAATACCAATACTTTTTTCATGAACAAACCAAATATTCCCTTGCAGATCTTCTTTCAAATACCTTACACTCATATCAGAAAAGATCGCTTTATAATAGGGTGACTCCTGAAATTGATCCGTTTGGCTGTTGTATTGATAAATACCTTTTTCTGTGGCTATTAGAATGGTATTTTTTATTTTAAATACATGATTGTTTAATGATGAGGGGAGGCCATTTTTTGAAGTGTAAAGTGTATAGGAGTAATCAGTAAGCGAAATTTTATATACCCCTCTGTAAGGGTGCGACACCCAAAGTATTTTATGGGTCGAATCAACTTCAACAAAACGGGAGGAGGTATTGAAATTGGGTATCGTTGATTGTTTTGAAAATCTGCCATTTTTTTGCTCAAATAAATTGATGCCTAAATAATTTCCGGCTGCAATAACAAATGGTGAATCGGTTATTTTTTGATTCAGCCAATAGCCGGTTGTCATGTCAATCGGAATGGTGTTGTTGTTGATGATGCTAAAGAAACCATCTTCTTTTCCAACAAATAATTTATCTTTTACTGCAGATACTTGCCAGCTAAGCCCCTCTGCTATTTTTTTAATATTATTCTTGGTATACTCGAAACTGGTATTGGCTTCTAAAGGAAGCGTATAGATCCCATTGGATAGGGCAAAATAGAGGCTATTATGAAAAAGAACATTCGAATAACCGGCCCCATCATTAAAAATTGAAGGGTTAATATGTTTAAGGCCTGAATTATATGAAATATATGCTATCCCATTGTCTAAACCAAGCCAAATATTATTGTTTGAGTTAACATAAATGGTTTGAACATTATTATTTTGCAATCCACCTTCATTTTTTGAAAATACTTCAATTAACTTACCGGCATTATTAATGTGATAAACTCCGTTATTGTAAGTACCGATTAAATAGGTATCATCTTTTAACCTGAATGAGCAATTGAAAAATTGCGTGTTATTAATATTGTCTCCAATGATGTTAAACTTGGTTAATTTATTGTTCGTTAGAATAAAAATACCATTCTCTGAAGTAGTAATTAGACTTGCATTTCCAAAGGGACAGATGGAAGTGATGGAGAAATTAGGCGGCAACAAGCTTTTATTAATTAAGATTTGCCAGCTTCCATCTTTAAAAACTACCAAACCTTTTCCTTCATCATGTGCAATTAATTGGTTTTGATGGATACCTATAAAATTCCATGATTTCCAGGGTTGATAAACAGTAATTTTATTATTGTAATACCTGAAAAGTTTTGATTTTGATCTGAAAAAAAGAGCATTATTCCATTTTACGATATTCCATATATCGGCAAATTGTTGATCACTTTCATCTATCAAATTCTTTAATGAAGTAAATGCCAAGTCACCATTTTTATCAGGGCTGAAAAAACCAAACTCATCTTGTCCCCCTGCATATAATTGATTGTCAATTCCAAACTCCAAAGAACGAACTATGGTTTTATTTGGCAATGAAAACAGCTTCCAATAATTGCCATCAAAAGTTAATAATCCTTCATTATTGGCTATATAAATTCTTCCTAATGAGTCTTCTTTAATATTCCAGTTTTGTGTGCCCCCGTTATACTGGTATTTTTTAAAATTGATAATCTCTGTCTGCTCAAAAAAATCCTGTGACCTTCCTGTTTGCGCTATAATTAATAGTAAAAAAAAGAGGCAAAATTTATTTATGCAATATTTGATTTTTTTTTGCATTTTTTAATTGATGTAGTGCTGATGTACTGAAATCTTACCTAAATATACCAATTTTCATAATTGTAGTAGTATTGATGTAGTCGAAATTTTGATAATCTTTTTTCTCCAAATTACATTTGTTTATTGCTTCCGGGTATAAAATGTGCCTACTTAAAATTAACGATTGGACTTAAGTAGTATAAGCATAAAAGCTTATTAATTAGTCAATTAAAACTTGCAATATGAGAAGATTACTCTTTATTTTAACCTATGTCTTAGCTTCCAATTTTATTTTTGGACAAACAAGTAAGGTCTCACTAAAAAATGATTTAGGAGGGGTTAAGCTCAATGTTAATGGCAATGATTTTTTTATAAATGGGATGAACTGGGATTATTACCCCATCGGTACCAACTACTCCTACAGTATATGGCAAGAATCTGATGAATTGATTAAATCGGCCCTCGATCACGAGATGCCCTTATTGAAGAATATGGGTGTAAATACGATAAGACAGTATACCGGTATTCCTGCGAAGTGGATTAAATATATTTATGAAACCTATGGGATATATACAGTTCTGAATCATACTTTCGGTCGTTATGGCCTCACCATCAAAGGCACTTGGATGCCTAATACTGATTATTCCAGCCCTTTGGTAAAAGAGTTACTTCTTAAAGAGGTAAGAGAAATGATCAATCAGTATAAAAATACACCCGGCTTATTGATGTTTCTTTTAGGCAATGAAAATAATTATGGTCTTTTTTGGAGAGGGGCTGAAACCGAGAATATCCCTATGGAAAGCAGAAAGTCAACAAAAGATGCTTATTATTTATACAAATTATTTAACGATGCTGCAAAAGAAATAAAAAGTATCGATCAATCGCATCCTATTGCAATATGTAATGGTGACCTGTTGTTTTTAGATATACTTACAAAAGAATGTACAGATGTTGATATTTTGGGTGTGAATTGTTATCGGGGAATTTCTTTTACAGATGCATTTGAAAGAGTGAAAAAAGAATGCGGTAAACCAATGATGTTAACAGAATTCGGTGCCGATGCTTTTAATGCATTAAGCAATCAGGAAGATCAGGAAGATCAGGCAAAATATTTAGTAGGAAACTGGAAAGAAATTTATGCTAATGCTGCAGGAATGGGTAAATCGGGAATTTGTTTGGGCGGTTTTACCTTCCAGTTCAGTGATGGTTGGTGGAAAACCGGACAAACCACGGATTTAGATGTTCATAATACAAATGCTTCATGGTCAAATGGCGGCTACTTATATGATTATAAAGCCGGTGAAAATAATATGAATGAAGAGTGGTTTGGTATTTGTGCGAAAGGGCCAACCAATGAAAGAGGAATTTATGATTTGTACCCCCGTGCTGCTTATTATGCACTTAAAGAAGCCCACATGTTTAACCCTTATGCCACTCAGGGAAGATCTTTGGCAACCTATTTTGAAAATATTCAATTAACCGATGCTGTCTTAAAAGCTCGTGGTGACAAAGCAGCTCTAGAGGCAGGTACTACAAGCAAATTATATTTAAGCAATTTACGTGCAGATCTATCTACATACAGTACAGGGGGCAGTTTAATTACCACCCCAACAGTAGCTGTTCCTAATTCAAATTCCTATCCGAACAAATTAGGTTTTGATCATATGGAATCCTTTTATTTAGGTGCTACTGCCAATCCGGCTCCCAATATTACAGCCAATGTTCAGTTTAATGTTCTGGGTAATGTAGCTCAAAATCCGATTGATGAGATCTTTTATGAAAACAGAGGAAGACCTTTAGAAGTGAATACGCCTAATGGTGTGCAAACCATTCAATCAAATAACAGGGTTCAATTATACAGAGCAAGTTTTAGTTGGGATGATAAATTATTTAAACTAACAGGTTTTTATAGAACCGGTCATTATCATTGGGGATACGAAGGTGATTTTTTTGGCCTTTACCCTGAAGCTAATTATGGACCCAATATTGATATCTATAATGGTAATGCGCCTTTTGGTTTTGAAGTAGAAGGCAAAAAATACCTGAACGGATTAAAAGTAGCGTTTGGTCCTGAATTATGGTGGGGAGCAAATCCGGCAATGTTAGTTAAATACAGTAAGAAAATCGCAAAATTCAATATTACAGGGATTTATCATCAGGATTTTGAACAGAATACAAGTATTCAAAGTTCTTATGCAATTCCTCAGCCAAAAACAACAAGGATTTCACTTGTTGTTGAGAGGAAATTCAACAAATTTGGATTTCAATTAGGTGGCCTATGGGGCGGTATGCCATTAAATGGAAGAACATTTCAGGTTGCCAGGGGAGATGTTGGAAACTACAGTATTTATCAATCTTCAATTCAATCAAAAGACAATTTTGGCGGAAAAATCAAGTTCACTTACACCGGTGGAAAATTCAACTGGTATGGACAAGGTGCAGCCATGGGTTTAGTGGCAAATGGAGGGACAGATTTTACAAAAACGTTTACAGGCTGGAGATTAAAAGATTGCGGTAGTGGTAATCAATATAATGTGCTGAGTGGTTTTACTTTTAACATGGGTAATTTTCAAATTGCTCCTAACTTCTTATGGCAAAAACCGATTGAAGGACCTATTCCTGTTGGGATTCCGGCGCCCGGAAGACCAAGAGATATTTTAGATGACCCATTTGCAGTTAGAACGAACAGGCAAACAACTGCAGGAGAGCTTTTATTAACTTATGACCCTACACCGGGAACCTGGTTTTATGAATGGGACAATGATAGGGCAGAAGATGCACATTTTGCAATAAGTGAAGATTTTGTATATCGGTATCTTCCAACCAACCAAGATGCTGCTGTTGGTATTTTGGCTGACGGAAGAACTTCTTTTGTATTTCCCGGCTCT
>Ga0316218_1001884_pt1 | contig 21231 bp, 27 predicted proteins | sample TBH18003metaG_FD_203634 | JGI IMG/M metagenome (GOLD analysis project Ga0316218, IMG submission 203634) | Freshwater microbial communities from Trout Bog Lake, Wisconsin, USA - TBH18003 | ecosystem: Environmental > Aquatic > Freshwater > Lake > Hypolimnion/Profundal zone | place: USA: Wisconsin...
CTGGATGGTATGCTCAAAGGCCTACTTGAGCAGGACGATGTACCCGATATTGGGCAGATCTCATTCAATGACCGATTAGGACTTCTTCTCGATCGTGAACTGAGCGAACGAGAGAACCGCAAGGTCAGCTCAAGGCTAAGAGCCGCCAAGCTCAAACAGTCTGCATGCCTTGAGGATCTGGACTTCAAAACACCTCGGCGTTTGGATAGAACCCTCATTCTCAAACTCTCCGATGGGCAATGGATTAACCAGCATCTGAACATTCTGATCACAGGGCCAACCGGTGTGGGCAAATCCTATCTTGCCTGTGCGCTCGCTCAAAAGGCCTGCCGACTCGGATACCGCGTCGCTTATCAGCGGCTACCGCGTTTATTGCTGGAGCTTGAGATTGCGCGTGGTGATGGCCGATACCCCAGGATCATGAGTTCGCTCACTAAGGTGGATGTCTTGTTGCTAGACGACTGGGGGCTTGAGGGTGGACTGAATGATCGACAAAGACGAGATCTTCTGGAAATACTCGATGATCGATACGCGACCAGATCGACTATTGTTACCAGCCAGTTACCGGTCGAGAGTTGGCATCAAAGTCTTGGTGACCCAACAGTAGCGGATGCGATCTTGGACCGACTGGTACACAACGCACACCGTATCGCACTAGAAGGACATTCGATGCGGAAAAAGAAAGGCAAACAGGAGATCCAGACCGATCACCAGGAGGAAGAAATCCACAAAGAATAGATGATTATTTGACGCTAACGAACGAGGGAATTAACCTCTAAACAACCCCGCGTCGCTGTGCTCCGATCGCCCGGCCGAATACTCTGGAATGGGGGGCCGAATGAGCGTGGACTAGACGGCCGAATGCCGTGGAATATGCAGGAATTGGCATAGAACGGGTGGTCTCAGCGGAAAGACCTGTATCCAAATGCCTTATGGTGAGTCTAAGCAAGATCACACTTTATTTAAAATGGGGCAGTCCCCGATCCATAAGGGTAAACCGCGTTACGACTTGAGTGATGACGTGATTGTGAAGAGCAAAACCATCGAAATTCCGTTATTGTCTACCTCTGTCGAAACCAGCAGGCTAAACAAGATCGCAGCGCTTTTGACTGCTTCATCTATTCTTTGCCAATCTATTTCAACAGCACTCGCTTAAAGTAGGTATCTAGGGGCTAGCCCAAAGATTGCCTATTTCTATATTGATTTGGATGTAAATGTCCGCTTTTGGCCGAAAGCGGGAACCACAGACCCCTCTCAGTGTACTCCCGTTACAACAATTGATCGATCTAACAAACCAAGCTCTCCTACACTTTGAGCCCCATCTTCTGGCGGCTTCGAGGAAGCATGGTGTAGAAAGATGCCATTTGTTGACACTATCCTGGTGACTGAATGTCTATGTATACTGTGACACCTAGTGTTATGAATTGAGGGCGGCGATTTGTCTTCCGCGCGGATCTTTAAGAACAAATCATTTGCGCGATTCGCAAGAAAGTCAGGAATTGCTGATGCCTCTTTATGCAAGGCTGTTGCCGATGCAGAAAAAGGGCTGATTGATGCAGACCTTGGCGGCGGTGTCATTAAGCAGCGGGTCGCTAGAGATGGAGCTGGGAAGTCTGGTGGGTTCAGGACATTGGTTCTATTCCGGCTAGGAAGCAGAGCTTTCTTTGTCCATGGCTTCGCCAAGAAGGACAAGGCAAACATAAGCGACGATGACCTGGTGGCTTTGAGAGAGCTTGCTGCAATCATGCAGGCGTACAACGATGCCGAATTAGATCGGGCAATTGAAAATAAGCTGTTAGTTGAGGTGAGTTGCGATGAGTAAGCAGTACCGTAGTTCTGTATTGGCGTCCGTTCATGAAACGGCTGAAGGCTTGCTAGAGTCTGGATTGATGGATAAGCGAACCATGCGGCGCTTCGACAAACTGTGCCTGACTCCAGTAACGCCATTAACCCCAGAAGAAATCCGCGCTATCAGGCTACAGGAACGGGCTAGCCAAGCAGTTTTTGCTCGTCACCTAAATGTCACGACGGGGCTAATTAGCCAGTGGGAGCGAGGTGAAAAGCATCCACAAGGCGCATCTCTTAAATTGCTCTCGTTGGTAGCGAAAAAGGGTCTTGAGGCTATCGCCTAATCTCTTGGTGTGGGGCGCAGCTTTACGGGTCTATAAATCGAAGGTTTTTTAGACTCTCTCTCGATCCAGCAAAATCAGACTCTCCAGAGTCTCGTATATTGGTCTAGGTTCTTGTCTGGTTGTGACCTCCTCTAGCCCGCCATAATTAACACAATTTAATTATGTTAATTAGGAAACCGCCAGTTTTCCTAGGGATGACAGGGTAGGGGAGATCCTAATTAACAGATGTATTGTATAATGATGATCTGTTTCATAGTTTAGGCCTTCCAAAATGAACACCGTCGACGCCATCAACAAGGATGAAATTGGCCTGGTCACGACACTGATTAATAAGCGTTATGGGTCACTCTATGCCGATATCTGGAAAGTCGGTCTGAATCTCTCGCTTCGAATCAGTGATCTCTTATCACTCCGCTACGATCAGCTCAACCTAGAGGGTAGGGCGCTGAATCTCATTGAGCAGAAAACAGGGAAGTCGAAAGCCATCCGGCTTAACCAGACCGTCCTCGATATCATCCAGCGCAGGCGACAAGAACAGCCGAGTGATGTCTGGCTGTTTCAGGTCCATAGCAATCGAGCCAAGAATAAACCCATCAGTCGGAACGCCGTATCGAAAGCCTTTAAGGATGTCGGTGATACGTTAGGTCTTAGCATCAATACCCACAGCATGCGGAAATCGCGGGGCAAGGCCCTCTATGATGCCGGGGTGTCTTTGGAGCAAATCGCCAAGGTCCTCAATCACTCAAGTCCCGCCGTGACCATGCGTTATATCGGGCTCACCCACGCCCAAACAATGGCGACTTATGATGAGTTTCAGCTATGAGCCGTAAGGCTGTTTTGGCTGACGGGTACAGTATTAGTATCAAAGAAGCCGCAGTACTTCTGAATGTCTCGGAAGCCCATATCCAGAAACTGCTAAAAGGTAAGAAGCTTTCTCATACCGGCAAGGGGAGGGACATTCGCCTTAACAAGAATGAAGTCATGGCTTACCGCTTCAATCCGGCTGAGCATCCAAAAAGGTCCTCAAAGAAATCGACAGAACATGATGTCGATATCGGTTTATATGACCTCTTCATCGACAGCTTTGGCGATCCGGCCACGAAGGACTAGCGAGTATCTGGCAAACTATTCAGTTATCAGGCACATTCAAGATGCTGACTATGCGGGCCCAAATACATGACGACTTACCGATACGAGATTGAACCCCAGCCATTGGATTTGGGCGGCGGCTATAGGTTGCGATTGCTTGAAGATGGCGAAGAAGTGGGGGGAGGGGTATTTACTCTCGATGAGTATCCAGAATCCGAGAGGGAGGAAGCCGGAAAGCTTGCTTTCAGTGATGCCCAGACAGAAGCCAACGCCTGGATGGATTCAAGAAATAGAGCCGTCTGGGCATTATGAATTATCTAATATCGCACTTTCTCTTGTTCGCCTCGATGTCTGCGGCAGCTGACGGATACGGACAGTCGAATTCGGCTTCTCCTGAGGAGTGGGCCTCTCAATATCCTCCATCGAATCCTAATGCCAACCCAAATGCACCGAGAGGGTTCAACTCCATTAGAGGCGGTAATGAGCTTTACGGGACAGGGGCCAACCAGGGCTCTGGGTTTGTGAAGGACCCGTTAGGGAACTGGCATGGGACCGGTGCTCTTAGAGGTAAAACTTGTATTCAAATGCCGTATGGCGGCGTTTCGTGTCGATGAACGAAGCAGCCGAGATCAAACGGGCGATCAGTCAGGTAAAACATGACGCGAAGGAAGAGCGAGCGGTCCAGCGAGCTTTTGAGGATGGGCAAACCGCCCAGCTTGTCGGAGAGACATTAGCAAGCTGTCGCCTAAAGATCCTTGCTCGTCGCAACGCCTGGGAGCGGGGATGGTTGGATGCGGAACCGAAGAGGGAAACCTGACCGAGCCTAAGCGAACGATGATCCATGACGCCCTGGTACTAACGATATACAATCACTATCGTATATTCAACAGTCTTGAAGGGTCACTTTATGCAAGTAGCAAAGTGGGGCAACAGCCTTGCAATTCGTATTCCAGCCTCTGTTGTTGAAGCCCTTGGGCTTAAGGTAGGTGACAACATTCATCTTCATGCAGCAGGAGTGAGGGACCTTGAGATCGAAAGGCAACCCGATACGGGTGAGCTTTTGACGCGGCTAAGAAAATTCAGAGGAAAGCTGCCCAACGATTTCAAATTTGATCGGTTGGAGTCAAATGAGCGCTGAAACACCGTTTCTTGATACAAATGTGCTCCTTTATCTCCTTTCAGCAGATTCCGGAAAAGCTGATATCGCCGAAGAATTATTGAGGAAGGGGGGCATCATTAGTGTTCAGGTTCTCAGCGAATTCACCTCGGTGTGCACACGCAAACTGAAGATGAGCTATGGCGAAATCCGTGAATTTCTTATGACTATCAACATGGTTCTTGATGTCAGAGATCTGACGCCAACAATACATGAAGCCGCCCTAGATATCGCAGAGCGCTATGGTTATTCGTTCTACGATTCGATGATTCTGGCCGCCGCAATCAATGCCGGTTGCAGTCTTGTCTATACCGAGGATCTTCAATCCGGACAACACATTAAGGATAGTCTGCTGATTGTTAATCCTTTCTAAACTATTGACTCATCTCGATGCACTCTGGGTGGTTTCGACCCAGAGCGGACGTAGCCAAAGATTGCAGGTTGAGGCTCAAAACCGTATTGTGGCCATAAGGCTTTATTGGCCTCGTGAAATAACTCGTCAGTCAAATGAAGAAGGCTATACTGTTTTCCACTCGAAACGGAAGATCGCCAGTTTTATATTTTTGGATGTGGATTTTTCGACTTTATCCACCCTGGCTTTACGATTAGGGGTGCTTAATCTCCACGCCTTTAAGAACCTGATTTGAGGATTTCTTGATCCGGCTTCAGGTTGATGGAGCGTACTGAAAATCGACGCTTAAGCTATTCCTCAAGATTTTTTGACTTTGCGAGCAATATTCGGAGTGGTTCATGAAGTCTCAGTGCTAAGTCGACAAAGGTTAGAATCTTCATGGCATGCTCTTGATTGACCGGGGAATGGTCGCCGCAATGGGCAAAGGCATGCCGATTTACAGAAACTGCCGTTTTCTCGTTGTAATTATCCTGAAAGAAACTTTCTCCTAACTCTAGGAAAGATCTAAGTGCTGGGCCTATTAGTCTGAGGTCACTGTTGGATTCAGGACCGAGATTGGAATTATTGAGAAATCTTGAAATGGCCTCGGAGGATTCAAAGGAGTCAGTCTCAACACCTTGCTTCTTGAGTTCTTTTAGAGCATGTCCAAAACCATATCCGAGATTCGGATTTCCCGTAGCGTCACGAACAACTCTGTCTGCTATAGGAAGGCTGCACTGGCTCATCGTCAGCCATAGCGAATTTCTGTACGCTAAAAAAATTTCATATACAAGATCTTCCTTATCTTTTAGTAGTGGATGGGATAGCCAATAGCTTTGGATATCCCTGAGCTTGAAGCGAATGGCAAGACGAAAGAATCGTTCGATAGTCCTGTTAAGCTCATGGGGAGTTTCAGCGTCTTTACGTCGTGTTAATCGTCGGATAATGACTTCTGATGATAATGCGATGATCAAGAGATACTGAAGAGCGCTGCTTCCAAGGAGGAAAAATGGAAGTGGCCAGCTGTGCTCAAGAAGTAAAGCGTTCGCTGCAATGATCAAGTTAACTGTACTGGTTCTAGTGTATTTTTTTAACGACTCAGTGATGACTATGGTCCGATCATTTGGGTCGCTTGTTTTTTCGGTATGATCCCGAGAAGTCGAGAGAGGTTATTAACTACATTGAAAGAAATCATGATTTGGTAACGAAGTCAGAGAATTGAACGGAACACCCAGCGGTCTTGAGTCTCCTCACTATCGCTCATAGTAATGACCCAGTGAATTCCCGCTCAGGTGTTAACCTTTTTGGAGGTACACATGAGCAGCGTAATGGACGAAGGACCAGCCGCCATTGCCACCATGGCGATGACCCCCACCACCGTACCCCCCATTGCCGCCATCAGAGGCACAACCAACAAGTGCAAAAAAACTCAACATAACAATCAAGTAGAGAAACGTCTTAGGGGTAATCATGTTTTCTAACGGAAGTTAAAAGGAGAGATGTCGTCATTCCACCAAATGGTGGCGGTTATACACAGCCACCGTTCGGATTAGACCAGTAGAAGGTATCCGGAATATGTCAGCATGAACGAAGGAACTTGCGAAGTTTAAAAACAGAGTGGTCGGTGCTAAATCAATTTTCACCTCTGGCTTACTTGAAAAAGAACTTCTACCCTAATTCGACATAGAAACAACGAGTGCGGCCTTGCTCTGTCTATGAGATTTGGTACTAGTGGTACGTTCAAGTTCCAACATTGACCATGGTTCGTATCAACCAAGTCAAGGTTATCAATAACCGAACGGACTGACGAGCTTAAGCGTAATTTAGGCAAGAATCCTGTAAGGAACGACCTTATGTTACTGAAATAAATAGGATCTCCCGCATCTGGCCCGGTTTATGCTACTGATATGTGTACGGCATGACACATCCTTCTTGCCTTCAAGAGCTACGATCCAATTTCAAGCAAACGGTCAACGGAGCCAAATGACACGAGTCTTTTCATCCCTGCTACATCATTTCACAAACATTTTAGATGTCCGCTGCTTCATATTCATCTTGTCTGCGGCGCTGGTTGCCTGTGGAGAGAATGACTCAACTGCACACCACGAAATCCCAAAATATGAAGCAACGAAACCCTTCAGAGAGGATGTGATTATCGAGAAGGAATATGTGTGCCAAATCCACGGAATTCGGCATATCGAGATACGAGCCCTAGAGAGAGGGTATCTGGAAAATACATTTGTTGACGAAGGTCAGATGATTCATAAAGGGCAACCGATGTTCAAAATTATGCCCAACATCTATCAGGCCGAACTGTTGAGCGCTCAGGCCGAAGCCAAACAGATGGAAATCGAATATCAAAACACCAAAGGCCTCGCTCAGGAAAATATTGTTTCTCAAAATGAACTTGCGCTCGCTAAGGCACGGCTAGACAAAGCGAATGCCGTTGTAAAACTGGCAGAAACACACCTGAACTTCACCGATATCAAGGCTCCGTTTGATGGAATCATGGATCACCTATTGGTCAGAAATGGCAGTCTTTTAGACGAGGGGGAACTGCTGACCAAACTCTCTGACATCAGCAAGCTGTGGGTCTATTTCAACGTACCTGAATCCGAATATCTCGAATACAAGATGCACCACAATGATGAAACTTATAAGAAGGTTCAGCTAGAAATGGCCAATGGCAATCTTTTTAATCAGGAAGGGGTCATCGAAACAATTGAGGCAGACTTCGATAACACCCACGGTAATATCGAATTTCGCGCCACGTTCCCAAATCCAGAGTACATCCTTCGGCATGGTCAGACGGGGACCATCATCATGAACATTCCACACAACAATGCACTGCTCATCCCGCAAAAGGCCACATTTGAAGTCTTAGACAAAATGTATGTTTTTGTGATCAACAGCGAAGACAAAATCGAACAACGGCTAATCAAAGTTGAAACAGAAATCCCCAACTATTTTCTAGTTCATGAGGGGCTTCAAGATAGTGATCGAGTTTTGATCGAGGGTTTGAGAAAAGTCCAGCCAGGCGAGCATGTAGAGATTCATCTTCTTACTACAGAAGAACTACGTTCGAACCTTCAACTCCGTGCCGAATAACATCACCAGAGCATAAGGCCATGTTCAATATTTTTTTGACGCGCCCCGTTATGGCGATTTCATTATCGCTACTCATTGTGTTCATGGGGTTTTTATCCATCAAATCCCTACCCGTTTCCCAATTTCCGGATATTGCTCCGCCACGCGTCACGGTGACACTTTCGTTTCCTGGAGCGAGTGGTGACGTTCTTGTGAACTCATCCATCATCACACTGGAACGTGCCATTAATGGTGTACCTGGAATGCGATATATCGTTTCTGCATCCACCAGTGCAGGTGAGGCCACAATCCAAGTATTCTTCAATTTGGGTGTTGATCCTCTCCAAGCCATGATTGATGTCAAGACTCGACTGGACACTCAGATGAGTCGTCTACCTCAACTGGTAGTTTTAGAAGGGATCTGGGTTCAAAGAGTTATGCCGAGTATGTTGATGTACATCAACCTGTTCAGCAAGGATAAGAACGCCGATCAGAAATTTCTCTTCAACTATGCCTATGTCAATCTGATTCCTGAAATTCAAAGGATCAACGGGATCGGCCAGGCACGCATTTTAGGCTCAAGACAATATGCGATGCGCCTCTGGCTTAATCCAGAAAGAATGAGGGCCTACAACGTTTCAACAGAAGAAGTGATGAAAGCTGTGGGCGAGCAAAGCATCATCGGTCGACCTGGGAGGCTCGGGCAGAGCACCGGAATAGCCGCACAGTCCAAGGAGTATGTGCTTGTCTACAAGGGTCGATTTACCAAGCCGGAGGAATACGAGGACATCATTATCAGATCGAACGCTGAGAGTGAAATTCTTAGGATCAAGGACATCGCAACGGTCGATCTAAACAGCGAGTTTTGGAGCATCTACTCAGACAAGGATAATTACCCCTCTGCTTCAATTGTCCTCAATCAAAACTATGGCACTAACGCTAGCAAAGTTATCGATGATGTTAAAGAAAAGCTGACTGAGCTCAAGGCCTCTTTCCCAGAAGGGATGGATTATGAGATCAATTATGATGTATCTCGTTTTCTAGACGCTTCGATCCACAAGGTGCTTCATACTCTTGCTGAAGCCTTCGTCCTAGTTGCCATTGTCACCTTTATCTTTCTCGGAGATTGGCGCTCAACGCTCATCCCCATTCTCTCGATCCCGGTTTCTCTGATCGGCACATTTGCCGTAATGCAGGCCTTTGGTCTGTCGATCAACCTCATCACTCTATTTGCATTAGTCCTGGCAATCGGAATCGTTGTAGACGATGCCATCGTTGTAGTTGAGGCTGTTCATGCCAAGATGGAGGAGGAACACTGTAGTCCATATGTCGCCTCGAGAAAGGTTTTGGGTGAGATAGGGGGAGCAATTGTTGCCATTACGCTCATCATGGTCTCGGTATTCATTCCTATCACTTTCATGAGTGGCCCCGTCGGCGTTTTCTACCGCCAATTCGGTATCACGATGGCATCGTCGATCTTGATCTCGGCCTTGGTTGCTCTATCTCTAGCACCAGTCCTTTGCGCCATCATCCTCAAAAACAACCATGGCGAACATCGCCGCAAAACCCTCATCACACTATTTATTGATGCATTCAATCGGTTGTTTGAAAAAATAACCGGCCGCTATATTGAAGTACTAAACCTTGTAGTAGCTCGGCGTCTTGTAACAATCGGTGCCTTTGCCTTTTTCTCTTTCGGAATCTGGGGGATCTCCCTGTCTCTCCCGGCTGGTTTTATCCCAGGTGAAGACCAGGGCATGATCTACGCCATTATTCAAACACCCCCGGGTTCCACGATTGAAACGACCAACAAAGTCGCGCGAGCCCTTGAAGAAGCAGCAGAAAGTATCGAAGGCGTTCAGTCTGTCTCAACATTGGCAGGGTATGAAGTATTGACTGAGGGAAGAGGCTCTAACGCCGGAACCTGCATCATCAATCTTAAAGATTGGGAGGATCGCAAGAACTCCGTACAAGATGTGATTCATCAACTCGAAGAAAAGGTCAAAGATTTCGGGGCCGTCATCGAATTCTTTGAACCGCCTCCTGTACCCGGTTATGGAGCTGCCGCGGGTCTTGCACTGAGACTCATCGATAAGTCCGACCAAATCGACTATCAGGGCTTTGACAAGATCAATCAAGAATTCATGGCTGAACTCAAAAAACGCAAGGAATTGACTGGGTTATTTACCTGGTATGCAGCCAATTTTCCTCAGTATGAGCTTGTTATCGACAACAAACTCGCCATGCAAAAGCACGTATCAATCTCCAAGGCGATGGAGAACCTCGACATCATGATTGGCAGCACATACGAACAAGGGTTCATTCGATTTAACAACTTCTTCAAGGTTTACGTACAAGCTCAACCCGAATATAGACGATACCCAACCGATATTCTGAATTACTTTGTGAAAAACGAAGAAGGTCAAATGGTGCCCTATTCAGCCTTTATGACCATGAAGAAAACGCAGGGACCAAACGAAATTACCCGTTACAACCTCTACAACTCGGCGGTCATTCGTGCAGTTCCAGCCGAAGGGTATACCTCTGGTGATGCCATTGATGCGATCAAAGAAGTTGCCAAGACCAAGCTCCCCCGTGGATATGACATTGCATGGGAAGGATTGTCATTTGATGAAGCAGCCAGAGGTGGTTATCATCTTTGCGGTTGTGATCTTTTTCGTCTACCTCGTCCTAGCAGGCCAATATGAAAGCTTCGTCCTCCCACTAGCCGTTCTGTGCTCACTCCCTGCCGGAATATTCGGCTCTTTTTTCCTCTTGAAGCTCATGGGCCTAGCCAATGACGTTTACTCCCAAATTGGATTGATCATGCTTGTAGGGCTTCTGGGTAAGAACGCCGTACTGATCGTCGAATTCGCCGTCCAACGTCATGCGCAAGGACTTTCCGTTAGAGATGCAGCCATCGAAGGTGCTAAGGCGCGCTTCAGACCGATTCTGATGACCTCATTCGCCTTTATCGCAGGTCTCTTCCCCCTCGTTATTGCAACCGGGGCAGGGGCAGTCGGTAACCGAACTATTGGCACCGCTTCAATGGGCGGAATGCTCTTTGGGACGATCATCGGTGTCGTCCTAATTCCAGGTCTCTATTACTTCTTTGGGAGTCTGATTCAAGGGCGTTCATTGATGAAAAATGAAGCCCAAAACCCCTTAAGTGAAACAGTCCAGTATGCAAAGAAAGAGCATGAATAAGTTCCTAAGACAATGGACGTTCATCAGCACATGTCTCGCCTTGACTGCCTGTGGCATACCAGATATGACCACAAAGACCGCCGACACCCATCTTCCCGATCAGTATAAACCTGACTTCTCAGGAAAGACGAATGCTGCCAACCTCAAATGGCGAGACTTCTTCGAAGACCAAAACTTAGTCAAACTCATCAAAACTGCAATCGAGAACAATAAGGAAATCAATATACTGATGCAGCGCATCAGCAAAGCAGAAAATGAAATTGAAGCAAGACGCGGTGCTTACCTTCCATTCGTGCGAGGTGGTGCCATGGCTGGGGGTGAAAAGCCCGGTAAATACACGTTTAGCGGAGCGGTTGAAGATCAGTTGTTACTCGGGAATCAACCATTTCCGAGTTTTGTACCCGATTATGCATTTGGCTTGAGTTCATCATGGGAAATCGATATCTGGAGAAAACTCCGTAACGCTACCGAAGTTGCGGTACTTGAGTATATGGCCACAGTTGAGGGCCGAAACTTCCTCATAACCAATCTTGTTGCTGAGGTCGCACGTGCCTATTACGAACTGATCACGCTCGATAATCAACTTGAGAATCTCGATCAGAATATTGCTATTCAGGAAAATGCACTTGAGATGGTCAGAAAGCTTCAGTTCTTTGCAAGGACGGATACGCTAGCTGTCAAACGCTATGAAGCTGAGGTTGAAAAAAATAAGAGTCGGCGTTATGAGGTGAAACAGGAGATCACGGTCGTTGAAAATCGTCTCAACTTTCTATTGGGGCGAACCCCGCAAACGATTACTCGTGCATCCAAGCACTTTCTGGATATCAATCCACAGATGTTAGGCACCGGCATCCCATCTCAACTCTTGCAGAACCGCCCAGATATCAAAGCAGCGGAATTCGAAATGGCTGCGGCCAATCTAAATATCGAGGTGGCAAGAGCTGAATTCCTCCCCTCGTTTGGTATTCGTGCAGGTATCGGTTTTGATGCCTTTGCCATGAAGTATCTCGTTAATACGCCTGAATCCCTGGCAGCTATGGTTGCCGGCGAGCTCGTGGCACCATTGATCAACAAAAAAGCCATTACGGCGAACTTCAAGAATGCCAACTTGCAACAGGTCCAAGCCGCCTACGACTATGAACAAAAGATCATCAAGGCTTACGTCGAGGTCGCTAACCAGGTAGCCAACATGGAGAACATGAAAAAGAGCTTTGACATCAAGAAAAATCAGGTGGACCACTTAGTCAAGGCTATTGATGTTTCGATACAGCTCTTTAAATCTGCCAGAGTCCAATACCTCGATGTGCTGACAACACAACGTGATGCGCTGGATGCAAAGCGCGAAATTATTGAAACGAAACAGCGGCAGATCTTTGCCATGATTGATCTTTACAAGTCGCTTGGCGGCGGATGGCAATAAGGAGAGTTCATGTTATCCACATCAGTTTGCCGATCTTTCCGAGCATCCCTCCATCAATTCTTTGGCATCGCTCTCACATATCTAATGCTTATCATGAATGGTTGCACATCCACACACCAAGAATCTGCTCAAGCATTTACCCAAGAGGTTTCGGTTGAACAAGATGGCGTAGCTGGTTTCACAAGTTATCAGGGCACCATCCTTAAGGAGGAGCTCTCAGATGATGATTCAACCAGCTCGATCGAATATCTCCTCTATGCATTGAAGCCAAAAGATGGGAAAACTCAATTTTTTGTTATGGTATCGAATCAATATGATGGTCACTGGAAACAATATTTGCATGCCATTGATCAGGACGGTCGTCGATATGAATCCCTTTCAATTTCGAATCATCCCAGTTGCGAACTCTTCTGCAAAAGTGAGGATCGACTTGATTTTGAAATTCCTGAGTCATTGCTCACCAGTCATATCAAACAAGGTCTAGAGTTCCGTCTCGAAGGTCCATCCAACCAACTATCGCCTGCCTTCAACTTGCCACCGACATATCTCATAGGATTTATCGCGAGGATCCACCCAACTCAATAACTTACCTTCGAGAACACACATGGCGCGTTACGGGATAATTCTTCTGAGGTTTAGGTCTACATGATTTATTACGAAGAGATGACGTTCCCTTTTTGGGTGATTCAATCAAGAAAGCCCTATACCGGGAAGATCAATTGGAGATATCCATGCAAAAACTGATCGAGGGATTGCACCATTTTCAGCAAAATGTTTTTGGAACACAGCAAGAACTATTTGAACGATTATCCAAAGGTCAAACCCCAGATGCCTTATTCATAACCTGCTCTGACTCCAGGATCAATCCCAATCTCCTGACTCAAACGGAACCCGGGGAGCTTTTCATCCTCCGTAATGCCGGGAATTTAATCCCTCCTTACAGTGCTCATACTGGGGGTGAAGCCGCTACTATCGAGTTTGCTGTCGATGGACTTTCTGTTAAAGACATTATCATTTGTGGTCACTCCCATTGCGGGGCCATGGATGGCTTGATGAATCCAGAAGGTATCCGTAACTTTCCGGCACTAAATAGATGGCTGAGTCATGCCGAAGCGACTCGAAGAATCGTGCATGATCTTTACGCGGACTTAACACCGGAAGAACGATTGAATGTCGCCATATTAGAGAACGTACTTGCTCAGATGGAAAACCTGAGAACCCATCCTAGTGTTGCAGCCGGCCTTGCAAAGGGTTCTGTACGTATCCATGGCTGGGTCTATAAATTTCAATCAGGAGAGATTTTTAGTTATGACCCTGAGTCCGCACAATTTGTCCATCTAACTGTTCAAAGGAGCGATAACCCCGGTATAGGCCGTCAGCGGCTTGATATTGTCTCGATTTGATTTTGTTTGATTCTGAAAATGTTGATACCGACTGAACGTTGGTTCAATGAGCGTGTGGAAAAAAGCTTGGATATTGGATAGGTCAATTGGAAAAGAACCGAATCCAAATCCGAGCAGGATCCGACGGGCATGCCTTGACCTAGGCCTTAGTGCCGCAAGACAAGCCGGCGTACCTATGCCTACAACCAGCACCACCAGAGATCAAATTCAAACGCTGATTGGTCATGGCTTTGATCAGGACTTTTCTCAGCTACTCCTTCTTGAGGCACTCGCTTCTGGGCTTGAACTTAAACCAGAAGATAACGAAATAGATGATGGTTTTTGAGTTGATCAAAGTCCATATTCGCTTGGCATAATCAGGGAGTTCCTAGATCAACATCAAGGCTTGAACCATAATTACCAAAGAGAATTTGAATGTAAAATCCTGTAACGGCGGCGTTAACTTTTAACAAGAAAATGGTCTAGGATCGGAAGACCTTTATCCATGGTGCTAAAACTCAAGGTGTGCCCTCACACCAAATACATTAACCGGGCCACGCGCACTGTTGTAACCCGGGTTAGAAATGTGTTGGTAGTCGGCTGAAATCCAGAAAGGATGCGATGTTTTGACTGTAGAAAACATCAACCACGTGTTCTGAGGCCTTGGAGAGAGCGTCGTCACCGATAAAACCATCGATACCCCTATGGCGAGATATTGGGCATGAGCGTTCGAAATCCAGTTATCGCTAAAACCCAGCCCGAGTGTATCCTTGGGTTGCCCCCAACGTAAGCCTTTTAAAAGGCCTCCCAAAGATTGTGCACTCACATCTACTCCTAATTTACTGCGATTCATATGAAAACCACCCATGAGGTTTGTATTAAGGTAGAGCAGCTTAATGGACTGCTCTTGCCAAAACCTGATATTCGCACAGGTAGTTCACTCGATACGGGATTAGGAAAGCGACTTGATGACGAATCTCAGGCACTCATCGGTAAAGACTTGATGGAGCTGGTTGTCGAAGTCCCTAATGACGACTTTGATGATGGGGATCTACAGAGGTTACGCACTGAAATCCATAATTACTTCAGATATCGTGCCCAACGAATGCGGTCGCATAGATCTGTCACAATTCGAAGAGGCTGGGATAGCGTTAAGGTCGGAGCTGTCTTCCTTATCCTCTTGTTATGCGCAGCCGAACTAATTGGATATGTTGAAGGCAGGTTATCTGACGTTGTATCTGAGGGTCTGACGGTTCTTGCTTGGGTGGCTTTGTGGAGACCAACTGAGGAGCTGGTTTACGACTGGTATCCCTACACACGTGAAATTGCCAGGTATCAAAAGCTCATGAATATTCCCGTTACCGTGCGGTCAAGGTAATTAGTAAAAAATCAATGCTCAGAAATGTCTCGAAAATAAGTTTAAGTTATAGGTGCGAATATTAATGAGGATGGGGCAATCATCGAACGATACAGGACATCAAGGCTTCTGGGTGTTAGTCCCGAGTGAAAATTGACCCAGGTGTTTAACTCGATGCTGCCTAGATTTTAGGAAGGAGAAAGGTGATGACCATGGCTATCACTTTAAAGATAAGGCGGATGTGTCTCCGAGATGGTATGTCTCTCCAACAGATTGCGAAGTGGACTGGAATTTCAAGAAAGAAAGTTCGTAAATGGGTCAAAGCCCCAAAACCAGACAATCCGTAAAATACAAACGGCACGGCAACTTATGATGAGCTTCAGCTATGAGCCGTAAGGCTGTTTTGGCTGACGGGGTACAGTATTAGTATCAAAGAAACCAGCCGAGAATGACGTCGATATCGGCTTATACGATCTCTTTATTGATAGCTTCGGCAATCCGGCTAAAAAGGATTAGATGACCATCCAAGTCCTTGCTTTACCTTACCGTGGTCTCGACCGTTACTTTATAGGAAGACCCAGCGTTCTCGCGTTGCCCTTCAATAATGGGCTTGGCTCTGGGAGCGGATGAATAAGGAAGATTCCATCATCATGGATGAGCTTAATATTCTGCTAGAACTGTGGAGAGGGGAGGGTCGGTTAAGCCTAGTTTGTTTCTGTGCACCGTCACCATGCCACGCGGATACGATTGCTTCCGCCTTGAAGAGGTTGATGAGCGTTTTCATCTGGCGAAAGAACAAGAAAGCACCCAATAAACGCTTTATTTCGGACGTTTTTACCACGCATAAACGGTGACGCCCTAATCCATCTTAAACCACAAATCATGTTACCCATGATATAAATTGAGTGAGCCATAGCTCGACTATCGTTTAATTTCTGATTATTTCGGAAATAGCCACAATGACCGATGAAAACATAACGATTCGCCGTGCAGTGCCAACGGATCTTGAGGGAATTTTAGAGCTCCAGGCTGCTAATCAGCGAGATCTGGGTGGCCACTTATCGGCCAGTTTACCGTCATCAACGATCCTTGAAATGATTCGCTCTATGCCTGTTATTGTCGCTATTTCTGGTTCTGATCTTTTGGGGTTTCTGATGATGAGTAAACAAGAGATGAATCAAGATATCCCGATTATTCGGGCGATGTTGAGCGCATATCCTATCGATACAGATACCTTGGTTTATGGGCCTATTTGCATCCGTAGTGAGATGCGTGGACAGGGACTTGCTCATGGCCTATTTAATGAGCTCGGCCGGATAAAGCCTCAGCTAAAATGTGTCTGCTTTATTCGGAGAGATAATCTTTCTTCTATCCGGGCGCACCTCAAGATCGGTATGCAAGAAGTGGGCGGTTTCATCTTTAATCAAACCGACCACGTGATTTTCAGTTATACCGCCTAAGACTTATTCGCCCAAGGTTTTACATTCAAAGCCCATCGTCTACATCTACGTTCTCAGGTTCCATTGTCAACCCGGATGCGGCAGCTTCGAGAAGTAACAATTGGGAGAAATCATCACCAAACCCATGCCCGATCAAGCTTTGTACCTGGTCGCGCGTTACGCTCGTCGTCGGCATAGGCACCCCCATTTGTCTTGAAGCCGTCAAACCAAGATCCAAATCTTTCAGCATCAATTGGGGTGTAAAGGTCACCTCGAAATCGAGATTCGTTAGAGCAGGGGACTTATATTGAGTGAACATCGACCCCATGACACTTGAATTAAGAAAAGATAAGAAGTCGTGTCGCTTCAGTCCTGACTTTTCCGCAAGAACCAATATTTCAGCTAAATTTTGGGTGACCACCCCAAGCATCACGTTATGACAAATCTTAGCTATTCGGGCCAAATCACCTTCTCCAACGTAGGACACGCTGCGTCCAATGATATTGAGATAAGGTTCAACCTCGGCAAACAGGGCGGCTGGTCCCGAAGCAACAACCGATAACTTACCGGCATTGATGACCTTGGCATTACCTGAAACCGGCGCGGCTATGAACGCTATGTCCAGTACTGCCAGTTTTGCTCGAATATCAGCCGATTCCATTGGCCCAATCGAAGTGCTATCAACAATAATCTTGGGCTTATCTTCACCAGAAAGCAGCCCATCTGTGCCAAAAAGGACATGCTCGACTTCACGAGCGGAAGCCACGATCATGAATACAATCTCACACGAAGCAAGATTTGTTAGTCGATTCTCCAACTGAGCCCCTTTATCAGCAAGGGGTTTGGCTTTAGATTGCGTTCTATTCCAAACTTTTAGGTTCAGGCCGGATGATAAGAGTCGATCCGCCATAGCGAACCCCATACGTCCCGTACCTAGCCACCCGAGTGAATGACGTAGATCGTTGTTTTGGGTCATGTGAATCTCTCCTTTATCGTGTTGAAATAGTAGGATAGTAATCTGAAAGTTCGAATAGCATGAAGTCGCCAAAAGGTCCCTCGACGCCAGCAACCCAGGTTTTGAAAAAGCTAGGGGTTGAGTTTACAGATCACCTGTATTGCTATGAAGAGCATGGAGGCACTCGAGTCTCATCTTCGGCGCTCGGGGTGGATGAGCATGCTGTGGTCAAAACACTGATTATGGAGAATGAACTTAAGAAGCCCCTGATCGTCCTTATGCATGGAGACCGAAAAGTGTCGACCAAAGAGCTAGCTCGACAGATAGGCTGTAAAAAAGTAGAACCGTGCAAACCTGAAACTGCTAACAAACATTCAGGCTATCTGGTGGGTGGAACCAGTCCGTTTGGTACAAAAACCAATATGCCTATGTATGTCGAGCGTTCCATATTGGATTTAGACCGCATATACGTAAATGGAGGACGCCGCGGCTATCTGGTTGGGATGGATCCTAAAGAGTTACAAAAGGTCTGCTCCTATTCAGAGGTGGAGACTGCCTTACTTATTTAAGAAGGGAGGAGGTTGGTCATACCAAAATTTTGATTTCACGGTACCCCCTCCACGGAGGATTTATAATCTAGAAGAGTAGAGCGATCAGGATGACTCCACCGACTATCCAAAAGGCCTTCGGGTATTGCTTGCGAAGGTCGCCGACGGTTGAGTTGTCAACCTTTTCCAACCATTCGGACGTTTTAGACGGCGGGGTCATATCCGTAGTTTCATTAGAAATATCTTCAGCCATTTTTATCTCCTGTTCTCTTCGTGTTGGGCACTTTTGTTCGACATACATATGATACCTTAGATGACGTGAGCGCTCTAAAGCGGTTTGCGCAGACCGAACTAAGTTTTGGCGAGAGGTGGTTACCCAGCTTAAGAGTCGTGGCTTTAAGCACATTTTTACCGCATGTATTGATGGTATTAAGGGATTTGCTGAAGCCATTGATTTCAGAAAGGTATCAACGATCCTTCTACACGCTTCCAAGGCTTCCTCGGCTAAGTCATAAGATCCTTGTGTATTGCGTTCAGATTCGTCCATGTAGTGATAGTTGTCATCCACAATGACTTGATATTATTTTGGTGGGTGTGATGTAGTTGCTATGATTTATTGATGTGCGTGTTTGGTCCGAGCTAAAAAGACATCCAGCATTTGAAGTAAGACCGAGTCGAGTCTTTTTCTGACTTCGACTTCAATCGCCACCGGCACCCCGAAACGAGCTTCTGCGATGGACCCAGCAATCGCCGCGAGTGTATCGGCATCACCGCCTATTGATACGGCATTTCGAACCGCATCTTCAAAGCTCTCCGCTTCGAGTGCGCAGGTGATGGCTTCTGGAACACAGCCTTGGCTGGTTTCATTATAAGTATGGGTCTCCCGGATCTCATCGACGCATCGATTGAGATCATAGTCATATTCTTGCGTTATGTGATCTCGGATCCAATTGGGATTGATGCTCTGTCGACAAAACCAGATGGCTTCTGCCGTGGCTAAAGCGCCTTTGATCCCTTCAGGATGGTCATGCGTCACTTCAGTGATTGTGACCGTGTTTGATTTGAGTGTATCGAGATCCGGGGAAAGCCAGGCCACCGGTGAAATACGCATCGCCCCACCATTACCAAAACTACCGTAGGGAGGTTGTGGGGTAGAGGCGGCGACCCACCGCATGAAGCGTTGGCCATAGCCACTCACTTTCGTGGCATCAATGTTCACGATTCGTGGCCAATCACGAAGGCATTCGACGATGTCTTTACCGTTGATCAGAGAGTCCGCAACGGCCGCTGTGAGGATCGAATCATCCGTGTACGAGCATCCTTCTGGAAAAAGAGGGAAGTCCTTTCGTTTCATACGGGAGAATTCGTAGCGTGAGCCGATGATGTCTCCGGCTATGGCACCTAACATCGTGGTGTCCTCATGAATTGGTCGAGGAAATGGATGGCTTGGCGTTAATTAGGCTCCAACCATCGATGAGTCCAAAGCCTAACACGACGATCATGATAGCTTCATACCAACAGGACAGCATCCCATGGTTTTCTGGGTTCCAGGAGCCCCAAGCCATAAAGTAGATAAAGAAAAGAACGATATACGCAAGGAGGCCTAATAAGCCCATAGCCCACCGACACAGTCTCGATCTCTGTCATTCTTTTGTGGTCATTTTTGAAGATAGAAACACAGTAAGCAGCATGAAAGGTGTGCCCAGAATCGACCCGAGTAACGTGTTACCCGTTGGGATGAATGTAGAGTCGCCGTTGGCAGGTCCCGGAGGCAGAATCGTGTTTGGCCCATATCCCGTCAGTTAATCAGTAAAATTTCAGCAGGGCGCATAAATACATAAAAGAAAGGGAGATGTATGATTTATGCGCCTTGTTGAATTGGCCTCACCTGCCGACCAGCTTGAGCTATGGAAACTCATTAGCGACACAGTTTTGAGCAGTATTAACACCCAAGCCCAGCAAGCGGCTTAACAAAAGCGGGTAATGAAGCCCAAGAAGAAGTTGGCCAGTAAGGTTAAAATTCCAGCACAACCCCCACTGAAGCCATTTCCTCAACCCAAGCCCCTCTATCCAGTAAAAGTTAAGGGCAATAGTTCTAATCAATCCAAGGCGCCAGTCGGTGATCAGCGTCTAGCGGCCCAATCGACTGCAAAAATACCGAATTCGATTCGCTCTAAAAATTATGGCCGCGCGGTCGCGACAGGCATAGTTAAAATGAATGCTACGGGATCTTTATTGCTTTCGCAAATGAGAAGCATTATCATCTCGCTTTGGTTCTCATTCCCATTGCAATGATGCGTTCCTATAAAATCTTATCGATTCTGCTTTGCCTGATGGTTCTCGGTGCACCTGAGGTTGGAGCTATCCCTCCTCCGAGTAATATCGGAGTTCTGGCGGATGAGGAGTTCGGAAAGTTTGAGGGGCCACTAGGATTTCTTAATGGAATTAACAGAAGCAGTGTCTTATTGGGCGACATGTGGGGTTTGAGAACAAAACTCAGCACTTACGGCGTCACGCTAGCCATTGTTGAAACAGCTGAAACGCTGGGAAATGTCACTGGGGGACAGCAGACAGGCAACAAGTACGATGGCCTAACGCAGGTGATTGCACAGCTGGATACACAACGGGCATTCAATTTTTATGGTGGCCTAGCGAATGTGAGTTTTCTAAATCTCTGGGGTGGAAATCTCAGCATGAATAATCTTGATACGCTTGAAACCGCAAGCGGTATCGTAGGTAACCCATCGGCACGTCTTTGGGAGATGTGGTACGACCAAAAATTCTTGGACCAAAATCGCCTATCTGTCCGAGTAGGCCAACAAAGTCTCGATCAGGAATGGATGGTCAGCAGCAATGCCATCTATTTTGTGAACACCATGTTCGGCTGGCCAATGCTGCCATCGGCCGACATGCCCTCTGGCGGACCTGCATACCCACTCTCTTCACTTGGGATTCGATTCAAGGCACGACCAGTAAACGAACTCACCATCTTGGCAGGCGTCTTTAATGGAAATCCGGTAAAGAACGATAACGGAACAGACCCACAAGCCCAAAATAGAACAGGTACC
>Ga0316218_1001886_pt1 | contig 21212 bp, 23 predicted proteins | sample TBH18003metaG_FD_203634 | JGI IMG/M metagenome (GOLD analysis project Ga0316218, IMG submission 203634) | Freshwater microbial communities from Trout Bog Lake, Wisconsin, USA - TBH18003 | ecosystem: Environmental > Aquatic > Freshwater > Lake > Hypolimnion/Profundal zone | place: USA: Wisconsin...
GCGACTCTCGAAGAGGCCATTAGTGGGGGCGAGGACTACGAACTTTTGATTGCAACCGATACGCCCGACGTTCTGATCGAACGATTCGTCAGCGAGGGAAAGAGTGCGCCGCTGGTACTAGGTGAAGTCGTGGCCGACGTCAGTGTTCGGACGTTAGGGGAGAAGGCGTTCGAAAAGCGAGGCTGGCAACACGAGCTCTAACGAGCGGTGGGTGCTTAGGCGTTGGTTGGTGCAGTGCGACGGGCAGGCTTGGTGACCTTGCCAGAGCGCAGGCAGCCGGTGCAGACGTTGAGACGCTTAGGCGTGCCACCAACGAGTGCGCGTACGCGCTGAATGTTCGGGTTCCAACGACGCTTGGTGCGGCGGTGTGAGTGCGATACGTTCATGCCGAATGACGGCTTCTTACCGCAGATTTCGCAGACTGATGCCATGATGAACGTTCTCCCTAATTTCTTGACATCTGCGGACTGCAGACGCCGACATAACCGAAGGACCATTGTAGCATCGTCAGCGATGACTTCTCCAACCACTCTGACGGCCAGGGACCTACGGGCCGCAGTTTCCACGTTTGCCGACCTTTTGGGCTCCCATAAAGAGGTCATCAATCGCCTCAATGTGTACCCGGTGCCCGACGGTGATACCGGGACAAATATGGCCTTAACCATGCAGTCCGTCATGGCGGAGATGAATGAACTGGCCCCCGACGCGGGCATGGACCTCGTCACTAAGGCTATTGGCCACGGATCACTCATGGGCGCTCGAGGTAACTCCGGCGTCATTCTTTCCCAAATGCTCCGAGGCTTTGTTGAGAAGTTTTCTGACCTCGAGGCAATCGGGGCCGTTGAGGTCGCTACTGCCCTCTGTCACGCCGACGTCCTCGCTCGTCAAGCCGTGGCGCGTGTCGTTGAGGGAACGATGCTCTCGGTTGCCAAGGCCGCCGGCGAAGGCGCCATCGCCAACACCTCCTCGCTGATCGACTCACTACGCAGCGCGAAAGCCGCCGCCGCTGTTGCGCTCGCGTACACCCCCGAGCAACTTCCCGTCTTAAAGCAGGCAGGTGTCGTTGACTCCGGCGGCACCGGTCTCTCACTTCTCTACGCCGCTCTTTGTCACGTGGTGGGTGGCGACGAACTCCCCGTTGCCCCCGAAGCTTCGTTAATTGACGTCCACCTCGATGAATCGCTCGCGGTGCACGAAGAAGGTGACATCTCGGAGCTTCGCTACGAAGTGATGTACCTGCTCGATGCCGACGACGAAAAGATTCCGGCGTTCCGGTCACTGTGGTCAACCATTGGCGACTCCATTGTGATTGTTGGAGGCGACGGTCTCTACAACTGCCACATTCACACCGACGACATCGGTGCTTCGATTGAAGCAGCCCTCGACGCCGGACGTCCTCGCGACATTCGAGTCACTGACCTCAGTGAACAGGTCGTTGAAGAGCGTTGGGTGCGTGACGCCGTTACCGAGCAACCCACCCCCGACCTCGGCCCAGCACCACAGACGTCAGTTGTAGCGGTGGTTGTGGGCGAAGGCGTAGGAAGAATCTTCCGTTCGCTCGGAGTGCGAGGTCTCGTCACCGGTGGACAGTCGATGAATCCCTCGACGCAAGACCTCGTCGAAGCGGTCCGGGCCACCGGCTCCAGCGACGTGGTGTTACTGCCCAACAACAAGAACATCATCCCCGTGGCCGAACAGGTGAACGCCCTGGTCGACCAGAACGTGTCGGTCATTCCCACGCGCTCGATTGTTGAAGGCTTTGCCGCGCTTCTTAGCTATGACCCCGACGCTTCGAGCGCCGACAACGCAGCCGCCATGGGCGCATCAGCGTCGGGCGTTATTGCCGCCGAGGTAACGCAAGCCGTTCGAGACACCACGACTGACGCCGGTGAGGTGCACGTGGGTGACTGGATTGGTATTGGACCGAGCGGCATTGCCTCCATTGCTGACTCGGTGGCGGTAGCGAGCAACCTCATTCTTGAAACACTCCTGACCCCGTCGCACGAGCTGGTCACCATTATTGAAGGCGACGGCGCAACCCCGGCGCACACTCGGCGAATCACTGAATTCCTGGCCGAGGAGTTTCCCGATGTAGCGGTGGAAGTGCATCACGGCGGACAACCGCTCTACCCCTATCTCTTCGGTATCGAGTGATCGATCGCGAGCCGCGCCGACTACGCCAGTTAGGCGACGTCGCGGTGAGCCAGCTGCGACACGTTGGAGAAAAGCGCACCGAAGCACTCCACGAACTGGGCATTGACAGCGTCTTTGACCTGCTGACGTGGTACCCGCGTCGCTACATTGACCGCACCAAGCGAGTAGACCTCTCGGACCTGACGGTGGGGGAAGAAGCTGCGGTCTTCGGCGAGATCAAAACCATCTCGTCCCGGCGCACTCGCCAGGGCAAGACCATGGTCGAAGCCACCGTCGTGGATGGTGGCGGTTCCTTCAAGGTCGTGTTCTTTAATCAACCCTGGCGGTCGAAGCAGTTAAGCCCCGGGGTGCAGGCACTGTTTTTTGGCAAAGTCGGGGACTACCAGGGACGGCGTCAAATGACGAACCCGGTCGTGGACGTGATTGTTGGCCCTTCAGGTGAAGAGCGCGACGCCTCGCGAGTTGGTCGTGTGGTGCCCATCTACCCAGCGTCGGGGAAGGCCGGGCTCACCAGTTGGGAACTCGGCGGGTTTGTCGAGGAGTCACTACGACGCGCGGGCCCACTGCTTGACCCGGTGCCCGAAAACTACCGCTCAGCATTTTCACTGGTTGATCGCACGGCATCGTTCAGGGGTATCCACGTGCCCAGCGAACTAACTGACGTCGCGCCCGCTCGTCGACGTTTGGCCTTTGATGAGTTCTGGCGACTCCAGCTACTCCTCGCACTACGTCGTAAGCGTCTCGAAGAGACGTCAGCGGGCGTGCAGCACCCCATTACCTCTGGTGACTTGAGCGTCACGCCAGGTGCGCTCACGTCGCCCGACGCGCCGCTCGTGCGACAGTTCTTAGCGAGGCATCGCTTCGCCCTCACCGGGGCGCAGCAACGAGTACTCCACGAGATCGCCTCGGACATGTCGGGACGTCTCCCGATGCACCGACTCCTCCAAGGAGATGTGGGTTCGGGTAAGACCGTCGTGGCCCTCACCGCCATGTTGGCCGCCCGCGATGGTGGGCGACAAGCGGCATTAATGGCGCCTACCGAAGTCCTGGCCGAACAGCACGTGGCCTCACTGCGACGCGACCTTGGCGAACTACGGGTAAAGGACGACGCTGTCCTCGGTGGTGTTCGACCACTGGTTATTCAGTTGCTCACCGGTCGTGTGCGAACGAAGGAGCGTCAGCAGATTCTCGAGGACCTTCGTCGTGGTGGCGTTGACATTGTCGTTGGAACTCACGCACTCCTTACTGACGACGTGCACTTCAAAGCACTCGGTCTCATCGTGATTGACGAGCAACACCGCTTCGGTGTTGAGCAGAGGTCGGCGCTTCGTGAAAAGGGTCGTCAGCGTTCCGACGAGGCCTGTGACCCCGACGTCTTAGTAATGACCGCAACACCGATTCCTCGAACGGCCGCGATGGTGAGCTTTGGTGACCTCGATATCTCGGTCCTTGACGAGATGCCCCAAGGGCGACGGCCCATCGACACCTCGTGGGCGACAACACCCGACGACGTGGCGGCGTGCTGGCAGAAAGTTCGCGACGAAGTAGCGCGGGGGAGACGGGCCTTCGTCATCTGTCCGCTGGTTGACGAGTCAGAAAAAATAGAGGCCACGAGTGCCGTCGCGGAACGAACACGTCTCGCCACCGAAGAGTTGCGCGGGCTCTCGGTGGGACTGCTTCACGGCCAGATGAAGGGGCCCGAAAAAGACGAAGTAATGGAACAGTTCCGTTCAGGGGAGATAACGGTCCTCGTCGCCACCACCGTTATTGAAGTCGGTGTCGATGTGCCTGAAGCCACGATGATAGTTATTGAGGATGCTTGGCGCTTTGGGCTTGCGCAGCTGCACCAGTTGCGCGGTCGTGTTGGACGTAACAGTGAAGACAGTTACTGCGTTTTGTTGGGCACGCCACCGAGCGAGGATGGCGTGGCCCGCTGCCAAGCACTCGTTGACTCGAATGACGGCTTCGCCCTCGCGGAGATTGACCTTGACCTTCGCGGTGAAGGAACCTTGCTTGGCGCACGTCAACGAGGCCGTAGTGACCTTCGCTTGGCCTCACTTCGCAACGACGAGGACCTCCTTCGAATGGCGCAGCAGGCCGCCTACGAAATGGTGGCTCGTGATGCACTGAAGGGACATCCCGAGGTGGTTGACGAACTGAAACTCTTTGTGGATGAAGAAGAAGCGGACTACTTGTTCAAGTCCTAGGCCAAAACAACGTAGCCTTAGAGGGTGCGAGTAATTGGTGGAGCAGCCCGCGGGCGAGCGCTTAAAGCAAAGTTGCCACCTACGGTGCGCCCGACGACGGACTACGCCCGTGAGGCCATCTTCTCGATGCTCGAAAGTCGTGGCGGTCTCGTTGACCTCGTCGTGGCCGACCTCTACTGCGGATCGGGCGCCCTCGGCATTGAAGCGCTGTCGCGTGGTGCCGCCAAGGTCTACTTCGTAGACCAGGACCCGGCCTGCCTCGCCGCGGCGAAGCAGAACCTCGAACCCCTCAACCTCGAAGGTGAAGCCATCTTCGTTCGGTCCATCTTGCCGATTTGGACACCACCGGCCGACCTGGATCTCTTGCTGGCCGATCCGCCGTACGGTCCCATGGACCTCGCGAGTGTCTTAAAGGGCGTTACCGCCGAGCGCTGCATTATTGAAAACGACCGTCATATGGACGCGCCAGAGGGCTGGATCGTTACCAAAACCAAGCGCTACGGTACTACGCTCGTAACCATGTTGGAACCGGAAGAAAGTGGTGGCCAGTGACGACCGTAGGGCTCATTCCCGGTTCTTTTGACCCTTTTCACAACGGGCACCTCGAGGTGGTCGAGCGGGCCAGTCACATCTTCGACGAGATCGTCGTGGCGGCCATTCGGAACCCTCAGAAGTCGGAAGCCCTCTTTGACCTCGACGAGCGTCGAGAGATGATTGCCGAGTCACTGAGCCACCTGCCGCGCATCAAGATTGTGTCGATTGCCACACTGCTGGTGAATGTTGCTCGCGACGTGAACGCCACGGCCATCGTGAAGGGACTGCGGGCAGTCTCTGACTTTGAGAGCGAACTCCAGATGGCCCAGATGAACAAATCACTCTCCGGGGTTGAAACGCTCTTCATTCCGACGAGTTCGAACCATTCCTTTATCGCGTCTCGACTGCTGCGTGAAGTAGCCCGCTACGGTGGCAACGTTGAGCAGTTCGTACCCGCACCAGTGGCGCAACGACTTCGTGTCAAGTTTTCAGGAGATACCCAATGACCTCATTTGACGGCTACGACGAACCAGAAGAGTTCTTTGAAGAGGCCCCCCGCCGCGCCCGTCGCGACATCGAGGCTGACCTGCGCGACGTGATTGACATCGTCACGAACGCGAAGCAGATGCCGCTGTCAAACTCGGCACTGATTTCTCGCGACGAAGTGCTCTCGATTCTTGAATCAGCACTACGCAATATTCCTGACGAGATTCGTGAAGCCCGTTGGGCCCTCAAAGAGCGCGAAGAACTGATGGAGGCTGAAGTGCTGAAGGCCCAGCAGTTGATGGACCAGGTCCGCGCCGAAGCCGCCCGCATGGTCGACAAGACCGAAGTCGTTCGCCAGTCACGGGCCAAATCCGAGCAGATCATCGCCGACGCCAAGGCTCAGGCTCGTCAGCTCATTAACCAAAGTGAAGACTTCATCGACGGCAAGCTCGGTAACTTCGAAATCGTTCTGGAGCGTCTGTTGAAGACAACGCGTTCCGGTCGCGAGCGACTTAACTCCCAGGGCCTCCCGTCACACTTGGTTGAACCGCAGCCCGGTGTTGAAGACTTCTTGACGGCACCCGACGTGGTACCACCACCCGCTCCAGACTATGGCTACGAAGCTGGAGGCGACTCCTTCTTCGACCAAGACGCCTACTAGCCAATGGCCAACCTCTACCGCATTCCGGTAGCGCTGCTACTACGTGACGTCCCCTCTACGTCCGAGGTGTCGATTGAAGCGCCCTTTGACGAGGAGCACCAGTTTGACCCCAAGGGTCCGGCCGAGACAGACGTGCCGGTGGATGCGCTCGCCACCGTCAACGTCACGCTGCAGAGTTTTGTTGGTGGGCTACACGTTCGCGGAACGGTGGCGGCCCCGTGGCAGGGGACCTGTCGCCGCTGCTCCCTGCCCGTACTGGGCGTCGCTGAAGTGGCGGTTCGGGAGCGATTTGTCGATGAACTGAAGGAGGATGACGACGAGGTCTACCTGATCGTGAACGACTTCATCGACCTCGCACCCCTGGTCCACGACGCTATTTTCCTTGAATTACCGCTCGCTCCGCTGTGCCGGGAGGACTGCCAGGGGCTCTGTCCGGTCTGTGGAATTGACCGAAATGAAGCAACTTGTCAGTGCCAGCAGCCTGGCGACCCGCGCTGGGCTACACTAGAAAGTCTGAGATTCACGGGCGACGAGCCTGATGAGTCCGACGAAGTCTGACGGGTAACTCCGTTCCGTTGAAAGTGAACCTCGATGCCAGTACCAAAGCGAAAGACAAGTAAGGCCAAGGGACGTAGTCGTAAGGCTGCGGCTTGGAAGTTGGGCCTGCCTGCACGCAGCGTCTGCCCACAGTGCGCCACCTCGAAGTCTCCTCACGTGGTCTGCCCTAACTGCGGCTGGTACAAGAACCGCGTCGCAGTAGAGGTCAACTAAGTTGACCCTGCCCATCGCCCTCGACGCGATGGGTGGTGACTTTGCTCCCAGTGAAATCATTGCTGGTGCCAAGCGCGCTGTTGATGAACTGGGTCTCGAGGTCATCCTCGTAGGCGTTCCTGAACTCATGGGCGACACCATGGGTCTAGAAGTTTTTGCTTGCACTGAAGTCATTGCGATGGACGACGACCCTGGTTCGTCGGTGCGCAAGAAGAAGGACTCCTCGCTCGTTCGCGCCGCCGAACTCGTACGTGACGGCAAGGCCAGCGCGATGGTGTCAGCTGGCAATACCGGCGCCACCATGGCGTCAGCGCTTCTGCGCATGGGACGTCTACCAGGTGTCGTGCGCCCCTGCATTGCGACGCCGATTCCCAACCCCGGTCGTAAGCCCACCGTTATGGTCGACGCCGGCGCAAACGCCGAGTGCACCACGGAGATGCTCGTTCAGTTCGCCCAGATGGCCTCAACCTTCGCCACCGCTCGTTTCGGCATTGAGACTCCCAAGGTGGGCTTGCTCTCCATTGGTGAAGAAGACACCAAGGGCAACACCTTGGTAAAGGAAACGAACCAGGCGTTGCAGCAACTTTCGACGATCAACTTTGTTGGCAACGTCGAAGGCCGTGACCTCATTCCTTCACCGGTCGATGTCGTCGTCACCGACGGCTTCACCGGTAACGTTGCCCTGAAAACCCTCGAAGGAGCCCTGAAATTTGTCTTCGGAGCCGTTCTTGAAGCGATTGGCACCAACGACGAGACGAAGGCCGCCGGCAACGTGCTCTTCCCGCACCTGATGCCCATTGCGACAGAACTGACCCCTGAGCAGCAGGGTGGGGCCATGCTCCTCGGTCTCGACGGGATCTGCATCATTTCGCACGGTTCGTCCAACGCCACCGCCGTAATGAACGCACTGCGCGTCGCTTCGGAAATGGTCCAAGCGGACGTCGTTTCCAAGCTACGGACCACCATTCGTCCTGATCAGGCGTAAGAACTCCAAAAACCTTGTTGCTAACTAGATAATCTAGGACAGCAGGACTAAAGGAGTTCATTATGAGCCAGTCACTTGACCGCGCAGCAGTTTTGGCAATCGTTTGCGAGCAACTCGCCGAAATTCTCGAGAAGAGCCCGAGCGACATTGCTGAAGATGTGCCCTTTGCCGATCTCGGCGCCGACTCACTCGCGCTGATTGAACTCGTGGAAGCACTGGAAGAAAACCTCGCTTCGGTAGCGGCCGGTTTCCACATTGACGATGAAGACCTCGAAGGCCTGACCTGCGTGCGTGACGCTGTTGACTACGTTGCTGCCAAGCTTCAGGTGGCGTAACAAGGCACGTGAGCCTCTTGGCACCCGAGATCGAGCTGTTCAGTGAACGCGTAGGTCTCGCTCCCACGAGCGAGACGTTGCGTGTTGCGCTCACGCACTCGAGCTACGCCGCCGAGCACGACTGCGTATCCAACGAACGCCTCGAGTTTCTCGGCGACGCCGTCGTTGACCTGGCTATTACTGACCTGATTGTTCGCTCGTACCCTGAGCTGAACGAGGGGAGTGGATCACTCGTTCGCTCTCGTGTTGTTAGTGAAGCCCCACTGGCTCGCGCTGCCCAGGCGTTGGGTATTGGTGACGTGTTGCTCGTCGGGCGAGGGGTCATCAAGGAGAACGGTCGCGAACGACCTTCACTGCTCGCTGACGCCTTTGAGGCGGTGGCGGCGGCAATCTATCTCGACAAGGGTTTTGCCGCTGCGCAACAGTTCGTGCAGGACTGCCTAGCGGGTGAACTGGCCTCAGCGTCCGTCGAGCCGGCTGAAGCGGACCCTAAGACCAGGCTTCGCCAGTGGGCTGAAGCCGCAGGACTGGGAACACCGACGTACGAGGTCGAGGCCACTGGGCCTTCGCACGATGTTGAGTTCATTGCCACCGTGCGCGTGAGCGCTGACCTGGTGGCAACGGGTCGAGGTCGATCAAAGAAGTCTGCTGAAGCACACGCTGCTCAAGCAGCGTGGGAAGGACATATCAGTGCCTGAGTTACCTGAAGTGGAAGTACTGCGTTCGTCGCTCGCCCGAGACATGGTTGGTCGCAAGTTCAAAGCCGTGAACGTCACCAGTGGCAAAGTCGTCTCAAAGCACAAGACCGCGAAGGACTTTCGCACGGCGTTAGAGGGACATTCCGTGAAGGCCGTGCAGCGTCTGGGCACGAATCTGGTCTTCGCCCTGGACAACGGGACCCATCTCGTGATCGATACCGGTCAAGGTGGCCACCTACAGCGCATGCAGAACGCTAAGGAAGCCAAGCCCAAGCACACCCACGTAGTCTTCAGTTTCACGCAGGGTCACGACCTCTGGTTTGTTGACCCCAAGACCGAGGGCGACCTCTACGTCGCGACGCCACCGGTAGAAGGAACGGAGATTGAGGTCTCGAAGTTTGCTCGCCTGTCGGTAGGTGGCGACGGCATGGCTCTTCGTAAGGCCATCAGTCAGTTGACACAACTTGGCATCGACCCCTTCGAAGACCAGATTGGCTGGGACCGATTTGCGGCTGTTCTGCGATCGCGCTCGACGGTGTTGAAGGCCGTACTGACCGACATCGCCATCATGTGCGGCCTCGGCGATATCTACGCCGACGAAATCCTTTATGCGGCGGGCCTTCACCCTGGTCGCGTCTCAGAAGAACTCTCGACTATTGAAATTCGACGCCTGCACCGCTCCATTGCTGAGATTCTGGCTGACGCGGTGAAGCACAACGGAACCTCCCTGGAAAGCCTGCCGTTTGAGGACCCCGACGGCAAGCCCGGCACCTACCAGGAGCTTTTGGCGGTCTTTGAGCGTGAGGGCCAGCCCTGCCAGCAGTGCCGGGCCCCCATCAAGAAAGAGGCCATTGGGGGGCGTCCGACCTACTTCTGCCCCAAGTGCCAGGCCTAGATTCGGACGCTACCCCTCAGGGTTGCTAGCGTCTATCTGTGTTTCTTAAGCGATTAACTATGAAGGGCTTTAAGTCCTTCGCCGACAGCACTGTTCTTGAGTTCGAGCCCGGCGTCACCGCCGTCGTGGGTCCGAACGGATCGGGTAAATCAAACGTCGTCGACGCCGTCACCTGGGTGCTGGGCGCTCAGAGCACCCGCGCCCTTCGTTCCTCGAAGATGGACGACGTTATCTTCATGGGTACGGCTTCAAAGGCGGCCCTCGGTCGTGCTGAAGTTTCGTTAACTCTCGATAATTCGTCCGGAAAACTTCCAATCGATGGTGCGGAAGTAACCATCTCTCGTACCTTGTTCCGTAACGGTGACTCCGAGTACGCAATTAACGGCACCACGTGCCGTCTGCTCGACATTCAAGAGTTGCTCAGTGACTCGGGTGTCGGACGCCAGCAGCACATGATCATTGGTCAGGGTCAGCTCGCGTCAATTCTCTCCGCCTCATCAGAAAATCGTCGCGTCGTTATTGAAGAAGCCGCCGGTGTTCTAAAACACCGTCGTCGCAAGGAACGAGCAGAGCGCCGACTTGACGGCACGCAGGAAAACCTGGAACGTCTCGGCGACCTCGTACGTGAAGTGCGTCGCCAGATGCGCCCCCTCGAACGTCAGGCCGCTTCAGCGCGCAGTTACACCGAGGTCGAAGCCGACCTTCGTCTGGCTCGCTACAACCTCTACGCCGAACGACTCGAAGCGTTTGACGCTCGTCGCAAGCACCTCGAAGCAGAACTCGCCGGATCCTCCGACCGCGAACGCGAACTGCGTTCAGAAGTGGTGACGCTGGACGCCCAGGCCACCGCGGCCGCTGCCGAAATGGCGAGCCGCAAGGAAGAGATGCTCGCTTCCACCCTCGGCACCCTGCAGGGTCTCGCGGAACGCGCCCGAGGCACCAGTTCAATCATTGAAGAACGTGAACGCGCACTGAAGCAAGCGCTGATCGCGTCAGCCGATGAAAACGTCATTGCGACACTGGAAGCCGACGCCGCCAAGCTCGCGACGGACCTCGTCGCCCTCGAAGCGGAAGAACTCTCACTGAGTGAACTTCGTGAAGCGGTGGCACAGGCTCGTGAAGCCTTCGTGGCCTCAGAAGCACACTTCGAAACCACCTGGGGATCGACGTCCACAGAAACCGACGAAGCCGCTCTTCGTGATGCTCGTCAGCGCATTGCTCTGTTGGAGCGTTCGCTCAACTCGTTGCGTGAGACCGAGCGTCGCACTTCGAACCGCTTGGGCGAAACGCGTCAGCGTCTTGAGCAGACCACCAGTGCACTCCAGGTCGCAACCGAAGGCCTCGAAACCGCTACGGCCAACCTCAGCACTTCGGAGAACGCACGCGCGGAGGCCGAAACACTGTCGACCAAGGCCGAGGCTGATCGCACGGCGGCTGACGAAGCACTTCGTGAAGTGACCGATGTCGCGGCTCGTACGCAGGCCCGCGCCGAGGCGCTGGCTCGAGCGCTCGAAGAGTTCTCGGGTGCCGGTGGGCGAGCCATCATTGGCAACCTTGAAGGCGTACTCGGTTCATTCCTCGACCTCATTGAGATCGACGAAGGCTGGGAGCGGGCCGTGGAGTCAGCGGCCGGTGCTTCCGTTGGCGCCATGGTCGTTGACGGTCGCAAGTCTGCTCGCGCCGCACTCGAAGCGCTTCGCCGTGAAGGTGGCGCCGGACTTATCTTGCCTATTGCCGAAGGAAACGTTGCCGCACCGTCAGTCCCACAGGGCTGCACCGCACTTCGTTCAGTGGTCCGTGCTCGCTCCAATGCACCCCAGCACGTCACTCGTGTGCTCGACGCTCTGTTTAACCGGGCCTTTGTTTCGGGTGACTGGGAGTCGGGCATTGAGTCAGCGGTCCAGAACCCTGACTACGTGATTGTTACCCGTGAGGGTGACCGTTTTGCCTCGTCGGGCTGGCGCGTGGCCTCGGGCCGCGCCGTGGTCACTCGTTCAACAGTGGAAGAAGCCGAAGCCGCTGCCACTGAAGCCCAGGCCGCCGTTGAGCCAGCTCGTGCGGCTCGCGTCAAGGCCGACGCTGACGCGGTAGAGGCCCGTAAGCGCCTCACAGCCGTGACGACACAGTTTGCTCAGGCCCAGGCCGAAACCGCTCGTCTCGAGCGCGAGATCACCCGCCTGACGTCACTACGCAGCGAACTCGACGAATCAGTCGAGTCACTCAGCGTTGACGTGGCTGAAGTAGCCGGCCAGATCACGACGATTGATGAAGAACTGCTCGAACTTCGCACCGCGCTTCCAGCACTGGAAGAGGCCGTGGCTGAGGCGGGCAACCGTCAGCAGTTGGTGAACGCCGCACGCGCGACCCTGGAGGGGGAGCGTTCGCAGGTGAGTGAACTCGCTACGTCGCTGTCTCGTAGAGAAGCAGAGTTCGGTGAACGCCGCCGTCTCATTGGTGAGCGCCAAAGTGAGATTGAACAGCGCCTCGAAGGTCGCTCCACCGAACGTGCCGAAGCGCAGAGTCGTCGTCAGGCGCTCGAAGCCGACCTCGACGTTCTAGGTCGTTTACTCCAGCTCGTGCACATTGCCAGCGAGGATATTCGTCTCAACCAAGAAGCGCTCGACTCGACCTACCGTGAACAACTCGAAGCATCACGAGCCAGTGCCGAGCGCCTGGAAGAAGTGCGTCAGGCCCGTAACGCTGCTGACGCCCGACTCGCTGAGCTGAGCGACACTGTTCGCCGTAGCGAAATTGAGCACGCCGAGTTGGCTATCAAGGTGGCGAACCTGCACGAGGTCATTCACCGTGACCTCGGCATCGACGCTCACGAGATTGGCACGCCAGAGCCAGTAGAACTCCCCGAAGGCGTCTCACTTGAACAGCGCGTTGGTGAACTCGAAGCGCGCATCACGTCGCTTGGCCCAATCAACCCACTCGCACTCGAAGAATTGGCCGCTCTCGAAGAGCGTTACAAGGACCTCGACGCCCAGGTGTCAGACGTTCGAAACGCTCGTCGTGAACTGCAAGAAGTCATTCGTGCCGTTGATGACGAGATCATGACCACGTTCACCAGCGCCTTTGCCGACGTGAATGAGCACTTCTCGACGCTCATTGCCATGCTGTTCCCGGGTGGTCAGGGTCGCTTGATGCTGACCGACCCCGAGGACCCGCTCAACACCGGTGTGGAAATCGAAGTTCGCCCAATGGGCCGAAACATCCGACGCATTTCGCTGCTCTCCGGTGGTGAACAGTCAATGACCGCGCTCGCATTCCTCTTTGCCGTGTTCCGCTCGCGCCCTTCCCCCTTCTACATGATGGACGAGGTCGAAGCTGCACTCGACGACGTGAACCTCCAGCGTTTCCTCAGCCTCGTGAACGAGTTCCGTGACGAAGCACAGATGCTTATCGTGACGCACCAGAAGCGCACCATGGAGTCGGCTGACGCCCTCTACGGTGTGACCATGGTGCCGGGCGCCTCGTCGAAGGTTGTTTCGCAACGAGTGAAGCGCCAAAAGGCTGAGGCCAAGGAAGAACTCAACTTTGAACCCGTCGTGGTGGAAGACCGTGGCCCCAAGGCTCTCGCCAAGGCCGCTGCTGAAGCGCAGACCGAAGCAACTGAGAGTGACGTGTCTGAAGAGACGCCGAACAAGGAAGAAGCGTCCGAGTGACCATTGCGCTCATTGTTGTAGCTGTTCTCGTTGTTCTTGGGCTCACCGTCCGCGTCGCTCGCCGTCGTCGTCGGAGCGTTCCTGCGGTCAGCGCGCCACGTGCACCAATGCCCGAGGTGTTGGTAGAGACGGTTGCGGAGCGGCCAGTTCTTGACGACGCACCAGCGACGCTTTCGACACGTCTTGGTTCGTCACGAAGCATTTTTGACCGCGTCCGTTCTCTCGGCGCCGTTGGGGCGCTCGGTGCTGAGCAGCTAGAAACCGTCGAAGAGGTGCTGCTGCGCAGTGATGTGGGGGTGTCGACCACCAACATGATCCTCGACAACCTACGCACGAACGGCGCCCCGGACGGCGTTGCGTCTGCGGTCCGTGGACTGCTGCTTGATGCACTCACCGGCGAGCGATCAGTCTCGACCTCGGCGGACGCAGGCCGTATTCCGGTGTGGCTGTTCGTTGGTGTTAATGGTGTTGGTAAGACCACCACGATTGGCAAACTCGCCCAGGCCCAGGTGAACGCTGGCAAGAACGTGGTGCTCGCCGCTGGTGACACCTTCCGTGCCGCCGCCGCTGACCAACTCGAAGAGTGGGCCAAGCGCACCGGTGCCGACATCGTACGAGCTAACGAAGGAGCCGACCCCGGCTCTGTCGTGCACGACGCCATTGGCCGCGCCAGTGCTCGTTCGGCCGACCTCGTTCTGGCCGATACCGCTGGACGACGTGCCAACTCGACGAACTTGCTCGACGAACTCGCCAAAGTACGTCGCGTGGCTGATCGTGAGCCCGGCCAGGTAGTCGAAACGTTCATGGTGCTCGACGCCACTACTGGGCAGAATGCACTGAGCCAGGCTCGCGAATTCCAGGCCGCCGCCAACGTGACCGGCATCGTGCTCACCAAGCTCGACGGCACCGCTCGCGGTGGCATCGTGGTGGCTATTGAACGAGAACTGGGCATTCCGGTGAAGTTCATTGGTGTGGGCGAGGGTGTCAACGACCTCGTGGCCTTTGAGCCACAGGCCTTCGTCGATTCACTGCTCAACGCCTAGTTGTAATCTAACCATCATGTTTGATGCACTTAGCGACCGGTTTGAAAAACTCAGTTCGAATCTCCGTTCGCGCGGCCGTCTCAGCGACGCCGACATTGACGAAGCCCTCCAGGAAGTACGAAGCGCCCTTCTCGAAGCTGACGTAGAACTCGGCGTCGTTCGCGCGTTCCTCGACGCGGTACGTGAGCGTCTGCAGGGACTCAGTCTCAACCAGAGTCTGTCGCCGGGCCAGCAGGTCATCAAGGCCGTACACGAACAACTCGTTGAAGTCCTCGGTGGCTCAACACTGAAGGTCACCTACGCTTCGCGTCCTCCCACCGTGGTACTGCTCGCTGGTCTCCAGGGTGCTGGTAAGACAACCACCGCGGCCAAGTTGGCCTCGTGGTTTAAGCAACAAGGTCGCCAGCCGTACCTCATTGCCGCTGACTTGCAGCGCCCCGCAGCGGTTGAGCAGTTGCGCCTCCTCGCCGGACAGATTGGTGTTGACGTCTTCTCTGAGCCCTCGAGTCCAGTAGACGTCGCGAAGAAGGGCCTCGCCGAAGCAGCGCGACTAGGTCGCGACGTGGTGATTATTGACACCGCCGGTCGTCTCTCCATTGACGAAGCACTGATGCAGGAAGTCCGTGACATTTCTGCCGCTACGTCTCCTCACTACACCTTCCTCGTCATCGACGCCGTTACTGGTCAAGACGCCGTCTTCACCGCTCGTTCGTTCCATGAGTCACTCGAACTCTCAGGCATCATCGTTACGAAGCTCGACTACGACGCTCGTGGTGGTGCCGTGCTCTCGGCGCGTGGTGTCGTTGGCCGACCCGTCGTCTTTGCGTCAACGGGTGAAAAGCTCGGCGACTTTGATCTCTTTCACCCTGACCGCATGGCCCAGCGCATTTTGGGCATGGGGGACGTCCTTTCACTAATCGAGCAGGCTGAGCGCACTATGGACGCCAGCGTGGTGGAAGAGTCCGCCGGTCGCATGATGAGCGGGACATTTACGCTCGACGACTTCTTGGCCCAGTTGAACCAGGTGCGAAAAATGGGCTCACTCGGTGGCCTCATGAAGATGATGCCGGGAATGACCAAAGAGCTCCGCTCGGCCGCGGCCAACGTGGATGACAAGCAGCTGAACCAAGTTGAAGCAATCATCAAGTCAATGACGAAGAAGGAGCGGCAGCATCCTTCGATTATTGACGGCTCTCGTCGTGTACGCATCGCCAACGGCTCGGGGACCAACGTCAACGGCGTCAACCAGTTGCTCAAGCAGTTTGACCAGATGAAGAAGATGATGCGCCAGATGGGTGGCGGGGGAATGCCCCAGCTACCAGGCGGTATGGGCAAGATGGCCCAGATGGCCGCACGGGCCCAGGCGGCGCGCGGAGGCCAACTCCCTGAAGGATTTGAGGCCCTAGGAGCCGGTATGGCGGCGGGGGCCAAGGCTGCCCCTGGAGGCGGAAAGAACAAAAAGAAGAAGGGCGGGAGGGTGACCCCTCCCAAACAGCGCTAAACTTAACCGCTCGGGTATATCGCCCAGTTTCGGTGGACCGAAACAAAAGGTTTTGAAGGGAATTTCGTTGTGGCTGTGAAACTTCGTTTGGTACGTATGGGTAAGAAGAAGCAACCGACCTATCGCATTGTTGCTGCTGAGAGCCGTCGTGCCCGTTCAGGCGCATTCCTTGAGATCGTTGGTACTTACCAGCCTCGTGGACTGAGCACAGCTCAGCCTGAGACGCTGACCAATGTTGACAACGACCGTGCCGTTGCATGGTTGCTCCAGGGTGCTCAGCCCACCGAGCGCGTTGCCAAGCTTCTTAAGACCAGCGGCGCACTCGACCAGTTCGAGGCTGCAAAGGCAGCCAAGTGAGCGAGATCCACGACGACTACGTCGCCGGGGACATCAACACCATTGACGACGAAGCGGACTTCGTAGAAGACTCCGCCAACGCAGACAAGGCAGTGACCGCCAAGGCCACACTTGAGTTCATTGCTACGTCACTCGCCGAGAACCCTGCTGACGTTTCAGTTGAAGCGTCAGACCGTCAGGGCAAGGTTGTTTTCTCACTGAGCGTGGGACCAAACGACATGGGCCGCATCATTGGCCGTCGTGGTCGCACCGCCCAGGCAATTCGCGCACTCGTTGGTGCTGCTGGCGCCCGCGATGGCGTCACCACCTCCGTCGACATCGTCGACTAGTCGTGAGCGCCGAAGAGCGCCCTACGCTCGAAATCGGGCGAATCATCAAGGCCCACGGCCTTAAGGGTCAGGTCCTTGTTGACCTCTGGACCGACCGCACCGAACGACTGGAACCAGGAGTCGTGCTCGAGACTGACCGTGGACCTCTGAAGGTCCGAGCCTCAGCCCTCCACCAGCCAAATCGGTACATCGTGACCTTTGACGGCATCTCAAACCGCAACGAATCGGAAACGTGGCGTGGGGTAGTACTGCGCGCCGAGAAGCTCGATGACGATTCAGTGATTTGGATTGACGATCTCTTTGACGCTGAAGTATTCGAGAACGGCGAACGTCGCGGCACAGTTGTTGACGTTGAAGCCAACCCCGCGAGCGACCTCCTGGTGCTCGATACCGGGTTCTTGGTGCCCCTCACCTTCGTGACTGACATCATTGCCAACGAACGCATTGACGTCGAGGGGCCAGAAGGATTGTTCGACAATGCTGAGGATTGACGCGCTCACGCTCTTTCCTGAGGCGCTCACCCAGTACGCCGACACTTCAGTGCTCGGACGAGCCAGCGAGAAGGGCATTTGGGAACTGCGAGTGCACGACATTCGCTCGGCCACGAGTGCCCCTCACCGCACCGTGGACGACACGCCCTTTGGTGGCGGAGCCGGCATGGTGATGCAGGCTGAGCCCATCATTGCGACCGTTGAGGCTGACCCCACGATGCCACGTCCCGTGATTGCCATGACGCCCTCGGGGCGACCTTTCACCCACGCCATTGCTAAGGGACTCAGCCAACTCGACGGCTTTACGCTGCTGTGTGGCCGCTACGAAGGGTTTGACCAGCGCGCCCTCGACACCGTGGTGGACGACGAAATCTCCCTCGGTGACTTCGTATTGGCCGGGGGAGAGCTGGCCGCCCTGTGCGTTATTGAGGCTGTGGTGCGACTTCGGCCTGGGGCCCTCGGCAACGACGCCTCGGTCGAGGAGGAGTCGTTTGGCGACGGACTACTGGAATATCCCCAGTACACCAAGCCCGCGGTCGTGCGGGGCCTGGAAGTACCGGAAATCCTGCGTTCTGGTGACCACGCCCGGATTGCCCGCTGGCGTCACGCCCAGGCACTGAGAAAGACCATTGACCGGCGAAGTGACCTGATCGAGCGCCGGGGTGGGCTGAGCCCGCAAGACCTGGCAATTCTGAAGGAATTCGGTTTGTTGGATGGCGACCGCGAAAACGGCTAAACTCGTAAAGCCCAAGGCATCCGAAAGGGAACGCTTATGAATCCGACTGAACTTATTGACCGCGACTCACTCCGCGACGACATTCCTGCATTTCGTCCAGGAGACAACCTGAAGGTCCACGTACGCGTGGTTGAAGGTAGCCGCGAGCGCGTCCAGTTGTTCCAGGGCGTTGTTATCCGTCGCCAGGGTTCAGGTCTCCAGGAGACCTTCACTGTTCGTAAGGTGAGCTTCGGCGTTGGTGTTGAGCGTACGTTCCCACTTCACGCCCCAACGATCCAGAAGATCGAAGTCGACTCGTACGGTGACGTTCGCCGTGCCAAGTTGTACTACCTCCGCGACCTTCGCGGTAAGGCTGCCAAGATCAAGGAACTCCGCGTTAACTAACGCGAGTAACCCCTGTGGGCGAAGAAGAGCTAGACGACTACGAGTCGACTCTCGAACTTGCCTTAGTGCAGGAGTACAAGGCTGTCGTCGGCATGTTCGACTTTGCCGTTGAAACTGATCGACGTTTCTACCTAGCTAATGACGTCCAAGTTGACGTAAAACTTGCCGGCACCCCAACACTCCTCGAAGTGAATCTCACTGACGCGTGGGTGTGGGACATGTACCGTGCAGCTCGCTTCGTGCCGAGTGTTCGGATCCTTACCTTTCGCGACGTGAATATTGAGCGTCTACCCAAGGAAGATCTGCAGCCCTAGCCGTGGACCTGGCGATGCAGACGTTCACGTGCGCTGAACTACTCGCGGCAACGGAAATTCCCGGCCTTATTGCCTGCTCGGACGGCGACGTAGTCCTCCTCTTAAGCGCCCTCGCCGAACGTTGTCACGGGCCCGTAGGAGTCTTTCTTGAAGCGTCGGAGCAGTACCGCCCGCAAATCATTGCTCGAGACGTAGCAACCCTGAGCCACCTCGTTGAACTTACTGATGTGGTGCTCACGAGTGAGGCGGACGCCGAAATTGTTCGAGCGCTACTCAGTGAGGATGCCGTAACACTTTCGAACGCCGAAGCAACTCTTCGCGAAGCATTTAACCGGCCAGCGCCGCCGCGCCCGGTGACGGTGTCAGTGGTTGCCTGAGGCCCTTATTCGGGTTGCATTGAAATGCGCTCGGGGGTGATTTTCACCGTCACGCGTACTTCGCCTTCTTGGCGGTGGGGGTAACTATCAACGCCCATGTACTTCTTCGCGAGTCGGTCAATGACCTCGTCGGCTCCAACAGTCGTGAAGGTGGTGACGCGACCACGTACGGCGATCGCAACGTACGGATTGTCGGGGTCCACGAGAGACACCGCCACGCGGTCGTCGGTGGCGAAGTTTCGTGCCTTGGCCCGCCCCAGGGCGGTATTGATGACAATGTTGTCGTCTTCGTCGAGTTCAACCCACACTGGTGAGACGTTGGGCGCACCATCAGTGCCAATACTTGCCACGTGAGCAAGTGTTGTCTTGGCGAAAATGGCTCGTGAAGCGGGGGTGAATGACTCAGCCATGACAACTGTCTCCTTGGGCGTTTGAAACTATTAGTTTTACTGTAATGAACATTGGTGCACACGTACGCGGTGGCGGAAAATTAGTTCCCTCGCTTGAAGAGGGAGTCGCCATTGGCGCTACTTCCATCCAGATTTTTACCCAGTCGCCACGCATGTGGAAACCATCGCAGTACGCACCGGAAGTGCTGGAGGCGTTTCGCGAGGCTCAAAAGGCGCACCCCACGGTAACGAGCACCTTTTGTCACGCCACCTACTTGATCAATCTCGCGAGTCCGGACCCTGAACTTCTGCAGAAGTCGCAGTTGTGCCTAACGCACAACCTGTCGGTGGGCCGTGGCATGGGCTCGTCCGGCGTGGTCCTCCACACGGGCTCACACCTCGGACAGGGCTTCGAAAAGCAACTGCCCCAGATGGCTGAAGCGTTTCTGCGAGCCTTAGACGAAGCCGACGCCGCGCCCGATGGCGAACCGAACTGCCCGATTCTCATCGAGAACACGGCTGGCGCTGGTGGCACGGTCGGACGCAGCTTCGAAGAGATTGCCGCGATTATTGACGCGTGCGGCGGTGACGAACGTCTTGGACTCTGCATCGACACCCAGCACTTGTGGGCGAGTGGTTTCGACTTCTCAACAGTTGAGGGCGCCTCACGTTTGGTGGCTGAGGTAGACCGCCTTATTGGCCTCGACCGACTCAAGTGCTTCCACTTGAATGACTCCAAGATTGAACTTGGTGGCAACAAGGACCGCCACGCCAACATTGGTGAGGGCGAAATTGGTGAAAAGGGCTTGGCTGCGCTGATGGGCCACCCGGCCATGCGTGACCTTCCGATGCTGCTGGAAGTCCCTGGTGACGGTGACGGCCCTCGGGCGAGTGACGTGGACGCCGCCAAGAAGGCCTGGAAGTTAGGTGTAAAGATGTACGACGGCGCAACCAAGGCCCCCGCCAAGAAACTTGTGGCCAAAGCCCCTGCGCCAAAAAAGCCGGCCACTACCAAACCGGCGGTAAAAAAAGTAGCGGCCACGAAGGCTGCCGTGAAGAAGTCAACGAAGAAGTAGGAGAGTCATGAGTAACGTTCGTATTGAATCCGACACGATGGGCACTATTGAAGTACCCGCGGATCACTACTGGGGAGCTCAGACCGAGCGCAGTCTCCACCACTTCGCCATCAGCGATGAGACGATGCCTCCAGCCCTGATTAAGGCCTTCGGTATCTTGAAGCTGGCGTCGGCCCGAGTGAATAACGCCCTGGGCAAGCTCGACGTAGAGAAGGCTGCGCTTATTGAGCGCGCTGCTCGAGAAGTTATCGACGGCACGTTGGCGACAGAGTTCCCGCTGCGCATTTGGCAGACCGGTTCTGGTACCCAGACCAACATGAACGTGAACGAAGTCATCTCGAACCGAGCCATTGAAATGGCGGGCGGTGAAATGGGCACGAAGAAGCCGGTACATCCGAACGACGACGTCAACATGAGCCAGTCCTCGAACGATACATTCCCGACCGCCATGCACATTGCCGCGGTGGAAGAAATCGTTGACCGGCTGATTCCTTCAGTCCGCCAGCTTCGTGACGCACTGAATGCCAAGGCGGTTGAGTACGTGAACGTCACCAAGATTGGCCGTACCCACCTCATGGACGCCACACCCCTTACCCTGGGTCAGGAGTTCTCGGGCTACGTGTCACAACTCGACGCCGACCTGGACCGCTTGGAGCTCGTACTGCCGGGTCTCTACGAACTGGCCGCCGGTGGCACTGCCGTGGGAACGGGCCTTAACACGCACCCCGAGTTCGGTGAGCGAGTAGCGAAGGAAATTGCTGCTCTGACCGGCAAGCCTTTCGTCACCGCCCCTAACAAGTTCGCTGCATTGGCCGCACACG
>Ga0316218_1001892_pt1 | contig 21159 bp, 19 predicted proteins | sample TBH18003metaG_FD_203634 | JGI IMG/M metagenome (GOLD analysis project Ga0316218, IMG submission 203634) | Freshwater microbial communities from Trout Bog Lake, Wisconsin, USA - TBH18003 | ecosystem: Environmental > Aquatic > Freshwater > Lake > Hypolimnion/Profundal zone | place: USA: Wisconsin...
AAAAGGGTTACAGGTCAAAAACTAGACAACAAAGGACTTAGAGGCACGAAAAAGCCCCCGGGGATGGGGGCTTTGGAGTTTCTGAAGCTCTAAGAACAATTATAGCGAGTTCGGGAGGAAAGTACGCCAAATGTCGCGCTCGGTGATTGGGGTAATGTCCGGATTGCCGACCATACGGGAGTTGGTCATGCTGAGGGGCATGATTGAGCATCTGTCTATTGATAAATCCGGATTGTCTGTATGCTGTTACCGTATTCTTCGTAGGCTTCGGTCTGTGCCATGAGAAAAGCGGGTTTCATCGCCGCCGCAATCTTTACTGCATGCTTCATGATGATGTTCATGGGGCGAATATCGTTTGCCTTGACTCAACACAGCCGTCGCCTGACGTCACAGGAAGCAATCGCAGTAGCCCACCGCAGAGCGAAACCGGGGAACACATTGACGGTTCTCCGGGAAATGATTGCCGATGACGATACGAGACGCATCGGGGAACAATCGCTCAAGCTGGCACATGACCAAAAGGTTGAACTCAATGATGAGTCAATATGGGCACGGGTCTTAATCTCCGGTGGATTCTTCATTGCAGAAACCAAACCGCAGGCCAATAAAGTGATAGCGCTGCACTCTATTTATGTTGGTTCTCACGGCTCGCCCATAGATTTCATGGAACCAAATGACAAGGACAAAGACATCCGTCTTGATGGCATCGATCTTGACGACGCAAAGGTTCTTGTCAAGGATGCGGCCGAGTTTACTGAGGCGTTGTATACAACACCCCTGTCCGGGATTTCATCATTGTTGAGCAGATACTATGGCGGCCATTTCCCCGAGTGTGACCCCAATGATTGCACTATGTTTAAGATTCCTCGTTCCCTGCTGAACTTGGGAGCTGACCCAAGCGAGTGCCGAGAAGCCGTAGTGCTTGAAGGGTACTCGGTTCTCTTGCTAATGCGTTATGCAGCTTCTTTGCCTATCTTCGCCGCCAGTCCACTGGAAGCGACCAGAGAGGCAGGGGATAAAGTGGGAAAGATTCAAGCGGAATTCTTTCGAAATAACCATTTGCCCCCTGACTTCGACGTTGACATTGAAAACGTGAGCAGCAATGAGCAGCTTCGTGAACGGATAGAACTGCTCAGAAATTTCAACGGTTATTTGGAGGATGCACTCAAGAACAAGACCGACCCTGTTCTTATCAAGACGAACATGTCGCTTGTAACATTTCCATTTGCTATCGGCCAAGGAGATCCATTTGTAGGAGACGATAATACAACCTACGGCATAGGTGATGGTGGGCTTGCGAGTATTTGGCGGCACATTAGCGCGGGCGTCTTTGTACTCAACACAATCATGGATCCAGATCCCAACTAATCTAGTGCATTGCCGGGGTAACTCCTGTATGACGGGCAATCCGGACATTACCCCCTGCTGGGCGGTCTGCGCTCATGCATCTGTCTCCCTTCCATTTCCGATGATTCACCGTCGCGTTTCAAACTGCCGAAACGCTTGATTCATCATCGGAAACGGAACGTAGCCATCTGCATACGCGCAGCCTGAGTGTGCCGAAACGCTCGGTTCAACCACGGAAGCGGAATTGAGCCGATGCAATCGCACAGCCACCCTTTGCCAGAGAAGAGGCGAAGGATGGGGCACCCGAGCATTGTGGAGTCGTCGGATGCGGGGTATGTACTGAAATGCAACAGGTTACCGGCGAGGGGCGGGGCGAATTAATGGGTTGAATCCGGCGGGAGGGGGTAGAATCTAAGAATACTAAGCCTGATTTCCGGTCTACGACCGGGAAGGGTGAGGTGTCCGCTGGTGACAGGGCGGGGCAGGAAGCGTCACACGAGTGGCTGGCGCTGCCGCCAAGGAGAGAAAGACGTTGAATTCGGCCGTGAAGCAGATCGTGATATGGGTGCTCATCGTCACCAGCCTGGTGGTGCTGTGGCAGTTCGCCCTGAAGTCGGCCGGAGTGGGCCATGAGAAGCAGGTCAACATCAGCGAGCTGATCACGGACGCGAACGCGGGGAAGATCAACGACGTCACCATCAACGGGAACGAGGCGACAGGGCACTACAAGGGCGGGGACAAGGACGGGTTCCACGCCATCGTGCCGCCGGGTTACAGCGGACTGTACGACACGCTGTTCAAGGACGGCGTGAGCGTGAACATCAAGGACCAGCAGGCGAACGCGTGGGTGGGATACCTGTTCAACCTGGCGCCGATTGTGCTGGTGTTCGGGTTGTTCCTGTTCATGATGCGGCAGATGCAGAGCGGCGGGAACAAGGCGATGAGCTTTGGCAAGAGCCGCGCGCGGCTGCTGAGCATGCAGCAGAAGAAGATCACGTTCAAGGACGTGGCCGGGGTGGACGAGGCCAAGGAAGAGCTGAAGGAGATCATCGAGTTCCTGCGCGAGGCGCAGAAGTTCCAGCGGCTGGGCGGGCGGATTCCGAAGGGCGTGCTGCTGGTGGGGCCTCCGGGAACGGGCAAGACGCTGTTGGCGCGGGCGGTGGCGGGCGAGGCGAACGTTCCGTTCTTCTCGATATCGGGTTCGGACTTTGTGGAGATGTTTGTGGGCGTGGGCGCGAGCCGCGTGCGCGACCTGTTCGAGCAGGGCAAGAAGAACGCGCCGTGCATCATCTTCATTGACGAGATTGACGCGGTGGGACGGCATCGCGGAGCCGGACTGGGCGGCGGACACGACGAGCGCGAGCAGACGCTGAACCAGTTGCTGGTGGAGATGGACGGGTTCGAGTCGAACGACGGCGTGATTCTGGTGGCGGCGACGAACCGTCCGGATGTGCTGGACCCGGCGCTGCTGAGGCCCGGGCGCTTTGACCGGCGCGTGGTGGTGGGACGTCCGGATGTGCGCGGACGCGAAGAGGTGTTGCGGGTGCATGCCAAGAAGGTTCCGCTGGCGGATGACGTGAATTTGAATGTGCTGGCGCGCGGGACTCCGGGATTCAGCGGAGCGGATCTGGCGAACATGGTGAACGAGGCTGCGCTGGCCGCGGCCCGGCACAACCGCAAGGCCGTGCACATGCACGACTTTGAAGTTGCGAAGGACAAGGTGATGATGGGCGCGGAACGGAAGTCCATGTTCCTGACCGACGAGGAGAAGAAGGTGACGGCGTACCACGAGGCCGGACACGCGCTGGTGGCGGCGATGCGCGACCACGCGGATCCGCTGCACAAGGTGACCATCATTCCGCGCGGGATGGCGCTGGGGCTGACGATGCAGCTTCCGCTGGAGGACAAGTACACGGTCACGAAGAACTATCTGGAGACGCAACTGGCGATCCTGATGGGCGGACGCTGCGCGGAGGAGATCTTCCTGGGGCAGATGACGACCGGCGCGGGGAACGACATTGAGCGGGCGACGGAGCTGGCGCGGAAGATGGTGTGCGAGTACGGCATGAGCCGGATGGGTCCGATGACGTACGGGAAGAAAGAAGAGCAGATCTTCCTGGGACGGGATTTGGGGAACCAGCGCGACTTCAGCGACCAGACGGCCAAGCAGGTGGACGAGACGGTGCGCGAGTTTGTGGACAACGCGTACAAGGCGGCGCACGAGATTCTGGATACAAACCAGGCGGCGATGCACCGGATGGCGGCTGCATTGCTGGAGCGCGAGACGCTGGACGCCAATGAGCTGAAGATGGTGATCGAGGGGCAGGAGCTGCCGCCGTTCGACACGACGATGAAGGGCCGCGATGGCGACGACCTGCAACAGGTGATGAAGCCTGTGACGGGCGCGGCGGGAATCGGCGAAGGACAGCCGTCGCACGCTTGATACAAAAAGCAAAGAGAAGACGAAGGCGGCCGGTTGGCCGCCTTTTTGCTGCGCGGAATGAGCGGTTTGGCAGATAGGTACGTCCGGGGATGTAAACAGGCGAAAGGCTGCGACAATAGGGGCGTGAAGACGCGGCTTACAGGCCTGCTGCTGATGCTGTGCGCGCTGGGCGGTTGCGGATACCACGCGGCCGGGACGGCGACGCACATACCGGCGAACGTGCGGACGATGGCGGTTCCCATCTTTACGAGCAAGGCGCAGGCGTACGGGACGGAGACGGCGTTTACGGCCGCCGTGGTGCGGGAGCTGAACGCGCGGACGAAGCTGAACGTGGTGGGCGCGGACAAGGGCGACGCGGACGCGGTGCTGCACGGGACGATTGTGAGCCAGGCGGCGACGCCGCTGACGTACGACACGGCGACGGGACGGTCGTCGAGCTATCTGGTGAGCGTGACGGTGGCGCTGGTGCTGACGGCGCGGGACGGGCACGAGCTGTACCGCAACGACAGCATCACGGTGCGGCAGCAGTACCAGACGAGCGAGGATATGGCATCGTTCATTGCGGAGGGACCGGCGGCGGTGGAGCGCGCGGCGAAGGAACTGGCGGCGGCGGTGGTGAGCGACATGCTGGAGTCTTACTGACATGGCGGGGCTGCGGAGCATGGCGGCGGCGGAGCGGATGCTGGCCGAGCTGAACACGGAGGCGATGCGGGCGGGGTATGTGCTGCTGGGCGACGAGATGTTTCTGTACGAGATGTGCCGGCGGGGGGTGCTGGAGCGGCTGGCGCCGGCGGAGATGCGGGAGTTCAGCCTGCATGACATGGACCTGAACGACTGCAAGATCTTCGAGGTGCTGGACATGGCGCAGACGCCGTCGCTGATGGCGCCGTTCCAGGTGATCTTTGTGCGCAACGTGAAGAACCTGTACACGCGGGGGGCGAAGAAGGACGAGTTCGCCGCGCTGGAGGCGTACGGGAAGAGCCCGAACCCGCAGGCGCTGATTGTGTTTGTGGCGGACCATGTGCGGATTCCGGCAGACGTGCGGAAGATTGACATGCAGGACAAGGACCGCGTGGAGCGCATCCAAGAGACGCTGGGCGCGTGGTGCGGGGTGGTGGAGCTGGCGCGGGTGGGGGAGACGGACGCGATGAAGTGGGCGGTGGAGAAGGCGTCTGCGATGGAGACGAAGCTGGAGCCGGACGCGGCGCGGGAGCTGGTGGATGCGCTGGGCGCGGACATGATGATGCTGCAGGCGGAGATGGAGAAGCTGCTGCTGTACACGGCGGGGAAGGGACGCATCACGCTGGGCGACGTGGAGACGATGGTGCTGGCGGCGAAACAGCGTTCACTGTACGAGCTGACGGATGCGATATCGCAGCGGGACCGCGTGCGGGCGCTGGAGCTGCTGCAAGGGCTGCTGAACGCGAGCGACGCGGGCGAGGAGGCGGCGATCGGGCATCTGTATATGCTGGCGCGGACCTTCCGGCAGATGCTGGTGATATTGGAGAAGAACGTGCGGGACAGCAAGGCGATATGGCAGGCGCTGTGGCAGGGGTTCCGAATACCGCCGTTTGCGGCGGAGGATTTGATACGGCAGGCGCGGCGGTACAAGAGCCGCCGGGAGCTGACGCGGGCGTTGAAGCTGATTGCGCGGGCGGACGTGGAGGTGCGGAGTTCGCCACCGGACAAGAAGCTGGTGCTGGAGCGGCTGGTGCTGGAGCTGGCGAGCGAACCGAAGGCGGCGGCGGTGGAGGGCTGGAGCCAGATGGTGATGCTGCTGTAAGCGGTGGGGCTGCGTCTGTAAAGTAGGGACATGCGAAGGTTGGCGGAGAGGCGCGCGGGGGCACGGGCGGTTGCGGCGGCGGTGTGCGTCGGCGCGCTGTGTGCGGGGGCGTGGGCGCAGGATAGGCCGGATGTGGTGATTCCGCTGCGGGCGGTGGGGTATGTGCAGGAGTCGGAGCATGTGCTGGGGGCGAAGGGATATGTGGAGAGCAGTCTGCACTATGTGGACGCGACGCATCTGCTGTTCACCTACAACAAGCGGGAGCTGATCAAGAGAGAGGGCGAGAACGCGGCGGGGGAGCATCCGCAGGTGGTGGAGGCGGTGGTGCTGGAGCTGCCGAGCGGGAAGGTTGTTGCGCGCGCCGAGTGGAAGCTACCGGATCATGCACAGTTTTTGTGGCCGCTGGGGAAGGGCGCGTTCCTGCTGCGGATAGGCGCGGAGCTGCGGGTGCTGGCACCGATGGCGGGAACGGATATGGAGGGGCGCGCACTGCTGACGATGCCGGCGAGGATCACGGATGTGCAGACGTCGCCGGACGGGCGGATGGCGCTGGTGCAGGCGGAGGTGGAGACGAAACCGTATGACGCGGCGACGCATGCTCCGGCGGAGCATGAGGTGGAGGTGCGGTTCCTGGAGTTCGATGTGGAGCGGGCGGCGCGTGGCGAGGCGGGTTCGGTGCAGGTGCGGGGACATGCGCGGGTGCCGGCGATGCTGGGGATTCCGGTGAACGGCGAGGGATACCTGACGGCGCAGGAGGCGTTTCCGCAGCCGGACGACTTCGACGTTGTGTACACGAAGATGAGCGGGGAGAAGCAGGTGCTGGGCGACGTGGTGAGCGCATGCGCTCCGCAGATGGCGTTTGTGAGCGAGAGGGAGTTCCTGACGGTGACGTGCAACGGAGACGCGAGCCGACAGGAGATGAGCGTGGAGACGCTGGGGCGCAAGGAGCTGTGGCAAGGGCCGCTGGACCAAGATTTGGACGAGGCGGGAGTGCGGGCGACGGCGGCTTCGGGGCGGTTTGTGCTGGTGAGCGAGTGGCGGACGAGCAAGGGGAGCGAGGACAATCCGCAGACGGAGCTGCACGAGCGGCTGGATGTGCTGGACGTGAAGAGCGGCGCGCTGGCGGCGACGGTGGAGGCGGTGCCGGGGCAGGCGAGTGCGCAGAACTTTGATTTGAACGCGGACGGGCGGGAGCTGGCGGTGGTGCAGGGAGAGACGATTGGACTTTACAGGCTGACGCCGATTGCGGAGATGCCTGCGGCGAAGATCAAGGCAAAGGATTACATCTTTGTGGGAGCGCCGGAGGGGAAGACGGTGGCGGTTGCGCCTGCGGCGGCGGCGAAGGATGCCGCGGGGGCGGGCGCGGTGATTGAAGCTCCGCTGAATGTGGATGCGCGGCGGACGAAGCCCAGCTTGCTGACGCCGGAGGAGCAGGCGAAGCGGGAGCGCGAAGGGAAGAAGGGGCCGATGGAACTGCCGGCGCCGGAGGTTCCGAAGCGGCAGACGGACGAGAGTCCGAAGAACTAAAAGCGGAACAAGTGGATGAGCAGGTGGGTGAAGCCGAGGGCGTAGAGGCCGGCGGCGATGTCGTCTGCCATGATGCCGAAGCCGTCGGGGAGGCGTTCGAGGGAGCGGACGGGCCAGGGCTTAAAGATGTCGAAGAGGCGGAAGAGCGCGAGGGCGAGAAGAGCGTGGAGGATGGAGGGGCGCACGGCGATGAGAGCGGTGAGCTGGCCTGCGAACTCGTCGAGGACGATGAACTGGGGGTCTTCGATGTTGGAGTCGCGGGCGACGCGGGTGCAGATGCGTACGCCGACGTGGGTGAGTACGAGCACGGTGACGAGGGTGGCGATGGTGAGCGCGTGGTCGAAGAGCGAGCGGGAGGCGGCGAGCCAGCAGAGGACGGCGGCGATGGAGGCGTAGGTGCCGGGGCCCGGGCGGAGGAATCCGATGCCGAAGACGGTGGCGAAGAGGCGGGCGGTGTGGGAGCGATTGGGGCTGGGCATTAGTCGTCTTCGTGGGGCGTGAGCTGGTTGGATTGCAGATTTTCGAGGACCTCGGGGTCGAGGATGGGCGAGGAGATGCGGTACTCACCATTGATCCACTTGCCGAGGTCTAAGACGCGGCAGCGGTTGGAGCAGAAGGGGACGTTGTCACTGGAGAGCGGGACGGGCTTGCGGCAGATGGGGCAGGGGACGGTCTTGGGGGCGGTGGTCATGGCGCTTGAAACAATGTACTCCATTGCGGATGTGGCGCAGGGATGGAAAAGCGAAGGAGCCGGCAGCCAGCGTCCAGCTGGCGATATGGGGAGTAGAAACTACGGGAAGACGAAGCGAATGGAAGTGAACTCCACAACGAGATGGGCGTTTTTGGGAGCGCCGGGGGCGACGAACCAAGGAGAGCGGGTGAGATAGGAGAGTTGATTGATGAGTTGCAGTGAGCCGTACTGCGGCGCCTTCCAGAAGGTGTAGATGTAGCCGAAGGTGGGTTCCTGAATGGAGCGGTTGGCCGAGTTGGAGGAGTTGGGGCCACCGAAACCGATGGCCGGCGCGGTGGTGGAGGTGGAGTCCAGAGCGTAGTTGCGCTGGGCATAGATGCCGCCGTCGTAGAGGAAGAAGAGCGAGCGCGGCGTGAATTGGGCCTCGAAGCCGACGAGTGCGGAACCGGAGTGGACGAGGGAGATGCGAGCATCGCAGCCGCCGATGGCGGAGCAGGTGGCGCCGGGAGCGTTGACGGGCTTGACGACAAGATCGGGAGCGAGACCGAAGAGATAACGGCCGCCGCCATCGCTCCAGAAGGCGCTGGCGATGAAGTGCACGTTGCGGGAGAGTTCGAGGTTGACGGCGCCGGAGATGCCGAGGCCTTCTGCGGAGTGATTGGCAAACCAGGGATTGGAGACTGAAGGGAGGTCGTTCATGCGGAAGCCGCGCAGCAGGCCGGCGAGTTCGAAGTGATTGTGACGGCCGTTGGAGACGGGGTCGTAGGCGATCTTGGCGATGACGTCGGGGTGCAGTGCGGGAGCGGTGCTGACGCCAGAGCCGGAGTCGAACTGCGAGGAGAGTTGGGTGGAGAAGGCGGAGGGGAAGGTGACCTCGCCGGACTGGCCGATGTACTGGTCGGGGCTCTCGATGGCTAGGCCGTAGGCCAGTCTGGGAGTGGGGTGAAGGATGAAACGGACGGCGGTCTGGCGGGTCCATGCGAGGCCGACCTGATAGTCGAAGTCTTCCACGAGGGTGTTGGAGATATCTGCCGGCATGGAGCCGAGGCCGACGCGGTTGGGCGTGATCCAGGACCACATCTGGCCGGCGGCGAACTCGTAGTGGCGGTAGCGTACGTCTGCAAAGGCCTGGCGCAGACGGAAGGTATTGCTGTTGGTGCTGACGTTGGAGTTGGGGGCGTCGTTGCCGGCAAAGTCGGCCTCCACATAGCCGGTGGCGGAGATGCCGAGAGCGCTCTCGTCCACCTTGAGGGAGAGGCGCGTGGCCTGCGCGGACATGCGGTCTTCGGTGTCGTGGCCGGCGATGGTGTTGTTGAAGGGGATGCTGTTGAAGGGAGTGCCCACGGAACCGGTGTTGGTGGTGCGGAAGACGTTGACCACGTCAATGAATCCGCCGGGCGTGAAGTTGGCGGCACCGATGCGGATGGAGTCGAAGGGTGCAGGGTGAGAAGACGAATCCGTATGGGCCGGCTTGCTGGATTGAGCCAGAGCGAAGTGCGAAACGGCGAGCAAAAGAGCAAGCGCAGTGGACGTGGCGACGTACTTCTTCAAAGAGCCCTCCTCAGGGTTTCCGGGGCGAAGAGATTTCAGTGGGAAAGGACGAGCAGCGCTGAAATATCGAGGGTTACGATTCAGATTAAATTTTATCGTGTGGGTGACGATGATGCAATTCAAACTTTCGAAGCAGACGTAGCCTCAGTCGAGGATGCGGGCGACGAGGTCGTAGTCGTGGGCTTCGGTGATTTGGGCGCGGTGGAAGCTGCCGGTGGCGATGGCGGGGAGCGGGCCGAGGTCGTTGAGGAAGAGTTTGCCGTCGATCTCCGGTGCGTGGAGCTGGGTGCGGCCTTCCCAGAGGAGTTCGGTCTCGGAGGATACGCCTTCGACGAGGACGTCGAGCGTGCGGCCAACCCACTGGCGGAGGTTGCGGCGGCTGATGGAGCGTTGCAGCTCCATGAGACGGCGGCGGCGGGATTCGATGGTGCGGGCGGGAACCTTGTTGGGGAGAGCGTGCGCGGGGGAGCCCTCCTCGTCGGAGTAGGCGAAGACGCCGAGCCAGTCGAGGCGGGCGCGGCGGACGAAGTCGCAGAGGATCTGGAAGTCGGCGGCGGTCTCGCCGGGGAAGCCGACGATGAAGGATGTGCGCAGGACGATGCCGGGGACGATGCGGCGGGCCTTTTCGAGGGTGCGGAGGAAGATATCGCCGGAGCCGCCGCGCTTCATGCTCTTGAGGACGGAGGGCGATGCGTGCTGGAGCGGGAGGTCGAGGTAGCGGCAGATGTTGGGGTGGGCGGCCATGACTTCGAGCAGGCGGGTGGTGACTTTGTTGGGGTAGGCGTAGAGGAAGCGGAGCCAGCGGAGGTTGGGGATGCGTGCGAGCGAGTCGAGGAGGGTGGCGAGGCCGTCGGAGAGGCCGAGGTCTTCGCCGTAGCAGGTGGTGTCCTGCCCGATGAGGGTGATTTCGCGGACGCCCTGCGCGACGAGGGATTCGGCCTCGGCGACGACGGAGGCGAGGCGGCGGGAGCGGAACTGTCCACGAAGCTGGGGGATGATGCAGAAGGAGCAGGGGTGGTCGCAGCCTTCGGCGATCTTGATGTAGGCGGAGGCGCGGGGCGTGGAGAGGATGCGCGGAGTGGCGTCGTCGTAGAGATAGGTGGGCAACTCGGCGTGTGCGCCGGTCCACTCGGCGCGGGAGAAGCGGCCCTGCGCGCGGCGATGGTCGCCCTCGGGGCGCGAGGAGGCTGGGCGGGAGACTTTCTTGACGGCGGAGGGGGCGCGGTGGGCGAGGGTTGCTGATTGCGGGAGGATGTTGAAGGGAGTGTCTGGCGTGGCGGAGTTCTTGACGGTGAGGCCGGCGGCGGCGAGGATGGCGTCGAGTTCGCCGGTGCCGACGACGGCGTCCACCTCGGGGATGTTCTGCTGGATCTCGTCGTGGTAGCGCTCGACGAGGCAGCCGGCGACGATGAGGCGCTGCGCTCGGCCGCCGTGCGATTGCTTGTGGCGGACGAGGTCGAGGATGGCGTTGACGGACTCCTGGCGAGCGCTGTCGATGAAGGAGCAGGTGTTGACGACGAGGATGTCTGCGGCGGATTCGTCTGTGGTGAGTGTGGCGCCGGCGGATTGGAGGATGCCCATCATGACCTCGGAGTCGACGAGGTTCTTGGGGCAACCGAGGGAGATGAAGCCGACGGCGGGAGGAGTGGGGGAGGATTGCTTCACGACTTCTATTTTACTGTTCTGACGAGCAGGGATAGGGCTCAATGGGATCCGCCTCCGCTAAAGCTACGGCGGGATTTCGCCAGAAGGCTCCCGCTGCGCTCACGCCTTCTAAACGGCTCAACTGATAAAATCAAGAGTGCCGGGTCCTACGCGACGTAATCCCGCCAACCCCGCCAGGTCCGGAAGGAAGCAACGGTAACGGGCGAGTGCGAGTGCAGTGGGTAGCCCGGCACTTTTATGCTTGAAGGCCATCCATTGGTTTTCCGCAGCCGGCCTCGCAAACCATAGGCCGGCTCGCCTATGATGGCAGGGAAGCGGGGGCGACATGTCTCCGACAAGAGGTGATGATTTGAAGCTGAAGGTAGCGCCGAGCCACACGGTACGAGTGAAGATTGGGTCGCTGGGGACGTTCGTTCCCCCGAAGCTGCTGACGAACGCCGATCTGGAGAAGCTGGTGGACACGAACAACGAGTGGATTCTGGAGAGGACGGGAATCCGCGAGCGGCACATTGTGGAGAAGGGCGTGGCGACGAGCGATCTGGCGGCCGAGGCGGCGCGGCGGTGTCTGGCGGCGCGTGGCATCGGGGCGGACGAGGTGGAGGTGATCATCGTGGCGACGGTGACGCCGGACATGATGTTTCCGGCGACGGCGTGCCTGGTGCAGCACAAGATTGGGGCGCATAACGCGTGGGGATTCGATTTGTCGGCGGCGTGCTCGGGGTTTGTGTATGCGCTGCAGACGGGCGCGAAGATGGTGGAGAGCGGCGCGCACAAGCGGGTGCTGGTGATTGGCGCGGACGTGATGAGCGCCATCACGGACTACACGGACCGGACGACGTGCGTGCTGTTTGGCGACGGCGCGGGCGCGGTGCTGCTGGAGCCAGCGGCCGAGGGCGAGCTGGGACTGATTGACTACGCGCACGAGGTGGACGGGTCTGGCGCGGAGTTTCTGTACATGAAGGGCGGCGGGAGCCTGAATCCGACGTCGGCCGAGACGATTGCCAAGAAGATGCACACCATCTACCAGGATGGCGGGTCGGTGTACAAGTTTGCGGTGCGGAAGATGGCGGAGATCAGCGAGAGGGTGTTGACGCGCAACGATGTGAAGGGCGCGGAGCTGGGCTGCTTCATACCGCATCAGGCGAACAAGCGCATCATCGAGAGCACGGCGCAGCGGCTGGGGATGCCGATGGACCGCGTGATCTTGAACATTGACCGCTACGGAAACACGACGGCGGCGACGATTCCGCTGGCCATGCAGACGGCGGTGGAAGAGGGCCGACTGAAGAAGGGCGATCTGGTGCTGCTGGCTTCGGTCGGCGCCGGGTTCACCGTAGGGGCGACGCTGCTGAGGTGGGAGTGCTGATACGGAGCGCACAGATTTGTGCTAATTTTTCCGTATGAGCACCTCATTTATTGCAGTACCTGAGAACGACCCACGCTTTCCGATTGGCAAGTTTAAGAAGCCGGACAACATCACGCCAGAGCAGCGCCGCGAGGCGGTGGAGATGATAGCCGCGTTGCCGGAGAACCTGCGCAACGCGGTGGCGGGGCTGACGGCGGCGCAGATTGACACGCCGTACCGCGAGGGCGGGTGGACGGTGCGACAGCTGGTGCACCATGTGGCGGACAGCCATGGGCAGGCGCTGATGCGGTTGAAGTGGGCGCTGACGGAGGACTTTCCGACGGTGATGGGGTACAGCGAGAAGCTGTGGGCGGAGCTGGTGGACGCGCGGACGGCGCCGATCGAGTGGTCGCTGGAGATTGTGGAGGCGGCGCATGCGCGTTGGGTGCTGCTGCTGAAGTCGCTGACGGATGCGGATTGGCAACGCGGGATTACACACTCGGAGCGCGGGCGGATGACGGTGGAGGCGCAGACGCTGCTGTACGCGTGGCACTCGGTACACCACACGGCGCACATTACGGAACTGCGCAAGGCGAAGGGCTGGTAGGCGGCGCACGATGGCGCCTGCACGGCGGGGCGCGGAGAGCGCGGAGTCTGCACAGACGCCGGATGAGATAGCCGGCGCGATTGCGGAGTATCTGCGGGAGAATCCGAGGGCGGTGCTGCTGGAGGACGGGCGCGCGGTCTTCGACATGAGAACGGCTAAATACTCACTCAGCACAGAGCATGGACGCTGCACGCTGCAGATGTGGAGCGAGGAGCGCAACATTGTGCGCCGCGTAGTGGCGGTGCGGCTGCGCGCGGGCATGCTGCGGCTGACGGTGCTGCGGATGGGACAGACGAAGCCGCAGACGCTGGAACTGGTGGATGGCGGGGACAGACGGAGTCCGACGACGCGGGATGCGGCGCGGAAGAAATATTTACGAGTGTTGGAGCGGGTGCTGCTGCGGCGGTTTGCGGAGTGGAAGCCGGAGGCGATGCGGGCGGCGATGGATCTGGAGCGGAGCTTTGGGCCGGCGTATGCGCGGGGGGTGATGGCGCGGGGGCAAACGGCGTGGTCGGTGGTGGGCGTGAACGCGGAGGAGCCGGCGTCGGCGGTGGATGGAGCGTTGACGGTGGGCGTGCTGTGGCTGGCGCATTGCAGAGAGCATATGGCAGGGCGGCGGGTGTTCCAAGGGCTGCGGGTGGTGGTGCCGAAGGGGATGGGCGCGGTGACGCGGGCGCGGATGCGGTGGATGAATCCGGGTGTAGCGCAGTGGGAGCTGTGGGAGCTGGACGAGCGGACGGAGGATTTGGAGCAACTGGATCCGGCGGATGCGGGGAACCGAAGTGCAGGGCTGGTGCATGCGGCGAACGCGGCGGCGCGGGAGCGGTTTGCGAAGGCGGCGGCTCAGGTGCGGGCGATGCTGCCGGAGGAGATGCGCAGCGAGGTGGCGGAACATGTGCGCGGGGCGGGGGAGATGGGGTTTGCGCTGCGGGGGCTGGAGTTTGCGCGGGCGAGAGTGGGGGCGGCGGCGGGAAGCTTCCGGCATGAGGTGGTGGTGACGTTTGGCGCGGGGGCGGAGGAGACGGAGCTGACGGCGGATTCGGAAGCGAGATTGCGGGAGCTGGTGGGGACGTTGTGGGAGCGTCGGAGGGCGGATGGGGACAAGCGCGATGCGCTGTATCGGATGCAGCCGGAGCGGTGGATGGAGAGCGAATTGCGGCGGAATGTTGAAGTACTGGATGAGGAGTTGCTGGGGGAGATGGTGTACGAACAGGTTCCGGCGATGGAGGGGGGCGAGCATGGGGTTTTGGATCTGCTGGCGGTGCGGCGGGACGGCAGGTTGGCGGTCATCGAGTTGAAGGCCGACGAGGATATGCATCTTGCGCTGCAGGGGCTGGACTACTGGGCGGCGGTGCGGGGGTTGCAGGCGGAGGGAGGATTGCAGCGGAGCGGATACTTTGGCGGGGTGGAGCTGAGCGAGGCGGTGCCGAAGCTGTATCTGGTGGCGCCGGCACTGCGGGTGCATCCGGCGGTGGATGTGGTGCTGCGGCACCTGCGGCCGGAGGTGGAGTGGGAGCTGGTGGCAGTGGGGGAGCGGTGGCGGGAGCGTATGCAGGTGGTGTGGAGGAAGCGGAGCTGGGAGCAGCGGAATTGATGTTGACGCGAGTATATACATTGTATATACAATAGGGGAAGAACGTGGACTACCAGTATCTGCACCTCGGGCAGCGGTTTATCTGGGACGAAGCGAAGGCGTCCGCCAATCTGAGCAAGCACGGCATTCGATTTGAGGAGGCTTGCGAGGTGTTCTTCGATCCGTTTGTGCGGGTGGAGGATGCCAGCGTTCCGGATGAGGCCCGCGATGCCGCGATTGGGCTGACGGAGGATTGGAAGCTGGTTCTAGTGGTGCATATCTGCCAAGAGGGCGATGCGATACGCGTGATATCTGCACGAGCGGCGACGACGGAGGAACGGAGGAGCTATGAAGAGTGCGAGTGAACGGATTAAACAACGGCTGAACAAGCAGCGGACGATGACGAGCATCAGCATGCGGCTGCCGGAGAGCGTGATTGAAGAGTTGAAGGAGATGGCGCCGCTGCTGGGGTTCTCGGGGTATCAGCCGCTGATTCGCGCGTACATCGGGAGCGGATTGCGGAAGGATCAGGCGCGGCTGGAGAGTTCGCCGGTGCAGATACTGGTGGAGAGCCTGCGCAAGCGCGGACTGGGTGAGCAGGCTATCTCCGAGGTGATTGCGGAGACGAAGTTGAGGATTGCGTAAGGCGATAGGCGACGGAGGCGAAACAGGGAACAGGCATTTTGATTTAGCGGAAGGTCACTTCATACACTCGCCAATGGTCATCTTCCCTTTGAAAGACAACTTCTTTGAGCGTGGAAGATTGAGGGAATTTTGTCACCGTTCCTATCGATTTATTTTCGTACACACGAATCTCATCACTAGCACCTTTCATCTCAGGTCCAAACGCTAGAATTTCCTTTGCCGCATCCTTCAAACAAGCAAACAATTTTCCGTTCTTGTCCTCAAATTCTGACCGCGCTGATTGAGTACGGAAACCAACTGAATAGTTATTCTCCATGCGCTCCAGTTCACCAGAAGCCATATCCATCAATTGGTTGATATCACCGCTCTCGACTGCCAGAGCAAATTCGTGTGCCTCCTTTGCGCCTGCCACATCTTCGGGTTTGGAGTTGGACTCATCCACTATTTGAATACTGTAGAGTTTGTGATCCGGTGTGAACTCCAATGAATAGTTCTTAGGCTTGTAATCCCATAGATCCACGTTGACATCATCTTCATGGCTAATCTTAGATGGCTTACCGAGCAACGATTGAATTGTGGAGGCATCATCCCCAAGCTTAATTCCCAGAAAACCTGTCGGACCTGTGTAGTCCGTACCCGTCAGCTCCAGAGTAATGGCTACCGGATAATCATTGGCAATTTCCTTTTCAAATACGGCAACAAGGTATGTATCTTTAGCACCTGGAATATGAAAAGCGTGATATTTGCTTCCATTACCATGCGGTCCTTCCTGAAAGGGCTTACCCAAAGAACTAGTGAATGCGTCTGGTGACTGGCGCAGCAAAAAGCCCAGAAGCTCATGAGGCCCGGTTGACTGCGGCTTTGCTGCTTGCGCCGAAGAAGTCATCGGAAATAGCAGATAACCAAATACCAAATAGATGATGGCTTTCATCGCGCGAAAAGGATATCACTCGCAGTAGGCTGCAGTAGAATCCAGCAGCTCCTGCTTGGCGATGGCGGCTTCGGCGGTGGGGTCGATCTGGTCGGGGTGGTTGAGGCGGCGGTCGAAGAAGTGCTCGACGGCGGCGAGGACAGCATCGCCGTTGGTGGAGGTGTAGATGGCGCGGCGCAGTGCTGCTCCGCCGGGGACGCCGTGGGTGAACCAACTGGCGAACTGCTTCATTTTGCCGACGGCTTCGCGGCGGCTCTTGTCGAGTTCCTTCTGGGTGAGGACGGGTTCGCCGAGAGAGCGTGCGAGTGAGGCCTGGATGGCGGACTCTTCGACGAACTCGGTGGTGAGCATCTCGAAGTAGGTGCGAATCATGCGGTAGCGGTCGAGTTCGGTGGGCGTGTCGTAGCGGCCGGTGGCGGTGTATTGGGCGATCTGGCGGAAAATCCAGGGGTTGGCAGGTGCGGCGCGGCCGATCATGACGGCGTCGCAGTTGGTCTGGGCGACGAGGGCGCAGGCGTCCTCGGGGGTGAGGACGTCTCCGTTGCCGATGACGGGGATGCGCACGGATTGCTTGACCTCTGCGATGTGCTGCCAGCGGGCCTGGCCGGAGTAGCCCTGCTCGCGGGTGCGGGCGTGGAGCGCGAGGGCGTTGAGGCCGCAGTCTTCTGCGATGCGGGCGAGCTGGACGCAGATGATGTTGCGGTCGTCCCAGCCGAGGCGGAACTTGACGGTGAAGGGAATGGTGACGGCGGCGCGGATGGCGCGGAAGATGCGCTCGATGGCGGGCAGGTCGCGCAGCAGGCCGGAGCCGCCGTTGCAATGGACGACACGCTTGGCGGGGCAGCCGAGGTTGAGGTCCACGGCGTCGAAGCCGGAGTCCTGCACGACGCGGGCGGCGTCGGCGAGGGTGTCGGGGTTGGAGCCGAAGAGCTGCGCGGAGATGGGGTGTTCGTCGTCGTAGAAGGTGAGGTAGCGGCGGCGCTTGGTGTGGCGCATGCGGCTGAGGCCGTCGGCGGAGGTGAACTCGGTCATGATGAGTCCGCAGCCGGAGGATTGGTTGGAGACGGGTGCGTTGACGGCGTCCGAAAGATTAGCGGGGGCGGAGGCTGAAAAGACGCTGGCGTTCTTGATGAAGCGGCGGAAGACGGTGTCGGTGACGCCGGCCATGGGGGCGAGGACGGTGGCGGGAGCGACGCGCAGGGGGCCGATGCGCAGCTCGGCGGGCACGCGGGCGTGGGCGGGCATGGGGTGGGTGGCCGGGTTGTCCCAGTGCTTCTTCATGGCTAGAAAATGCGAAGGCCTCCGCCGCGGCGGAGGCCCCCAGCGGATAGAACGAGTTTACTTCTTGGCGGCGGCGTACTTGCGGTTGAAGCGCTCGATGCGGCCGGCGGTGTCCATGAGCTTCTGCTTGCCGGTGAAGAAGGGGTGGCAGAGCGCACAGATTTCGAGGGAGATCTCTCCCTTGTGGGTGGAACGGGTCTCGAACTTGTTGCCACAGGCGCAGTGCACCTTGATGGTGTCGTACTTGGGGTGAATCCCTTGCTTCGGCATGATGGGTGGAACCTTTCGCGGGCGCGGACGATGCCGGCCGCAGATGGATGGTAGCGTCAGCACCCTGTGAAGACGCTGGATTCATTCTAACGGAGTAAGGCGGGGATTTCCACCTGAGGGGAGGGATATCAACGGCAGGTGGCAGGGGTAAGATGGCTCCACGAGGTGCGAGATGGCGGAGGAGTGCCCGCGTTGCGGTGGCAGTGGGATGGAGACGGTGGAGAGGCCGGGCGGGGTGACGGCGGTGCGGGAGTGCGCTTGCCAGGTGGCGGTGAAGGCGGAGCGGCGGTGGCGGCGGGCGGGGGTTCCGAAGCGGTATGAGAAGTGCGCGCTGGAGAACTTTGATCTGTATCCGAGCGCGGACCGGACGCTGGAGGCGGCGCGACTGACGGCGGCGAAGTTCGTGGAGGGGTTTCCGCTGGAGACGGACGGTCGGGGGCTGCTGATCACGGGGAGCATCGGGGTGGGGAAGACGCATCTGGCGGTGGGCATCCTGCGGGCGCTGGTGCAGGAGCGCGGGGCGCAGGGGATGTTCTGCGATTACCGCGACCTGCTGAAGCAGGTGCAGAACTCGTACAACAAGCAGGTGGCGGCGACGGAGTTGGAGGTGCTGGCTCCGGTGATGGAGGCCGAGGTGCTGGTGCTGGACGAGCTGGGAGCGTCGAAGCCGTCGGAGTGGGTGTGGGACACGGTGGCGCAGATATTGAACACGCGGTACAACGAGCGGCGGACGACGATCATCACGACGAACTTTGCGAACCTGCCGCCGCTGGGCGCGGGGGACGGCGGAGCGCTGGCGTCGGCGCGGGCATCGGCGCGGGAGGAGACGCTGGGCGACCGGATCGGGGAGCGGATGCGGTCGCGGCTGCAGGAGATGTGCGTGGTGGTGGAGATGCTGGGACGGGACTTCCGGCAGAGCGTGAAGCGGGCGAGTTTCGGTTGAGGCGAGAGGTAAAATGAGCGGCATGGATCTGCGGGACGAGAGCGAGCAACTGGAGCGGGAGCCGATTGACTGGAAGGCATGGGTGGCCGCGGCGAGCGTGGTGGCGCTGCTGATTGTGTGCGGGGTGGTGGTGGCGCACAAACATTATGCGGCGCAGCCGAAGGTTCCGCTGGGTGCGATTCTGCCGCTGGACGGGTATGCGGGGAACCTGACCATCACGGGGATTGAATTGAGCGAGACGGAGGCGTTCGGCGGGGGGCGGATGATTTACGTGGACGGGCACATCACGAACAACGGCGAGCGGACGGTGACGGGGATTACGGTGCAGACCATCTTCGCCAACGACGTGCTGATGCCGCCGCAGGTGGAGACGATGCCGCTGATGCTGGTGCGGACGCGCGACCCGGAGGTGGATTTGGAGGCGGTGAGCAAGGATCCGCTGAAGCCGGGGGACTCGCGGGAGTTCCGGCTGATCTTCGACCATGTGACGCGGGAGTGGAACGGGACGTATCCGGAGATACGGATCGTCGGGGTTCAGTAGACTTACACAGGTAATGCAAACGGCCCCGTGATGGGGCCGTTGTTGTTTTCAGTCGATTTGCTCGTTATGGCAGCGGGGCCAAAATGTCGTCGAGCAGGGCAGGAGTGTTGGGGACGCGCTCGAGCGAGGGTAGGCGGAGGCCGCGGTGGTAGTCCAGCGGGATGACCTTGACGGCGTCGTCGCGGCGGACGGTGAGGCGGATGGGGGCGGTGGAGTGCTCGGCATCGAGGATGGCCTGACGCAGCGCGGGGACGGAGAAGGCGGTGTCGTTGACGGCGACGAGCGACATGCCGGGGATGATGCCGGCCTGGAAGGCGGGGCTGTTCCACCATACGTTGGAGACGGAGCCATCAGGGGTGACGGCGAGGCCGAGCGAGTTTCCGAAGCCGTAGCCCATGGCGGGATTGCGGGAGGCGCCGGCGCGCCAGGCGGGTTCGTTGTCGGTGTAGATGAGCTTGTAGCCGCCGCGGGTGATGCCGTCGGTGGGGACGGTGGGGGCGAGTTCGTAGACGCGCTTGCGCAGGAAGCCGGCCCAGTCGTAGGGCTGGACGGCGTTGAGCGTGGCGATGACGTCGTCGAGGGTGTAGGTCTCGGTGACGAAGCTGGGGGAGTCCACGCCGAAGAACTTGGCGGCGAAGTCGTTGAGGGAGCGCTTGCCGTTGCTGAGCGAGCGGATGAGGGTGTCGGCGTCGAGCCAGATGAGCATGCCCTCCATGTAGTAGTCCTCGGGGCGCTGCCAACTGACCCAAGTGACGGGCGAGCGCTGGCTGATGATGGGCTGGTTGGTGGTGTCTTCCAGAGTGCGCCACTGGCGGCCGGGGGAGGACTCGAAGGAGGCGGCGATGAGGGCGATGATGTCGCGGGTGTCCGCGGCGGAGCGGAGACCGGCGCGAGCGGTGAGGACGTTGCCCCAGTACTGCGTCATGCCTTCGTAGACCCAGAGGAGCGAGTCCTGCATGGGGACGACGTTGAAGTCGGGTGTCCAGAGGTCGGCGGGGCGGCGGAACTTGCCGTCCCAGGAGTGGGTGTACTCGTGGGCGAGGAGGTCGCGATTGAAGACGGTGCCGGCCCAGTCGTGGAAGTAGCGGGTAGGCTCGCCGTTCTCGCTGGACTGGTGGTGCTCGAGGCCGATGCCGCCGACCTTGTCGCTGAGCAGGAAGAGGAACTCGTAGTGCGAGTAGTGGTGCGAGGCGTAGAGCTTCTCGGCCTGGACGGTGAGGTTCTTGTGCAGGGCGATTTGGTCGGGGGAGATGGCGACGGCTTCGTCGGTGTCGCCAAAGAGGTTGAGGAAGACCTGATTGGCGGCGGAGGGTGAGACGTCCACGCGCTTGTAGTGGGTGCCGGTGAAGACGGGCGAGTCCACGAGGGTGTTGAGTGGAGTCTGCGCGAAGTGGACGAGCGCGCCGTCGATGGATGCGGTGGTGAGCGCGGTGGCGTAGTGCCAGTCCGAGCCGGGCAGGCGCAGCGCGGGGAGGAACTGAATCTGGCGGGCGAAGTGTCCGGCGGGGTAGAGGACGACGGTGTTCCACTGCAGGTCAATCAGGTTGTCGGAGGCGGAGGAGCGGCCCTCCTCGCGGCGCAGCGGCTCAAGAAACTGGAAGGCGATGCGGAGCGCGGCGGTGGACTTGGGAATGTCAATGTGGAAGGCGAAGACATCCACGGGATCGCGACGCCAAGAGATGGCGGCGTGCGAGGCGGCGTCGGTGACGGTGAGGCCGGCGATCTTGGAGATGGGGCCGGTGGGCGAGTGGTTGCCGGGAATCCAGCGCGGGTAGTAGAGGGTGAGCAGGCCCGGGGTGACGGGGATGGTTTCGTCCACGTTGACGACGCGGTGCGTGGTGTCGGTGAGGTCCACGGTGAGCTGGATGACGCCGGGAGCGTAGGGCGTGTCCTGCGGAGCGGCGGAGACGGCTGCGATGGCGACGGGCTGCGGGCCCGGGCTGGCGGCGTGGGCGACGGGCGCGATGAGAGCGAGAGCGAGTAGGGCGAGAGCGAGGCGGCGGGTGGGCTGCATGG
>Ga0316218_1001893_pt1 | contig 21158 bp, 15 predicted proteins | sample TBH18003metaG_FD_203634 | JGI IMG/M metagenome (GOLD analysis project Ga0316218, IMG submission 203634) | Freshwater microbial communities from Trout Bog Lake, Wisconsin, USA - TBH18003 | ecosystem: Environmental > Aquatic > Freshwater > Lake > Hypolimnion/Profundal zone | place: USA: Wisconsin...
CCTCCTCCCCGCAGGTGTCGCGCATGGATTCTGCGTTCCTGAAGGACCGGCGACCTTGGCCTACCTCTTGTCCTCGCCCTACCGGCCAGACGTCGAATTCGAGATCGATCCATTCGACGAGGATCTCGCCGTTGCCTGGCCGATTTCTGGAACGCCGTTGCTGAGCCCAAAGGACGCCGCCGCCCCGTCGCTCCGAGAGAGGGCCGTTGCCGGAGAGGTCCCCACCTTCGCTCCGCGTTCCTAGGTTGGAGGAGTCTCCACCGGTAGATTGAGAGGGCGCCGCCGCGCCCCCATCGATCGCGAGGAACCTCAATTGGCTGGTCACGACGCCCCGATGACGCTCAAGATGCGCGTCGGCTTCTTCATTCGCTCACTCCAACAACTCTTGGAGCTCGATCCCTCTGGTGGATTCGTGGCAGAGCGCATCGCCAGTGAGTTGGCGTCTGCACAGTCGAGCCAGGCCAAGATTCTCCGTCGGGTCGTCCCGGCTGGTTCATGGCGCTACACCGTCGCGGTCAAGGCCTTCGTGGTCGCCATGAAGCTCGTCCCCCCGGGATCTCGTCGGTACCGGGCAGCGGTCAAGGTCGCCATCTTCGGCCTCCGGGTCCTCCGGGTCGTCATGCGGCGAGGTCGTCACCAGGTTGAGACCCCCCTCGGTCCAGTCCCTGACGTCGTCGCGGTGACCTCGAGCACGCTGCCGCTGGTGTTCGAGCCATCCCCCAACCCTGACGTGGCCATCGTGATCCCCGTCTACGGCAACTGGGCACTCACCGAGCATTGCCTCCGTTCACTCCTCGTCTTTCCCGAAAAGACGCCGCACCGCATCATCGTGGTCGACGACGCCTCTCCTGACGACACGGCCGAGCGCCTCCGCGCCGTTGTCGGGATTGAGGTCGTCACCCACGAGCAGAATCAGGGCTTCTTGAAGGCAGTGGCCAACGGCGTCGCTGCGAGCGACGAGGAAATGGTGGTCCTGCTCAACAACGACACCACCGTGTCACCGGGATGGCTCGACGCACTCGTCGCTCGGATGCGATCGGATGCGTCCATTGGGCTCGTGGGCTCCATGCTCCTCTACCCGAACGGCCTCCTCCAAGAAGCCGGCGGCATCGTCTTCAACGATGGGACGGGGAATAACTTCGGCAAGGGTGATCGTGCCGATCGGTCGTGGTACCAAACGCCAAGGGACGTGGACTACTGCTCGGGGGCCTGCCTCCTCATTCGCCGAAGTGTCTGGGGCAGCGTTGGTGGGTTCGACGAGCGGTTCGCTCCGGCCTACTACGAAGATACTGATCTCGCCTTCGCTACTCGGGCGGCGGGGTCTCGCGTGGTGTTCGAGCCAGCGTCGAAGATCTACCACTTCGAAGGTGGCAGCTACGGCTCCGATGATGGACCGAAGAAACGTGCGCTCATGACGACCAACAAGCCCGCCTTCGTGGCCAAGTGGAGAGACGCCCTGGCCGAACAGGCCGACCCGCACCCTGCTACCTGGGTGGGGGCATCGTGGCGCAGTGCCGCCGGGCGGATCTTGATCGTCGACTCCTACGTTCCGCTCACCGATCAGGACTCTGGTTCGATCCGAATGGCAGGGATCATCGCCATCTTCCAAGAGATGGGTTTCGCAGTGTCGTTCATGGCGATGTCCATGGCACTGACCGAGCCCTACACCTCGGCACTTCGGGAACGAGGTGTCGAAGTCCTCAGCGGTCTCGTCGACTACGCCGATGAGATTGCTCGCTTGGCACCGAGTCTTCGATTCGCGTGGTTGTCACGCCCCGATGAAGCGACGACCACAGCCTCGATCATTGCGAAGCTGGCGCCGCAGGCCAAGATCATCTACGACACGATTGACCTCCACTACGTCCGTGAAGCTCGCCGATCCGAGATTGAGGGCCGACCCGAGATCATGGCGATTGCCGATGAGTACCGGCGCAAGGAGCTCGCCATGATGCGAGCCGCCGACGCGACAATCGTGGTGACACCCGCTGAGCAGGAGCTCCTCGCCACTGATGCCCCTGGGGTTGACGTTCGGGTGGTGTCGAACATCCATAGCCCACTGCCCGCCGGCCCCGGCTTCGCCGATCGATCAGGTCTGTTGTTCGTGGGGAACTTCAACCACCTGCCCAATCGTGATGCGATCACGTGGTTCGCTGAGGACATCTTGCCCCTCGTTCGAGCAGCGCTCCCCGAGGTGTCCTTGTCCGTCGTTGGCTCGAACATGCCTCCGGCCATTTTGGAATTGGCCCGACCTGGTCTCGACATCGTTGGATGGGTCCACGACCTCGCACCAATTTACGACCAGACCCGCGTGGTGGTTGCACCGCTGCGGTTCGGTGCCGGCATCAAGGGGAAGTTGGGCGAGGCGGCGATGCACGGCGTTCCCTTCGTCTGCACGGAGATTGCCTCAGAGGGGACCTACCTCGAGGACGGCACCAACTGCCTCATCGGCAACGACGCCGCTACCTTCGCAGCCAAAGTCGTCGAGCTCTACCACGATGCTGCACGGTGGCAGAGACTGGCGGACGAGGGGCGAGCTGCCATCTCCAAGCAGTGCGCTCCCGAGGTTGCAGCGTTGGCGATCAGCGCGTTGCTGCGCGACCTCGGGATTGACCGATCGGGCGTTTGAGCGCAGCGGGAAGCCCAAGCGCCACGAGGAAGATGATGGCGGGGAGGAGTACCGTCCAGTAGCGGAATCCTGGCAAGGCGCCAACGGCCACCGAGAACACGTTGGCGGCGATGAGCACCACGCAGAGTGAACCAACGAGCCACAGCGACGGTTGGGCAAAGGTCGGTCGGAACTTCCGACGAGCAAGGTTCTTGACCAGGTTCATGAGCCCGAGGATGGCAGCGAGGTAGAGCACGAGTTGGGGGATTCGCAGGGTGCTGGCCACTGCTCCTCCGAAGGGAATGGCCGAGGAGTAGGGGGCCTCGTGGGCTCCAAACCACGCGGTGGCGTTCGGGAAGGCCGCCGCTGCAGCACCCTTCGACCACCCACGTCCGGACCAGTACTGATTCAAGCTGTTGTAGGGCGAGTGGAACAACTGCCATGAGATTCCATGGAGTACCTGGGCGATGGCAGCACCGGGGTGGTGCTCAATGGCCGCAGTTGCTGCATTGGAGAGTTCTCCGGTGGTCGTTTTGAAGTCGGCTTGCGTCGTCAGCGCAGTGCTCATTGCGCCAGGATCCCAGATGATGCGAGTGGTGATCCCCGGTGGGTCGGTGAAGGTCTCGTGGCAGGCCTCAGCAATGGCGGCCTTGGCCAAGGCCGTGTCGCTCCTTGGCGCAGCACACGACAAGAGTGGTCCAAAGCGCGAGGCCATGACCGCACCTTGGGCGGGCGACGTCGTGAAGGTGCCGTAGACGTCGTTGTAGGCGGTGACGAGGGGCAGCAGGGGCAGCGCTGCGAGTGCGCCTGCGCCAATGGCGATCGGGAGGCCCTTGCTCAGCCGGTGGAGGACGCGGCCGTCACTTCGACGGAGGATGAAGGTCGCGATCACGGCAATTGTGGCCAGACCTGCGAAGATTTGGAACGCCGGTCGAATGGAGGCTTGGACGCCAAAGAAGAACGTGGCAGTGAGGAGCCAGACGGTCGCGGCACGCTTGGTGCGACACGTCACACTGCGTTCAGCTGCCACCAGCGCGAGGAGCAGCGCCAGCATGGCTGTGGACTCGGTGAGCATGGTGCGCTCGACGAGGAGAACGGACGGGATCGAGCTGAAGGCGGCGGCGATGAGGGTGGCGGGAAGGGGTCGCAGCACTCTGTTGATGAGACGGTAGAGCAGCAACGTGCACGCCACGCCGAAGACCCCTTGGAGCACCAGCACATGGGCTTCAGAGAGGTGGTTGAAGGTCCCCATGCGCCAAATCCACCCGACGACAGGGGAGTGCATGGCATTGGGGGCGTAGCCCTCCTGAGGCACGACGACGTAATCCCACGAATCGGGGAAGTAGGCAGCCCCGGGACGCAGGTGGTCGAGGACCAACCGGAGCACACTGGCGTAGAGCGCGAGGAGGGCGTACGGGGCGAAGGTGCTCGGAATCGTGGCGAGGCGGAGTCGAGGTGTTCGCGCGAGAGCCACGTTCATACCCTACCGTTCCCAACTCGCCGGACCCTGAGAAATTGCTGGTGTTCAGTAGTGGGGCGGCCGCTCGAAATTCCTTCGCTCAACCTCACGGCGGAGGTCGTCGTAAGAGACGCGGAGTGCATGCAACGCTCTGCGAAGCTCTGCGATCACCGCATCAGCCTCGGGCCCGAACGTCACTGGCTCAGCCGAAGGGTCAGATTCCACGAAGCCCCTTTCGTCGAGCAATGGTCGTAGTGTAAGGGGCGCGGGAGCGCTCGAGGAGTTCGGGCGAACCTTCGCCACTATGGATCTCGTGAGGATCGAGGAGGGTGATGACCACGACCGTGCGGTACCTGCTCGCTGGAGGCGTGGCGCTCCTCGGCGTGATCATTTTGCTCATCTTGTGGCACCTCTCCGCGAGAGCATCGCTGCGGAGGATTCGGCGCGACCTCAGCGACCTCAACCCTCGAATTCGTCGGGCCGCAGTCCTCGCCCTCAAGGAGCGTGAACTGGCCCCTGTCGCCGATCGCCTCGTCACGCTGACGACGACTGAACGTGACGCGGACGTCCTCGATGCAATCGCCGAGGTCATCGCCCACACGGCCTGGCAGCCAGCGGACTCGCCTGCAATCGTCGAGCTGCGGACCCGGGCAGGTGTGATTGCCGCGCATGGTGCTCCGTCTCCAGTGCAACCTGTCGATGCCGCTCCATCGGTACCCGTCGACGAGGTTCGCTCGACCCCGGCTGAAGTCACGACCACCGATTTTGGCATTCGATCCACGCCCCTCGGCGACGTGCCGTCTGATGCTGCGTCGAGTGCCGCTGCGCTCCTTTCGAGCGTCATGGATCAAGTGGCAACCGCCACTGCGGAGGTTGCTCGTCCCGAGACCGAGCGGAGCGCACCTGACCTCGATGATCCGTGGGCCATCCTCTCTGAGCCCTTTGCCGATGCGGGCCACGTTCGCGACCAGGGGGACCCCCCTGAGACCATCACCACCTCGGAGGTCTTCGACGACGCCACGGCGCCAGATGGAGCGCAGGCCGGTTCTGAGGTGGCACCCGAGGTCGCCACCCCACCGGCGACGGAGGCAAACCAGATCGTCCTCCTCGTGCACACGGGCAAGAAGGCCAAGAAGAAGCAGAACAAGAACAACAAGACGTCGTCGAAAGCAAAGAAGAGCTGAAGCGACTGCCGCTGCTGGCAGTGGGCGGCCTACTCGTCGTCTCCATCGGTCAACGTCTCGACTCGATTGGCCTCCAAGCCTCGACGGATGAGTTCGGCCAACCGGTCGAGGTTTCGGGTCCAAATGCTCTTCAAGATGGGCTTGGCCACCGCAGCGACGAGCGACCCTCCGAGCCACCATGGAAATTCCAGGCGCTCTTCCCAGCGCAGGACGCAGTACTGCCCGAGTTCGCCCCGAAGCGAGAATCGCCCGGCGCCGGTGATGAGACCGCTGTGGTGCACGGTGATCTGGCGACCTTCGATCCAGTCGGTGATCTCCATGCGGTCGTTGGTCCGAAACGGTCCGACCCGAGTGAGGCAGCGAAACGTGGTGCCCACACCTTGACGCTGGTCGGTCTCGAAGGTGATGCGAACCGCGTCCTTCATCCAGATGACGTGTCGTTCAATGGTGGAGAGCTCCGTCCAGACCACCGACTTCGGTGCCTCGATCGTCTTGGAGACGCGAATGCGCGTGAGGGTTCTCAGCCATATCTTGAATCGCTTCATCGTGGTACCTCTGTGAGGGCGGCAACCGCAGCCCAGTCGTCGAGTGGGGGTGGCCCGAAGGGCTCAGCGCCGAGGATCTGGATGCAGACGTGATCTGCGCCAGCATCGAAGTGGGCCTGGATGCGGGCGTCGATCGCCTCGAGGTCGCCGTGGACGACGAGCGCCTCGCCGAGCCGGTCGCTGCCGCCCGGCACGAAGTCCTCATCGCTGAATCCCAGCCGACGCCAGTTGTTCTGGTAGTTCGGGAGCCCGGTGTAGATCGAGAGGTGCTGGCGTCGCCGAGCGGCGACCACTTCACGGTCGTTGGACAGCACCACCGCTTGCTCGACGGCCAAGAACGCATCGGGCCCGAGCGTGGCACGAGCCAGTGCGGTGTGCGCTGGGGTGACGAGGTAGGGGAGCGCTCCGGCAGTCTTTCGGGCCGCGAGTTCGAGCATCTTCGGACCGAGCGCGGCGAGGAGAATGGGCACCGTCGTGTGCCGTTCGGCGCTCCCTGGGGCGAGTTGGGTGACTGCGTCGAGGTACGCCGCCATGGAGGCGACCGGGGGACCGTAGGTCTGTCCACGGAAGCCTTCTACGGAAGGTTGGTGGCTCACGCCGAGTCCGCAGATGAACCGGTTGTTCGACAACGCGGCGATCGTCTTCGCTGCAGAGGAGACGGAGAACGGGTCACGGGCGTAGATCGAGGCAATTCCGGTGCCGACGATCAACGAGGAGGTGCCCTCGAGGAGCAGCATGGCGCTCGTGAACGCTTCCCGACCGACAGCTTCTGGGAACCACAGTGCGCGGTACCCCATGGACTCCACCGTCGCCGCCAGCGCTCCTGCGTCACGGGGGTGGACGAGGTCAGCGGCGAAGGTCCACAGGCCCACCGTTCCCCGGAGGTCGTGGAGGGGCGCTTCGGTGCGGTCCATGGTTAGCCTCGTTCCCTTGTCGCTTCACGATACCGCTGAGAATCGACGCACGACACGTTCTGCGCGAGGGTTGACCCATGGAGATCGACTGCTCGCTGATGGGCGTGCCCTTGGCGGGTGTGGCTGAACGGACACGCCAACTCGCTGCTCTCGGTGCGCACGGGTGCTACACCGCAGAGGGGCCGAACGATGTGTTCTTCCCGCTCGTCCTCGCAGCAGCGGCTGCACCGGTCGCCATCATGACCAACGCTGCGATTGCCTTCCCACGAAACCCCGTGCACCTCGCCCATAGTGCGTTCGACCTGGCGCAGCTGAGCGCCGGTCGGTTCCGTCTGGGACTCGCACCCCAAATTCGCTCGCACATCGAGCGGCGCTTCGGCATCGAATGGGGGTCGCCGGCAGATCGAATGGCAGAGCTCATCGGGGCGGTGCGGGCGATCTTCGCCACCTGGCAGGACGGTGTCCCGCTAGCAGTCGATGGCACCTTCTACCGCCATAGCTACATGCCGCCGATGTTCACGCCGGCGCCACTACCAACCGGTGCGCCGACCATCATCCTCGGGGCGCAAGGTCCAAAGATGGCTGCAGTCGCGGGTGCGACCGCTGACGGGTTGAGCGTGCTGCCGTTCCACAGTCAACGGCTGCTCCACGACGTCACCTTGCCAGCGGCGAGCGCAGCTCGAGCCAACAGCGTTCGAGCCGACGAACCGTTCGAACTCGTGTGCGGCGTGATCCTCGGCCTCGGGACGACTGCTACCGAGGTCGCTGCTGCTCGTCGGTCCGTGGCCGCACTCCTCGGCTTCTACGGTTCGACGCCTGCTTACGCCGAGGTCATTACTCGAGAGGGGCTGACCGGACTGCACGAGGCGCTGCGAACCGCAGTGCGAGCGGACCACTGGTCCACCCTGGCCGACCTCGTCCCCGATGCGCTCATCGATGCCGTCGCCGTGGTGGACACCCCGTCTCGTGCTGCACGACGCCTCCGCGAGCGGTTCGGTGGTCTGGCCGATCGGCTCTCCCTGTTCCTTCCTGGTGCAACCAGTGACGAACTCCTCGGCGAACTGCTCGGCGACCTCGCCGCTGGTGGAACACTGGAGGCATGAATCTGGCACTGGTCGTCGTTGGGACGTGCATCCTCATCGCCAGTGGGATCGCCACCCGACCACTGCGGTGGAATTGGTTGTCGTCGATCACCTTCACCGTTGGTTGGCTCACCAGTGAATTGGCCCTCCAGATCTTCCTCGCCGACGCGATCTTCCTCGCTGTGGCGCTCGGTGTCGGGGTGCACGGAACGCTCGGCTGGCTCGGAGTCGCCGCCAACGTGCTCGCCTGTGGGCTCCTCTCGGTGCACGTCGTGAGCGGGTTGCGTTCCTGGCGTGCCGTGGAGGCTGGTCTCGCTGCCGCTCGAGGTGGAGCAATCGACCTCGGTACGACCCGCCGTCCGATCTACGGAACCTGGTGGCGAGTCCTCCGAGCCGTGCCGCTCCGTCTGCCCGGAGTGCAGGTGACGAAGGACCTCGACTACGTCGGTGACGGCCAGCGACGGCACCGCCTCGATGTCTACGCTGCCGAGGCGCCCGGGGCTGCGCCTCGCCCCGTGCTCCTCTACATCCACGGTGGGGCCTGGGTGATCGGCGACAAGTCCCAGCAAGCAATTCCCATGCTCAACGAGATGGCCAGTCGCGGCTGGGTCTGCGTAGCGATCAACTACCGGCTCTCACCGAAGGCGACTTGGCCCGACCACGTCGTGGACTGCAAGCGGGCCATTGCCTGGATGAAGGAGCACATTTCGGACTTCGGTGGTGATCCTGGGGCCATTGCGGTCGCCGGTGGATCTGCTGGTGGGCACCTCGCCACGCTGTGTGCGTTGACAGCGAACGACCCCGCCTTCCAACCAGGCTTCCACGATGCCGACACCAGCCTCGTTGCGGCGGTGTCGATCTACGGTGTCTTGGAGATGACGGGAGATCCAACGAGCTCTGGTCGCCATGGGGACCTCCTCGTCCGCCTCCTCGAGCGAGAGGTGATGAAGCAGCGCCTCGACGAGAACCGAGCCCTCTTCGAAGCAGCATCACCGCTCCACCGGATCCACCCCGGCGCACCACCCATGCTGGTGCTCCAAGGTCGCAACGACACCTTGGTTCCCGTTGACGTGGCGCGCCAATTCGTCCACCGGTTCTGCGACGTCACCGATGCGCCGATGGCCTACGTGGAGTTGCCGCTGGCCCAGCATGCCTTCGACATCTTGGCCTCGCCGCGGTGCACGGCAACCACTGCGGCAATTGCCGCATTCCTCGAGACCACCGTTGGTGGTCGCTAGGGACGATCAGGCCTCGTCAGCAGCGGGGAAGTCGTCGTAGCGCTGGTGGAGGAAGGGCATGATCCAGTCTTGGGGGACGTACTCCACGATGCGGCCCTTTTGGATGGCGTTGCGCATGCCCACCGAAACGTCGACGAGGCGCCGGACGGGGAGATCGGCAACTGGGTCGAACTTCGATTCACGGAGCGTGAGGGTGCCCTCGCAGGACTTCACCCACTGCGTCGCCTCTTCCCGCGTGCAGTAGACGAGCGCGGGGTCGCCATCAAGCCCTTCGCCGTCAGGTGACGGGAACGGCTTGAAGTAGAAGTCCGTCCGGGTCGACACTGGGGGGATGGGGAGGTCGGTCGTCGTGCGTCCGGTGAACTCCACCCAGGTCACCCCCATCCTGCCCATGGTCGCCGTGACGGCATCGCCGTCGATCGTCACGTCGACGTGACCGATCTTCTTCGGTTCACCGTAGGGTTCACGACCAGTGATCACTGGTTGCTCCGTGGTCATCACCATGACGAGGCAGTAGTAGCCGACCGTGTCGTTGTGGCGGCACTGCACCGAGAAGCTCCCGGCACCGAAGGATCCGTACCCGGGGATGTCCACCGACGCAATGGTGACCTTCACGAGCGGTTGATTGCTCGGGGCGAGCGGACGGGGGAGGATCGAGGCGATGATCTCGGGATCGGTTTCGTAGTTCGCGACGAGCATCGTCGACCATGCGTCGACCGACTTCTTGGTGCGGCGCCGCTCCTCCATCTGTTCTGGAGTCTTCGCTGCGTATCGAATCGCCATGGTTCCCCCCTCTGGCACCAGAGCAATGCGCCTGGTTGCACGAATGGTGGCACCCATCGCCACACCCGTCAATTTGGTCGATGATTGGCCCGTGAAGTGGGCGTCTGTTAGAACACGAACGACGCCGGAACGGGCGAAGAGGGGGTACCACCATGGTTCGAACACGAGTGGCGGCGATTCTGTTGTCGACGGTGACGATGGCGGCCACGATCGGGGTGGCTGGGTTGCCAGGAACAGTTGCAGCGGCAACGGGGACGAAGTTCGGAACGCTTTCGTCGCCATGTGGCAAGGGCTCGCCGAGCGGGAGTCCAGACCGAGGCGTGACCGCGTCGACGATCAAAGTTGGCTACGGCGACGACGCGGGGTACCAGAACACCAACGCCGAGATCGGCGTCGCCGTCAAGGCGATGATCGCGTGGTGCAACGCGCAAGGTGGCATCAACGGTCGTCAGATCGTCGGGGACTACCAAGACGCAGCGATCTTCGACGCCAAGGCTGCCGTCGACAAGACCATCGCCAACGGGGATTTCATGTTGGTGGGTGAAGGCTGGGCGTTCGACTCCGCTGGAGAAGCAGATCGGCTCGCTGCGGATCTCGTTGCTGTTCCGGCGTTCACGGCGTCCACCGATACTGAGAATGCGTGGGAGATGTACCAATCCGTGCCCAACCCTGCGGACTGGGCATCGGCCGGTGGCGCAGCGCTCGCCAAGACCTTGTTCGGTGCTGACGTGGTGAGCCACGCCTGTGCCTACCGCATCGACGATCTCCCCGGTGGCGCGGCCAAGACGTCGACGATCAAGGACGAGTACGCCTTCACCAAGGCTGGCTGGACCTTCATGGGGAGCGGTGGTTCTGGAGCGAAGAGTTCACCTGGAGACTTCGCTTCCCTCGGCTGCGACCAGAACGTGTCGTTCCTCGCACCGATCTCTGCGGCATCCACCATCAACAACGCGTCGCTCTCGCTCAAGAACGCCGGTGCCAAGGCGCTGTTGTGGTCTGCGATTCCGAACGCTGCGTTCACCGATCTCCTCGCCGATGACGCAGCGAACCACTACAACCCGGTGATCGTCACAGAATCCGGCGTCTACGCACCGTCGCTGGCGAAGTGGAACAAGAAGGGCTACGCCAACAACGTCTACGTCCGCATGGCGCTCGAGCCGTTGGAGGCTGCGGCGTCGGTGCCCGCCGTGAAGCAGTACGTGACGCTCGTTGGCGGAGCGGCGAAGGCGAGCATCCTCGGAGAGCAGGCGACGTCGAGCTTCCTCTTGTGGGCAACCGCAGCGAAGGCCTGCGGGAACAACCTCACGCGCCAGTGCGTCGTGAACTACCTCGGCAACGTATCGAACTTCTCTGGGGCCAACGCGTGGACCGGCGGTGGCCTCCAGGGTGCGGCGAACCCGGCGTCGAACCTGCCGTCGCAGTGCACGCTGCTCCTCCACCTGAAGGGAACGGCCTGGACGCAGGTCGCACCCTCCAAGCTCGGCACCTTCAGCTGCAACGCGTCCATCCCCGTCGACACCACGTCGTTGCTCCCCTACCTCCCCAATGGAACGGGCACGGGAATCACCTTGAACGGGCGACACGTCGGCTCGGGAGGTTCGGCGATCAAGCCCCAGTAACAGCCGTCACGCCGAGCGCGTTGAGCGCTGCATTCCCACCTGCCCCGGCGACCGATCGTCGGGGCAGGTGGCGTTGACGGGGGAGTGTTCCAGATCCTTCGCTCTTCGGTCTGTGAACTCCCTGAAGACAAATGGGAGCGCGTGCGAAATTGTGCTGGTGAGGTGCTAGAAAAAGGGAACTGCACCATGCAGGAGAGAACCAAGGGGGGGATTATGCGTGCAACACGCATCAAGGCTGTCGCTGTGACGGCGTCGCTCTCCATGGCTGCCACGGGGTTCGCCCTGGCATCCACGGGAGCGTCGGCGGCCACTGCGGTGAAGTTCGGGACGCTCGCGTCGCCGTGTGGCGGGGGTAGTCCGAGTGGTAGTCCAGACACGGGGGTGTCTGCGTCGACCATCAAGCTCGGCTACGGAGACGACGCTGGCTACAACAACACCAACTTCGAGATGGGCAAGGCTGTTGCTGCCCTCATCACGTGGTGCAACAACCAAGGTGGCATCAACGGTCGCAAGATCGCCGGTGACTACCAAGACGCTGCAATCTTCAATGCGAAGTCAGCGGTCGACAAGGCCATCGCCAACGGTGACTTCATGTTGGCTGGCGAGGGCTGGGCGTTCGACTCAGCCGGCGAGGCCGATCGGCTCGCAGCCGACCTCGTGGCCGTCCCTGGATTCACGGCCTCTACCGACACGCAGAATGCGTGGGAGATGTACCAGTCCATGCCGAACCCGGCCGACTACGCACCGGCGTCGTCTGGTTACGAGTTCGCCAAGCTGTTCCCGACCGAGGTGAAGGCGGCCTGTGCGTTCCGCACCGACGACCTCCCCGGTGGAGCGTCGAAGACCTCGGACTTGAAGAACGAGTACGTCTTCACGGCTGCGGGCTGGAAGTTCATGGGTGCTGGTGGGACCGGTCAGAAGACCAGTGCTTCGGACTTCAACACGCTCGGCTGCGACCAGAACGTGTCGTTCCTCGCGAACATCTCGGCTCCGTCCACGATCAACAACGCCTCGCTCGCCTTCAAGGCAGCTGGTGCGAAGACGGTCTTCTGGTCGGCAACCTACAACGCGACGTTGACCGACTTCCTAGCCGACAACGCTGCCAACCACTTCAGCCCATTGGTGCTCGTTGAGTCGTCGTCCTACGACGCGAACTTCGCCAAGCACAACACCAAGGGCTACTACAACAACGTCTACGCCCGCATTGCCTACGAGCCCATCGAAGCTGCCAGCGCCGTTCCTGCGGTGAAGCAGCTCGAGACGCTGGTCGGTGGCGCAGCGAACGACAACCAGATCGGTGAGCAGGCAGCCTCGAGCTTCCTCCTGTGGGCAACCGCAGCGAAGTCCTGTGGCAACAACCTGACCCGTCAGTGCGTCGTGAACTACCTCGGGAACCCCGCCAACTTCGCAGGCTCGAAGGCCTGGACCGGTGGTGGACTCCAAGGTGGAACCAACCCGGCGACGAACCTTCCTGCATCCTGTGGCATCTTGATGAAGCTGACGGGGACGAAGTGGGTTCAGGCCTACCCAACCAGGCTCGGCACCTTCGACTGCGCATCGAAGTACCAAGCAGACACGACGGCCCTCCTGCCCTACCTGCCGAACGGCACGGGCACGGGCATCACGCTGAACAACCGCCACGTCGGTTCGGGCAGCAGCGCCATCAAGCCTCAGTAGTCGAGAGGCAACGCCACGCAGTGGCGAAGCAGCAGGGGCGGGCCTCGGTGGAAACCCACCGGGGCCCGCCACTGCGCGACACTCACTTCACCCTTCTCAGACCGACGGAGTAACCGTGGCCAACTTCCTCGCCTTTTCCATTGGTGGCATCACGATGGGGGTCTTGTTCGCCCTCGCGGCATCGGGCCTCGTGCTCACCTACACGACGTCGGGGATCTTCAACTTCGCCCATGGCGCACTCGCCATGTTGTCAGCGTTCGCCTTCTACCAAATGACCCAGGTGTGGATGTGGCCAACGTGGGTGGCCTTCACTGCCGTGGGGTTCATCTTGGCTCCGCTCTTCCAAGTCGGCGTCTACTACGTCATCATGAAGCGCCTCCACGGCACCTCCGAGGTCACCAAGATCGTGGTCTCCATTGCCGTGATGCTGGCGCTCTTCGGACTGGCCCAATGGGGCTGGCCATCCAACGGCAACCTGTACTCGATTCCCCTCTTCTTCGGGAACACCGGCGAGTGGACCATCCACGTTGGCGGTCAAGACGTGTACTTCCAGTACTTCCAGGCCTTCGCCGTGGCCACAGCCATCGTGCTCGGCGTTGCCCTCAACTTCCTCTTCAAGCGAGCTCGTCTCGGCATTGCGATGCGAGCCGTGGTCGATAACCCAGACCTCGTCCGCCTGAACGGTGGCGTCCCGGACCGGATCGCTGCGCTGTCCTGGGCCATTGGTGGATCCATGGCCGCCATTGCCGGAATCTTGATCGCCCAAGTGCAGGGCTCGACTGATGCCACGTCGCTCACCATCCTCCTCATCAGCTCTGCGATCACGGCAGCGATGATTGGTCGCCTGCGTTCGATCCCCGTCACCATCTTCGGTGGCATCCTGATCGGTCTCGAGATCTCCTACTTCAACGGCTACGCACCACAGACGTGGGGTTCGTGGTCGCCAGCCTTCGGTGTGTCGATTCCCGTGATCAGCTTGTTCGTGGTCTTGTTGGTGCTGCCACAGGATCGGCTCCGAGGGGCAACGCTGTCTCGCCTCCGTGAGCGCTTCGAGGTACCAACGATGAAGGTCTCGTGGATTGCCGCTGCAGTACTCGCCATCTTCGTGCTCATGCTCGGCCAGATCATGGCAGCGACGGATGCGGCAACACTGGCTGGAGGGCTCGCGCTCTCCATCGTGGCGCTCTCGCTGACCCTGCTCACGGGGTACGCCGGCGAGATCAACTTGGCGCCCATCTCCTTCGCAGGAATTGGTGCGATCATCGCCTACCACCACGGCGTCATCGGCAGCATCTTGAGCCAGCGGACGAGCACCTGGGGCATCTTGCTCGCCATTGTTGGAACGGCGATCATTGGCGGATTCGTTGCCCTACCGGCACTGCGGCTTCGTGGACTGCACCTCGCGCTGGCCACGATGGCCTTCGGCATCTTCATGTCCGACTTCTTGCTCTCGTTCACCGGCGTCGTGACCGTGCCGCTCATCCACGTCCAACTCGGTTTCGTGGAAGGGGCGATGACAGTGCCCCCTGTCGACCTCTTCGGTCTGTCGCTCGCCACGCCCAAGGCGCAGCTCATCGCCAACACGGTGATCTTCTGCTTGCTCGGAGTCGGCATGATTGCCCTCCGCCGCAGTAGTTACGGTCGCAAGCTCGTGGCGATGAAGGACAGCCCTGCAGCGGCCGCCACGCTCGGGCAGAACCTGCTCGGGCTCAAGGTGTCCGCCTTCATGATCTCCTCCGGCATCGCTGCTCTCGGTGGGGTCTTGTACTGCATCAGTCTCGGATCAGCCCAGTCAGCGTCGTTCGACATCTTGTTGTCCTTCGCGCTCGTCATGGGCACGGTCGTTGGCGGCATTGGTTCGGTCTCTGGTGCACTCCTCGGTGGCGTGGCCCTCGGCGTCGGCCTCCAGGCGATTCAGCACACCTTCTTCAATCTCGCGACGGCGCACAACGACTTCGGACAGATCCTCAGTTGGGCAACTGCGTGGCACTTGGCGGCGCTCATGCCAGCGACGATCGGCATCACCCTCGGCGGCAATCCGTCCGGGTCGGTCTCGAACATCGTCCAGAGCTACCGACCGGTGGTGCAGAACCGCCTCGTGTTGATCGGCACGCTGCTCGCCCTCGGTGTGACCTACGGGTTGACCCTGGCCCACGTGTGGGGGAACTGGTGGTTCGTCTTCTGCTTCGGGTGCATTGGGATCATCGCTCCAGCGGTGGCCAAGCAGTTGGCGACACCGGCGAGCGCTGGAGAATCGTCGCCCGTCGAGGACCTCCCACACCTCATTCGCGCCTAAATCTCCACGAATTCTTCGGGAGCAGACCGTGCGGGGTCGCTTCAGGAACTTGGGCTGACGCCCGCTGCCCACCTGTGCTAGAAAACAGAAACTAGAACAGGTTCTAGGTCGCAGAGACCTAGAGAACCCTTGGGGGGGAATATGAAGACAGCAAGAGGAAGGTTGGTTGCCGCGTTCGCATCGGCGGCAATCGCGACCAGCGGATTCGCGCTGGTGACCGTTGGTGGTGCGGGCGCCGCAACGGCGCAGAAGTTCGGGACGCTGGCGTCGCCGTGCAGCAGTGCGTCAACCACCCACTACACCGCATCGGACAAGGGTGTGACCAAGACCGGCATCACCATCGCAACCGGTGACGACGCGCTCTTCCACGGCGTGAACGCCGAACTCGGCAGCACCGTCAAGGCCTTCGCCGCATGGTGCAACGCCCAAGGCGGTATCAACGGCCGCAAGATCACGGTCGACTACGCCTCGGTATCGTCGAGCACGGCCTTGCAGTCAGCCCAGACGGCCATCGACGGCTTCTGCGCCAACAACGACTTCATGATGGTCGGTGAAGGCTTCGCCCTCGATGGTGGCCAGGCCGAGCACAACCGTCTCGCCTGCAACCTGGTCGCCGTTCCTGGCTTCACCGCCACGAATGACACCCAGGACGCCTACGAGTCCTACCAGGCAGTTCCAGACCCCATTGCCACCGCATCGGGTACCGCTGCGACCTTGGGCACCAAGCTGTGGGGCGCTGCGGCCACCGGCAACGCGTGCTCGATTCGCACGACCGACCTCCCGTCGGCCCAGCAGGGAATCCAGAAGGACGAGATTGCCTACACCTCCAACGGCTGGCTCTTCGACAACTGCGACATCAGCCTGACCACGACCTCGTCGAACCAGGCCATTGGTGGCGCAATCTACGGCGCCAAGGGCAAGAGTGACCCGCTGCTCCTGTGGGCGAACGGTTGGGGTGGCGAGCTCATGACGATCCTCGGATCGGGCGTTGCGCTCAACTACCACCCGATCATCTTCGGTGAGTCGAACGTCTACGTCGAGAGCAACCTCTACGGCGGCCTCCTGCCCTCGCCGGCGAACTTCGAGCACATCAACGGCATGAGCACCGCTGCGGACAACCTCTACGCCAAGCTCTTCACCGAGCCATTCGAGGCAGCAGCAACGGTTCCCGCCGTCGCCAAGTTCATCTCGATCGCCGGTGCGGATAACAAGTCGGCACTCGCTGAGCAGTCGGCCTCGTCGTTCCTCCTGTGGGCAACTGCGGCCAAGAGCTGTGGCGCTGCGCTGACCCGTCAGTGCGTCGTGAACTACCTCGGGAAGGCGTCGAACTTCTCTGGCAAGAACGCGTGGACCGCTGGTGGTCTCCAGGCTCCGACGAACCCTGCCACTAACACCCCCTCGGGCTGTGCGCTCATCATGCACTTCTCGAGCGGTTCGTGGACACAGGCTGCTCCGTCGGGCAAGGTCGGCACCTTCTCCTGCCCAACCGGATCGGCGACCGGCATCGTCTCCACGGCGGCCATGATCAGCCGCCTCGGACTCTCGAGCTCGTATGACTCCAATGGCAAGTTCATTGGCGACCTCGGCAGCATCTCGAAGTCCAGCCTCATCCTTCCGAAGAAGTAGTCCCTTCGGAACTCAGTAGTCCTGCGGTATGAACGCTGGGGTTGGACTTCGGTCCAACCCCAGCATTCTGCGCACACCTCGATCACCTCTCGGAGGAGCCTCAGTGGCGAAATTTCTCGAATTCACCTTCCTCGGCCTCACGAGTGGAGTCCTGCTCGCCCTCGCCGCGGCCGGACTCGTCCTGACCTACACCACGTCGGGAATCTTCAACTTCAGCCATGGCGCCGTCGCCATGTTCGCCAGCTTCGCCTACTGGCAGGCAACCAATCAGTGGGGCTGGAACCCACTCCTCGCGTTCATCATCGTCGCCCTCGTCGCCACGCCCCTGCTGCAGGTGGGGATCTACCACGTCATCATGCGGCGGCTGAATGGACTCTCGGAGATCACGAAAACCGTGGTCTCCGTTGCGGTCATGATCGCGCTCTGGAATCTCTCTGAATGGCTGTGGAACCCGTCGTACTTCCACTTCCTTCCGCTTCCCTTCGGCCAGAACGGCGAGTGGAAGATCACCATCAGCGGCCAGACGGCCTACTTCCAGTACTTCGGGGTGCTGTGTGTGGCGATCACCCTCGGCGTCGCCGTTGCTGGGTCAGTGCTGTTCAAGCGCAGTCGGGCTGGTCTCGCCATGCGCGCAGTCGTCGACAGCCCGTCGCTCCTCAGCCTGAACGGTGGAAATCCGAACCGCATCGCCCTGATCTCCTGGGCCATTAGCGGTGCCTTCGCAGGAACCGCCGGTATTTTGATCGCGCAGTACCTCGGTAACCTCGACGCCACCTCCCTCACCGTCTTCGTCCTCGGTGGCGCCATCACCGCCGCGATCATCGGACGGTTGAAGTCCATTCCGCTGACGGTGGTCGGTGGGATCGTGATCGGCCTTGGTGCCGCCTACTTCAACTGGTACGCCCCGCAGTCGTGGTCGAACTGGTCGGGTGGGTGGGTCGCTGCCATCCCGATCGTCATCTTGTTCGTCGCCCTCTTCGTCTTGCCACAGAACCGCCTGCGTGGCGCGTCGCTGGTCAAGGTGAAGGAGCAGTTCGCCGTGCCGTCCATGAAGAACTCTGTCGTGGCCGGGCTCTCCCTCATCGCCTTCTTCACGGCGCTCTCCTACATCATGGGTTCCGACATGGACTTCAAGTTGGCGTCAGGTGTCGCCCTCTCCCTCGTCGGGCTCTCGGTCGTCGTGCTCACGGGATTCTCCGGACAGATCAACTTGGCGCCAATCGCGCTCGGTTCCGTGGGTGCCTTCGTGGCCTACCACCACGGCATCATCGGACCGATGTTCGGCGGCGTGCTGTCGCTGTGGGGCATTCTGCTCGGCGTGCTAGCAACGGTGCTCGTCGGCTCCATCGTGGCCCTTCCTGCCCTTCGACTCCAAGGCATCTACCTCGCCATGGCGAGCCTCGGCTTCGGGTTGCTCATGACCTTCATCATCTACACCCCGACTGGGGTGCAGACCATCCCGCTCCTGCACTGGCACGTGGCGTTCTTCGTGAACGGGAGCCTCACGTTCCCCGGCATCAAGGTTGGTCCCTGGTTGCTGTCGACGGGTCGACAGTTGCTGATCGCCTTCACCGTCATGTTCGTGGTCACCTCGCTGTGCGTCGTCCGCCTGCGACGGGGATCGCTCGGTCGCCGCATGATCGCCCTCAAAGACTCCGAAGCTGCGGTGGCCACGCTCGGGCAGCGGATCGTGATCTTGAAGCTCGCCGCCTTCGGGATCTCCGCTGCACTGGCGGGGCTCGGCACGATCCTGTTCTGCGTGTCACTCCAGACCGTCCAAGCCTCCAACTTCAACATCTTCGCCGGCATCGGGTTGTTCATGGCGGTGGTGATCGGCGGCTACGGCTCCGTATCGGGTGCGCTGTTCGGCGGCATTGGCGTGAGCGTTGGCTTGAGCGTCATCGCCCAGACCTTCTTCAACCTCTCGGTGTCGCACCCGTCGAGCTTCGGACCGGTGAGCTGGTCGGTGGCCGGGCACCTCGCGCTCCTCATGCCGGCGCTGATTGGCATCAACATCGCCAAGGCTCCTGGTGGCCAAGCGCAGAAGACTGCTGCGGGCTACGTGGCCGTCGTGCAGAACAAGGTGATCCTCGCGGTCACCCTCGGTGCACTGACCATTGCCTACCTCTTGACGCTCACTAAGGTATGGGGCAACTGGTGGTTCGTCTTGGCGTTCTGCGTCATTGGCGTAATCTCACCGCTGACAGCACAGCGGATCAGCACGCAGCACGCTGCCGGCACTGCGCCGGCAACGACGGGGGAATTGGTGGGGCAACGATGACGCAAGCACTGCTTCAGGTTGAGAACGTCTCGGTGAGCTTTCGAGGAACGAAGGCACTCCAAGACGTGAGCTTCTCCTGCAAGTCGGGAGAGATCACCGGCCTCATCGGTCCGAACGGTGCCGGCAAGACCACGATGTTCAACGTGATCTCGGGACTACTCAAGCCCTCGTCGGGACGGGTTGTCTTCGACGGGGTCGACTTGACGAAGGCGAAGCCTGCTCGTCGGGCCAAGCAGGGTATCTCTCGCACCTTCCAGCGCCTCGAGCTCTTCACCTCGCTCTCGGTGCGCGACAACCTGCGCGTGGCCGGTGAGATCCACAACGCCACGCGCCGGTCGAACCGGATCGACGTCGCTGCCGAGACCGAGCGCGTCATGGGCCTCTTGGAACTCGCCGACGTCGCCGATCGTGAGGTCACCGAACTGCCGACCGGGCGTGCTCGCGTCGTCGAGGTTGCTCGAGCTCTCATGACCAAGCCCAAGTTGGTGCTCCTCGACGAACCGGCATCGGGCCAGAGCGAGGAGGAGACTGAGCGCTTCGCCGAGTTGCTCAAGCACCTCGTGGCGACCGACGGCCTGTCGGTGTGCCTCGTCGAGCACGACGTCCCGCTCGTGATGGGGCTCTGCGACACCATCCACGTCCTCAACTTCGGCGCACTCCTCGCCAGTGGCACGCCGGCGGAAATTCGATCCAACAACGATGTCGCCGATGCCTACCTCGGCGCCCCAGAGGAGACGATCTGATGGCCTTGCTCGAACTCCGTGACGTGCGCGCTGCCTACGGCACCATTGAAGTCATCCACGGCGTCGACCTCGACGTTGGCGCTGGTGAAGTGGTGGCCCTCCTCGGCTCCAACGGCGGTGGCAAGTCCACGCTCATGAACGTGATCTCCGGGCTCCACGCCCCGAGCACCGGCACCATCACCTTCAACGGCGACGACGTGACGACGACGAGCGCCTCTGCTCGGGTGAAGCACGGCATCTGCGCCATTCCCGAGGGCCGAGGCATCTTCCCGAACTTGACCGTTCGTGAGAACCTCCGCCTCACCACCTACGCCGGGGTCACCGCCGCTGAGGTCGAAGCCATCGCCTACGACCGCTTCCCACGCCTCGCTGAGCGCAAGAACCAGTTGGCGGGAACGATGTCGGGCGGTGAGCAGCAGATGCTGGCGCTGGCTCGAGCATTCGTCGTGAACCCCAAGCTGCTCATCCTCGACGAACTGTCCATGGGTTTGGCACCACTGATTGTCGAAGACCTCTACAGCCGGGTGGCAGCGTTGGCTGCCGAGGGTCTGGCGCTGCTCGTCGTCGAACAGTTCGCTCGAACCATCTTGCCGTTGGCGACGCGTGCGGCCATCATGGCCCACGGGGTCATCACGAGCGTCGGCACCCCTCAAGACATCGAGGCGCAACTCAGCGCCTCCTACCTCGGCTCGAACTAGACGGCCGGATCTGGGGCGAGTTCGGCGGCGACGCCGAGTGCGTCGCCACTGACCAGCTCGAAGCGCTCCACGACGCCCGCATCGCTCAGGTCACCCTGGACGAGGGCAACGGCCCGGAGGTCGTCATCGGTGCCGGTGATCGTGGCCAGTGCCACGACAGCTCGCATCGAGCGCTGCTCGGTGGTCTTGGTCCTGCGGATGGCTTCGAGCACGCTGGCCGCTACGGTCCGCAGGTGTGCGTCGCCGGAGGCAGCGGGGAACTCCGCTGCGGTTGGCCAGGCGCTCCGGTGGACCGAGGTGTCCTTCGTCCACCGCCAGACCTCTTCGGTTGCGAAGGGGAGGAAGGGGGCGAACAGGCGGAGGAGGACCGACAGCACGAGGTCCAAGGTGGCTCGAGCCGACGCCGAC
>Ga0316218_1001898_pt1 | contig 21134 bp, 15 predicted proteins | sample TBH18003metaG_FD_203634 | JGI IMG/M metagenome (GOLD analysis project Ga0316218, IMG submission 203634) | Freshwater microbial communities from Trout Bog Lake, Wisconsin, USA - TBH18003 | ecosystem: Environmental > Aquatic > Freshwater > Lake > Hypolimnion/Profundal zone | place: USA: Wisconsin...
AAGATCTTGAAAAAGAAGTCACAAAAAGCATTGTTATTCTTTGTGGAGGTAATCCTGACGCTTTTGATGCCCTTTTTGGTAATAAATCACCATAATCTTCCGAACACCTGTGGTCTCCTGACCAACAACAATCATTACCAGATTACATTACCTTATTTATTGTAAAACATCCATTTTCCACCTTCCTATTAATTTTAAGACTTTATTATATACGCTTCATCCAAAAATGAATTAGTTTAATAGATCAATACCAAAATTCAGCTAATGAGAAAATGCTATATAGCTTTCCTGCTTTGCTTTTCCACCTATCTGCAAGCCCAAACCCCTAATCGGGATATTGCCCCTGAAGATGCTGCTTTCAATGCAAATTATTCAAGCAGAACCATCCCAAAAGTAACCGGGAAACTATTGAATATGACAGCTGAGGAATTGCGTAATTTCAGTATAACCTATACCATTGTTACCCCTTTTGCAAAATCCCAGGTTAAAAAAATTACTTCTCCAAAACCCGATGGCAGTTTTAGCCTGGCACTGGATTACCCGCTTCCCTATCAACAAATCTGGTTCAGAGCGGGCAATTTTTATTCAGGTTTATATGCGAACAAAGATTTGTATCTGCAACTGGACATGAAAAAGATCAATGCCGCAAAAGAAGTAAATTCTAATGGTGATGGGGTAAAATACCTGGGGACAGACGGACCGTTAAATATTTACCTGAATAATTTTGTATTGTTTAAGAGATCAGAGCAGTTGGAATTATCTTCTAAAATAAGTGCGCTGATTTATTCATCTCAATTACCTGCTGAAAGCATATTACCCGATTTCAATGCACTTTTCGATTCGCTTAACAGAATACAAGACAGTTATATCGCGGCTAACCCTTCACCTTATCAATGGATATTGGAGAATGAAGGCCATTCGGACTATTATGGAGAAATGATTACAAAATATGTAGGTAAAATTATGGATGATGCCCTATGGCAAAAAATAATACACTTTAAACCCTACCTCGTTTCTAATAGTAGTGCAAATCTTTACCGGAATATCGCTTTCTATATCAAATTCTTTCCAAATACAAGGGTGATGGTTACTTGGAAGGATATTGCTTCCTTACCCGATCTGAATTATTCAGAAAAACTGATCATTGACTCTCTGAAAAAAAGTGAGTCAATGCAACCCCTATCTCCCTATACATCGGAAAATATAAAAAAATGGACAAAACAATTAAATCCCCGCATACAAAAAATCAGTTTTGAAAAATCATTAGCCAGGAATATCCATGTACTGGATAGTATGTTCTCGCCTGCTAAAGCCGATTATCTAAAATTTCAATTGGTTGAAAGCACGGATATTAATGAACAAGAACTGGCTTTTACAAAGATTCTGCATAGTATGCATACCCCTTGGAGTAAGGCTGTATTGGAAAATGAATATGCACTTACCGTTAATAAAGTAAATGAAATCAATAAAACACTTGCACAGTCGAAAGGGGGCAAACTAAATAACCGTTTTGGAAAATCTTTGGTACAAACTTCATTTGGCGCCACCCTATATAAAACATCAGATAGCAAGGCACTTGATTTTATAACAAAATTGAAGCAAAATTTTCCCGGAAAAGCGATCATTATTGACCGTTGGGCTACCTGGTGCGGGCCTTGCCTTAACGAGATGCCACATAGCAAAGAATTAGTAGAAACATCAAAAGATCTTCCGGTAGTATTTGTTTATTTATGTACGATCAATAATTCTTCTGAAGAAAAATGGAAATCTAAAATAGTAGAGATCAAACAACCCGGAATCCATTTTTTAATCAATGAAGAACTGGATGCAGATATTTCTAAATATTTTTCATTTTCAGGCTATCCTGGCTATGCATTCATTGATAAAACAGGCGCTTATAAGCCTGGCGCATTTAAATGGATGTCTGAGATAGAAAACCGGGAGTCATTACTCACACTTATCAATAAATAAACAGAATTATTTTTGTGGATGAATAAACAACTGCGCAGTAATCTGTTTGCAATAATTTTTAACCACCAGTTTCCAGGAAAGCTTTACTTCGGGTAAAGGCCCGGTAAATTTTTCGCCGCGATGAAGATAATAGCGGGTAAATGTGCTGGAGGTAATGCCCCATTTGGCAATAAAACGACTGTAATTGCGGTCTTTGGAAAGCCTGGCAGTAGATTTTGAGCCAAAATGATATACACGGCTTTTATTCACGCCTTTGAACAGCCTGATACCTGCCTGCCATAGTTTCATGGAGAAATCAGGGTCAGAATAAAACCCCGGATGAAATTCGGTACTATAACCACCCACCATATCCCAAACTGAGACATGAACGATATTGGGTGGCCAGGTAGCACCCTGCCAATCATCTTTCGTAAATGATGCGTACTCTTCCAAAAGCTTTTGCTCATTAAAATTGGCCAGGGAATTACCATAATCGCCAAATAGGGTGCAATTATTTCCGGGGAATGGCTCAATGGCCGTTGCAGAAAGGAAAAAATAAGGGTGACCGATTGTTTGAACTTCTTCCAGTAAATGTTTATCCCAATCCGGACAAACATACATATCATCATTCATATACACGATATAGTTGGTGGCAACCAACTCACGACAAATATTCAACGCATAGCAAACCCCGATATTTTCAGCACTATATGTGTAATCAAGATCAGTCTGCTGGCTTACCCATTCCAGCGTTCCATCAAATCCTTCATTTACATGCACGATGATCTGGTGATGAAAACTTGAGTTTTTGCGGATACTTTCAATACAATTTTGCAGGTAAACCAGATTATTCCAGGAGGGTATCAGTATCGAAAAAACAGCATTGGCAGGAATTGTTTTTGAAGTTTTGGTAATTCTGGCTGTTGAAATCATTCCTTGCAGTTTTGGTATACCCTAGCGGTTAGACTAAGGAATTCTCGATAAGTTTAGTATCAATTTCTTTAGACACCAAAAAGCGTGCGTTTGTTATCTGTAAACCAGTCATCAAACCATACGAGATTTTGATAAAGTGTATAAGTATCTGATTTCTATTTACTTACAGCAAAATCAGTTGGTTGGTTTCATTTTATTTATACGAGATTTTAAGGGTATCTTAATCACTATAATCTATTCAGTTTGAGCCTATTATGACAGAGCACTGACACAAATTACCTACTCCAGTAAAGGTCTAGCTCAAAAATTTTACCTACTTACTATTTATAAGATTACTAGAGAAATGTAGCTATTCCTCTACAGTCATTTTTTCATGTGCTACAATTCGTTTACTACTGATTTTACAAAAGATTGTTAGATAGCCCTATAATCTGACAACCTAATAAGATCCAATTTTGATATATCAAAGTGATCGTAAACCCTTTGATAAAATCCTAAAAATCCAAATCCAAATCTAAAACCAATCCTATGGCAATTGATTACTTCAAAAACCGGAATGAAAAAACTACTTCATTGGCTGTAAGTGGTTTACAGGAAAAAGTGAATTCTTCTTTTTCTACATTATCTGTTGCCGCCCATAAGCAAGTAAAACAAGCCACAGGTATTGCTAAAAAATTTGATGAGAAGTATGAAAAAGAATCTGAAGCAACACTGGCCGGTATATTTTTTCTGGTAGTGCCTATCCTGTTTTCTGCGTTTTGCGTACTGAATTTTGAAAAATATGGTGGTTTTGACAGGTATGTTCAGGTGATGTCAGTTGGTGCCGTAGTGGTTCGGTTCATCGCTACCAAATGGATTAGTTCTATCGCTGCCGATCAAAACAGGAACACAGCAAACTGGATGGCCTTCTCATTTTTCTTTCCTGCCATTTCTTTGATGGTGATTGGTCAAACTAAAAAACTTTTACAGGCTGAAGTAGCCAAACAAACCGGTATTACATATAATGCCAAAGCCAGGTTTCAACGTTTTCTCCATATCCGTCATAATGAAGGTTTACAAATGGCTTCTTAATTTTCCCCCAATTATTGTAGTATATTGTATCCCCTGTAAATGCCAGCATTTACAGGGGATTTTTGTGTTCGCTTCTTATTCAATCCAATTATCCCGGGATATGGTTAACTTTACGATTCACTATTTTCTATAGGGTAGCTTCAATGCATCAGTTAAAGTTTGGAATGGCAATATGATTTTCTTAGAAGTATCAGGAATTGGGAAAACACTGACAGGAACAGCTATCCTTAAGGATATCAGTTTCAGACAACAAAAAAACCAGCAACTGGCTATTACCGGCGAAACGGGTTCGGGGAAAACCAGTTTACTCAAAATCATTGCAGGTTTACTGCAGCCCAATTCAGGGAAAGTACTGTTTGAAAATACTCCGGTAGCAGGACCAGATGACAAACTGATACCAGGTCATCCCGGCATTGCTTATTTATCCCAGCAATATGAGTTAAGAAATAATTACCGGGTGGAGGAATTACTGGAATATGCCAGACAAATTCCTGATGAAGAAGCTTTGGCATTGTTCAAACTATGCCGTATCAGCCATCTTGTGAAAAGGAAATCTGATCAGCTATCCGGTGGCGAAAGACAAAGAATTGCTTTGGCAAGATTACTGGTAGGGCTTCCGAGGTTATTATTATTGGATGAGCCTTTTTCGAACCTCGATCCGATTCATAAAAAGTTATTAAAAGAAGTCATTCAGGATCTGATCAAAACGAATGGGGTTACCTGTATCCTGACTTCTCATGAACCCGCAGATACACTTTCCTGGGCAGATCGGATACTGGTTTTAAAAGCTGGACAAATCATACAGGAAGGAACACCTTATGAGATATACCATCAGCCGGTCAACGAATATGTGGCCGGCTTATTTGGTAATTATTATTTATTGGATGCAGATGATATAAAGCTATTTACCGGTTTACCCGCCAGTAGAAACCATGGGAAAAAATTGTTTGTGAGACCGGAGAATTTTTGTTTGGTTTCCCCTGAAAAGCAATCAATCTCCGCAACTATCAAAGAACTGATTTTTTGGGGTACTTATTATGAAGCGGTTATTCAATTACCCCACAAATCCTTTTCTGTGAAAACAATGGATGCACATTTGCAAGAAGGTGATTCGGTAAATATCTCTTTGTCATTAGAAGCTACCTGGTATATCTAAACAGTGAATTCCTATATACCCTTGATTACCCTGCCTGTTTTTTGTACATTCGTCCAAGACCAGAATCAATCAATCGATCAGTATGGATGTAAAAATGGAAGATAGCTGGAAACAGGTATTGGGGCATGAATTTTCCAAACCCTATTTTTTACAGATTGTTGCACATTTGAAAACGGAAAAAGCTTCGGGTGCCATCATCTATCCACCGGGCTCTTTGTTATTTAATGCGTTTAATAAAACACCTTTTGATAAATTGAAAGTAGTGATTCTTGGTCAGGATCCATACCATGGCCCCGGTCAGGCCCATGGCTTGAGTTTTTCTGTTCCGGATGGCATTTCTGCACCACCCTCCCTGGGTAATATTTATAAAGAATTAAATAAAGACCTGGGTATGGCCATCCCCAAAACAGGCAACCTTACCAAATGGGCAGAACAGGGTGTATTACTATTGAATGCTGTATTAAGTGTTCGTGCCAATGAGCCGGCAAGTCATTCAAAAGTTGGATGGATGGATTTTACAGATGCCGTGATTCGTAAAATATCGGAAGAGAAAAAGGGGATTGTATTTCTATTATGGGGAAGATTTGCACAGGAAAAACAGGTATTGATTGATGAAACCAGGCATTATGTTTTAAAAGCAGCGCACCCCTCTCCTTTTAGTGCGGATAAAGGTTTTTTTGGATGCAGGCATTTTAGCAAAACGAATGAGTTATTGGTTAAACAGGGGCTCAGTCCCATTGACTGGAACCCGGTGGTTAACCCCGAAAATTAGACATTTACAAAACAAGCAATCGGAATGAATAGCAAGGCTGACGGTATACAAAAAAAATCAACAAACCTGTTTATTGAGGTATTTGGCCGCATTTGGGCAATCTGGGGTTTATTATGTTTTATCAGCACCCTGTTGATTGCCATTTTGTTTTATTCACCTTGCTTTTTTCTGGATGATCCTGCAAAAGCGCGATGGCATAGAAAAGTATCCAGGGTTTGGATGATTATTTATTTGAACCTGATTGGCTGTCCATTAAAAGTAAAAGGAAAGGAAAATTTTCAGGAAGGCACCAATTATATAGTTGTTTGTAATCACAATAGCCTGATGGATGTGCCCGTAAGTACTCCCTTTATGCCCAGGGCCAATAAAACCATAGCCAAGAAAACATTTACCAAAGTACCCATATTTGGTTGGGTATATGGATTTGGCAGTGTTTTGGTGGATAGAAACAGTGATGAAAGTCGTAGGAAAAGTTATGATGAGATGAAAAGAATGCTGGCAATCGGTCTGGATATGGTGATCTATCCTGAAGGAACCCGTAACAGAACAACAGACCCGTTAAAGAAATTTTATGATGGTGCATTCCGCTTGTCGGAAGATACCGGTAAACCCATACTTCCTGCCATACTCTTTCATACCAAAAAAGTATTACCGGCAAACAAGTTCTTTTTTATGATACCCCATAGATTAGAAATGCATTTTTTGCCACCGGTAAGTCCTGATAATTTAACCACCAAAGAACTGAAAGAAAAGATTTTTCAAATTATGTGGGACTATTACCTTGCGCATGATCATCAATAATTAGAAAAAGTTCTGCTTCGGTTAATCTTAAGATCTCGTAAAATACCTGATTTGGGGTTAATGGTAATATTGAAGGAACGATACAGTCCGATGGGGGTAACATTAATAGCCATTTGCCAACAGTGCATTTCACGGGTAATAAACATACTTAATTGATTAATAGTGCCGGTGGTTACGTCATAATAGCCAGTACCACCCAGTTTCCATTTATCTGTTAGACTAAAATCGCCGTTGAAATTCAGGTTTGAATTGGTTTGTGTGGTAAATCCGCTAAAATCTGTTTTCAACAACCTGGTAAAGCTCAGTGAATACGATAATGTCAGGTTCCATGGGATATTGAAATCCGTAAATTCAGCTGGATTAGATCTTACAAATTGCAATTGTCTTTGCTGTTCATCAGGTGTCATGAACGGATCATTGGGTATTTTCCGGGTTGCATCATCCTTCCCATCCTTGGGTTTGCTTCTGAAGGAAGTGGAGAATGCCAGATTTCCACCGGTAATTCTCCCAAATTTCAAATGAGTAGGATCCCATAATATTCTATTGATTCGATAGCCTTTGTTATCGATCTGGTAAGGATCCAGATTAGCAGAAGCGGATATATTCAATTTTTCAAATAATGTACTACGTGCATAAATTGAAAAATTACCCAGGGCAAAACTATCTGCCAGCAAATTATAGGAAGAATTAAACCCAAATCCATCCAATAGTTTTATTTTCTTCTCATTTTTCTTTTCTTTATCGGCATCAGCCGCACTGCTGGTGTCTTTTTTGTTTCGGACTTTCATTTCTAGAAGGTTATCAACGCCAAAGCTGATACCACCGAATGCACCTTCAGAAAAGGAACTGATGATACCTCCATCGAACTGAGAAAACCGAAGTTTTGTTCCAAGCGTGTCAACCTGTGTACTATAATGATATTTCGCGCCAAAATCCGGCTGATAACTAATGGCAATACTTGGACGTATTTCATGACGTATGGCCACAACGCTGCTGGATTCCGGGAATTTATACGTCCCAAATACCCGGGTATTGAACCCCACTCCAAAACTCATTTGTCTTGCCGTATAAAACCCTTTCTGATAAGCAGTATCTACTTTTTTATTGGTAGAATCCCAACTCAGGAATTGTTTTTTCCCATACCAGCGTTCCTGATAGGAAATGCTGGGAGCCACGGTAACAGGGCCCAGTGAAGGCAGGGAAAGTGTGATAGGTATATTATGTTGTGCTCCCCATTGAGCGGTATCCAGTAATCTTTTGAAGTTAAACGCCGTATCATAAAAAGATAACTGGTTTTGAAAATTGCCACTATACCCAATCCCTATTTTTTCATACCATTTTCCAGAACCTACCTGGTCTTTCTTTTGAAAAGGATATAGGGTAACCACATTGAAATTAACCGTAGGCAGACTCATATTTACCAAACGTAGATTACTGTTCGAGTTATGATTCAGGTTGATTGACAGGTTGTATTTACCTGTCCAATCTTTGGTATAATTGATAGAGGAACTTAACTGGTTCTGGTAGTTCTGAAATGGGTTGTTCAGCAATGATTGGTTAAAACGGGTACTTCCAAAATTTACATTCGCTGAAAAGTTAGTACCCGGACGCGCTCGGTTGTCGCTGTTATGGCTCCAGACAATCATGTAAGAGCGTGTGGTATTGTATTCATCCTGAATCAGTGGATTTTGGTTCAGGGTTTTATTATTGATGAAACTCAGGCTTACACTTCCTAAATATTTATATCGTTCCAGGTATTTAGAGCTAAGGTTCAGGTTCCAGCCGCCATAGGAATAGAGATTGGCCCGGGTAGTGATATCCATATTATCATTGATCACTTTATAGTAACCCATCCCTTCAAGTCCGAGACCAAAATCAGGACTGGAAGTAAAAGCGGGCAGTATAAAACCGGAATGTCTTTTTTGGTTTAAAGGAAAAATACCAAACGGGATCGAAATCATGGGAATGGGCACTTCTTCAAATTCCGGATATACCCTTCCGGTAACGGCCAGTTTATTATTGATCAGTTTCATTCGGTTTGCCCGAAAAGCAAAGTGCGGGGTATCGAGATTACAGGTGGTAAACCGGGCATTTTTCGCATATATTTCATCTGCATTGATCTTTTTCATGAATTGGGCATTCACATAGATTTCGCCCTCCTGCAAAAATGTATTCTGGATCAGCCCTTTTTGTGTTTTAAAATTATAGCTAATGGTATCACTCACCGTTTTCATGGTTCCCTGTATAAACTCTGGTTTACTCAAAGGGTTACCAGTAGTATCGGTAGCGCCAAATGCTTTTATTTCCTGCTTCTCCTGATCCAGTTGAATGGTAGCTGCACCCAGTTTGAGATCCTTATAATCCGTTTTTGCCTTCCCATACAATAAAAATTTTTTCCCGGGAATCAATAATACGCCCGAATCCAACGCAGAGTAAGTAATGGGTGCATCAATAGAATCTTTGGAAATTTTAAGTGTATCAACCATTACGGTAGAGTCTTTTTTCAGGTTGAGTTTTGCTGAATCAGACCTAGACGATATTGTGCTGGTATCTTTATTTGCTGCTTGGGCTGCAACTTTTTTGGATGATTTTTTTTGCTTTACAGGTATCGTATCAAGGGCATTTCCCTGGAAAACAGAATGAAAACCATTGGCACCGGGAGCCCGCATAGGCAGGATTACTATGAGCAAATAGGCTGCTATAACAATGCACAAGGCGGTTTTACCATCCAATTTTCGGTGAGTATTCATCTTACAAGGGCAAAAATAGGGTCTTAGTGTTGTAAATGGTACTGATGATAATATCCTTTAACGAATAGATAGGAACTCATGGTATTCCGTTTCGCTGATTTTGTTAAGGTTGACTTAGCTATTTTCCACATTTCATATTCAGAATAAGAATGTCTGTATTAAGTTTCCGTAATCATCCATTTATTGCGTATAGCTCAATTCATCATTACCTATTCTGGTGCCGAGTTACATTAATCCAAGTTGCATAAGCATATACTATCGAATATCATACGTATATTTTTTGCTGCAAAATTGCGAAGAATCACTTCAATCACTCTTTATATATACTTGATTATCAATTACTAAGATATTTTTAATATAAAAGAGGATGCTTGTTATAATCAGTACAGAAAACATACTAAGTCGCAATTTTTATCATCGTATAATGAATGAATAACAGTTTTACCAAAACAGAAATGCCATGTTATCTTACTCAAAAATTTAAAATTTTCCATTTTAAGTTATGGGTATAAATCCGTCACGGGAGGAAATCGTAGATTTGCATGATATGAAGATATCCAACGAAACAAAAGTGGGGGCGCTTACCGCTATTGCAATTACTTTATTGGTACTGGGTTTCAATTTTCTGAAGGGGAAAACCCTGTTTAAAACCGGGAATTTTGTGTATGCGAAATATGCAGACACCAAAGGAATTATGGTATCAAATGGAGTATTTATCAATGGTTTCCAGGTTGGGTCTGTGTATGAAATAGAAAATTCTGACAAAGCCCTATCCTCTATAGTGATTGCCATTAAGCTCAAGGACTATTATGATATCCCGGTGAATTCTATTGCTACGATCAAGGATAATCCATTAGGAACGCCCAGTATCAATATTGCTTTGGGTGATGCGAAAACCTTTATGCATTCGGGAGATACCTTACAAACCGCATCCGACGGAGGCTTATTAGGAGATGTTATGAATAAAGTTGGGCCGGTAGGTGACCAGATCAGAACCACAGTGCATACTTTAGATAGTGTTTTGAAAAATATCAATACCATATTTGACCCCAATACCAAGAATAACCTGCAACAGGTTATTGCAAATATTAACAAAACTACCGCAAGTCTGGTTGTTTCATCCGCTGCTATTCAGGCAATGCTGAACGAACAATCAGGCGCACTTACCCAATCGATGAAGAATGTAAATAGTTTTACCAAAAATTTATCTGATAACAATGATAAAGTAAATCGCTTATTGACTAATGTTGAAAAAACAACAGATAATTTATCAAAAGCAGATATTAATGGAACGGTAACTCAATTGAAAACAGCCGTAACTCATTTAAATACCTTACTGGAAAAAGCAGGATCAAATGAGGGGTCTTTGGGAAAGTTAATGAATGATAAAACGCTCTATAATAATCTTTCTAACACCCTCAGAAGCGCCAATATTTTGCTGGATGATCTTCGGGTTCATCCAAAACGATATGTGAACATTTCAGTATTTGGTAAAAAAGACAAAAGCGGCCCCTTGATGAGTCCATTAAGTGATTCTACACAGAAGTAAACCTGATGCTGGAACGATATATACAATATGTTACCGTATTTTTTCTCTTACTCATTGTCCAATCTGCATTGGCCCAGCAACCTGCTGTTGATACGACCAAGCCGGGAGGGAAAAAATTGTTTATCAAACAAGCAAAAAAACTAAATTTTCTAAAAATTGATTCCCTCCATGATTACCAATCCCTTGTGGGCGATGTTATTGTTCAACAGGAGAAAACCATTTTTTATGCGGATAGTGCTATCATCAATACCTACGATAATTCACTCGAAGCATTTGGCAATGTTCATATCAATGATGCAGACAGTGTTCAGACCTATGCACAATACTTGAAATACCTGGGAAAAGAAAAAAAAGCCTTCCTCAAAAAGAAAGTAAAGCTCACAGATGGTAAAGGTGTACTAACAACTGATGAACTTGAATACGATGTTACCATGAAAATTGGCACCTACCTAAAGGGCGGGAAACTGGTCACAAAAAAATCAGTACTCACCAGTAAGGAAGGCTATTACTATGGAGATACCAGGGATGTATTGTTCAAGCAAAAAGTGGTATTAATAGACCCTGAATACAGGATCTATACAGATACCATGCAGTATAATATGAATACAGAGATTGTAACTTTTACATCTCCCACCACCATCTATGATTCTTCCAAAAGAATCATCAAAACCAGGGATGGTTATTTTGACAGAAAAAATAAAAAAGGATTCCTCTACAAACGTTCTTTAATTGATGACAGCACGTATACCCTGACTGCAGAAGATATGGCTTTTGATGATTCTACCAAGCTGAGTGAATTCAGGGGCAATGTGGTATATCGGGGGAAAGATACGGCACAGGGATTTGACCTGATCGCCAACAATGTAAAAACGGATAGAAAAAAAGATGTGTTGCTGGCTACCGAAAAGCCTATCCTACTGATTAAACAGGGTAAGGATTCTATTTTTATTTCTTCCGACACTTTATATTCTGCAAGACTATCCGATCTGATGAAAACAAGGGAAGTGCCACTGGCAAGAGATACCGTACCCGGTGCTCCCCATCCGGCAAAAGCAAAATCAGACAGTAGTGATAAATATTTTGAAGCGTATTACCATGTGCGCATCTTCTCCGATTCATTACAGGCCAAAGGGGATAGTTTATTTTATTCTTTACAGGATTCCGTTTTCCGTTTATTTAAAAGTCCGATTGTTTGGGCACAGGAAAACCAGATAACGGGTGATACCATCTATCTCTATGTAAAAAATAAAAAGCCGGAAAGGTTATACGTGTTCGAAAATGCAATGGCCATTAACCGGGTAGATAGTACCATCTATTACAACCAACTAAAAGGCACTACCCTGAATGCGCTTTTCGATGACGGAAAAATCTACTATATGCGTGCCAAAGGCAATGCAGAAAATGTGTATTATGGCCAGGATGAAGAAAAAAAATTCGTGAGTGTCAGCAAATCCAGTTCAGATATGATCAATATCCTGTTCGAAGATAGTAAACCCCAAAGAGTAACTTTTATCAGCGGATTTAATGGCAAATCTTATCCGATGAGACAAGTAAACCATGATGAGTTAAGGATTCGCGGATTCAAATGGTTCGATGATATTCGTCCCAAAAGCAAGTATGATATTTTATCCAATTAGTGTATAAAGCTTGCATTCTCTTCCCATCTCTCCCATACTACATCCTTCAATTCCGTAAATTGCTGCATGATTCATTTAGTCAGGAAGAAAATACTAAATCCCCTGAAACGGTTTTTCCATGATAGCCGGTCTATTGGCATCACATTATTGAGTTGCACTATAATTTCTTTAGTCATCTCAAATATGAACCCATGGAAAGACTCCTATCGCAAACTATGGTCAATGGGATTTGACGGAACCCTGGCTCATTCATTTCATGCGGGCTATTTTTCTTTCCCAAATTCCCTGTCCATGCTGATCAACGATGGGTTGATCAGCCTGTTCTTTTTTCTGGCGGGTATGGAGATTAAACGTGAACTCATAGATGGGGAGCTGGCCTCATTTAAAAAAGCGATTCTGCCACTAGCAGCCGCATTGGGTGGGATGCTGGTACCTGCTATTTTATTTTCCTTTTTTACCTACCATAGCTCCTATCTAAAAGGTTGGGCTATCCCAACTGCTACAGATATTGCCTTTGCATTGGGTATTATTTCTCTTTTGGGAAAAAGGATTCCGGTTGGCTTAAAAATATTCATCACTGCATTGGCAATCATAGATGATCTGGGGGCCATCATCATTATCGCATTATTTTATGGTGGTGCTATTCATCTCTTATATTTATTGGGCTGTATTATCATCATTGTAATCCTGCTGATCTCAAATCAACGGAAAATAAAATGGGGTTGGATACAGTGGCTCTGCGGGTTGATTTTATGGTACTGCATGTATCATTCAGGCATACACGCTACAGTTGCAGGTGTACTATTTGCATTCCTGGTACCCAAATCGATGCTCCGCAAATTCGAATTACAATTACATATCCCTGTTTACTTTATCATCATGCCGCTATTTGCATTAGCCAATACCGCAATTCCATTCCCCGAAACAGGTATACAAAACTTAGTAAGTCCATTGAGTATCGGCATTATAGCAGGTCTCTGTATAGGCAAACCTCTCGGCATTTGCACTGCCTGCTATCTGCTCGTATCTAAAAAAATTGCCCGCCTACCCAATGGTGTTAATGGGTATAACCTGATAGGCGCATCTATTCTTGCCGGCATCGGATTTACCATGAGTATCTTTATATCCACCCTCGCATTCGGATCAAGCCCCGATACCGATTCCGCCAAAATCTCCGTTCTTTTTGCCTCATTAATTGCAATGATTGGAGGGTATTTATGGCTAAGGGGAAGGGCAAGTAATCATTAATTAACGGGTTGTGATATTTAATAGATTGAAATTCAATTAATTACCGATATTTTTTTAGCTTTCTTTGCTTGCCTGCCGATCAGGAGTGCAAATAACGCAGCGACCCACAATCGACGCTGAGAATGTATAAAAATACTAGCACTCTACGTATTGTACTTGGTAAACTATTTCTAAATAGCACAATATGTTGGTTTCTAAATGAAAATTTAGGAGCTACCATTTCCTATGTTATACATTTTGTAAAGATCTGGGTTCTTTTAATTAGCATATAACCGTTATGTGATAGTGATATAACAGTCATGTAACGCTGATCATCCTTCGTTGCAACGCTGATCATCCTTCGTTGTAATTCTGTGCTTGTTTCGATGTTCCTGCGTTGATCTTTCGTTCATCCTGCGTCCATCCTTCGTTTTCTTTTGTGGGAATAGGCTTTTTTCATCCAGTACTGCAGCGCCCTAGAAGATAGTTTCAGGGTATAGGAAGGTAGTATTGTAAAATGCAAAAAATCAGAAATTATCTAAAGAAATGAAAGAAAAATATTTTACAATATTTATTTCTTTCAGCAATTTATATGCCATCCTCAGCAAAATACTGGCACAATTCAATCCAAGTTTCTTTGCCTGCCCTACAGGTCATTCAGGCGGTCAGCCAAAGAAGTAATAAAATTAATTATCTGGCACCCTATATTGATAATTCCTTTTTTTAAAATTATCTTATACTAACCAATCTAATAGCACAACATGTTATTAATTAACGTGTTGTGCCATTAGAATTATTTAAAATTTGCTATTGAATAAAAAACAAGCTAAGGAGGGTGCCAGATGAATAATTACTAATCAGTCCCTGTGGACGGCCTTTATTGGTTCGATGCCGGGCGAATGGCCCCAGCAAAAAAAATGATGCGAAGCACTCCCGCCGAGGGCGGGATTAGAAGCAATATTAGTCCCGCCAATGGCGGGATAACAGGGACGGGGCCTAGCGGCCGTGAGCGACACGGGGTTACGAATATTAATATGACTGAATTTTGATAGCACAACACTTTATTAATTAACAATTTAAAGTGGTACTCGGCTAAAAAATTCAATTATCAATTGTTAATTACTCAATATCCTAGCCCTAAATCCCGCCCCTTCATCACCGCTGGTACGCCTTCGGATATCCATTTTGAGGGTTTATCGCCTTTAAGCATATAATCAAAGAATTGCTGTTCCCGGATTTGGATATCTTTTCGGTTCTTTCTTTCCATCAGGTTATGTACTTCATTGTTATACGTAAGCATCCATACTTTTTTGCCTAAACGACGCATACCCGCATACATTTCAATTCCCTGGTACCAGGGTACAGCATCATCCGCGTCATTGGCCATAATGACTAAAGGAGTGGTTACTTTAGGAAGAGAGAATAAGGCTGAATTTTTTATGTATAGCTCAGGCTTCTCCCATAAAGTAGCTCCGATCCTGCTTTGTGATTTTTCGTATTGAAATTGTCTTACAATACCCGGTCCCCATCTTACACCACCATAGGCACTGGTCATATTGGCAACAGGTGCACCTGCCCAGGCAGCTGCATATAAATTCGTTTTGGTAATCAGGTAAACAATCTGGTATCCTCCCCAGCTTTGGCCTTGTAAACCAATTTTCGTGCTATCCACATATCCTTTCTTTACTACAGCCCTGGTTCCACTTAGTATATAATCGTATGCGCTCTGTCCCGGGTACCCGGTTTTATACCAGATATCGGGAACAAATACAATATACCCCCGACTCACAAAAAAGGGAATATTCAATGCAGAAGGTGTGGGTGCCGGAGAACGATAGTTGTATAAGGTTGTATTATTTCTTTCATAGAAATAGACAATCATCGGATACTTCTTTTTCGGATCGAAATCTTCGGGTTTATAGATAATTCCTTCAGTTTGCTTTCCGGTATACGCTGTCCATTTGAATAATTCCGAACTACCCCAATTGTATTGGCTTTGCTGCTGGTTGATATGGGATAACTGGGTAGCTGTCGTCAAAGGATTTAAGGTATATACATCCGGCGATTTTACATAGGTTTCTTTTGTAAAACTGTATACCTCTGCATCTTTTGCTTTTTGTACCAAGGCACCCACCGAAACAGGCTCATTGAACAAGATATTGGTAGTATTCTTAGCAAGATCCAATACAGCCAGCCCACTACTCTTATCTTTTTCATCAAACACACGCAATAGTATTTTTTGTGTTGGCGTAATAAATCGTTCTTCTCTGTCAACATTAATATACCTGTATTCTATTTTATCTTTTCTCCCTGTTGTTAAGCAAACAGATTTTGCCTTTCCTTCCGGGTCAATCTGCCAGATATCATACCTGTCATAGATATATACATATTTATCTCCTTCAGCCCATCTTACCACCCCATACGCATTGGGATCATCGGGCACATCGTTTTCTTCATCCACCAAAGAAGTTTTGATATCTCTTGCAACCGGGTTCAGTTTTTTGTCAATCGCATTATAGGCAAAGTATCCGTGTTTTACTTCATCGTAATACAATACATATTTACCCGAATAAGAAGGATAGAGTGCACTTCCTTTGAAATTCTTGGCAATTAATTCCTGTTTCCCGGTTTCCGGGTTAATTACATAAATATCGCTATAGGTGAATCCCTGCCATTGTCCGGCTATTCGTCTGCCTGTATCTGATGTTCCATAAAAAAAACTTCCATCCCCTTCTTTGGTTTGTAAAACAGACCTGAGTGCCGGATTAGCTAGTTGTACCATCTGCTGAGAAGCAAGATCAAAACGAGTGAGGTAAGATCGTTTTAATTCGCCATCCAATGATTTCAATTGTGCGGGTTGTATCTGGTCGTCATTATAATGCCAAACATCAAGACTTACCCTGTCAAATTCCGGAAGTGTTGTGTCTTTGGGTGGAATAATAACAGCTGTGCCAAAGAAAAGTCGTTGACCGCTTTTACTAAATCCCATGGTTTCACCCGCATTTCTGGCGGCTCTTCCCCCTCCTGTATTCGCAAATTCGGCAACTGTCCAGTTTGGCAATAACCCTTTGGTTCCACGGGAAGCCAGTAATACCGCACTATCCGAACCTGTTTTATAATAATAGAGTTTATAGAATTTTTGTACGGCTTTTGTACTGCTATCACGTTCTGCAATAAATGCTATCTGCGAGCCGGTTTCATCCAGTACATAAGATTTTGCATCGTTGAATTTTTTAAAAATCGTTGTGCTTACATTATTGGTCAAATCCAGTTTTACTACCGATGCCAAAGAGCTGGAATCATTCTGTTTGCGGGATGTTTCATACAGCAGCACCTGACCGTTTTTACTGAAATAATATTCTGTAACCAATTGAATAGATCGTGTTTTACCGGTAGCAAGATCTTTCAATACCAATTCCGTACCTTCTTCAACAACTTCATCAGGCGTAGTTGCGGAAGCAGCACCAGCACGACCGGCATTGCCTGTGGTTGCACGGACTTCGGGTTTTGGAGACTGCAATACAGACATTCCTTTGAGTTTGGCATCATTGGCTTTATTGCGGATACTATCGGCAATATGCACGAGGCTATCGGCAATGGAAACCATGGCATTGATTCTGCTAATTGAGTCAAGTTCCATTTTTCCGTTTTTCCTGGATGGGTCTGCAAGCGGTTTTTCCATCAGGTAAGCCAGCCAATTATTCCCCCCTTCTTCCGGTGTTTTGAAATTTTTGACACGGGCAGTTTTCACCAATTGCCTTTTGCTGATATCATAGATAGCCAAACTATCCTTTGGCATATCATCCGGCCGCTTTTTTTTGATTCTGGCATCACGGGTATCTTTAAAATAAGGTTTAATCTTACAAATTATATACTTGCTATCCTCAGTAATCATGGCCCCGTATCCTCTCGGGATCTCTTTTTTCTCTTCTCCATTTACCGATTGAATCACCAGCACTCCATCTCCTTCCTGTGGATTAATCGTATAAATCACCCATTTCCCATCATTACTGATGGCTTTTTCACCAATGCTCTGCCATCCGTCATATACAGAATGATCCAATGGCTTTTTTTGTGAAAAGGATACAATTGAGAAACTTAAAAAAATAAGGAAGGCAAAGGTTTTCATGCGCAGTCATTTTTGTCTGATTCCGAAGATAATTAAACATTGGAATAAGCCATTTGTAAAACAGGAGTATTTGATAAGCGGGGAAGTATTCTAATGGTGAGCAGCTTTTTTTTGCACGATTCTCGCCATTTGTAATACTACGGATAAGGCAATCAACCCAAAACCCACATAAAAACTAATTCCCAGTTCCTTATTTTCTTTAAATAGAACAAATGCGAGAATGATACCATACACAGGTTCCAGGTTAAGAGTAAGATTTTGTGTGAAAGCAGAAATTCGCTGTAAAGCCTGCAGCATCAGGTCCATTGCCAACACCGTGCAAAGCCAGCTAAGTATTATTAACCATATCCAATCCTTCCAGACCGGAAAAATATAGGTGGTAGGAAAGTAATGCAGATAAAAAGGCATTCCGATGGTAAGAATCAATAAACCACCACTCAATTGATACAACATAACCGTTTTTGCTCCGGCAATTTTGACGTTCTTTTTGGTAAGTACCGAAAACAGTGATGCCAATACTGCAGAAACTAATCCCAGCAAAATCCCTGTCCGGTAACGGGTATCAAAATGAAAAATCAATAAAATGCCAGAGAGGCTAATCAACCCCAAACCGGTTTCTGACCAGCTGAATAATTTTTTGGTAAGCAGGGGTTCCAATATGGCCGTGAATAATCCTACGGAAGCAAAACAAACCAGGGCAATGGAAACATTCGCTATTTTGATACTGCCATAGAAGAATACCCAATGCAAGGCAATTAAAGTGCCAATCCCCAATAATTTCCAGACGGATGCAGGTGATATGAGTTCGAGAGAGCGTTTGATAGATAGCCAGGCAAATAATGTAATCACCGTAATCAGTATCCTGTACCAGACAAGTAATCCTTCATTTAATTGAATCAATGCGCCCAATGCACCGGTAAACCCAGCCAGGAAAACAGAGATATGCAATTTAATCAACGCCTGCTTCATGGTTTAAAGAAACAGAATATTCTTGTAGCCAGGCCATTTGCGATAAAATAAACTGTATTATATTGTAATGATTTAAATATTAGTGCTTACTAACATCAAAAAAAAGTAATGAATCCGATCATCAGCCTAAAGAATGTTTATAAAAACTATGGAGCCAAACAGGTATTAAAAGGGATCAATCTTTCGATCTATCCCGGGCAGGTTATAGGCTATATCGGTCCGAATGGTGCAGGGAAAAGCACAACCGTTAAGATTTTATGTGGACTGATTTCAGATTATGAAGGAGAGGTTTTGATAGACGGAATCAATCTTCAGGACGATCCCGTTGCAGTAAAAAGTAAGATTGGCTATGTACCAGAGCTGGCAGAATTATACGATGTATTAACGCCTGTTGAATTTCTTGGATTTATGGCCCAGTTGTATAATATGCCGGAAGAACTGGCGAGTGATCGAATCAATCGAATGTTAACCGCTTTTGGCCTAGAAGCCAGCATGCACCAACGGATGGATACGTTTAGTAAGGGTATGCGGCAAAAAGTGCTGATCAGTTCCGGACTATTACATAACCCGGATATTATTATCCTGGATGAACCCCTAAGCGGACTGGATGCAAACAGTGTAATTATTGTGAAAGACCTGATCAGTAAACTGGCCAAAGAAGGGAAAACCATTTTTTATTGCAGTCATATGATGGATGTAGTTGAAAAAGTTAGCGATCGAATTATTCTGATCAATGAAGGAGTGGTAATAGCCGATGGAAGTTTTGAGGAGTTGAAAGAACAACAGGGTAACCAGAGTCTTGAACAGATTTTTGCCCATATGACAGCAAAAGATTCACTTTCAGATGCTGCCGATCAGTTAATGAACGCTTTTGGAAAATAAACCAGACCCTGATGAATATTGTCAATAGATTTTTTCTAAAACTGTTATTACTTCCTTCTGGTTTTTACCGTAAGATGGGTGTGAATACTGATCATCTGGATACGATACTTTCGTTTAAACTAATCATGGATGACCGCCGACCGAATAGTATTCACCAAACACGTCAAAAGAAACAAGTTAAACCAATCAGCTTTGCTACTTTGGGGTTAATGCTTTTCTCGGTTATTTTAGGTTGTATATTTTTGACAAGTTTTGCAGTCGGAAACGATGATATCACCAAACTGACCATCTATTTCTCCTTTTATATTTTTGTTTTAGCATCTACCCTGATCACTGATTTTACATCAGTTTTGATTGATGTTCGGGATAATATGATTATACTCCCGAAACCCATCAATGACAAGACATTTGTACTGGCCAGGTTATTGCATATTATTATACATGTATCAAAAATCGTTATCCCGATGAGTTTGCCGGGAATGATTTTTATCGCAGTAATGCATGGTGCGCGTGGCTTATTTCCTTTTATTTTTTTAATTCTTTCCGCCACGCTGTTTACTATTTTCCTGATCAATGCTATGTATATTTTGATTCTGCGGTTAACAACACCGCAGAAATTTAAATCCATTATCAGTTATTTTCAGATCGGATTTGCGATTGTATTTTATGGTGGCTATCAACTCGTACCCCGACTCATCAACAAAGCTGCACTTGCGGGATATTCAGTCAGTTCCTCTACCTGGGCTTTATTTGCTCCTTCCTATTGGCTAGCGGGCAGTTGGCAGTTCATGAAAGGTCCTGATTATACAGCTTTCGGATTTGTTTGCTTACTAATCAGTATCGTGCTTCCTGTTTTTAGCATCTGGATTGTGATTACCTATTTTGCTCCTTCCTTTAACCAAAAATTATCGATGATCAGTGGAAGCGAAGGTGAATCTGTACCAGTAAAAACTGGAAAAAATCAGGTTTTGTCAACTACCTCTTCTTATATTACCCATATCTCAGACTGGATTACTACAAAAGGGGTTGAACGAATGTCATTCCTGTTTACCTGGAAAATGACAAGCAGAAGCCGGGATTATAAGATGAAAGTTTATCCCACATTTGGGTATCTCCTGGTTTATATAGTACTTATGTTTATTAATGTTTCAAATGGTAAAAAATTTTCTTTCACTGATATCCAGTCACAAACCGGGCCTGGGAAGATTGTTTTTATTGGCGTGATTTATGTGAGCAGTATTATGCTGTTGATGGCATTATCGCAGTTGATCTTTTCAGAAAAATATAAAGCTGCCTGGATCTATTATA
>Ga0316218_1001899_pt1 | contig 21091 bp, 23 predicted proteins | sample TBH18003metaG_FD_203634 | JGI IMG/M metagenome (GOLD analysis project Ga0316218, IMG submission 203634) | Freshwater microbial communities from Trout Bog Lake, Wisconsin, USA - TBH18003 | ecosystem: Environmental > Aquatic > Freshwater > Lake > Hypolimnion/Profundal zone | place: USA: Wisconsin...
CAGCCCGTCCTCCTGATTCTGATCGGGAGTGATTTAGCGATGATGGAACAACTGACTCAACCAGATCAGCCTTTCCACGGGCGCGCTCGTCCAATGGTTCTGACTGCGCTCACACCATCTGACGTTGCACAGATGACTCAACTGAAGCCGTTCGAAGCGTTTGATGCTTACCTGATTTCCGGAGGTCAACCCCAGGTCATTGAGACATGGGAGCCGGGGATGAGCGCAGAAGAATTTCTCCGCACATCATTTGCCTCTCCGACAAGTGCGCTCGTCGTGTCTGGGTCCAGAGTGCTCGACTCCGAATTCCGTGATGCGACGACGGCTCGTCAAGTGCTGTCGACGATCGGTGGTCGCGGCGAACGAGTGCGAGGCAGCATTCTTACGAGCGCCCAGGCCCGTGGAAAATTGAGTGGACCAACGCTCGACGACAAGCTGGAAGAACTGCGATTGAAGCGGGTCGTCGCTGCGGACGAACCATTGTCGAATCGCCAGGCGAGAAGTGACCGAAGGTGGAGGATTGATGACCCCGCACTGAGGTTTTGGCTCGCCTTTGTGGAACCGGCACTTGATGAAATCGATCGTGATCGACACGAATTATCGCTTCAGAGATTCGCTTCGGGATACGCGGCGTGGCGTGGCCGGGCAATTGAGCCGGTTGTACGCGAGTCGGTGTGGCGTCTGCTTCCGAATTCACAATGGCCCGATGTGAAATTCGTAGGTGGCTGGTGGCCGCGCAATAACGTTCCCGAAGTTGATCTCGTCGGCACCGCGAGTCGACCAGGAGCAGTTCAGTTTGCCGGCACCATTAAGTGGCGCCAAGAGTCCGCCATTACTCCTGCAGAGACGTCCGAACTAGCACGAGCGGCCAGCAAGATTCCGGGCTCTGAACTCGGTACACCACTGGTTGCGGTCTGTCCCGCAGGAGCCAGATCAGACGAATTTGCTGCAATCTGGACAGCGGAGGATTTACTCGCGGCATGGCCGTGGTGAAAATCCTGAACAGGCTGGGCTATGCAGCAATCTGCCGACGAACCAGCGGGAGAAATGGTGGGAAATTTGGATAAAGGGGAAATAGTCCTGTCTCTGAGGATTGGACCCAGAGGCAGTGACCAGGCCATCCAACGCCCAAATCAGAATTGACTCCCACAAAACTGGAGTCTCGTCACCAGCGGGGCAGTCGCTTGCATGACGACCAATCGAAGGATGCTGAAGACATTGACACTGTGTGTTGCCACGGCGAGACTGGGTCATGTTCAGGAACCCTCCCAAGAAGGAAGTCTGGCAAGATAAGGCGGCTGAAATCGCTGGGATCGTCTTCGGTATGCAGTTCGAGAACTACGACGACGGCAGCGAGGATGCCATGGTTGACTTCATTGGTCGAACTCCACTTGGGCTAGTTGCGCTTGAAGTCACATCGACGGTTGACCAAGACTCTCTAGGTCTTTCAAGTGATCTCAGACCACCCGAGGGCCTTGCCGGGCACCTACAGTACGAGTGGCAACTAACTTTTCCCTGGGGCGCCGCGAGGCCCAGCAAGAGTGATTTCTGGTCGGACCTCCTCGCCATCCTTGAACAACTTGAAGAAGGACTCGATTCAAATTCATTGGAGCTGTTCGGGGGCGCTGTGGGAACAGAAGAGGAAGCGAGCAGCCCCCACGCGAGTCCTATTCGTCGCCTCAGGGCTTTGGGTTTCAAACAGGGGTCGGCCATTCGTGTCGAGATCGGACGGGCCGGTGGCATTTGCGTTGGCTTCAATGGGTTTATGAAGAGTGGTGACTTTACTCCTGCAGTAGCCAAGGCGATTGTTGACAACCTCAAAAAACTCGTTGCCACCCCTGCGGACGAACGGCACCTCTTCGTTTGGGTTCATGAGACCAATCTGGCGATGACGAATCGACTCCTCTTGAACGTCGGTCCCGACGAGAGTGTCGACCTTCAAGGCTTAGATCAGGTGTGGGTAGCCCCATGGCTGGAAAACACCAGTGCTGACCTTGTACGAGTCCGTACTTGGACCCTGCGCGCGGGTGAGGAATGGCGTCGGCCTTAGCACTAAATGGCTAGTTGGGAAGTTCGGTGCGAGTGCCGAGTCCAAATTCGTAGAGCCGGCAACGCTGAGAAGTTGATGCCTGCGCGCAGTTGACGGTGCCGTGATTGTCGGTGAGACGTTAATCACGTGCCATTACATCACGATCTTGAACCGTGCTGATCATCTTGGAGAGGAACTTTCGAACTCAGTCGGCTGTTGTGCCGCCATAGTTAGTACTTGCTGTTGTTGCCCGTCATTCGAGTAGGTCTTTGTTCTTCTGGACGTCCCCTTCAATTTTTTGGAGCCGGTACTGACCTCAGTGTGCCCGTTATGGAAACACTGGCAAAGGAGGGTCTTCAAGTAGTGCATCGACATCGGGGTTGCGCGGAATTTTGAACTCGACGATCACGCGGTGACGGCGGATTCTGAACAATATGGAGTTGATCTCGCGTCACAACATTAAAGACCATCGTCTTGGTAGTCCTGACTGGGGAGATATCTTCGGAGAGATGGACACGCCGCTAACACTCAGAGATCGTCGCCAGCTAGCCGGTGGCCTAGTCGCGATAATGTTCACTGCTGGTGGAACTTGGCTGGCTGCCTCTCAGTCTTTTGTCACCGTTAAGAGCGGAAAGTTAATCCATCCTTCTCCATGGAACTTGTGGCTGGGACTTTGCCTCGGCGGAGTCATTATCGGACTGTACATGTATTCGTCCACGTTTTGGCAGCGTCTATTACCACAGAAACTGCGTTATGTGAATCTGGAAGCTCAATATACGCTGGGGCTCGATTCGTGTGGGTTTGATCCGAACCAGTCCAAGACTTCGGACAATTACAGCGCAACTTTCTTCATCCGGCTCGTGAATGGAGGGACTCAAGTTCTCGAGACGGAACTTGAATCTTTCACAGCGTTAGCTAATGGCAAGGCCCCAACTTCAAAAGAATATGGAGTGGTGAAGCACCGAATCCTTCCGGGGCACACGAAGATGTATAGAACGGCGCTCATTGAAGATCTGCCGAAGGGGGTCGTGCTTGAAGGGAGAATGTCGTACTCAGTTCTATACGGTTACCCTTCGCAGGAGATTCGGTTCCGTCGAACACACTCAGTGAGCGTCTTCAGCGAAGGCGAGATACCACTAAGGGAGGGGGCGGCCAATATCTACTTCCAAGACGAAGAGGAAGAAACCGACAGCATTGTGGTCGTGTCAAAGAGGTTCTAGAAAGTTCCGAGATGTAGGGGGATTATTTCCGTTCCCGTCTGAATTCCGGAATGGACTATGAAGAAGTTAACGAACTCAAATCGCGGCGAAGTTGGTACCAAGGCAGCATTGTTGTACGGTCCAAGGCTTGTGGGCACCATTGGCCGCATGATTCGGGGTTATGGTTATCCGAATCACTATTTGGTGGGGCTAGTAAGAATCGAACTTACGACCTCGTCATTATCAGTGACGCGCTCTAACCGACTGAGCTATAGCCCCTAAGGGGTACCAATCTACACCAGATGGGGACAGGCCTTAGCGGGCCTAGGAATCCCAAAGCTTTACAGCGATTGATTGACTTGCCGTGGCTAGCAAAGTACCGGTCTCGCTCCAGAGAAAAGCAGTACCTTGGGCGAAGCCGCCAGCCAGGGTGTGCATGTGCATTTCACACAGCACCCACTCAGTTGGCTCTAAGGTGCCAATGCGAATTGTGTTGTCGAGACTCCGGCCCATGGTGTTCTTTCCGAGTGGCTGCGAGGCACCTCCGGCCATGTAGTCACCAAGAATTGCCAATGTCGCGGCCGAAGGGTCGAGGTGGTCTGGAATACGTGACCAGAGTGCACTCACAGGTGAACCAGGTGTGCCGTCCAGTTCTGACCAGGACCGACCAAGGGCGACCCGTGTCTCGACGTGATCGAAGACTGAATTGTCAAAGCGCGAAGGCATGACGCGTGGCGGGCACTCGAGAGGTGGCGGGACACTGGCCATAGTGCTCCAGGGTTCACTGGCACTAAGCGTGCCACGACCAAGGGCTCCATTGACGGTGAGAATTTCACGGTCCTCAGCGAACATCGTGGCGCGAGCCTGTGTGACGTTGCCGCCCACTACCAAGAGATTGGTCTTCACGGTGACGAGAGAGCCGAGTGGTGCGTAGGAAAGGTACTGCGCCGTGGCCCAAATAGTGGGACGATCGCTCGCTTCTTCCAGCGCAACGAGCGCCGCACCAAGACCACACCCACCAAAGAGAAATTTCCCCGGTGTCATTGTTCGCGTTGAAACTTCGAACTGCCAAGTGTCGTCGTCTATGCGAGTCATACCAATAAAGCGTTTCGCGTCCACGAGTTGAGGCTAGTGGAGGCAGTCACTTTCAGTGCTGCAGCAACTGGCACCAGTTACCTACTGAAACCCGGCAGACTTAGTAGGTGATTCCTTCCTGGTGTATTTACATCGCTCTTGTGTGCTCCGCCTACGGCATTGGGAAATATTGCTGGGAGACCTGGCACGACCGCACGTCACCGAACCGGGTGACTTGGACGCTCTGGGCAATTGAAGGCATCCTCGCATTCGTCATTGAAAAGCAGCAACACATTGGCGCAACTGCACTCATGACGCTGGCGCTTGGTCTCGGACCGGTATTTGTTGTCGCGGTTTCCTTTAAGAATCCCCACAGCGCCTGGAAACTGGACGCCTTCGACGTTCTCTGTGGTGTCGTATCCCTGGCGGGACTGATCTTCTGGTGCTTCATCAACGAGCCCACGGTGGCGCTGGTGTCGTTCGTCGCGGCTGACCAAATGGCAGCACTTCCGACTCTACGAAAGTCGTGGGTTGACCCGAGCCGTGAAACAGCGTCCTCGTTCGCCATGGGGGCTATCAACTGTGGCATTTCAGTGTTGACACTTAAGACTTTCACGACCGCCGGCTTCTTGTTCCCGGGCGTGATCCTCATTTGCGACACGATCATCACGCTGACCATCGTGACCAAGGTGGGACCACGCTACCGCGCAAGCAAGGTCCTTCACCACAGCAAAGTGTCCTAAGTCTGCTTCCTAGCGCTACCGTGACGTTGTGAGTACGTTGCCTTTTACGTGGCATGCCCAAGAACTTGTCGTCGTGGTGCTACTTGGCGTCGCGCATCAGTTTTCTGGCGCCTCGAAGAAGCAGCGTATCCAGGCTCTCTCGGCTCTCGGAGCACTGCTCGTCGCGACGGTCTGGCCAGTTGGTGACATCGCCGCCAACGTTTCACTTTCGGTCGCAACGGTGCAGCGACTCGTTCTCATGTTGCTCGTCGCACCGCTGTTACTCATGAGCGTTCCCGCAACAACGCTCGCTAAATTCACCAAGCCTCGCGCGGTGGACTTCTTCGTTCGTCTCCTCGGCCAACCCGGCGTGGCCCTTGGGGTTGTTCTCGTGCTCGGAACACTGACGCTCTCGGCACCAGTGGTTGATGCCGGAGCCCGTTCACCACTGACGAGAGACCTCACGTTGGTAGTGGTAATCGTGACGGGGCTCATTCTGTGGGCCCCGGCACTCGGCGTTGTCGTTGGTGGAAGAAAACTTTCTCCCGTCGCTCGAGGGGGCTACCTCTTCGGGTCTTCACTGGTGGTGACGAGCCTCTCGTTCATCTGGATCTTTGCTCGCCACCCGCTCTACCCGGCCCTTCACCATCAGCGGGCCATTGTGCACCTGACTCCGCTCTTTGACCAGCAATTGGCAGGGTTTCTCGCCAAGGGACTGTGTTATTTCCCTATGTGGGCTGTGGCGTTTGTCATCTTCTCGAGGGCGGACAAACAGGGCGTTCCCGTTGAGGAATCACCCCTCTACTGGGCCGACGTAGAGCGCCAACTCCTGCGGGTTGACCGCCAGCGGGAGCGGGCGCTGCGCCGGGGCAAACTTGACTAGTCCGCAATTTGGTAAGATAGAAGTCCCTAAGGGGATGTAGCTCAGTTGGTAGAGCGCGGGCTTTGCAAGCCTGAGGTCGTGGGTTCGATCCCCATCGTCTCCACCAAGTCACTTACCTCATCAGTGAGTGACCAGTACAGCGGTCCGATTCACGAAAGTGAGTCGGACTTTTGTGCTTCTAGGCCTTCTCCACGTCACGGTAGTGCTCACGCCAAATCAGTCGATAGACCCGAGTGAGGCGGGGCAGTGAGCGTAGTCCCGGAATAAACGGCACGAAGACAAAGACGAGCGACAACAGTCCCATGAGGGCAAAGACCTCAACGTCAGCGTTGGAACTTGTTGACATCGGCGGCACTTGGTAGAAGAACGTGTAAAGCCAGAGCCACGACTGACCTGGGTAACTGCCGGTCTCATTCATCATGCCCCACTGCGTACCTAACAAGTGCTGCTTGGCACCGAGGTCAGATAAGTATGCGCTGTCGGAAATGAACAACAGTGGTTTGGTGTAGTCAGTGGTGTAGAAGTTGCCACCATTCACCAGTGACTGGTCGAGTGCACCCGAACGCGCCATGGCCTCGAGGTTGCTGATCATCACCGGCACTGGGCCAGCACTCGTCGTGTGGAGATTGAGCGTGCCACTTTGGAACGTGAAGTGGGGCTCAGCGTTCGTGGCAGCGGTCAGCCACGAGGACTGCTGAGACGACGATGCACTCTTCCACTGTTGGAGCGCCTGGTCGAGTTGTGGAGCATTAGGGAGTGCCTCCAGTGGACCCACGACGAAGTCCTGAGCGGAGTTAATTGGGATTCGCACCCCAACCCACTTAGCGAGAGTCAGAGGTCCGAGCTGCTGGCCGGGAGCATTGTGGTTATAGGGAGCCCCGTAGCTTGCGCTTATTGAACTGCCGTTTAATTCCGATAGGGCCGTCTGGGCGAAGTCAATGGGGGCGCCATTGGCCCAGGCCTTAATAGTCACTTCGGGCTCGTCGGGTGATCCAAAGATAGTGGCCAAGGCAAAAACCAAAATGGCTACGACGACAAAGGCAATAGTGCCTTCTTTCAATATGTCGTAGGGGCTGTAGGTGCCCCGGTACTCGGGTGCGTCCACGTCGGGACGAAAAGCCTTTTTCATGCTGCACCCTTTTCCTCAAATGGCGGAACAACACCGCGGTAGCGAACGAGGAGGACGTGAAGCCCGGTTAGAACCACTGCTCCAAGTGGCAAGAGAACGATGTGCCACATCAACATCTGACCCAAATTCAGAACGTTGAAGAACCCGCCAACACCGGTCGAGTTAATCCCGTCCTTGGCTTGAGTGGAGATCCACTGAGAGTCGAAGTTGGACTGCGAGAGATATCCCGTGAAAGCAGCACCAACCGAAACCAAAAACGTCACTGCTCCGGTTATCCAGGTGAGTGCACGCTTGCCGCGCCACGCCGCCATGAAGTACTTACCCCATAGGTGCACAACCATTGCGAAGAAGAACACTTCGACGCTCCAGAGGTGCAGTGAATTTACGTAGTGGCCAACTGATGACTGGTGCCACCAGACTGGGCCTTCAAGGGCCAGGACACAACCGGTCAGAATCACCATGCCGAGTGAAGCCATTGTCGTCACCCCAAACACGTAAATCCAGGATGCAACGTAGGAAGGTTGGGTGTCCGGAAGGAGTTGGCTGGCGGGCATTGCCACCACCAGCTTCTTTCGCAGTCTTGTTGTCCACTGCTGTTCTACTGCTGAGCTCATTTGCCACTCCGTCGCTTGGCTCGTCCGGGAAAGGGAAGGAGAAGAGCGCTTATGAAGACAGCAATCATGAGCACAATGACAACGAGATTGGCCACACTGATATTTAGCCAATGCCACGTGAGGTAGTGACCGTAATGGTCAAGGTTGATAAGTGCACCGATGAGTCCCATAGACCCCCTTTAGGCCATGGTCTCATGGAAAACGTCGTGCGTCTATGTGACCAAAGTCACATCTGGTCAGGACTTCTTAGTTCCCGGAACGCGGTCGTGGGCGGTTTGGCGCAGGTGAAACTGCGTGACGCCAATAGAGAGTGATACTGCGCCGGCGACGTGAAGTTCTACCAGTACCGCCGGCACGTGCGTCAGGTACTGCGTGACGCCAATGGCGGCTTGCACTAACGAAATGATCACCAGACGGCGAACGCCGAGCTTGAGTGGTGTTGGCACTGGACTCTTCCAAATGGCAAAGAGCAGTCCAACAACGAGACCAATGAAGAGCGTCGCGGCGAGCGAGTGCACCCAGGCGGCTGATGAAAAGGCGAAGGGGAGTCGCTTCGCAGTGAGTTGGCCTTGCGAGGAACCCGAGTGTGGCCCACTTCCGGTCGCCATAGTGCCCGAGAGCAACACCGCGACGAAGGGGATCCAGAGCAGACGAGCAATGAGGCGGAAGTAGGGGTCGCGCACGTCGCGGCGAGTACCGGGTCCGTAGACGTACTTCGAGCGGTGGTAGAGAACAGCTCCAGCAATGACCATCGAAATTGAAAGCAGCATGTGCAACGAAACCAGCCACGGGTTCAGCTTCGAATAGACGACGAAGGCTCCGAGGATCGCGTCACCGAAAACGCCAAGAATGAGAAGTCCCGACAGGAACACCAGGTCACGACGACGAGGGCTGCGCAGCAGTGCCGCAATGAACGTAGTGGCGGTGACGACAATGAGGGTGCCCGTCACCATACGGTTGGCGTACTCAATAAAGGGGTGGATCGACCACGAACCGGCAATCCGGTGCTTGAAACAGGTCGGCCAGTCCGGACATCCCAGGCCAGAACCGGTGAGGCGCACGGCGGCTCCGGACAACACAATCAAAATCATGGAAAGGAAGGAAGAAAAGGCAAACCAGCGGAAAACTGGCTCACTTATCCGGCGCGGTACTGAAGAACTCACACCTGTACCTTAGAGATTTTTCCGAGTCGTAAGATGGCTCTTGTGACAACTACGGCACCAACGACCTATTCAACCGCTGAAGTTGTGAAGGGATACGTGGCGCTCACGAAGCCCCGCATCATCGAACTTCTGCTCGTGACGACGGTGCCCACCATGGTGGTGGCCGATAAGGGCATCCCTAGCTTGGGGCTCATTCTGCTCACGATTATTGGTGGAACGCTGGCGGCTGGTGGTGCGAACGCCATCAACATGGTCTACGACCGCGACATTGACGCTCTCATGAAGCGCACCCAGAATCGTCCTTTGGTGCGTGGCGTGATGACCCCGCGGGCAGCGTTGTTGTTTGCCATCGCTCTTGAACTCGTGGCCTTCGGTGTCCTCGCCCTTTGGGTGAACGTGCTCTCGGCGTGGCTCGCTATGGCGGCCACTGGTTTCTACGTCTTTATCTACACCATGTGGTTGAAGCGTCGTTCCAAGCAGAACATTGTTATTGGTGGTGCTGCTGGAGCGGTGCCGGTGTTGATTGGTTGGTCGGCAGTAACGAACTCGCTGAACCTCACCCCAGTACTGCTCTTCCTAGTTATCTTCATTTGGACCCCACCGCACTTCTGGGCACTCGCTGTTCGCTACCGCGATGACTACGCAGCCGCTGACGTACCAATGATGCCGGTCGTGGCATCACTTCGCCGCACCACGCTGGAGATCCTCATCTACTCAGTGATTCTCTGGGTGCTCACGATGTTGATCGGACCTTCAGCACACTTGGGCTGGATCTACGCCATTTCGGCAACAGTGCTCGGTGCACTGTTCTCCTTCTACGCCTTCAAGCTGCACCGTGACGCGACGTCCGGCGTCGCTGACGTGGCTCAGGCCATGCGCCTCTTTCACTTCTCAATTACGTACCTCACCGCACTATTCGTCATGATGGCTGTCGATGTCCTTGTCCGATACCACTAAGCCCCAGCGAGGTCACCCCTCGCCAATGATGTTCGTGTCCATTGGTATTGGCGCGGTCGTCGCAATTCTTCTTATTGGACTTGTCTCGTACTTCACTGGTGGCCACGTCACCCAGAAGACTGGACTACCCACCACGGCACTCGTCGGCGAGCACGTGGCCGACTTCACCTTGCCTGAAGTGAACGGCACTCACGTCTCCGCTCCCTACGCCTCGGGCCACCCGACGGTCCTGATCTTCTTCGCTAGCTACTGCACGCCGTGCCAGCACGAAATGCCCGGCGTGGCTCGCTACCTGCGCACCCACAGCACCGGAAAAGTCGAGGTGCTGGGTGTTGACGCGAGCGACGTCATGGGCTCAGCGCAAGCGTTCCTCAAGCAAGACGGCGTACGTTTCCCCGTCGCCTTTGACGCATCGGACAACATCACAACGGGCATCTTCAAGTTTGGCGAGATTCCCGAAACAGTCTTCGTGAACGCCAAGGGCGTCGTGCAGTCGGTCTACTTCGGCGCTGTTCCGAAGAACACTCTGATTGCGGGCATTACCAGCCTTAATAAGGCCTAGTCAAAGCGAAACGTTCGAGCCGCCAGTAGTGGCGCCAGAACAGCCCAGGCCAGTAGAACTACCCAGTCAGTAACTGAAGGGCTAAGCCCCTGACCAAGCACCCGGTGGAGTCCCTGGGCCATTGCGCCAGACGGAAGCGCCACCACGACCTTCTGCACCACTGAGGGCAGTGACGAGAGCGGCACCACGATGCCCGAGAGCAACAGCAAGACGAGGTAGAGACCATTGCTCGCTGCGAGGTTCACTTCGGCGCGCAGTCGTCCGGCTAACGCCAAGCCAATACCCGCGCATCCGGCCGATCCGAGCAACAGTTGTCCCGCGACTTCAGCGCCACCAACGATGCCACCACGCGGGTGCCACTTGAGCGCGAGGGCCACGACGGAAAGAAGCACGACTTGAATCACTTCAGTCACGAGGACTCCGGCGATCTTCGCACCAATAAGTCGCTTCTGACCCAGTGGGGTGACGTGCAGACGTCGAAGTACGCCAAAGGAGCGCTCAAATCCTGTGGCGATGGAGAGCGCTACGAGCGAGGTTGAGAGCACGCAGAGTGCCAAGATGCCGGGCGCTATGAAGTCCACGCGGCTCTTGCCGGGCGTGGAGGTGACGTGCGTGAGTGAGAAGAACACCAAGAGCAATACCGGGATACCAATAGTGAGGAGCAGTGTTTCTCCACGACGAATAGTCATCCGGACTTCTGCTCTGGTTTGGGCGAGGAGAGCCTTCATGACTGCACCTGGTGTTCCTTCATGAGCTCTAAGTAGCGCTCTTCGAGTGACGCCTTGGTGCGAAGCGACGTCAGCGCCACACCGAGGCTGGTGAGGTGCGACGTGATGAGCGCAATCTTTTCGGGACTCGACTGCGTGGCGCAGCGTAACTGCAAGGGGCTGTCGGCCACTACGTCGACACCCAACACGCCCGCAAGTGACGTTGGATCAACGGGGGCCGAGACTTCGATAATCATTTCGGGCTCGCCACTCAGTGCTTCGAGGGTGCCTTCGGCAATGACCGAACCGTGATTCATAATCACCAGTCGGTCCGCGAGACGTTCGGCCTCGGTGAGTTCGTGGGTCGTGAGGAGAAGCGCACATCCCCGGTGTCGTTCGGCGGCAATGAGGTCACGAATGACCTGGCGGCCTTCAGGGTCAACGGCCGTGGTGGGTTCGTCAAGAATAAGTGCCTTGGGTCGGCCCAGGAGAGCCAGGGCCAACTGAGTACGTTGTTGTTCGCCACCACTGAGGCGCCGCCACGGTGTGGTGGCGCAGCGCTCGAGGTCGAGGAGTCCGAGGAGTTCCTTCGGACTGCGAGGTGAGGAGTAGTACGAAGCGGTGAGGTCGAGCACTTGGCGCGGCGTCATAGGGAACCAGACGCCACCACGTTGGAGGAGTGCTCCGGTGCGCACGACGACTTCGGCATGATCTCGCACGGGATCGAGGCCGTGAAGGCGCACGGTACCCGAGGTGGGTGGGCGAAAACCCAGCAGGGTCTCAACAACCGTCGTCTTTCCAGCGCCATTGGGCCCAAGCAGTGCCACCACTTCGCCGTAGGCCACGTCCAGCGACACGTCGCGCACCGCTTGCAGGTCGCCGAAGGTAACCGAGAGATTGGTAATAGCAACAGCAGTACTCACGACTACTTAACCTAGACGGGACCAACCCGCAGTGGCTACCCCGGTAGGCTGGAACCCATGATTGACCTCGCCCAACTCCGCCGTGAGCCAGATTTCGTGAAGAACGCCCTTGCCCGTCGAGGCGTCTCGGCATCGACGATGGACGAGATCATTGCCCTGGACGTAGAACACCGTCGCCAGCTCCAAGAAGCCGAAGGTCTCCGGGCCGAAGTGAAGGACTTGTCACGCCAGGTGGGAGAAGCCCGTAAGGCCAAAGACGTCCCCACCACCGAGCGCCTGACTGAAGAAAGTCGGGCACTGGGTGAGAAGGAGCGGGCTGCTTCTGAGGTCGCCGAAGCCACCGGGGCACAACTCCGCGAACTGTTACTGATGATCCCGAACCTGCCGTCACCCGAAACGCCCGACGGCAAGGACGAGAGCGAGAACGTAGAAGTTCGTCGCTGGTGGGTTGGCATGGACCAGGGTGCGCCACAGCCCACCTACGAAGACCACCAGAGGAAGCCGCACTGGGAGATTGGTGCCGAACTGGGTATCTTGGACATCGAGGCCGGCGTCAAGCTGGCCGGTTCCATGTTCCCCCTCTACCGTGGCGCGGGTTCGCGACTCCTTCGCTCACTGAGCTTCTTCGCGCTCACCAAGCACGTCAGTGACTACGAAGAGATTCGCCCGCCGAGCTTTGCGCTGACCGAGACCATGATGGCCACGGGTCACTTGCCAAAGTCGGCCGACGACATGTACGAGATACCTCGCGATGACCTCTGGGCTATCCCGACCGCTGAAGTGCCACTGACCTCAATGCACCGTGGTGAGATTCTGGACGAGTCACGTCTGCCCATTCGCATGACCGCCCTTACTGCCTGCTTCCGCCGTGAAGCCGGTTCCGCTGGGCGTGATACCCGCGGACTCCTACGTGTGCACGAGTTCGACAAGGTAGAACTCTTCGCCTACTGCACACCAGAACAGACCAAGGCTGCTCACGCCGACATCCTGGCCCGCGCCGAAGGACTTTTGCAGGACTTGGGACTTACCTACCGCGTGCTCGATCTCTGTGCCGGAGACATCGGAACCTCATCAGCCCGCACCGTTGACCTTGAAGTCTTTAGCCCCGGTGTCGACCGCTGGCTCGAGGTCTCATCGGTGAGCTGGTTCAACGATTTTCAGGCCCGTCGCGCCAACGTTCGCTACCGCAAGGAAGACGGCACCACGGCGTTCGTGTACACCGTTAACGGCTCAGCGCTGGCCTGGGCTCGCATTTGGGCCGCCCTCGTTGAGACCTACCGTCAGGCGGATGGTTCGGTTGCGCTTCCCGAAGTGCTTCGTCCCTACATGGGTGAGCAGTTGATTCTCACGAAGAAGAACTAGTTCTTCGAGGTTTCGAAGCGGTAGCCCACGCCACGCACGGTGGTGATGTGCTTGGGCTCCTTGGGGTCTTGTTCTAAGAGGGACCGAAGACGCTTGATGTGTACGTCAAGCGTTTTGGTGTCACCCACGTAGTCAGAGCCCCAGACGCGGTCGATGAGAACGTCACGAGTCATCACGCGACCGGGATTCTCAATGAGCAGTTGCAGTAGCGCAAACTCTTTCTTGCGCAACTTCACTTCTTCGCCCTGCACGAAGCAGCGTCGAGCGTCGACGTCAAGACGGACCTGGCCAACAATGATTTCTTCTTCGGGAGCGGTTGGCTGCTCGAGTGCTTCGCGACGGCGAAGCACTGCACGAATACGGGCGACGAGCTCACGCAGACGGTAGGGCTTGGTGACGTAGTCGTCGGCGCCAATTTCGAGCATCAGTACCATGTCGACTTCTTCGCCCTTGGCACTCACGATGATGATGGGCACATCGCTACGACCTCGAATGCTGCGACACACGTCCAGGCCAGAGACCTTGGGGAGCATGAGGTCGAGCAGGATTACGTCAAACGTGCTTTTGTCGAATTTGCTGAGAGCCTCTTGCCCGTCTCGCGCAACGGTGACGTCAAAGCCCTCACGGTCAAGACCAATGCTGAGGGCGTCAATAAAGGACTCTTCATCCTCCACCAGGAGAATCCTGATGCGAGATTCGGAGGGCTTCTTCGTCATTAAGCGTTCATCGGAAGTTCGAGCATGAAGTTCGAACCTTCGCCTTCGCGGGAGTCAACGACAACATTGCCACCGTGATTGTGAGCCACGTGACGCACAATGCTGAGACCGAGGCCGGTGCCACCGGTTTCACGGGCGCGGCCCGGATCAACGCGGTAGAAACGTTCAAAGATTCGGTCGAGGTCCTTGGCGGGGATGCCCACACCGTGGTCCTGAATGGAGACGCGTGCGATTGGTCCTACGGTCTCTCCTTCGGCATTAAGACCAGATTCAGCCCGGTCAATTCCAATGTTTACGACGCCACCCTCTGGGGAGTAGACAACAGCGTTTTCCAGCAGGGCGTGCACTGCAGAAATCAATTGACGACGGTCACCGACAACAACGTAGCCAGTCTCAGGTTCCTTGAAGTCAATGGTGACGTTGCGCTGTTCGGCGGCGGTGCGAATTCGTTCGATGGCGTCCGCTACAACGAGTGACAAGGGGAGTGGCTCACGGGTCGGTGAGCCTTCTCCTTCAATGCGCGAAAGGTCGAGCAGGTCCTCAATAATGCGGTTCACGCGAAACGCTTCAGAGTTAATGCGGTCAGCGAGTCGCTGAGCCACCGAAGGGTCACGCTCGAACTGCAAGGTTTCGGCCAAGAGTCCGAGTGCACCCATTGGGGTCTTCAGTTCGTGAGAGACGTTGGCAATGAAGTCACGGCGAATGTCTTCGAGGCGACGACGCTCCGACACATCTTCGATAACGGCCAGCACACCGAGTGGGCGACGTCCATCATCAATGACGCTGGCTTTGATGGTGAGTGTGCGGCGAGGTGGTCCGTAGATGTCGATTGTGCGGTCAGCCACGCCGTTGGTCCAACCTTCGGCGAGAATATCGGTCACTGCTTGTGCAGCGAGCGCGTCGCCGTAGCGACTGGTCATAAGGGCTTCAGCCTGCGAGTTGCGGAAGAGCACACCACCGCTCTCGTCGCACAGAACGAGGCCGAGTGGTAGCGAGTCGAGTGAGAGGCGGAGGCGGACCGACTCGGCGTTGGACTCGCCAACTGCGGTGCTGGCGGCTCCAGTGACCTCTTCGAGGTAGCTAAGGGCTGCTTCGACCTTGCCGTTGTCCTCATGTGGAACATCGCTGAGGCGTGAACCCAGGGCGTTGAGGCGCTGGGCAATTGCGCGGTGGCCTCGGCGGCGGTTAATCAGCACACCAAAAAGGAGTCCAATGATGAACACACCAGCGGCCGTGCCATAGACGGCGAGCGCGGACCAGTGAGAAATGAGATTTTTTGTCGTTGCGAAGAGCACGAAACCATTCTCGCAGACAAAGCGGCTTTTTGTGAACCAGCGACCGTTGGAATTTCCAACCACGAAAGAGGCCCCATGCTGTTCGCGAATGTCTCGCTTTCACCGTCCACCACCGCACTTCCTGGGAGTGCGGCACTTCAGCAATTCGCCAACGGCATTGCGGCGTGGGCGCTCATTGGCGCTCTGATTGCCCTCCTCCTCGGTGCGGGACTGTGGGCGATTGGGAGTCATACACAGAATGCCCACCACTCGACCAGTGGTCGTCGAGCAGTGATCACCTCCATTGGCGCGGCCATCCTTATCGGGGCAGCTCCTGAACTCGTGAATTTCTTTTTCGCCACTGGACAGACGGTTCACTAGTGAACGGTCTTCTCTGTTTCCTGACACCGGTCTCATGTACGGCTACGACTCTCGGGAAAGCCACCGTCGGCACGTTGTTCGATGCCCTAACGAGTTGGATACTCTCGAGCGTTCAGTGGTTTTTGGCATCTGCTGGAACAGTGCTCAGCTCCGCGAGTGAACCGACGACGGTACTTCATGCCGCTGGCCCTGAGTTCCATACATTGTCGGCACTTTCACCTCTCCTACTGCTCGTGGGGTTGCTGATCACGACCCTTATGGCACTACGCCGCGGAGAAAGTGAGTCGCTGTGGAAGACATATTTCCTTGTGGCCCCGGCCTGCGTTCTTGGAATCGCCTGTGCACAGCCGGTGAGTCAGTTACTCCTGACGGCAGTGAACCAACTTTGTAGCGCTTCCTCGGCGAGTGTTGTGGCCAATACCGCAACCCTTTCGAAAGATCTCCTTCACGTGGCAGGGTCAACGCCAGGATTTGGGGTGTTTCTATTAGCGGCCGGCGTTATTTGCGGAACGTTTCTTCTGTGGTGCGAACTCATCGTGCGGACGGTGGTGTTGACACTGTTGCTCGTTCTAGTGCCACTCATAGTGCCTTTGGGGACGCTTCAGTCGGGCCGACGTCTGGTAGCTCGACTGGCCGAGACATTCGTAGGAATTGCCGTCAGCAAACTCGTGATAGTGGTGACGTTAACGCTGGGCCTTTCTGAAATGGTGGGAAACTCGCCAACTGAAGTCATAGTTGGCATCGTTACTCTGGCTCTCGCCACCGCAACTCCCTTTGTGCTGTTGCGACTCATCCCCTTCTTGGAGTACTCCGCTCTACACAGTGTTGAAGGTCTCCGACGGCGATTTACTTCAGCGGCGGTGTCCAAGGGGATGACAGTGGCATCGGGTGTGAACACGATGATGACCCCACCGTATGAACCACCTTCTCCGCCGGAACGTCCTGAGGACTTGGGACTCAGCATGTGGCCAGCCAGTGAACCCATGGAGATCACCGCATTCAACGGGAATCCCCTAAAGCCACCAATTGGTGAGCCAACTCTTCGAGGAGGTCACGTGCATTACGGCAAGAACGAAGGTGGCCCCTACGTGGGATGGCACTTCGATGAATAGTCTCGGCTTGGGACCATCCGATGCACAGTCTCGTTGGATAGGTGTTGGTCGCCACCAAGCAGTCTTAACAATGGCTGGTGTCGTGCTTTGTGCTGATTGGTTGACAGGGCACCACCGTCCGGTGCTTGAACTCATCATTGGACTCGTGGTCTTGGTGTGCAGCGTTCGTTTCTCGACAACGGGGACAGTTGGCGAATTGCTACTGACGTACCTGCGGTTCCTTGTGCGTCCTGGCTGGAGCGAGCTGAGCATCACCAGAACAACAGAGGGCACGGTGGTCAACGCCGACTTCAACTCGCCAGTGGCCGGGTATCAATTGCAGCACAGTGGCCGCCTCGATCTCACCGGCGAAGACCTTGACGTGGCTGCCTCGGTTCGAGAGTTATGCACGGCACTATCACTGGCATCCCCTGGTGCGCACGTGTCACAACACGTTTTCCCTACCGATACCGGACACACAACCCTTCTTTGCACGGGATTAGAGCAACCTCCCAGGGGTAGTTGGATCCGCAACGACGACGCCATTGATGAGCTACTCCGGGTGGCACCTCAAGTGCCGGTTCCACTTCTCGAGCGGTGGTCGTACGTCAGAGCTGGTGAAGACGCGGTGAGAGTGGCGCGGGTACATGACTTCTCGGCTGCGCCCAGTGGGGAGGCTGTGTTGCAGTCGCTGCAACGTCGGTGTCCTTTGGTCATTGTCGCTCTTCACATCGACATCATTGGCGCCGAGAAAGCCAAAAAACTTTCCGCGAGGGCAGTGCATCAGAGTTCGAGCGATGCCTCCGTGTCTCAGTCAGCGGGCTTTCGTCGAACCGCGAGGTCGGACTACGCGCTGCAGCGTCTTCGTCAGCGAGAAAGAGAAATAGCCGCTGGGGAGTCGTTACTCAAGGTTGGCCTTTATGTAGTGCTGAGGGCGCGAAATACAAGCGAACTAGATCAATTGACGAGCGAAGTGCGCGAACACGCGGGAGCAAGTGGGCTGGTACTCGACTGGGGGACAGGACTACAGCGGCAGTGGTTCTATCAGTCCGCGCCCCACGGAGCTTCCTCATGACGAAGCAGTGGACTCACTGGGCAACAACGAGCGATGTTGCGACGCTCCGACTGACGGCATTTGACGAAGGAGCGCATGTAGGTGGTACGGCACTTGGCACGGCCCAATACGGCAAGGAGTTTTGCCTTGATCCCTTTGATGCCTATGAACATGGGCTCATTAGTAATCCCAACATGATCGTGGCCGGATCGATTGGTACCGGCAAGAGCACGCTCGTCAAAATAATGATTGACCGAGCGCTTCAGCGCCAACGACGAGTCGTGGTGCTTGATCCGAAGGGTGAGTATGCGGCGCTTGCCCGTTGTCATGGGGTGCGGCCTGTGGCGTTCGGCAAAGATGGCTGGTGCAACCCCTTCACTGGGAGCGAACCGGGTGACAAAGAGTTTTTACGGGCCCTTTTGGCGAGCGCCCAGGGCTCACCGCTTACGAGTGAACAGCACTTTGTTCTCGACGTCACGTGGTCGCAGCTCCCGACGGGTCCACACCCGCGACTGCTCCGAGCCTTATATGACGTAGTTGCGCCGTACGAACTTCGCGGTGACGACGCGCAACGGGCGCTATCACACTTGCTCCACCGATTTGTCAAAGGGGACCTCAGCAATCTCTTCGATGGTGAGGGAGAGCCTCTCTCATTCCAAGGAACCTTTGTAGTGATTGACTTATCGACGCAGTGGATGTCGAGTTCACTTCCTCTGGCTCTGTTGAGCGCCGTCGCGGCAGCTCAGCACGTGGTTGCCAGCGAAGAGCAGCTCGGTTACTTGGTACTTGATGAATCTTGGGCACTTCTCGAAGACGCCGCCGCGCTCCAGTGGCTCCAAGGTTCATGGAAGTTGGCGCGCTCACGAGGACTTAGCCATACATTGGTGCTCCATCGTTGGTCAGACGTAGCAACGGCCGGTGATGCCGGTACCTCCCAACAAGCTCGAGCGCAGGGACTTCTTCGCGAGTGCGAAACAATGTGGCTTTTTCGACAACCTCGCGATGAAGCTCGAGCGATGAGTCAGGCATTGGGTCTGACTCCTTTAGAAGAGCAGTACTTGGGCAGCACACCAAAGGGTGTGGCGCTCGTGCGGTACGGGCGCCATCGGTCGGTGGTGAAAGTCCAGCCACTTGAGAGCGACGCCTTGTTTATTGATACCGATGAGGCTATGAGAAGGTGAGTAGGTCATCAGGTCTTGTTCTCGGACGGCGACAGGTGGGTGGTTTTGGCACAGGACCTCGACTCAAGCTCGGCGAGCGTAGTTCGCTTCTAGTAGTTGGGGCCACACAGTCGGGCAAGACCTCGTCGCTTGTCATACCGGCGTTGCTCCATTGGCCCGGAGCGGCCGTGGTGTGCAGTGTGAAGCGAGACCTCTACGACGTCACTGCCCAGTACCGGAGCGAGGTAGGGGACGTCACGGTGCTCGATCCGGGGAGAGAGGCCGGGGCAACATGGAATCCCTTGGAAGGTGTTACCTCCTACCGGCACGCGATGCGAGTAGCTCGTGACATGGTGCTGCCAACACCTCCAGCCGGGGAGAGTGCGTTCTGGAATGCTCTGAGCGTCAAATTGTTAGGGACATTGCTGGCTCTGGCGATTGAGCGCAATGAGGACATATTCAGCGTTGTTCAGGTCTTGGAGAACCGCGACTTTGGCCGATGGTCGTATCAAGGCATACCGTCGCTCGCGAGTGAAACACTCGACAACTTTCTTCGGTATGAACCAAAAACTCTTGACGGCGTCTGCACCACCACCGAGACGATGCTTCTCCCGTGGCACTTTCGACAGCCACTCGCCACAGTGAGGAATGTAGTGAGTGGACCGAACTCACTGTTCATGTGCAGCCCAAAGGGCGAGCAGTCACACTATGAGCCCCTCTTTCGAGGCGCACTTCGAATGGTGCTTGAAGAACAGCAAACCTTGCGTGATCGACATGAGCAGCGACCGCTCCTTGTGGTGCTCGATGAGGCTGCAGCGGTTGCTTCCCTCGACGACCTTGATCAGATTGCCGCCACGGTGAGCGGTCTCGACGTCACACTCGTGACGGTGGTGCAAGATTTTGCCCAACTCACAGCGCGTTGGGGTGCGAAAGCGCCGACCATTGTTAATAATCACACCACGCGCCTGGTCTTTGGCGGTCTAGCCGACCCGAGTGCTTCGACTTTCATCCCTGAACTGATCTTCGAAGGCAAAAAGGCAAGGAAGCTTCGTGAACTCCCTCTCGGGACTGCGGTCCTTGTTGCGGGACGAAAGCCAGCCGTTGTGCTCTCGACCAAGGGCTGGTGGCGCCAGAGGGAACTGAAACAGAAAATACCCAAACATGGATCAGTACCATTAGAAGGTGAGCGCACCGCTGAAATCAGGCAAAGGCGACATTCTCGTCTTTGATGTCGGTGCGACGTCCATTAAGTACTGCCAAGTCACCCTCGCCGGAGAGCGTATCGATAGTGTTCGCCGGAGGCCCACGCCTCGTCCACTAAGCCCAGAGGGGCTGATTGACTTTGTCCAGAAGAGAGTCAATCAGTTTGATGTGGAGAAAATTGCCCTCGGTTTTCCAGGCGAGTGTTTCGACGGTGTCGTCATTGACTCAGGAAATCTGTCTAGAGGAGCTGACATCTCGAGCGCAACTGATGAGTTAATTAGTGAACAATGGCGCGGCTTCCCGATTGAGGAAGCTCTTGGCGAACGGATACGACGTGAAGTCCGCGTGGTTAACGATGCACTTCTCGCCGCACTGGGGTGTGTTTCGCGAACTGGTCGGGAGTTGATGATCACCTTAGGAACTGGATTCGGTGTTGCTCTGGTTGATAATGGGGTGCCGGAGAGAGTGCGCGACTTCGGGGCTGAGTCGTTCGAAGGTGAAAAGACATTTGACACTGCTTTGGGGGAGCAAGCCAGAAGTCGTGATGAAGCCGAATGGCTGAGAAATGTCGGTAGGGCAGTAACTCAAATTGCGCTCGAATTTAAGGTCGATCACGTTTTTGTGGGCGGGGGCAACGGACTCCGTTTACCGCCGGAGCTCTTCAAATCCTTCTCGATTCCAGTGTCTAAATCCAGGAATGAATCGGCACTACTCGGTGCAGCGCAACTGTTTACAACTGGATAAAACCGTCTATTTCCGTGGCCTGGCCATTGTCGGCTCAATTGGAGTAGGATAGAAGACCAGTATCAACGCGGCTGTAGCTCAGCGGATTAGAGCATCGGTCTACGGAACCGAGGGTCGGGGGTTCGAATCCCTCCAGCCGCACCA
>Ga0316218_1001903_pt1 | contig 21058 bp, 17 predicted proteins | sample TBH18003metaG_FD_203634 | JGI IMG/M metagenome (GOLD analysis project Ga0316218, IMG submission 203634) | Freshwater microbial communities from Trout Bog Lake, Wisconsin, USA - TBH18003 | ecosystem: Environmental > Aquatic > Freshwater > Lake > Hypolimnion/Profundal zone | place: USA: Wisconsin...
ACTTTGTAATAGTTGACATGGCTAATAAAGTAGAAAAGTGGCCCACAAACATAGCAGGCAAGTTTTATGTCGATCAGCAATGTATCGACTGCGATCTATGCCGTGAAACGGCACCTGCTTTCTTCACACGCAATGATGAGGGCGGTCATTCCTTTGTGTTTAAGCAGCCAACTACCCAAGAAGACATTGCCTTATGTATGGAAGCCTTAGAAGGCTGCCCTGTAGAGGCTATTGGAAACGACGGGGAATAATTCCCGTAAGTTCGATTAAGACTTTTCGTTTTTCAAGTCTAACGAGCCGAAGTGAGGTAGTTTTAACCTAATATTAGGCAAAACTATGCTTAGGATGATTGATTAGATTAGGAGATCTCTTAAGCTGCACTTGTTAACCAAAGCGCTTTTTTACCTTAACAGAAGGCTTGTCAGGTTTAGTTGTGATCTTAGGCTTATAGTTAATGGTAACCACCCTCGACATACCTCAACCTGTGCTACCAGGAGTTAAGGTGAGTGATGTTGAAAGAGATCACGTATGGCATCCCTTCACCCAGATGCAGGAGTATCTCCAGCTCCCTGAACTTACGATTGTATCTGGAAAAGGGGGATGGCTGATAGACCAGGAAGGCAATCGCTACTTAGACGGTAACGCTTCCATTTGGACTAATGTACATGGCCATAATGATCCTGAGCTTAATCAAGCGCTCTTAAATCAATTAAACCAGGTCGCACATTCTACACTCCTTGGTGTATCGCATCCGAAGGCTACTGAATTAGCAGGGGTACTAGCACGGCTAGCTCCTCCAACGCTTGATAAAGTTTTTTTTACAGATAACGGCTCTGGAGCTGTAGAAGTGGCCCTCAAACTTTCGTTTCAATATTGGCAGCTTAAACATAAACACTCTAAGCAGCAGGTTATTGGACTATCGAGCGGCTATCACGGGGATACCTTTGGTACGATGGCCGTTGGAGACAGTGGGTTTTTTCACGATCGTTTTAGGCCCTGGTGTTTTAAGACAAGTCATATTCCTGCTCCCACTTGTCAGGAATTAAACGGTAAGATACAAAACAGAGATTCTTCAGAGAGCCTTAAAGCACTCGAGGATCAGCTAAGAGAGAAGCATGCAGAAACGGCTTGTGTTATTATTGAACCCTCAGTTCAGGGTGCAGCAGGGATGAAGCTCTTACCTCCAGGTTATACGGCAGCAGTTGCTAACCTCTGTAAGCAATATGATGTACATCTTATCTGTGATGAAGTCTTTGTTGGATTTGGCCGTTTAGGATCTCTCATTATTTCAACAGAAGAAAAGGTTGTCCCTGATTTTATCTGCTTAGCAAAAGGCTTAACCGCAGGATATTTACCTCTAGCTGCTACCTTAGTAAAAAATGAAATCTATGATGCATTTTTAGGTACCTATGAAAGCCGCAAAGCCTTTTTCCATGGTCATACCTTCACAGGAAATCCACTCGGCTGTGCTGTGGCCTTAGAAAATATTCGCAAATTAGAAAGTATGATTAGTTCAGGTAGACTAAGTCGGAGTATCAAAGTATTTGGTGAATTACTTGAAGCTGCGTTTAACAAGCACCCTAAAGTTCTTTCACTGCGTCAGCGTGGTCTTACGGCTGCTATTGATTTAGATCCAACCGCTAAGCGCTATTTAGGAGACGAGTATCCTGAAGTTCGTCTAGGACTACGTGTGTGTCAAGAAGCACGCCGTCACGGCCTTCTGTTGCGTCCTTTAGGTAATTCCTTACTACTCGTGCCACCACTTTGTTTATCTGAAGAAGAATTATCCCAGCTTATTGAAAAAACCCTAGTCTCTATCAATACCATACTTCCTTAATTTAATATCCAATCATGTCCTACAATCTCACTGCTATCAAAGCGATCTACGCGTTACCACTTCCTGAATTAATGTTTCGTGCGCAAACCGTGCACCGCGAGCATCATGATCCAAGTGCCGTACAGTTATGTACGCTAAAATCCATTAAAACGGGTCGCTGCCAAGAAGACTGTAAGTATTGCCCACAGTCTGCCCATTATTCTACGGGACTTGAGCCTGAGCCACTCATGGATACAACATCGATTTTAGAGTCTGCCCAGGATGCCTTAAAGGGCGGAGCAAGTCGCTTTTGTATGGGCGCTGCGTGGCGTGAAGTAAAAGATGGTCCACAGTTTGATTCAGTGCTTAAAACAGTTCAGGGTGTATCATCCCTAGGGCTTGAAGTTTGTTGTACCCTAGGAATGCTAACTCCTAATCAAGCAACTCGGTTAAAAGATGCAGGATGCACAGTCTACAATCATAATTTAGATACATCTCGGGAATACTACCCAGAAATTATTTCAACAAGAACCTATGATGATCGTTTAAACACGCTCGCAGCTGTCAGGGAAGCGGGGCTTCAAGTCTGCAGCGGAGGTATCTTAGGTCTTGGTGAAAGTATTGATGACCGTTTAAAACTTTTAGGTGAATTAGCGTCGCTTTCTCCTCAACCTGATTCTGTACCAATTAATGCACTTGTGCCCGTTGAAGGAACACCCCTTGGTGAGCAAGATCCAGTCGACGTATTTGAATTTATTCGAGTAATAGCTACTGCGCGAATTCTTATGCCTAAAGCTATGATACGCTTATCTGCAGGACGTACAGCTATGTCAGATGAGGCTCAAGCGATGGCCTTCTTAGCAGGAGCAAATAGTATTTTCTTAGGTGATAAACTACTCACAACACCTAATCCAGAAGTCTCCGATGACATGCGCTTATTTGACCGCTTAGGATTACATCCTATGCCAGCTAAGCACGAAATCGCAGTCCCTGTCCATGCTTAGTCTTTTAGTTACGGGTTCTGATACAGCTGTTGGAAAGACGCACAGTGTAGGGAAACTTGCTTGCTTTTTCGCGCTTCAAAATAAGCGAGTCCAGATTGTAAAGCCGGTAGAAACTGGTGTTACACCTGATTTGCCTATGGATGCAGCCCATGCCAAATTGGCTGCAATTGCTTTAGGAGCACCAGCAGAATTAATCGAAAGTTATACACTTACGACTTTTGCTTTACCCTTAGCTGCCTTTTCAGCAGCTAAGAAAGAAAATCGCAGGTATGATTTTGATTCACTGATTACACAATCTTTAGCGCTACCTACTTGTGATGTCAGAATCTATGAGGGGGCAGGGGGTATAGCTTCTCCTATAACAGAAACGAGTCACGACTGGGCAGATGCTGCGGAAGCTTTAGGGGTGAATCTAGTATTAATCGTTATTGAAGATAAATTAGGAGCAATTAATCAAGCACGTCTCTCTTATTTGAGGGTTAAAGATATACCTGCTGGCATATGGCTAAATCAGATACAAAAACCCGATTTACTTGTTTCTGAGTCTAACCGTGAAGGTTTAAAAAATAGTGCAATTGAGCTTTGGGCCGAAACTCGGTTTCAAGCTAAGGAGCCAATTTTTTCTTCGGAATTTTTAGAGGCAATAAGCAAAACGAATAGTATTAGTTCTAAATCACTAACGCTTAATGAGCGTTTAAAGCTTAATCTAGCGGAAAGAGAAAAACAAAAGAAACGCCGCTATCTATCAGTATATAAAGCGAGTGATTCAGTACTCAATTTATCGGATAATGATTATCTCTCTCTTTCTCAGAATCCTAAAGTCATTGATGCAGGAATTCGTGCGCTTAAAAAATATGGAACATCGGCATCTGCTTCAGCGCTTATATCGGGCTATACGGAAGCTCATGAAAGTTTGATTAAAAAACTCTGTCATTGGCATCATTTTACTTTTGGTCTACTCTGGAGTAGTGGGTATGCCGCTAATACAGCAGTGCTAAGTACCTTACCTCAAAAAGGAGATATTATTTTAGCCGATAAACTCATTCATAATAGCATGATATCCGGACTTAGGCGCTCTGAAGCGACCTTAAGGCGCTATCCTCATTTGGACTTAGATAGCCTTGATCGTTTACTTGCGGCTGCTTTTTCTGAAGTAAATTACAACAGATCAAGGACGGTATTCGTTGTTACGGAAAGCGTATTTAGTATGGATGGTGATTATCCTGATCTAAAACGAATCGTCTCCTTAAAAGCGAAGTATCCGTTTATTTGGATTTTAGATGAAGCGCATGCTTTAGGTTGGTATGGTAAAGAAGGTGCAGGCTTAGCTGAGCAGGATGACGTGATAAAACATGTCGATATTTTTGTTGGGACATTAGGCAAGACACTCGCTTCGGGAGGCGCTTACACTTTATTTCATGAAATGCTTTTGAGAGATTATTTAATGAATCATGCCGGAGAATTTATTTATTCAACGGCTCTGCCACCCGTAAATGCAAATATTGCTGAAGAAGCGATAAACCAAGTCATAGAATTAAGTTCTCAACAAAACACGTGGCATAAATTATCACATACGTTTCGAGATAAGATTACAGCATTAGGGTTTGAAACACTCCCTGGAGAATCTCCCATTATTCCCATTCGCTTAGCTAGCGAAGCAGCAGCCTTAGAACTCGCATCATGCTTAAAAGAAGCTGGGGTTCTTGTAGCAGCGATAAGACCTCCTACGGTACCACCTGGTACAAGCCGCCTACGCTTATCTTTAAAACGTGGGATTACTTTATCGCAGTTACAACCTGTGCTTGATATTCTCGCATCCTGGAAGAGTAAGCTATGAATAAGGCGCGCACATTTGCTTGGGTCTTAGGTTGGGCAATACCTCCCGCTTGGTTTAAAACACGCGTAGAAAAAGAGTATCCTTTAGATCACCATAGGTTTATTGATGCTTCTCAAGACACACTCAAAGACCTGAGCCTTAAAGCCCCTTTTGATTTTATTGTAGGATATTCCTTAGGGTCTTTGATCCTTTTAAATGAGGCAAGTCATCTTAGGTTCTACAAATCGCGGGTCATTCTTTTAGCCCCTATCCTTGGGTTTTCGTTAGAGGAAAATTTGGGAGGAAAAATTGAGAGAACTGAATTAAAATACACGAAGCGTATGCTCAAACAAAGTTGGATGAATACAGTCGAAAGTTTTTATACGCGTTCTCAACTTTTTATTTCTGCTAAATATCTTGAATCACTTAATCCAGATACTTTGTCCTGGGGCTTATCAGAACTTGAATCTGTAGTAATTCGTCACAAGGTACCTGAATCGTGGAGCTGTTTTTGTGGTACACAGGACAGCCTACTTGATGCTGCAATTTTAAAATCAAAGATACCCCAGTTAATTGTCGTTCAGCATGCGACGCATGCACCAGAATTACTACTCAAAGCACTTAAGGAGTCACTCGTATGAGGGGTTCAGTTGTTTCTAGTTTTAATGACGCTGCGCTACAGTATCTGGCACATGCAGACGTTCAGAAAGAAGCTGCTTTATGGCTTTCTGAGTACATACCTAAAGAACGTCGCGGAGCTGCTTTAGAATTAGGCGCAGGCCCTGGGCTTTTCACTGACTACCTTTTACCTTGGAGAGGGCAACTTACGATTTCAGATATTTCTCCTTCCATGGTGTCTTTAGGAAAAAAGAGATACCCTAAACTTAACTGGGAAGAGCGAGACGCACGGCTTACCTACAGGTGTTCGTATGATTTTATATTTTCAAGTAGCATGCTACAGTGGATTGAAGACCCGCTGACGTGTTTAACGGTACTTAAAGATCAGTTAAGGCCTCAAGGTAGACTCATCATGGGCTTATTTATCGAGGGCAGTTTAGCTGAGTTAAACGCATTGACTCAAGTACCAGGGCCCCTTCCTTGGAAATCTGAAAAAACGTGGGTTAGTATATTAGAAGAGGCGGGATATTGCCTGATTCGTCATAGTGTAAAGCAGTCCATGCATTATTTTCCAACCGCCTTGGCATGTCTAAAGTCGATTCATGCAACGGGTGCTGCCCCAGATCGCATTTTTAACCCAGGAAAATTACGTGCTATACTCAAGAGCTATGATGAACGCTACCGCACGTCTTCTGGGGTGCCTGTTACTTGGAATTTTTACCGTTTTGAAGCCATAAAAACCTAAGTTTTGTAGACTACAGCTTCATTCTTTTTGACTGACACGTATCTTGGGACTGCTCACACTCTTAGCTCATATGGAAGAACCTGTCGCACCTAAAGAAAAGGCAAAGTTTCGCTTGGAAGCACCATTTGTTATTTTGATCGTACTTGCTGCTATTTCTTTAGTTAGTCGCATTTACCTTATGCTTAAGTAAATAGGTATAACATTCTTTTTACGTGGAAAATCTTAAAGACTATTTTGATCAAGCAGCGCGCCAAGGAAGACGTTCTTGGCTAAGTTGGAAGGGCTTTCGTAAGCAGCAGCTAAAATGGCACCGCTCGCATATTCTTCCGCATGAGTCTGTCTTAGAATTTGGAAGTGGAAATGGTGGACTTTTGGCAGGACTGTCTCCGTCTCGGGGACTAGGTATTGATATAAGTTCAGGGATGGTTGAGTTAGCTAAAAAAAACTATACTGAAAATAAATCTCTTAGATTCCAAGTGGGGGATATTCAAGAGACCATTATTCATGAGCAGTTTGATCACATCATTTGTAATCACTTAAATGAGTATCTGACTGATATTCAGGTCGCTTTTCAAAATTTACACGCAGCTGCTCACCCAAGGACGCGTTTACATATTACAACTGTAAATTCGCTCTGGGATTTTCCAATTCGCTTTGCGATGAAAATTAGAGCAGTAAGCCCAAGACCTGCCGTCAATTGGCTAAGTCATGGGGATTTAGTAAATCTCCTTGAACTGTCTGGTTGGGAAGTCGTTCGTGCCGAGACCCTGCAACTTTTCCCCTTTGAAATTCCACTTGTTTCAACGCTTTTAAATGGAATTGTTGCACGGCTACCTATTATTCGAAACTTTGGAGCTACCTTAGCTCTGACTGCACGTCCTAAGCGTAAGATCGCTTTAACTGAACCGATTAGTTGTTCTGTAATTGTTCCAGCTCGCAACGAATCTGGAAATATCCGCGCTGCCATAGAACGTATTCCAGTTTTAGGAAAAAGAACTGAAATTATCTTTGTTGAAGGAAATAGTAAGGATGATACTTGGGATGTGATTCAACGTGAAGTCGCTGCTTACAAGGGTCCGCATAGCGTTAAAGCTATGAAACAACCTGGTAAGGGTAAATGGGATGCTGTATTTACGGGTTTTTCCGTAGCTACAGGACAGGTTTTAGTTATTCAAGATGCAGATCTTACGGCGCCGCCTGAAGACCTACCTAAATTCTTTGATACTGTCATAGCAGGGGATACCGAATTCGCTAACGGAAGTCGTTTAGTTTATCCGATGGAAAAGCAAGCGATGCGTTTCTTAAATTACCTAGGAAATAAATTCTTCGCCTCTGCTTTATCTTTTATTTTAGGACAAACCGTTAAGGATAGTCTGTGCGGTACCAAGATGATTTTGAAATCAGATTACGAGCGCCTCCTTATCCGCATCGCGCCTTTTGGTGATTTTGATCCTTTTGGTGATTTTAATCTTTTGTTTGGTTCATCGTTACTCAATCTTAAGATACGCGATATTCCTATTCGCTATAAGGATCGCACCTACGGTGAAACCAACATTTCACGGTTTAAGCATGGCTTTATCTTACTTAAGATGACGTGGTTTGGACTGATTAATCTTAAGCTTCGTCTGAGATAGTGTAATATGAAATAGGTTTGAGTCACATGGTTGTACGTAAAAACGAGTATTTTCCTAACCTTGATAGTCTTAGATTTGTATCATTTCTTTTGGTTTTTATTAGCCACTGCTTTAGTTTTTTAGGCTACCAACCCTCCAATCACTTAGTTAGTAAATGTATTTATTATCTCACGCTTAATGGTGACTTAGGTGTACATTTCTTTTTCGTTCTCAGTGGTTTTCTTATCACAATCAAATTACTTGATGAGAAAAATGAGTCAGGTTCTATCGATCTATTTGAATTTTATAAAAAAAGAATATTACGTATTTGGCCTGTTTATTTTGTCGTATTACTTGGCGTTAGTGCATCGGGAGCTTTAATGACAGCTATCACTCCCCCTGGTTTTCCGCTATTAGCTCAGTTTGACCGTACTGCCTTTTACTGTTATTTGTTTTTTCTAGGTAACTTTGAATTAATTGCTCACGGAATTAAGAATAATTTTATCACGATACTTTGGTCTATTTCTGTTGAGGAGCAGTTTTATGCCTTAAGTCCTTTATTGATTCGCTTAACCCAACTTAGAAAACTTGTTTTTGTATTCTTAGGTTTAGCGCTTATGGGACTTGGTTACCGATTTTTAGCCTGTGAGGTAGGGGATATGCCATTTAAGTACAGTTCTTTTTCCATGATGTATTATCTTGTTTTAGGCTGTTTAGCAGCTTGGCTAACACGGAACTCAGCTCAGATAACAAATTATTTTAAACACGCTTCACGAGTTCATATTATTATCCTCTATACTTTTGGAATCTTGTTATTACCTTTAAGACGTCTTGAATGGGATGCTACGTTCATTAACCGGTTGTTAGCGAATGGCATTTATATCTTAGAGGGTTTATTTTTTGCCTACATTATTTTGGAGCAAAACCTAGCCGTGCATTCCTTTTACAAAGCAGGATCAAGTCGTGTCTTTTCTGTATTAGGTAAACGCACCTACGCTATGTATGCCTATCATTTGATAGCTTTTCTGGCATCTTTAGTTATAGCTAAGTCACTTGGCATTGGTGGAGTACCATCTTCTTTATCAGATTTCTTATTTACCGCATCACTTGCTTTATTGATTACACTCGGCGCAGCAGAAATAAGCTACCGAACACTTGAGAAGTGGTTCTTGTCCTTGAGAGGTTAATTAAACTTAGTCTTTGAGGTTACCCCGAATTAACGGACAGGTTTTAGGTTATAAAAACCATATAACCGAACATGAAAAACGAAAGTATAATCGTAAGCGTCCGGCTGGGTACCTAATATACAAATGTAAAACCTTTGATAGTATGAGTGGATGAAAATATCCGCATTGGAAGTAGTTGAGACAGACATGAGAAAAGATCTGCGTGGGAGGCGCTACTATAGCAGTAAGCAGATCCAAGAAATTTTAGAAAATTACGATAAGAGTGGTTTAACCCAGCGTGCCTTTGCAGTGCGTGAGGGTGTTAGTTATAGTACATTAACGACCTGGCTTATGCACAGGCGATATAAGGTTAAGGAAAATCCTAATTTTGCAGAAGTAGCATTATCAAAGCCCCGAACTCGAAATGAATCTAAAGAGATACCTCTTGAGATACAGCTAACGAATGGAACGATTTTGCGTGGAGGTAATAGCGAACAATTAGCACTGCTATTGAAAGCGATCGGGTCATGCTAAATTTTAGTCCTAATCAGAGGATATACTTGGCAGTGGAACCGATTGATATGCGAAAGCAGTTTAATGGGCTATGGGCGATGGCATCGGAAAGACTGAGTGTGAATCCATTTGATGGAGCGATGTTTTGTTTTACGAATAAACAGAAAGACCGGGTTAAGATCTTATTTTGGGATGGCTCTGGGGTATGGGTTTTTGCGAAGCGACTTGAGAAAGGACGCTTTAGTTGGCCAAAGATAGGAGGGGTAAAGATAGATTTAGATCCGACTGCTTTAACAATGCTTTTAAGTGGGATTGATTTAAAAGATGGAGCAAAAAAAGCGTGGTTTGAGAGATAAAAGTATTGCATTTTATCTACAAGTATCCGATATATGAATACATATACTAAATGCGTACTTTGGAACAAGCAGAAGCGGAGTGCTCTTTACTTCATGATGAGGTAAGGGTGCTAAGAGCGCAGCTTGAGTGGTTTAAGAAGCAGATATATGGAGGAGGAAAGAGCGAGAAGTTGGATCGTTTGCAAAGTGACCTCCCCTTGCCTGAATTACCCGTTAAAGAAGTTGAGGTAGAGGCTACGGAAGTTAAGTACGTAAGGATAGCGAAGCCAAAGGCAGAAAGATCTATCCCTGTTGAGAACTTTAAAAATATCCCGGTTAAGGAGACGGTTATTATAGAGCCAGAGGAAGTGAAGGCTAACCCAGAAGCGTTCGTTCAGATTGGAGAAGAAAGAACCTTTGAGATAGATATTATAGCACCACAGCTTTTTAAACGAGAGATCGTACGTCCTAAATATAAGTCTATTAAGGATACGAGTAGAGCTCCAATCATAGCAGCAGCCCCTGAGAGAGCAGTTATGGGTGGTTATGCTTCTGCAGGGCTTCTTGCATGGATCGCGCTGTCTAAGTATGTTGATCATCAGCCGCTGTACAGATTAGAGAAACAGTCTGAAAGATGGGGAGCGAATATCCCAAGGCAGACCATGGCGGACTGGATTAGGATAACAGCTGAGTGGCTTGAGCCTATATACAAGAGAATGCATCAGAGGTTACTTGAAGGAAGTTACCTTCAAGTGGATGAAACTCCGGTACGGTGTAATGATCCTGATGAAAAGAACGCAGGAACTAAAGAAGGATGGCTTTGGGTGGTCAGTAGACCAGGCTCTGACGTGGTCTTTGATTGGCGGTTGTCGCGTAAGCATGGAGAACTGACTTCGTTAGTAGAGGGCTTTAGTGGGATACTGCAGTCAGATGCGTATGCGGCGTATTTTGGATATGCGAAGAATCATCCTGAGGTGAAATGGGTTGGATGTTGGGCCCATGCTCGTAGAAAGTTTTTTGAAGCTAAGAGTGAAGATCCTAAAGCGGTTGCCTTCGTCCTAAGAATTATTGGCTGGATGTATGAAACAGAAGCTTTGATGGATAGTCATAAACTAAGTGCAGAGCGAAGGGCTTATCATCGAAAGAAGTTTTACCCCAGAAAACTCTACTGGCTTAAGAAAGTAGTGATTGGACTTAGAGCGAAAGTGTTGCCGAAGTCGGGATTGGGTAAAGCCAGTGACTATATGCTTAAATACTGGGAGCCCTTGGTTGCACATATCGAGCATGGAGAAACTCGTATAGATAATAACCTGGTAGAAAATGCAATTAGGCCATCTGCGATAGGCAAAAAGAATTGGCTTTTTATTGGGCATCCTGAAGCAGGTCAAAGATCTGCTATCATATACTCGATTGTCGTATCGTGTCAGAGACGAGGCATTGATCCTCTTGAATACATGCGGGATGTACTCACAAAACTTCCCAAGATGACTACAAAAGATGATCTGGATGCACTTACTCCAGCGCTTTGGAAGAATACGAGAAACTAGTATGTATGCCCTGGCCATCGCTAATGAAGAATGGCCTTACTCTTCTATATGACCTAAGGGCTATCAATATTTATACATAGGTACTCAGCCGGACGCTTACAATTAGACCATCTGCGATAGGTAAAAAAATTAGCCTTTTATTGGTCATCCAGAAGCAGTTCAAAGATCTACTATTATATACACGATAGTAGTGTCGAGTCAGAGACGAGGTATCGATCCTCTTGAAAACAGGCGTGATGTAATCACAAAGCTCCCAAGGATGAATACTAAAGATCAATTGGATGCGCTAACTCCAGCTTGTTGGAGAAATATGAGAAACTAGTATGTATGCCATGGCCATCACTACTGAAGAATGGCCTTACTCTTCTATATGACCTAAGGACTATTAATATTTATATATAGGTACTCCGCCGTATAGTTAGTATCTTTTGCTGTAAATTCTGCAGATTTTCCGCTATTCATCCGCATACGCACTACCTGCTCTTTGAATGTTTTATCGTAATGATTACGTTATTCTTGGATTATACTTTCGTTTTTAATGTTCCGTTATATGGTTTTTATAACCCAAACTCTGTCTGTTAATTCGGGGTAACTTTAGTATTTTATTTTGTTTTTATAAATATATCAGAATCATTAAATATTAATATTATAAATAATTTTTTTTATATAATTATTTAATATCAATACATGTTTTTTATAAAAGTATCTCTCAAAATTGATATACGGCCTGAATAATTTAATGATTTTAATAATTTTGATATCTCATCTGAATATCCTCCTGCTATGATTAAAATATTATCTATATTTTTAGACATCATATCTTTAGGTGATATTATTTTAATTCCTCGAACTGGATCTATTTTGCCTTGTTTATCTGTAGAACTATCTACTATAAAAGAAATTTTTTTTGAATCAGATGATTTAATCATTGATAGTAGAGTAAGTGTTTGATGACTTGCACCCCAAATAGCAAATTTTCTAATATTATTATTAGAAATATATTCTTTAAAAATTTTTAGTGTTGTATTTTTATCATCCCAATTATTAAAATCTTTTAAGATTCTAGGACGTACCCATGCAATAATATCATTATCGTCCCAAAATTTTTCTATATTTATAATTTCAAAACCTGATATTTCGAGTATAAGTTTTAAACTTTTTTCCGTAAAATATGATAAGTGTTCTGCTACCAGATTATGACTTTTGCTGAATTTTAAATCTCTAGAGAAATTAGGGACTTCGACCAAACCGATTGAATTGGGTCTACAAGATTTACAAATCAAACTTAACATTTTTCTTGGATCTTTTACATGTTCAAGATAATTTATTATAGCAAAGTTATCTATACGACGTTTGTTGAGTGCTCCCTCAAGAACATGACCTTGTATTACATATAAACCTGTTCTTCTAGCTTTTTCGCACTGGGTATCAGACCACTCCAAGCCACATGCTTTAAATCCAACTTCCCTAAATACTGGTAAAAAGTGTCCAGCCCCACAACCAATCTCTATAATATTATTGCTGCTGCATTTTTTTAACATTTTAGCAAAAAGTTTCCTTCTGGCCTTAAGCATTTCTTTGCTAAAACCAGCTGCAGTAAAAACTTCTCTCCAGTTATCTGTTATGCATTCATTCTTTAATTGTATATGACCACATTCTGGACATTCCCATAAAGATAGATTACGTGTGCAATTATTTTTATTTAATTTATTTGTTGGTAGTTGATTAACAGACCTAGGTGCTTTTTTAATTTTGTAAGCAACAGTAACTGCAATCGGTGATAAGCAGAGTTTACAATTTTCTATATTATTAGCTATTAACTTTTTCATTTAATAAATATTTGGCGTATTCACAAAAACTATTAACCATAAAATCAAAATCCCAAACTTGTGATAATAATACTTTCGTAGATTTACTTATATTTATATTAGAAGTTATTGGTGTATGTGATACATTTTCTTGATTAAACCACCTTTGGATCATCGCATCATGTAATTGATTTATCGTATATGATCTAGGGGATGCTAAGTTAAATAATCCACTTTCCTCAAAAGATATCCATACGATCCATGATGCAACATCTGCTGGATGTAACCATGGTCTAATAACATTTGGATCAACAATATGTGGCTTACGATTATTATGAAGATCATTTGCTATATACCAACACGCCCATTGGTTGCGTATTGGTATATTGTTACCAAGTAACGAAAATATTCTAATTATAACTGAGTTGTTACATTGTTTTACAATATTCTCCCAGGCCAATCTTGTTTCAAAATAGCTTGATTTTTGAATATTATCGAATTCTAAAGAATATTCGTAATTATAGGATTCTTCACTAATATTATTTAAGATTGGTGCGCATATACCAGAGCTAATAAATGCTAATTTAAAATTTTCTTTCGAAGACTTTTTGGCCCATTCTATTATCTTTGAGTATTGTGAACATTTATCATTAAAACTTTGTTCATTCCATGAGATTGAACTTCCAATTGCACTAATGACTATTGTATTAGCGTTCCATCTTTTATTAATAGCCTCGATATGATTTATCCAATTAACGTTCGTATTTGTATCATCTAATTGGGTTTTATTATAGTAATCGCTAACACCCCATATTTTATATTTTGCGTTGGTATTAATAGTTTTTAAATTAATTACTGTTTTTAAAATCCAATAACCAATGAATCCACTACCACCTAGAACTACAATATTTGCGTAATTATTTAGATTACTTAAGTTTGGCAGATTAATTAATGATTCAAAAATACCAATATAATTATTGGAAACGTTTTTATTAAAGATTAATTTCATAATATATAATTTATTATAAAATATATATTAGCAATCTATCAGATGATATATGAATGTGATTAATAAACTAAAATAAGGATAAGATAAAAGTAATACGTTTATATATCACGAATTTTTAAGGACACAGGTTTAATATTATAACCCATTTCTCTCTTGATGACCTCTAGTTCTAATAGTGGCGTCATATCTTCAAGAGGCATTGATAGCATTGTTCCATCTTTTTGTGGTATAGCAGCTACTTTAGGTGAGAGTTTTTCGTCATTTTGCAATAAAACGTCTATTAATGCAGGAGTATCTATTTCTAAACATTTTTTTAATTGTTCAGGTGTCTCTACTCTTACAGATGATATACCTATACTTTTAGCTAACTTCACGAATTCTGGTATTTCTAAACCTGAATTTGGTCCAACACCAATGTATCTGCCTTCAAAATAGTTATTTTGAGTATTACGTATAGAAGCATAACCGTTGTTGTTCATTATTACTATAGTAATTGGTAAATTTAATGCCTTTAAAGTAACTAATTCTTGTATATTTAACATTAAACTACCATCACTTTCTATACATACAGTTGGTATTTTGCCAGCTCCTATGCATGCACCTATTGCTGCAGATAGGCCATATCCCATAGATCCTAATCCAGATGTTAGAAACATGCGTTGCCCAATTTTATTGCGAAATACTGTATAAAATACTTCAATTGCTAGACCTGAGCTGCCTGTTATTACTAATTGATTTTTGGGTATAATTTCTGAAATTAAGTCTACAAATTGATAGTGACTCATAGGACTAGTATTAGAAAATACCCGTCCATCTAGTGCTGGGTAACGTTTTTTCCAATCCAGACAGGTATTGATCCAGTTTTTGTAATTAGAATTCAATATTGATACATTATTCAACCAGCATTGCAAAAATTCAGATGCATCAGCTTGAATTTTCAAATCTATCAACATTTGATGTCTGTCTAGTTCATTTTTGTCTATATCAACCACTATTTTTTTAGCACCTGCAGCAAATCCTTTAGGATTGTAAGCTGTTACAATATTATCCAAGCGGCAGCCTATGCTAATTAAACAATCACAATTTTGTATTGCGAAGTTTGGGGCTCTTGCAGCTACAACACCTGGTCGTCCAACGTATAGATCTTCACTCCATGGTAGTAAATCCGCGGCATTCCAAGTAAAAACACACGGTATAGCTAATTTATTAAGTAATTCTTGAAGTATTTTTTGAGCTCCTGAAATTCTCACTCCATGGCCTATTAACAATAATGGTCGTTTAGATTCAGTTAATATAATATTTAACTGCTTAATATATAAATCTAAACTAGTTCTTGTTTTTTGAGGTATACAAAAACTTTCTAATTCAAGTGGGTCTATAGGAGCGGCCTGTACGTCAAGCGGTATATCCAACCAAACAGGACCTGCTCTATCATTTAACATATTCCAAATTGCCTCATCTAAACATTTTTTTATACTTTCAGGATTAGGTACGGTAATTGCATACTTTGTAATAGGCTTAACAATAGAAACTATATCAACTTCTTGAACACCTGATTGTCTTAATTTTTGACCATTTAATCTATCAGCACGTTTAACTTGACCTGAAATTATTAGCAGGGGTAAAGATTCTATCCAAGCACCTGCAACTGGAGTTATTATATTTGTAGCTCCTGGTCCTGTTGTCACCATAGCTACACCAAAACCGACTTTATTGGTTCTACCGTAAGCTTCAGCTGCAATACCACATGCTTGTTCATGATGGCAAGGGATTGCGGTTATTCTTTTATCGCAAGCAAGTGCATCGTTTAAATACATTGCCCCACCTCCAGGTAGGAAAAATATATTAGTAATTCCTATTTCAGCTAGTCTAGTAATTACGTAATCAGCAACGCGAAATGTTTTTGTAGTTTTAATCATATTAGCCTAACCAGAATGAAAGGTAAGTTTTACGATTACTATTACTATTTATCGATGTATCTGTATAGTAGGAATCTTCTTTAAAATGAGTTGAAGATATTTCTTCAATAATTGAGCCATTTGGACTAAAAAACGAATGTCTTACTTCAGGTTCTATATTGATAACGTCTCCTTGTTTATAGGTTTTATCTTTGCCATTTAAGCTTAGATTAATTTCTCCATATAATATATGGAAAGTCTCCTCTTTTAATTTGTGATATTGTTCAGGATGGGTTTGACCAGGTAATGAAACTAGAAGCTTTTTACAATATCCTCTATTTACTATAGTGATCATTGATAGCCCATATTTTTCGAATTGATCAATTCCGTAATGATGTGAAATTTCTAATCCAAGACCGCTTGGTAATGTTATATTACTATCAGCAATAATTTTTTTAACGCGCTCTGTAATACTCCATATCTTACTCCGTGTATCATCACGTTTAGTATTATTAATTAATAAAGGTTGATCTTTAACAATCGGTTCAGTGGTTTGGAAAACCGCGTATTTTGACCAGTCATTAGCAGTAAATTGACCTTCTATAGGTGGAAATGCGAAATAGATATCTTTATCTTTCAATATCTGTCCTAATTTAATATCTCTATTTGCGAAGATACCACGCCTCAGTGATTGTAAGGAACTAGCTTCAATAGGATTTACTGGTAGCCTTGTGCTAGTAATGCCGCATATTGCCAGGGCATTCGAAGCTGCATTTAGCCATGAACGTAACTGTGTAGGATTTGCCGAGTATGGATTAAGATGATATTTTTCAGTTTCTAATCCTACATGTTTCTCAAATATTTTTGCTCTTTTCGCTATAGCTATTCGAACTATATCTGAGTTATCCGGATTTTCATGTGTTGAAAAACCTATTTTGATATTAGGATATCTTGATCTTAAATAATCAATTTGCCCTAAATGCATTTTTTCATCTGGAGTAGGGTATTCACCAACACAATGTAGAATTGCAAAATCTTTTACACGATGATTTATAAAGCTAACTACTCGGTCTATATCTTCAATTTTTGCACCTGCGGTTGAGGCTATTATAGGTAATTTTGCCTTCACTACTTCTTCTAGCAGTGGCCAATCAGTAAATGAGCAACTAGCAATTTTTATAATGTCTAATTTTTGTTCAATTATTGTATTTATTGATTTATTATCGAAAGGCGTAGCCATAGATAAGAATCCTTCAGCTCTTATCTCAGTAATCAAAGTATCAAATTCTTTTCTTGTTAGTTTTGTTTCTAGAAAACGTTTGATATGCTTTATGTCTACACGATTCTTCATTGAAGGATGTATGAAAGTATCTAAGTCCCTATATTGTAATTTAAAGGCAAATTTAAACTGAGGAAATTCTCTGCATACCTTTCCGAATTCGCGTATGACGTTAATTCCATGGGATAAATCGCCCATATGATTATTTGCCATTTCTAAAATAAATAAATTATCAGGAATAGTGTTCATTTTTAAATTTAAGATACGATTATAAAAAACTTATAAATGTATTCTCGCAAGGTTGTTAAAAAATAATTATAAACTAACTCTATTTTGTATTTTTAAAATTTATTTTTTTGGGATTAAAAATAAATAATAATGTTATATTGGTAAGTGTTTAATTAGTTGCTTGAATTCTGATATCATTATATTTTGATTTCCTAAAATATCAGTTAACTTTGCTGATCCATATCCGTAACCTATTCCTAAAAAGCGAAAGCCATAAGTTGCGGATATTTCATAATCATCAATTGAATCACCAATTAACATTATATTGTTGTTACTTTGGTGATTGTTCGACCAGATTTCTTTGAATGCTTCTTTTTTGTTATTTTGAGGACTAGAATCTGCAGTAATTATTTTTTTAAAAAAACCATAAATTTTGTGGTATTTAAGAAGCTTCTCGGTTGGTACCAGTCTTTTGTTTGTAAGGATCCAACATTCAATATCTTGATCTTGTATGATTTTTAATACTTCAATTACGTTATTATATAGTTTTGATATTTTCCATAGATCACTATCGTAATGGTATTTGAATGATGAAACCAATTCATTAATTTTAGCTGTAGGTTCATTAGGCGGTAGGTGCGATGCAAAAAGTTCACGTAGGGGCGGACCAATCTGATTTTTAAATGAAGGCATTTTGTAATCAGGGAGTATTTCTTTAAAAGCCGCTTCTGCGGCAGCGCTTATTCCTTTTGATGTTTCTATTAACGTTCCATCTAAATCAAATATCAGTAATGATGGTTTAGTCATTTAAATAATATACCAAGAAAAATTAAAATAACTTAAGTCTAATTATAAAAAGTTAGTCTGGTTTGGTGCTACGGGTACGTTTTTGTGAACTTTATTATTAATAGAGCTCAAATGTATTGGTGGTCGAGTTGTTTTCTGTGACAGGATAATATCAAGATTATTTATGATTTTATCTGACAACTGCTGAATCTGCAGTTTTAGCCAATTATTCGTATTGCTGTTACTGTTATAATTAGCCTCACCGTAGTGATCTATTCTGCCTGCTTGTCTTAACCGATCATTTTGCGCAAATTCATCGGGCCTTGAAGGATTATATACTCCGTATGCTTTACCGCCGTTGTACTTAACAACGGAGAAACTTGGTACATCACTTGGGCCATCCGCGATATAAATCATATTTTGAAATGGAATACGTCTATCTTCTGCTTTTATGTTCGAATTCACATCTATTGCTGGGTTTTTATTTGTACCTTTATTGATTTCAAACAAGGGTCTGGTCTTAGTTGTATTATCAATTACCATTCCTATTTGAGCAATTTCAGCTTCTGAGGTTATACTAAACTCACTTTGATTTATAAATCCCGGTTGCAGGGGACTTTCAATGAACTCGCATCCCCAGATACCATCTACATAAGGGGCTATTTTACTTCCTCTAATCATTTGCGCTAGTCCGGTACTGACAATGTAGTGCTCCAGTTTTATATCGTGTTTTCTATATTCTGGTTTTTCCGTTACCCATTTTTTAGATTCTTCGAAGAATTCAGGTAGACCCGGATAAAAGGTAATTTCTTTTCCGACTTCTTTTAAAATCTTGTTATTTAAGCCAGCCATTCTACCGGAAAGCACATAGGTAAGTAAGTGGTTTAAATATCCAATTTCTCCGGAAAGCCTATACCCGCGTTTATGGTATTCCTCAACTAAGGCGTTCGTTTCTGCCCAGAATTCTGACTCATTGACTCCATACCGCTTAAACAGCGGTGACTGCATATAATCTGGTATGAGGGTTTTATCAAAATCCCAAATGCAGGCTATAATATTTTGGGTAAATAAGGGAGTAGCCATAATCTATGCTTTATTAAGGCTACAATTATAACAATTCGCGAGTCTCTTTTAGATGTAATTAGATAGGTTTAGAGGAGAGCTTGCAAGCTACCCCATGACACTCCTTTACTCTTAAACCGATGGATAAGCTTCCAGATATATACCCCTTCAAACGCCGTTTAGAAGAGCTTGCTGCTAATATGGCAGAGCCTACCTTCTATTCCAATCCAAGGAAAGCGGCTGATATAACTCGGGAACATCAAAAGCTTCAGAAAATGGTCGAAGAGCATGATGCCTTCCTAAAACTAGAAATTGAAGAAGCTGAAGCAAAAGCTCTTTCCAAGGACTCTTCTGCTGATCCTGATATGCGGGAATTAGCTTTAGCAGAGCTGCCTCAAATTGAAACACGCCGTTTATCCCTAAAGCAATCGGTTTTGTTATCGATGATTCCACCAGAGCCTACTGATTCACGTAATACGGTTATGGAAATAAGGGCTGGTACTGGTGGAGAAGAGGCAGCTCTTTTTGCTGCAGAATTAACCCGGTGTTATCAGCGGTATGCTGATGATCAAGGGTGGAAGATTCAGCCTATGAGTAGTAGCCCATCAGACAGAGGGGGATTTAAAGAAATCATATTTCTTATTATGGGAACAGATGTCTACAAACAGCTAAAGTTCGAAAGTGGAGTACATCGTGTTCAACGCATTCCCTTAACTGAAGCTAATGGCAGGGTTCATACATCCACTGTTACAGTAGCGGTTTTGCCTGAGGCAGAAGAGGTCGATATTCACATAGATCCTCAAGATTTAGAAATTACGGTAACACGTGCTAGCGGTCCAGGTGGGCAGGGAGTTAATACAACAGACTCTGCTGTACAAATTGTTCATAAACCTACAGGACTAATTATTACCTGTGCAGATGAACGTTCCCAAATTAAGAATAAAGCGAGGGCAATGACGGTATTACGTTCCAGGCTTCTTAAACTAAAAGAGGATGAAGAAAAAGCGCGCTATGCAGCTGAACGTAGAAATCAAATTGGATCTGGGGATCGTTCAGAGCGTATTCGCACGTATAGTTTCCCGCAGAATCGAGTTACTGACCACAGAATCGGGCTTACTCTCTATAGCCTGACACAAATTTTAGAAGGTGCCCTACATCCTATTATATCAGCATTACAAAAAGCAGACTATGAAGCTAAATTTGCAGCTTTAACGGGCCAAGTCTATACTTCTAGTCGCTCCTTATCTGATGAAGAGTAAGCTCTTACAAAACTTATCTAAGTATGATTACTGTATTAGAAGTTATAAAAAAAACAGCTGATTTTTTAGCTTCTAAAGGAGTAGACTCTCCACGGTTTAACGCTGAAACCATTGTGGGTCATGCTTTAAATCTCTCAAGAATGAAGCTTTATCTCCAATTTGAACGTTTTTTAACAGAGACAGAGCTTGATGTTATACGGCCTATGGTGCGACGGCGTGCTCAAAGAGAGCCTTTACAGTATATTTTAGGAAATATCGAGTTTAGTGGATTAATGCTAAAAGTTGATAAAAGGGCACTTATTCCACGTCCTGAGACCGAATATTTAATTGAAAAAATAAAAGATAAGTTATCTTCCAAACCACCATCTAAAATATTAGATTTAGGTACTGGCTCAGGTGCTTTGGCTATAGCTTTAGCTAATTTCTATCAATTTGCGACTGTTACCGCAGTTGATCAAAGTCATGACGCTCTTAGTTTAGCTTTAGAGAATGCTCATTTATTAAGTTTATCTGACCGTATAACCTTTATTTCATCTAATTGGTTTAGTGCTCTGCC
>Ga0316218_1001921_pt1 | contig 20893 bp, 8 predicted proteins | sample TBH18003metaG_FD_203634 | JGI IMG/M metagenome (GOLD analysis project Ga0316218, IMG submission 203634) | Freshwater microbial communities from Trout Bog Lake, Wisconsin, USA - TBH18003 | ecosystem: Environmental > Aquatic > Freshwater > Lake > Hypolimnion/Profundal zone | place: USA: Wisconsin...
TTGAAGAAACCGATATTGACTCCTAGCCGGCCACCTTCCCTGACCGCGTGCCGAATATTGTCCCACCAGGATTCGGACAGCGGTTTAAAAACCTCTTTGGGTTTGGGGCCAGGAGAGCCTCCGAGAATCCCGATATATGCCCGGCCGATGCCCGCCTGGCTCATGGCTTCAAGATCTTTGGTGATGCCCTCTTTGCTGACGTAACTATCCAGCCAATACCAGTAATAAGCTGGGCGGGTTTCCGGCGATGGATTCAGGAACTGCGAGCGAAGCGCAGAATCAGAAGGATTCCGCAATCGCTCATTCGACAACGCATCACCGCCCATTGAATTAAGCCCCAGAGCGGACAGAACAAGGAAAGGAATTACCCGGAGAAAGGCTGTTCTCATGAGATTACGGCCCGCTATTGTCGCTGACATCCGGCGCCACCGCCCCACCAAAGCTGCACAGAATCTTTCGATGCATCCCCGGTTGCCTGATAGGGATGGACCACTAGCTTCACTTTATGCAACCCGGCCGGTAATCCCGACGCAACTTTGGGGGATTTGGCAACTGGAACGGGTTGCGCTCCATCAATGGCGATTTCAATGCACTTGGTTGCGGCGGCTGGAACCGATTGCCCGAGGTACAGGATCTGCCCCGGAACCGCGTATTCAAGGGCGCCGCCGGCGGGACCGCATTCCCAGAAGTTCGGCTTGGAATGAGTCCATCCCGTCGCGGTAACCGGCTTGAAATCTTCCCCTCGGAACATAACACAGCGGTCATAGGCATCCGAAATCAAGGGGGCGGGCAGGCTCGCCGATTTCGGATAGGGTTGGTTCCCCGCGGGTAGCTTCGCGAGGGAAGAGGTCAGAAACTCTCTCAGGAGCTCGCTGGCTATATCATGCCCCTCGTTGCCAGGATGAACCACATCATCATAGAACGCCTCCCACTTCAGCCGGCCCGACTGGAATTCAGGCCACATCGCATCCCTGAAACTAATCATGGGCAGTCCGTAATGGCGTCCGAGTTGTTCCTGGACAGGCTGGGCGCTGTTGCCGTCCTTGTGCATGAAGAACAACTCGATGACTGCCAGATCCTTCGAACTGGAGAGGAGTTGACGCAGGACTCCCTCGTAACTGTCGCCGTGTCCAGGAGGCGGAGCGGTGTCATTAACCGCATATTCGACAACAACCAGATCCGGATGCTGGTCCAGCACATCATGCTTCACACGGAGCGCCCCGTACGCGGAATCGGTGGCGCCGATGCCGGCATTGACGAAACGCACTTTCAGTCCTGAGAACGTTGCTTCGAACCAATTGGCAAGCTGTTTAACGTAACGGCGCGCAGGATCTTTGGTATGAGCTCCGCCTGCTGTGATGGACCCGCCGATGGCGGCCACACAAATGGCCTCGCCACGCCGCGCCTTGGCCAGCACGGAATAGAGGCGCGCTGGATCGCCCTGGCTGATCATCGCCCGCTCCCGCATTGCGTCAGTCAAGGCGGGCACATCGGCGGCCCGCGCACTACCGGCCATCATCATCGCAATAACTATCATTTGGAATCTCAGGATTCGAGACCATGTCTTCATTTCGGTTATATTCATTTTGTTCATATTCGTTGGTCTTTCTAAATTTAAATTTTCTCGGCAGCCTGGTCCTAACCGGGCGCAATCCAACTGCAAATCGATTTTCGCATAGCAGACAGCGGACGTCACGGCAAGGCCACCTCGACGCTATGTTTTCCAGATTTCGGGTTATCAAGCTTGGATACGACCTCGGTAGATTGAATCGTCACCGGGCCGAGCAGGCCGGAGGGCTGGAGGGCGTCCCTCGGCCCCCCAGATTTGCGGCTTATGAAGATCGTGGGCGTCGCCCCCGGCTGCAAATCTCCGATGATCCGGTTGTGCCATGTATGGACGACGGTGATCTCCAGGAGATTTTTACCGGCTTTCATTGCTTTGGAAACATCGATTCGGTACGGGGGCTTCCAAAGCGTTCCCAAGTCCTGCCCATTTAGAATAACCTTGGCGATCGCATTGACGGTGCCCAGATCCAGAACCATCTCCAACTTGGAGAAGGGTGCCTCAAATTCTTTTCGGTAAACCGCTTCCCCGGAATAATACTTAACTTCAGGATCGGCATGTTCCGGCCACGGCATCAGTTTTTCCAACATCACTTTCTTTCCGCCAAACTGCACCTCCCATGGGCCGGTGATCTCCTGGGTTATTGGGGAGGGCTTCTGCTCTGGCGCTGCCACACGATCCTGCGTGGCCGGTTTTTCAAAGACCACAAAGACCGAGGTCAATGGCTCCAGATGCAATGGCATTTCCACGCGGTCGCCTTGCAATTTGAACGCGGATGTCGGCTCGGTCTTGCCGCTCTCCGGCCACCACAACTCCGGCTTTTTTCCTTTCACTCGGAACGAGAGCTTCTCATCGCGCGCCTTGTTCTCTTGATTGGCGATGAAATAGATCTCGCGGTTTCCGTCGCTGCGGTGTTTCCAGACCACACCGGGCGGCACCACCACATCCGGCCCGCACGGGAGAACGGTTTGCAAATCCGTGACGGGACGAATCTTGCCACTGCCCCACAACTCTTTGGCCAGGGCCTCCACTTCCTGATCGCACTTGGGATAGTTTTCCAGACTTGGCGATTTCTTGGGAGCCGGGCCGATCACGGTCGCACCGGCCGCCACCAGCGCCTTGAGCTTGCGCAGCACTTCCGGCCGCATCGTCTCCCCCGGCGGCAGCACCAGCAACCGGTAGCTTGTCCCTTCCGGCAACACCAAACGACCGTCTCTTACCGTTAACCGGTTCAGGCTCACCTCGGCATTGATGTAGTCGTAATCATCCCCCTTGGGCAGCGCCGGTTGCTGGATGCCGGTCATTTTCGGCGTGTCCTCGCCAATGAAATACGCCACATCCGCCACGGGGATGCCGGCCTGCAACATCACCGTGCAGCGTCGTTGGTAGTCGATCCACGGTTTCATCCCCAAATGCCACCACATGTTGTTCCGATTAAATTCGGTTCCAAACCAGGTGCAAACCCCAGGCCCTTTTTTCTCCCACGGTTGATGAATATAAACATGCAAGAGTACCTGGTTGATTCCTTCACTGAAGGACCAGTCGCCGTTGGCCTTGAGTTCCCGGGGCGTGTTCAAAAACGCAGGCCCGCCGGTGTAGGATTCGCACCACACCCGTTGCTTCCCATAGATGTGCGCGGCCGACGAGGCGCAGCGGACCTCCATCCTGCCCAGATGCAATCCTGGCCAGAATTCCCCGGCGATTTCATCAGACTGCCCCCCGTATTGCAGAAATTCGGACGGAAATCCCCAGTGTCCGTAGTTTTCCAGCCAGATCGTCATCCCCTTTTCATGGCTTAGGTCGCGCAACCCGCCCACATATTCCGTCGCGACCCGGTCGGCCACCAATCGCCGCAAATCCCACAGGAAGCGATCCGATTTCTCCGGGCTCTGCACCACTCGTCCCGTCAGCACTGGAAGCCATGCCAGAGGATCATACCCATAGCGCTTCCGGAAGATCTCCGCAAAATCATCTGTCCAGTTCTGCGATCCCTGCTCGAAGCTATCCGCAACCACATACTTGAAGGCCTTGCGCTCCGCCTCGGGCATGCTTGAAAGAAGCTTCCCAACATAGGCTTCGAAATGTTGTTTCAACGGATTGCGGCTGATCTTGTCCACTTCCGGGCCGGTCGCCTCCGCAGGGGCGGGATCGTTTTTCGTGCCCGTCGGGGCCATTCCCACCCGCTGCACGATCCATTCGCCCTGCGGCACTTTCCATTCCAGGGTCCCATCCGGTTTGAGCAGGGAACTCAGGTTGCGGACCTCAGGGATTGACAGTCCAGCCTCGGCAGAGGCTGGCTGGCTAGGCCAAGTGTAATGGTCAAACGAAGGCTGGGGCCCCTGGCACATTTTGGCCAGTTGCTTTTCGTACACGCTCGTGTTTCGCAACGCCGAGGAAAGCCGGATATCTTTCAACTCACACGTGCCCGAAAACTTCAGCCGAAATGACCGGCCTGCTGTCGGCGGAATGGAAACCACCACCGGGGCCAACGGCATCGGGCCTACGTGCACCGCCAAGTTGCTCCGGTTCACCGGGAAGGAGATGATTTTTCGATACGTCTGCCCATCCTCGGAAACTTCCAGATCGGCATTCACAGCGACACTTTTCAGCGGCTGGATCGTCACACTCCGGATCGTTACTGGCCCCACCGATTCAAAGCTCACTGACGTGGCTGTCCGTTCCTTCTCAGGAACCTTCTGTTCATCGCCTTGCGGGGCAGGATACGCCAAGATGGCAATCTCCTGGATAGCCCCTGCGGGCTTGGGAAGTTGCCCGGAAAACTTCTGCGGGCCTTTCAACTTAATCTCCGAACTCACCACATACCGCATCGACTGCTCCGGCTTCACCCACGGCCCGCCGGATTGGCTCCAACCCGGACTGTTAAAAAAGCCGATCTCCACTCCCAGGCGGCCCGCTTCCCGGATCGCATTCCGCACATTTTCCCACCACGGTTCGGACAAAGCGGGAATATCTGTATTCGGCTTGAGGCCCGAGTACCCTGCCCCGATAATTCCGATATACGCCCGACCAATGCCGACTTGGCTCATCGCCTCCAGATCTTTGGTGATCCCTTCCTTGGTCACATGGTTGTCCATCCAATACCAGTAACAGCCGGGGCGGGTTTCCAGCGGTGGGTTTACAAACGCTGCGGCGAGCTTGTCGCCCGGAACAACAGCAGAAGCCGATAACGCTACCAGCGTAGCGATCGCTGCCAGAACAGCGGTTCTGAGCGGAGTGTTTTCTATGGTCATAATGGTTTCCGCGCTTCTTTACTGCACGACGGATTGAATTTTCCCCGTGACGGGCATGTTGCAGGGGTAAGCGGTCGCAAAGGAACCCCCTCCGCATGCCCGCGTCAGGTCCACTCCTATTTTGTGCGACGGCTTCGTTGGGCGAGAGAAAGCGGATGTTGGAATTTTCATGGATGCAATTTTCAAAGAAGGTTGAAGCCCGCTACTCCCGCGCCGCATCGATCATCGCGAGAATGTTTTCAACGGGCGTTCCGGCTTGCGCATTGTGACAGGAACAGCAGATGTAACCCCCGTTCTTTCCAAGAGTTTCGATGCAGGTGCGCGTCTCGTTTCGAACGTCTTCGGGAGTGCCATGCGGAAGGATGTGCTGGTTGTCCACGCCCCCGTGGAAAATGACCGCATCGCCGAAATCGCGTTGCAACCCGGCCCGGTCCATGCCGGGGCAGATGTGCTGGATGGGATTGAGAATGTCGATCCCACACTGGATCAAATGCGGCACGAGGGGGCGCGCGGCTCCGTCGGTATGGAAGAGCACCTTTTTCCCGTGGCGGTGGATGACCCTGCACCAGTTTGCGAGGCGATCGCGAAAGTGACGTTCCCAGGTCGGGACGGAGATCAGCAAACTTTCCTGCGTTCCCATGTCGTCGCTGATGAATACGACATCGATGAGGTCGCCCATCTCGTCCAAAAACCGCTCCAGGATTGTTGTCTGGATGGCGTCGATTCGGTCGAGAGCGGCTTCCAGAAAGTCGGGTTCCGCGATGACGTCCATCAAGGCGTTTTCAAGCCCGCGCATCTGGCAGTAAACTTCGAAGTGGGAAATCCACGGGCCGATCGTCGGGAAATCGAATGAACGGGCGCGTTCCGCCCAGGCTTTTGCCCCGGCGTAATCGATCCTGGCCGGGTCGGGCCAGAGCGGGTAATCGGCGAGCTGCGCCGGGTCGTCAAACGCACCGAGCGGCGGTGTTCCAAACTCCTGATAAGTCGCCAACCCGGCCTTGACCATCCGGGTCGGAACCCCCCACATCGTTTGCTCGCCGCCTTCGTTTGGGTCGAAAAGTCCGGTGCCATACCCCGGAAAAACCCAAACGATTTTGTCCAACCCCAGGGCCTGATAGACTTCGAGTTCGTCCGTTTTTCCAGTATGCGCGTGCAAGCTTTGGAGCACTTCGGACGTACACCAGAGATCGACCGGCGAACGATCCACAGGCTGGCGGTTCAGGGTGGCAAGAATACGATTTCTAGGGGTCATGGTTATGCTATGTTCGAGTGAGAGGTGGACGGAGGCATCACTGCTTCAGATTCTGAAGCTCAGGATACCATTTCAGAATCTTATCCTGTTCCTCCTGGGGCAGTTCCGAGAACGGCTTTGGCTTGTCCTGCGGGCGGGATTCCTTCTGGTTGATCAGGTCCAGAATATCCCAGTGGCGTTCGATCACATTGCCGCTCGGTTCTTTATAGGGCCGATTATAGCGCGTGTAATCCATCACCAGCTTCGAGCCGTGCTCCTTCCAGTTCTGGATGGTGGCAAAGCGGAAATCCTTGTTGAAATACCAGCGGATCTCCATTTCCGGGCAGAAGATCGGAGCGTCAAAACGATACTTGGAACTGATCTTCTTCCCTTCCTCCTCGGAGGGCATGTCGTTGCCGCGTTCCACAAACTTCAGGTTGATGCGGCTGTTGTCGGGATTGTGCTTCCGCCAAAGGTCGCCAAACTCGCCCGTCGTCAGCATCTGCGTGTCGGGATATTTCTTGCGCATGGCTTTGATCCAGCTGGGCAGGTAATTCGGATCCAACCACTCAAACAGAGTGAGTTCCCAAATTGCGGTCAGAAAGCCGTAGCCATTCTCCGCAACCGTCTTGTCGTTGAAATGAATATCGCTCGTATGCATGATCTCCCGGAGTCCCAACTCATATCCGTAATAGGCTTGAGTCTCAATCGGGCCGATTCCCACCCGGCTGTTGTAGTCCTTGCCGGTGCCCCGCTTGCGTGCCGCAAAGAAGTCCACAGTCCATCCATCAATATTCACCATGTCCACAAAGTCATCGCCCCCCCGCGGCCCCTGCGCAGGTTTTAGGAAATGCTCTTTGGATGGATAATACGGATAGATGATCCCGCCATCGCCGTCCTGCCCGTCAATATCGTATTGGCTCCAGATTTGCCCCTGGACGGTGTGAATGCCCTCGTTTTCAGCCAGGAATTTCATGCTCTCGACCGACATGTGGCCGGCGATCACGGATTTCGGGCGATACCCGTTGCCCACCATTTGAGAAACTAACTCCAACGCCTCGTGGAGATCTTTCTTGCACTGTTCCTGAGTATTGAATTTGTTAGCGAAATCGACCCCCGGCCAGAATGTCATTTCGTCGCCATACTCTTTGACGAACTGGGCCATGAGTTTGCGCAACTCCACATAATTCTGCTCCTTGTCCGTCAATGCACCCCACGACCATGCCCAAGTAATCCGCGCCTCCGGGAATGCTTCCGCCAGGCTCTTGCGCATCTTGAGCGCGATCTCGGGAGTGTGTTTTTGGCGCTCCATGTTTTGGCCATGCTTGCGGGTCCGGGTGTTCTCCCAGGATTGAATCCGAACCGCCGTCATTAAATTGATATATCTCCCTTTCAGCGGCTCAGGGGAGAACTTCGGAGACTCTGACTTGTAGGTTGTTTCGGGAACGAATGGCTTATCAAACATTGAGACCTCCGAATACTTCAACCGCCCTTCTGGTGGCGCCTTGGCGATAGTCGTCTGGATGTCCTGGATGAACGCCTCGATGGACTGCGGCGCGGTCGAAAGCTCGCCGATGCGTTTGCCATCCGCATTCGCGATGATCACGGCGTGCGAATTGGGGATGTTGAACGACTCGATAATCCGCGACTTCTTCCAGCTCTCGTCTTTGGAATCATTCTTGCCGTAGAGGATCCGCGTGCAGATCAGGTTCTTTGCGGCATAATCCACAAATGTCGGCTGGGTGCAGACCGAATTTGTGAACGCCTGGCAGTCTTTGCAACCATCGAGGTTGCCGATGAATACAAACAAGGGCTTGCCGGTTTTCTTTGCCTCCTGCTTGGCCGCCTCGAAGGGAGCTATCCATTTTAGTTCGGAGACACTGGCGTTCGAGATAGGCGACGATTCCGCCCCGTTAATTGATGGTGTTATTGCCAGCAGAGCCAGCAATAAAGCCGAGAGAATATTGGTTGGTTTCATGGTGATGTGGTTCAAGGGTTGGAATCGCGGCTATTTGGCCGGAATCGATGCCGCCGTTTGTAAGGCCACCGGCCCGAGCAGGCCGGATTCGAGAAGCGGGGTGTCGCGGTTGTAGAACTTCCAGGTTGTGAAGGTGTAGCGGCCCTTCTGCGGACGCGGCCCGCCCGTCCAGACCCAGTCTGGGATATGTTTGATACACTGCCCGACCACTTCGGTGAAATAATGGCGCGGTGCCATCCATTCGCAGTCGTCCGGCTGCTGCTCGTCGCCCACCATGCGGTTCACCCAAAGGTTGGTGACTTTGATCTCCAGCCGGTTGCTCCCCGGCTTGAGCAGGCGGGTGATATCCAAGCGGAACGGCGGTTTCCACAGAATCCCGGCTGGCTGGCCGTTGATCGTCACCTGGGCAAGATTCTTGACCTTGCCAAGATCGAGATAGTGGACTCGGCTGGAGTCCAACCGATCCTTCGGCAGCTCAAAATCGCGTGAATAAAGCGCGGTGCCGGAGAAATAGCGGATTCCGGCATCCTTGTTTGCCGTCCAGGAGCCTGCCTCCATCTGGGCCTCGGCGGGCGCACCCCAACCTGTGGGGAATTTCACCTGCCAAGGGCCGTTGAAAGTGATCGGAGCCGGGATGTCACGCACCTCGGCCTTCAGCGTGCGACCGGCGGCCAGCTTTAACGCGTAGGTGCCCGCCTTGTCCGTTTCGATCCCGACGGCATCGCCACGCTGCCAGACGATCTCCGCCGGACAGGCTTGGCCATCGCGCGTGATGCATTCGACCGCATCGGCCTGGCCGGAGTGGAAGACGACAAACATCGAACCGAACGGCGCAAAATGAAGCGGCATGACCGTGCGGCCCGCATCCCTCCGCCAGATCGCCGCCGAGGCGACCTTTCCCGTCTCCGGATTCCAGAGCTCTGGAATCTTGTCCCCGACCCGGAAAGTCATCTCTGCGCTCATCGACGCAGCCACTTGGCTGGAGACGAAATAGATCTCGCGATCGCCCTCACGGCGGTGAATCCAGGCCACGGCCGCTTCGTTGGTGCGCGGCGTGCAGAGGGTCTTCTCAATGCCGCCCCAAAGCTGGGAAGGCCCGCCGTCGGTTCGGGTCTCGACATCGGGCGCCACCTGCAATTCCCGCAGCACCCCGCGCAGTTCCGGCGACCAATCCATGGTATAGGCGGGGTTACCGTAGAATTGGGGTTTCGGACGGTTGGCCATCACCCAGTTGGTCTCGGGATCGGGCTGATCTTTACCTTTGGGGATCCAGCACAAGCGGCCCTGGCCGTAGCGGTTCTCCTTGAGCGTTTTGCCGTCACACGCGCCCCAGAGTTCCGCCGCCAAGGCTTCCACCTGCCCGTCACAGGCCGGGTAATCCTGCAACCCGGCAGCGCGGGTTGGGCGATCGGAGCAGATCACCGTCCCGCCCGCTTTGACCAGGGCGAGAAGTTTGCGCATGAACTCGGGACTCGCCCCGGTAGAAATCCGCGGCAATACCAGAACCCGATAGCCGGCATCCGAATGAGGGAGGATGAAGCGACCGTCCTTGAACTCGGCCTGCATGAACGTCTCCTCCGAGCAGAAATCATAGTTGTAGAGCTTGTGCAGTCCGCTGGGCACGGTGTTTCTCCAATTCAGCGAGGGGAACACACAAAGGATATCCGCGACCGTATGGCCTTGTTGCAGCAGGAACTGGCAGCGCGAGAGGTACTCAATCCACGCCCGGCCCGGTTCCCACCAAGTCTGGTTGGCATTGAACATGGTGCCCCAGAATCCCAGGCCCATGCCCGGCTTCACCTTATCGCCCCAAGGCTCATGGGCCGAGCCATGCAGGGTCATCTTGTTGACTCCGTGGCAGAACGCCAAATCGCCGACCCGTTTGATCGCATAAGGATCGATGGACCATGCCCCGTCGCTCCAGCGCCCGGTGAACGTTTCCGCACCGACCAGTTTCCGGCCATAGGTCGTGGCGGCGCTGGCGGCCCAGCGGAGGGTCTCGATGCAGTCGCCGCTGGCCCAGACCTCGCCCATCGGACGGGTCGTCCGGCCGTCGCAACGAACTGGATCAAAGGGGCCGTAGTACCCCTCGGTCATGAACGTCATGCCTTGCTTGGCGCAGACATCGGTGAGGTAACTGAAAAAGTTGTCGGCAAAGAGGTCCGTCTGGGTCAGGAGCAGATCATATTGGAAGCGTGCGCCCAGGCCCTCCGCGCCGAAGTTGGGGCCACCGTTGTAGCCAACCAGCCACGGCACCGGGTCATACCCGCGCCGCGCTTGAAACTCCTTGCGGAAATTGACCGACCATTCGGGGTTGCCGACCTCCCAACTGTCCGCCTCCACGCCCAAAATGCTTTTCCCCGCAAGCTGAGGTGAATTCTTGATAAAACGCCCGATCATACCATCGAACATCGCCTGGTTGGCCTCGCGACTTAGCTTGTCGCATTCGAGGCCCCTGCCGGCCGCTGGCGCCACGCGATTGTAGGCATGGGCGTTTTTCAACCCAAAACGGCGGATGGTCCACTCGCCCTGAGGCACGTCCCACGTTAGAACACCATCACTCACGGACTTAGTTAGTTCGATGAGGTCTCCAGCCAGGAGTGAAGCCTTCCCCTTGGGAAAGGCAACGACGGCCACGTCATTCGTAAAATCGCTCCCGCCCGGGAGCGGCAAGATCAGCTGACCGATCTCTCCCACGACCCGGCCGTCAACCAGTGCACTCGCCGACCAACCATATTCTTCCACCGAATCCTTGGCCGAAACTTTGCCATTGAGCGCCACGTTGCGTCCACCGGAGAAGACTTGCAGTTGGTCCAACCCGAAACAATAAGGGCCACTCCCGCGATTCAGTCGCTTCCACAACCGCATGGCGGTGACGCGTACGTATCGAGCCTTGCAGCCTTTGCCGTCTGCGGCGACCGCATCCATGCCGGGGTTCGGCACGTCCGCTGCCGTGCGGTCCAAAAGCAGCGTCGATGTGGCAAAGGAAGGGTCGGCCGCGGCCTCCACTTTGAATCGCACGGGGAAGCCAAATCCCTTCTGGTCATCGTGATCGAGAGGGCGCAGCGCAATCCGATCGATTGGGAATTCCTGTCCAAGATCGACCTGAACCCATTTCGTCTCGTCGTGGCCCGACAGTGCCGCATGATAGCCGAGCGAACTGCTCCCCGTCGGTTTCTGCACCAAGATCGTGGATCGCGGCGCCGGTCCGGTGACGTTGATTTCGCTGAAATCAAGGTGCTGCACCGCCTGCTCCGGCTTGATCCACGGTCCGCCACTGTGACACCAGCCGGGGCCGCATTGGGAAACCAAGGTCAACCCCAGCCGATTCGCCTCCTCGGCGGCGAATTTCCAATGCTCAAAAAACTCCGGGCTCATGCACTTCACCGGATTGGGCATCTTATGGGTGGGATTAAACCCGGCGTCCACGTCGCCGCACAGCATGATCATCGCGCCGGAAAGGCCGTGCCGCTTCATGGCCTCCAGATTATGCGTGATCCCTTCCTTGGACACCAGATCGTGCATCCAGTCCCAGAACAGTTCCGGCCGCGCCGACGGCGGTGGCGATTGGAAGCCCTCGCGCAAATTATCCGCAGCGGAGAGAACCGTTACGCAAATGGCATTCGTTAAGGCCATGACTAGCACGGCCAATATTGCAGTTGTTTTTATCTTTTTATTTCTTCCTGTTGGGTGGATGAAGTGTTTCATACTGATGTAATTCGGAGCTTTTGTTTTTATAATCCGGATCCATTTCATAATTTTCTGCTGCTCTTTGGCGGAGCGGCGGCCTACGGCTTGGCCGGCACCAGAGTCAGCTCCGCAATCGAGGCCAGCGGCGATTTGGTGTCCCAGCCCGAGAGGGCCTGCAACTTCAGGAAGCGGGCGGTCACCGGAGCGGCCAGAGTGATGACCTTTTCCTCCCCGCCTTGGGCGAATTCGCCCTTGGCCGCTTCGGTCCACGTCTGGCCGTCGTCGCTGATCTGAACCACATACTTGCGAATCCAACCTTTGTTGTTGCGCGTGTTCGGCACGCAGGAAAGGCCCGCGAACCGCTGCGGCTGCTGGAACTCGAGGGTCAGGTGGTGCGGGAACGTGCTGTTCTTGCTCCAAGCGGAATTCCACACCGTCGAAAGGTCGCCATCGACCGCTTTGGCGGCGTCATACTCCTTGCCCCCGTCGCTGTCGGCCACGACCTTACACGGCGGCATCGGCAGCGGATCGCGACCACAGATCGGGCGCAACTGCTCAACCGTGAGCGTGACCTTGGGCTGGAACCGATCGCCGGCCATGTAGTCAATCAGGCTGCGGCGAAGCTGTCGCGCTGCCGGCCGCTTCTCCAGGTCGCGCTGCAAATCAGCGGAACAGACCAAGAGCCTGCCGCCAGCCGGGCCCACGCGGCACTCGAACACCATGGCCAGCCGCCGACTGGTGTATTGGTAATCGATGCCCTGCACGATGGGCCGCAACTCATTGGGCAGGCCATCGAGCACCAGCCAGCGCGAACTCTCGATCAGGTCGGCCCACTGCCAGTCGGAGTGGAAATCCGTGGGGAACTGGCTGAGCGCCGGGTGCTTCGGGTCGCACAACAACCCGAGCGTCTCGGACGCACCTCCGCCTCCCCAGACGCTTTTGTTCCAGAAGACCGGCTGGAACTCGCCGTGGGGAAACTGGGGCGGGATTTCGCGCCGCTTGGACGGCAACAACAGGACGCGGCGGCCCTGGTTGAGCGCCGCCAGCGCGCGCGGGCTCAGGGCCGAGCTGATCAGCACCGAACGCTCGATCGCCTCGGCGGACACGGCCGGCTTGGTCGGCGCGTTCACGCCGACCGACGGCGCGGTGACCGGCCCGGACGGCAGATCGACGACGGCCGTTTCGCCGCTCACCGCATTGGCACCCGCCTCGGCCGAAACCGACTTCGAGGCAAAGGGATCGTCTTCCGCCGGCTTGCGCGCGGTGGTCGCGCCCGCGGCAGACCCGCCCTTGGCCTGGGAGGAAACGGCCGGATAGACCCAGAAGTTCCAGTCGTTTTGGAACGCGGTGCCCTGGATGCCGACGACCAGGCGATACTGGCCCGGTGCGCGCAAATCTTTTAACGGCAGTCGGATGTTCCCCAGCTCGGAGCCGAGACCCAAGTCAATCGTGCGTGCCACCCAAGTCCCGCCGGCGACCTGCTTACCCGAGGCGTCCAGCACCTTCCACTCCGGCATGGCCGTCTGCAGCGGTTCCTTGCCAAAGTGGGCGATCTCCGCCTTGGCCTCCAGCGTCTCGTCGCTGGTAAACGTCTCGCGCGTGAGCCGCACCAGCGGCACCGTCGTGGTGCAGAAACGGCGGTATTCTTCGGGCGTCACGTAACCCTTTCCATCCCAAAACACATCAACCACGCCGCAGAAGGAGACGCCCTGGCCCGGAAAGTCGTTCAGGCCCAGCAATTCAAATCCCGAATAACCGCGCGTGCGCATGGCCGCCTCGATGTCCTGCTTAATACATAGGACTTGGAGCTTACCCGAGGCGATCAGGAAATCGTGGGCTTGATCGAGCATCCCGTTGGCTTTCAGGTCATCCCGGAAGATTTCCAGGTAACGTGCCTTGCGATTGCCGGTGTACTTGGGGATTTCGTCGTAATTCGGATACGCTTGATACTGGGTCATTTCATGCACGAGGATCGGCTTGCCGAGCAAGATTCCCTGGCCTTGATCCTTTTGGGCGGCAAGGACCTCGAGCCCGCGCCGATAGTCTCCGCCGTGCCAGCCGCCGGCACCTCGCGCATTGCCCTGCACGCTGAAATCATCCTCAGGCGATCGCGGCCTGCAGCAGTTACCCGAGTAGAGCCGGCGTGGGTCCTGGGTGTTGGCGTAGGCGACCCATTTGCGCATGAACGACTCCGTTTCCTGATGAGGACCGAAGGGCTCATTGCTGGGCTCCATCAGAATGAACGACGGATGATTGCCGTATTCGCGGAAAATGCGCTCCGCCTCGCGGAACATCCATTCATCCACCGGCTTGCCTTTTCCGAGGTCCACGCTCCACACCATCTCGGGCCGCAGGTAGAATCCCAATTCGTCGGCGGCGATGAACGCGGCCTCGGGCGGGCACCACGAATGGAAGCGCATGAAGTTCAGCCCGTAGCTCTGCGCCGCCGAGACGATCCGTTTCCATGAGGCCACATCCGTCGGCGGGTAGCCGGTCAACGGGAACACGCAGCATTCGACCGTGCCACGCAGGTAACTCTTGCGGCCATTGATGAGGAACAAATCTTCGCCCGCCTGGATCTGCCGCAGGCCGAAGGTCACAGCCCGCGCGTCCTTGTATCCGCTTGCATCCAGCGCGACGTTCACCCGCTGCAGCTTGGGATTAAATTCGTCCCACAGCTCCGCTTTGTCGCCGAATGGAATCGCCAACTCCGCGACGCCGCCGTCGGCGTTCCACTTGATCGCCGCGCTAACGCCGCCGGCGCGAAGCGTGCCGTTGCCGGGCTTGCCGGTCGCATTACCGAGCCGCACCTTCATCAACGTTTGCCGCGCCGCCAGGTCCGGGTAGGCCTGGGCGTCGTCGATCCAGACCGGGCTGCTCGCGGTCAGTTCGATCCGCCCGACGATGCCGTTCCAGTTACCCTGGGTGTGATCGGCGATATTGTGGCCAAAGTCCCCACCGATTAAGAGGCGATTATCGACGCAGATCGTCAGACGATGCTTACCCGGAGCCACCTCGGCGCCCAGTTCATAGCGGTGCGGCACGGCGATTCCGTTCTGCATGCCCAACGGGCGGTCGTCCAACCATACCTCGCTCTGCATGTGCACGCGCTCAAGCATCAACGCCACGCGGCGGCCGCGCCAGTCGGCCGGCACGTCAAAGTCACGCTGGAACCAGGCCCGGCCCACGTAGTACCGCTCCGGCTGCCACCAAAACGGAATCTTCACGTTGCCCGGCTGTCGATACTTGGCGTAGCGCGTCAGCTTCTCCCAGTAAATCTTTGAAGCGTCCCAAGAGGTCCAGGGCGTCTCGCCGGTGATTTCATTCCCGTAACCTTGGGACTCGATGTTGCCCGGCAACTGGATCGCATCGGACAGGTCTTTGGCGAACCAGCGTTGCCCGGCTCCAACGCCCTGGCGATCCAATGCGAACCGCCACTTCCCTGCCAGCGAGACCATCGGCGCTTCGCCCGCGCGGGCCGGGGCTGTTTTTGCGTTCGCGACAGGTAACGATTCCGCCCCATCAACTGAGGGGGTGATTGCCAGCAGTCCCAATAAGAGGGCGGTGAGGGGATTAGTTGGTTTCATGGGCAAGATTACTTCCCATAACTACTCGAAAGGAAACCGTTCCAGCAATAGGGCAAAGTGCATTTCGTATTCGATTTCGTGCAATAAATCCGCGGTTCTCGCTGCGGAGCTTGGCTCCGTCCCGAGGGGAACGCCGCCTGGGCTGTGCGGAAAGGTCGCGCCGGATCGCCCATTGCCGCCGTCGCGTCGTTGCCCGCCGCGCCTCCAAGCCAACCGCTCGGCCAAAGAAATGAGATTCCATTTTCTGAATGATCGCTTACGATGAACGCTATGTCTAAGATGAATCACCTCCCAAGCCCGAAAAGATTTATGAAAAAATGCACTCTGCTGGTGCTTCTCTTTGTGGCTGCGTGCAGCCTTGCGGCAGTTGCCGAAGATACGGCCAACGCATTTATTGTCACGCCCAATACATTTACCGTTAAAGACGGTGCATTCCCCTGGCATGACCGGGTCAGAAGTTTGCAACTCGCGGATGTCCCAGCAGCGCTGGTGGGCGCAGTCTTGCCTCAGCAACGTTTTTCTTCGAGAACGCTCGAACTGTTGGGGGAGTTCACCTCTGCCACGCTGGGCGTAAGCGAAAAGGATTTGGAAAAATTCAAGCAAGCCTTCCCCAAGGCAAATGAAACGGGGGAGAAACTCTCCGTTAAAGACACTAAAAAGGCGACGGTTCTGCCTTACGTTGTGGTTAAGTTGGCGAATCCTCCTCAAAAAATTGACGCGAATCCACATCTTGGGTCCGGGCTTCTTCTGCTGAAACTCGAGGGGGGCAAGAAATTCCAAACGCCCGGGGAACTGGCGCGCACGGTATCCTTTGCCCCGCCGCCGCAAAAGGAAAAGCTCCATCTCTATTTGCTGATAGGGCAATCCAACATGGTAGGCCGCGACACAGTGGGCCTTGAGTCGCAGACGCTGAATGACCGGGTGGGATTTCTGGATGTCACCAATAAGTGGTATGTTGCACGGGAACCAATGCATCCGGGCGGCTCTGGCATCGGGCCGGGGATCCCGTTTGCGCTCGAAATGCTCAAGCGCAATGCCGCGGGCGATTGTAAAATCGGCCTCGTTCCGTGTGCTATGGGGGGTACCCCTCTGAGTCGCTGGGAAAAACGCGGGGATCTTTACAAGAAAGCCGTGGCGCGCGCCAAAGCAGCGATGTCGGACGGGGTTCTCATGGGCGTTTTGTGGCATCAAGGCGAGTCGGACTGTTCAAAGCCGGAGGACGCGGAAACCTATGAACGACGGCTGAAGCAGATGTTCCAGGATCTCAGGGCCGATTTGGATGCGCCCAAGCTTCCCATCGTGGTGGGGCAGTTGGGCGACTTTGTAACGTTTCCCTATCTCAAGACAGTCCAAGCAGCCATCCAACACATCCCACAGCAAGTATCTCATGTCGGCTATGCCGATTCGCACGGCCTGATGCACAAGGGCGATGGGTTGCACTTTTCCGCGGATGCCCAGCGGGAGTTTGCGCGCCGTTACGCAGACGCCATGGAGCAACTCCAAAAGCGCCCATAGCACCTAATTTGCCTTCCTGCGAGTCATCGCGCGCGTCGGCATCATTCCGCTGAAAAATCCAACATCCGATCCATGGGGCCGACCGTCACCGATGCCGAAGGGGCGGGGTCAGGCATTACTTCTTAACCTTTTTTGACATTGCGTGGCAGATCGCACCTTCATCCCCGATTCGCGGTTTTCGTGGCATTGCCCGTCAGTGCCGAGCACGGAAACCGGAGCGGCCCATATTATTTGTCATCCTGAGCTTGCGAAGGATCTCACGGCGGGCCAGCCGGCGTTATGTCACTATTCACCGTTCTCGAAGCTGACAGCGCCGCCCGGCGAGCCGTCAGTTCCGACTACGCGCCGACTGAAACGAACGTCGCGATCGCCTCGTGAGATCCTTCGCAGGCTCAGGATGACAACGTTCGGGGGTCCGTTCTCACTCCTGCGCCCGATTTGCAAACTTGTGAGTAATGGAAAGGAATCTCCACCGCTTTCGAAGCGATGCTCGTGACGCAGTTGCACTGCGTCATGCACCTATCTTCGAAGCTGTGCTTCGCAACCGTGGCTGCCGGATATGCGCCCATCCTTCCAAGAACGCTATCGAAGGCCGGGGCAATGCCGCAAGACTGTCCGGCCTACGGAGGCCCGCGAAGTGCAACTTCGAAGACAAGGCATTACGAAGTGCAACTTCGTAACGAAACGGAGGAAGAGCCTCCTCTTCCCCCCGTGCCGCAGTTGCACACCGTCGGACTACAGCTACTTCTCCATCATAATCTTGATCGTTGCCGGCTTGAGGTTCGGTGACGACGCGACCAGCTTGACCGTCCCCACCGCGTTGCCGGCACGGACCATGCAGGCGCAGTGACCATTGAACGCCATGCGTTTGCTCGCCACGTCCGGTTCGTGGCTCGCCGGGTCGCCGTTGCCGACGCCGGCGATCTCGCCCGGGCCCTCGATGGTGAACGTGACCTCGTCGGACGCGATTGGCACCACCCGGCCCGCCGCATCGACGATGGATACCTCGGCGACCGCGATGTCCTGGTCGTTGGCGCGCAGCCGCGGCATGTCGGTGCGCAGCATGATCGCCGCGGGCTGGCCGGCCGTCTCCACGACGTCCGTCGCCACGACCTTCCCGTCCGCGATCCCGCGCGCCTCCAGCTTGCCCGGCGCGAACGGAACCCTCCACTCCAGCCAGTCGTCGGTCTCCAGCGGTTTGGTTCCGAGACTCTGGCCGTTCAGCAGCAACTCCACCTGGGCGGTGTTGGCGACGGTGATCACCCGTATCTGTTTGCCCTCGCGACCGGCCCAGTTCCAATGGGGGAACACGTGGACCAGCGGCTTCTGCTTGTTCCAACGCGCTTTATAGTAGAAGTAGGAATCCTTCGGAAACCCGCACAGATCGAAGATACCAAAATGGCTCATGATCGCCGGCCAGTGTGACGGCGAGGGCTCGCCCTTGTAATCAAAGCCGGTCCAGTAGAAGAACCCGCCCACCCACGGACGTTGCGCCGCCGGCTTCCACATGGCAATGTTGTCGCGACAGTAGTTGCTCATATGCACCGGCGGGATCTTCCCGGGATTGAGCACCGGATCGCCCGAAGGGTCATTCTCGTAAACACCGCGATCCGAACGGGCACTGCCGGATTCCGACGCGAAGATCGGCTTCCCCGGGAACATCTTCCGCAACGTGTCGTACCGCTCCTCCCTGGCATAGTTGAGCCCGATCACATCGGTCTCCGACTCGTAGCTGTCTCCCTTGGAGGCGATGATTGCTCCCGTGAACGGGCGGGTCTGATCAAACTTGACCGCCTCTGCCTTGAGGACTTTATAGTTGCGGATCGTGGCGGGGACGTGGGGTTCCTCGTTGCAGAGCGACCAGAGCACGATGCTCGGGTGATTGCGGTCGCGCAGCATCATGCTGTGCAGCTCATCGAAATTCGCCGCGATCAGGTCACCGAATCGCTGGGTACTCTTGCGACTGGTGTCGGTTGCCAAGTGGCGGTTCTCGTCCATTACCAGGATGCCCATGCGATCGCACGCGTCGAGGAACTCGTTCGATGGCGGGTTGTGCGAACAGCGCCAGGCGTTGGAACCCATTTCCTTAAGCTTGGCGATGCGCCAGATCTGCAGGTTATCCGGCATCGCCACACCGACGCCGGCGAAGTCCAGGTGGTTGCAGGTGCCGAGCATCTGCTGCGGCTGCTCGTTGAGGAGGAATCCGCGGTCAACGTCGAAGCGGATCGTGCGAATGCCGAAGGGCGTTGTGTATTCGTCTATCGGCCGGCCATCGCGCACGACGCGCGTGATCGCCCGGTACATCCGCGGGGACCCGCACGACCACAGCTTCGCGCTGGCGAGCTTGGCCAACTGCGTGACCTCGAACTCTTCACCGCGCTTGACCGTCGCCTTGCTGCGGACGACCGCCACCTCGGCGCCGGACGGATCGAGCACCGACGTGGCCAGCTCGCACGCTTGATCTTCGCTCGATTCGTTGGCGACGCGCGTGCGGATCGTCACGTCAGCGCTGGGCGAAGCGCTCGTCACGTTTGCGACCTCAGAGGTGACATACGTGCCCCAGAGCGCGACGTGCAGCGGCTCGGTCGCCGTCAGCCAGGCGTGCCGATAAATCCCGCCGCCCTCGTACCAATGGCCCTCCTGCACGCGCGGATCGACCCGCACAGCCAGCGTGTTGTCCTTGCCGAACTCGACGAACGGCGTGAGGTCGAGCGCAAAGCCGGTGTAGCCGCTGGGATGGTTCCCGAGGTAGTGGCCGTTGAACCAGATCTCGCTGTCGCGATAGATGCCGTCAAACTCGATGCTCACGCGTTTGCCTCGCATGGACTCGGGAATATCGAGCCGCTTGCGATACCAGGCCCGCGGCGTGGGCAGCGACGCCCATTGGTTGGCGTATTTCTCGCTGAACGTGCCTTCCACGACATAGTCGTGCGGCAGGTTCACGCGCCGCCATGAGGCATCGTCAAACGTGGCCACCGATTCAGCCGGCCGGTTAACGTTGAAGATCACTGGGCCGACCATGTAATCAGTTGGGCGAACCACCACGAGCAGGTCGTTGGGGCCGTTGGGGTTCCACCACTTCGTCAGCCGCGCCTCGACGCAGGTCGGCACTCCCTTGGCTTCGACCAGTTGGTACGCGAAGAGCCCGTTGGCGTCCATCGTCTGCTCGGTCGCCGGATCGGTCTTCATGTCGGCGGCCCGGTCGGTGATCCGATGCCCATTGATGAAGATCACCAGGCGGCTGGCCTCTCGCGGCCCGGGACCCGGAAACGACACCGCGACTTCGCCGTTCTTGCCGGGCTTGACCGCCAGCGCGTTGAGGTTTGCCCGATACCAAAGATAGCGGCCCTTGTGCTGCGGGCTAATATCCTCATTGGTCTTCGCCGGCGTCCATCCCGTCGGGTCGGACATCGTTGCCAGGATAGCCGGCGCGTCGGCTTCGCCGGTAGCGCTCTCGCGGACGGTCCAGTCCGTGATCAGCGCCGTGCCCGCGCCCGAGGGCAACACGATCTGTGGCTCGAGCTTGAACCGCCAGCCAGCGTCGATAAGCGCGCGGCTCCTTAGTTCAGCGGCGGGCTTGGTAACTTGTCCAGTTGGCGGCGCATCCGCCGCACCAACGATGGGTAATATTGCCGCTGCTGGAAGCAACACGGCAACGAGGATTTTGAGATTTTTCATAGATTTTTCGAGTTATCAAAGATTGAATGGAGTTTCTGTGGATTGAATCGTCACCGGGCCGAGCAGTCCGGATTCAACGAGCGGATCGTCTTTCTTCCAAAGCCGATAACTGCCAAAGGTAAACCGACCGGTCGGGCTCGGCTTACCTTCCTGCACCCACTGCGGCCACGACTTGAGGGTGCTACCGGACAGGTCCTTACAAACCAGCGTTGCTCAGCCCCGACGCCCTGGCGATCCAATGCAAACCGCCATTTCCCGGCCAGCGAGACGATCGGTGCTTCGCCAGCGTGGGGCGGGGCTGTTTTTGCGATAAGCGACGATTCCGCCCCAGCAACTGAGGGGGTTGTTGGCAGCAGCGCCAGTAAGAGGACGGTGAGGATATGGGTTGGTTTCATGCCG
>Ga0316218_1001926_pt1 | contig 20839 bp, 20 predicted proteins | sample TBH18003metaG_FD_203634 | JGI IMG/M metagenome (GOLD analysis project Ga0316218, IMG submission 203634) | Freshwater microbial communities from Trout Bog Lake, Wisconsin, USA - TBH18003 | ecosystem: Environmental > Aquatic > Freshwater > Lake > Hypolimnion/Profundal zone | place: USA: Wisconsin...
CCCACGAGCCGTCACTGTTGGGGTTGGTGAAGAGGAGAGTCCAGGATTTGCAGCCGTCGGTGGTCTTGTAGAGGCGGGAGAGCGCGCCTTTGCCGGTGGACACGACGATAGCGGTGTTGGCGTCGAAGGCCTGGATGCCGCGGAAGTCGAGCTTCTCCGCATCGTGTGGAGTGGGGCAGAGCTGCCAGTGTACGCCGTCGTCGGTGGTGCGCAGGATGGTTCCATCGGAGCCGGAGGCCCAGGCGATTCCCTTCCCTACATTGTCGATGCCGCGCAGGTCGGCTGTGGTGGGCGCGGCTTGAATCTCCCACTGGGCGTTAGCGGTATTAACCGCAAAGAGAACACCGAGAATGAGCGCGTAGCGCATCGAAGGAAGTGTATACCGGCATCACAAATCCAGGACAGACGGCATGCTGCTATTTCAACTCGCGCATACTCGGAGTGAAGGTAATGCCGACCAGAACTCCATCTGGATCGAGAAAGCGGCTAACGGTCTGCCCCCAAGGTTCCTTTTTGTTCTTAATTAACATCCGGACTCCTATGGATTCAAGCTCTGCGGTGGCGCTCTCAACATCGTCCACATCGAACTCTAGCCATGCCTGCGGCGTCGGTAATGTGCTGGGCCATGTGCTGTTACCAAAACAAGATTCCGCAGCATGGGAGAGCGGCCATAGGGCAAAATGCTTTACCCCGTCAATATCACTGGTATGCAGATAACCATTGCTTTCCTCTTGGAACGGTATTCGGAGGGCATTGGAGTAAAGCGTGCGGCTGGCATCTACATCGCGCACGATTGGCCCAAATCCCGCGACGAACAGTATCTTGATTTTTCCCAATCCGGACATGACACTTCTCTTCGTTTGCTTCATAGCTTAGTGAGTGAAGACCTGCGTCAGCAGCTGGTCGTTTATATTGTCGATCTGCTTGAGCGTTTTTTGAACCATCGCCTGGTCGTCGGCGTCGAGCAGATGGAGCATCTGGATAAGACGGTAGGTAGTGTCCTGCAGTAGAAGCTCGGAGTCTTTGACATGCTTGCTATCGCGTGTGAGATTGTGCTGGATGAGGGAAACGACCTGGTCGATCTGGTGGATGGTTGCATTGGCGTGTTCGCTGTCGTCGGCGGCAATCTGGGCAGCTACTTTCTGGGTGAGGCCATGCACCATCTGGGAGTATAGAAAGCACTGCTCGCTTGGCCTGGCCTGGGAAGCACGCTGCTGCAGCGAAGTCAGATCTGCAGCGGTCGGAATGATTTCATTGGCGGCGAGTACAGGCATGGCCAGCAAGAAGAAACTCAGCGCTGCGATGGATGAAAGCGAGAGGTACATTAATCACCTCTTGGGAGCCGTATGCTTCGTATCCGAGGTAAGCACGACTAGCCGTTGGCGCACCTGCGATTCCTGATCTGGAAAGCCTCCGTCGGCCGCTGCAAGAAACTGCTTGTAGAGATCGACAGCTTTGCTAATTTGATGCAGGGAATCGTACGCAGATGCCTGCAAAAAAAGGGTTGGTGGTGAGGGTGGCAGAACGGTAGCACGCAGAGCAAGCGCCTGTAACGTGGTTGCTGGGTCGTCGATCTCGGAGGCAGCGAAGGCGAGATGGGTGGCTGCATCGCCCAATGCGGCGGACGTGGGAAAGGCAGCAGGGTTGGCAATGGCCTGCTTCAGCAGCGTCTCCGCGGCGGCAGGGCGATGCAGTCGCAGCAGGGCTTCCCCACGGTCGTCCAGCAGGGTGGGGTCAGGGTGCGCTCTCTGGGCGGCAATCAAGGCGGCGTAGAGCGGGTCGGCCTGATCTGGATGATCGGTATCCAGGTAGACACGCGCGAGCAGGCGCGTGATGCTGGCGTCCTGGGGATTCGCATTGTGCAGCTTATCCAGCAGCGGAACGGCTTGAGCAACCCTGGCGGGATCGTCGGAGCTGATGTAGGCGCGGGCAAGCAGCGCGGTGAGTGAGGGATCGGCAGGGTGAGCGGCGAGGGCAGGCGTTAGCAGAGATTCGGCGTCGCCGGTGCGATGCTCGCTGAGCAGAACGTGGGCGAGTGCAGCGATGGCCTGCGAATCGCCAGTCTCTGCAGGCAACGCCAGGTAGCGGCGATATGCGCTCTCCGCGGCGGGCAGGTCGGTGGCAGACTCGGCAATCTCTGCGGCCATCAGGATGTCCTCGGGCGCCTCGGGGGTGAGGTTGAGGGCCGCAAGAAGATCGGTGGACGCGGCCGTTGGATTGGGTGGCGTGGATAGCTGGGCATTCCCCATCAGTTCCAGCCGTGCAAGCGCTCGGTAGGCGCGTGCCTTGAGGGCAGGTGCGGTATCGGGGAGCGTTGTGGCCGTCAACAATTCGCTGCGTGCCTCAGCAGAGCGCCCCGTGCGAGCCAGCAGCAGCCCAAGCGCGACGTGTGCTGCAGAAAATTGCGGATTGGCGGTGATGGACTGGCGGTAATACGACTCTGCGGTGGGAGCCTTTGATTCTGGCGCTGTTGCGCCTGTAACTTCAGGTCCCAGGGCTTCGATGGTCAGGCCAAGGTCGTAGAGAACCTCAGGATTATTCGGTAGCTGCGTGTTGAGGCCGGTAAGTATCTTGAGTGCGGCGGCAAAGTCACTGGCGGCCAGAGCATCATTGGCTTGTTGGATGAGGGCGGCCTGCGGAGCGGGCTCACTGTCTGGGTGGGAGAAGTCCTGCGCGGGAAGTGCGGCGGTAAGGATGAATGCGACGTGGAGTAGGGCTGCGGCGCGAGTCCACCCTTGATTTCGACTCCCACCCATGCGCGGAGAGATTGCGCGTGAATGAGGTACCCGATTCTCGACTGCAAAGTTGAACCCCATTCGCTTTGACTCTCAACTACAACCTATAACGAACAACTATCTTTACCGCTCGCCCCACTTCAGCTTGGAGCGCAAAACATTGAAGAGCCCGTTGGGCTGCAGGCGTAGCAACCGTACACTGTACTTGCTGCGGCAACAATTTACCTGGTCGCCGACGTGCATGGGCACGGCCTCCTGGCCATCCACCGTGAGATAGGTCTGGTTGGGCACACCCACCACGCGCACGCTGATGGCGGATTCGCCCGGTACTACGATGGGTCGGATGGTCAACAGGTGGGGGCAGATTGGCGTCACCAGCATGGCGTTGACCGTGGGCATCACGATAGGCCCGTGGGCGGAGAGGTTGTAGGCCGTGGAGCCGGTGGGCGTGGAGAGGATAACGCCATCGGCGCGGAAGGTGGCCACCGGTTGTCCGTCGATCTCCACCGCAAAGTCGGCCATACGCGCGATGGTTCCCTTGGCCGCCACGACATCGTTCAGCGCGTCCCACTGGCGCGTACGCTCGCCTGACGAGAATAGCTCGGCGTGGATCATGCTGCGCACCTCGACGGTGGCTGTGCCATCGCACCATGCTTGCATTGTGGTGTAGAGGTCTGCCAGCGGCACCTCGGTCATAAATCCCAGCGCCCCCAGGTTCACGCTGAGCAGTGGAGTGCTGGTGTGAGCGAAAGCACGCGCCGCGGCAAGAAGCGTGCCGTCACCGCCGAGGACAATCACCAGGTCCGTATTGCGCTCGGCCATCTGCGCGCGGTCGACGATTTGCGACTGCGCGTGCTGCGCGTCGACCTGCAGATACGCCGCGCTCTCGTGGTCCAGAACGCTGCTCCAACCGCGCTGGGCAAGCCATGCGCGCAGCTCGGGCAACACGATTTCCAGTTCAGGCTTCTGCGGTTTGGAGATGATTCCAGCTAATGGCATTCCGCTATCCAGTGTACCGCCCGCAGCCAGTTAGCATCTGGAATCAGTCATTTGAACTTTCAAAAAAATGCGCTGTCCGGCCTGCTCAGGCGTATCATTTTGGCGAGCAATATTTGAGCAATCGAATTGCTCCGAGGAGGGCCTCCTCATGAAGATCGCTTCACTTGCGACATTGACAGCACTTGTCGCGCTGGTTGGCTGTAGTCTGCCCAACTCCACAACCACCGAAGCTCCGACCACCGGTAGCCTCAACGGTAATTGGCAGCTTGTCGTCGGTAGCTTTCCGGTCGGCGTCGTCTTCACGACCACAAACGGTACCGTCTCCGGCCTCGCCGTCATGCAGGCTCCTGTCCCTCTGGTCTGCATGGTCGGCATTCCCTGCGGATATCCTGAGGTATTCCTGGGTGGCAACCTCACAGGCACTGTCGATGAGTCCGGCAACTTCACGCTCAGCACCAGTTCATCCTACCCCTCAACCCTCACCCTTACCGGCCAAGTCTCCAGCAGCAGGCTCACTGGCACGTTCTCCCTGACGGTCGGCACCTTGACCGACAGCGGCACCATCTCCGGAACCTACATCCAGCCCATCGATGGCACATACACCGGAGTGGTCACCTCTTCCGTCACTGGCGCAAGCATCAACGTTACCGCAGTCCTCACCCAGGGCTCCATTGCAGGCTCCCGCGGCACTCTGCCGCTCTCCGGTACGGTCAACTTCGGTGGCTACTCCTGCTTCTCCTCCACCGCCGTCTCAACCGGCAGCGCTGTGCTCGGCGAGGGGTACGGCCTTACGCTTGTTCCCACGAACAGCTCCGGTGTCGGCGCTGAGGGCACGATCTCGCCCGATGCCAAGACCATCACTTTCGATTATTCAGTCTTCGGAGGCGGCTGTGCGTTCGACGATGGCACAGGCACGTTGACGCTGCAATAGCCGCGCCAGGGCCATCAAAAAGATCGGTGACCTCGGTGTGAATCGGTGTTAAGCCTTTGCCTCGCCGAGCCACGCATGCAGAAGATACTCCCAGTTCCCTTCCATGCCGTGGATGGGCGACTCGATGATGTCGATTCCCTTCCCGCCGAGTTCCGCTATGCACTGCCGAACCCGTTCGATGGCGAGATCGCGTCCGGCCTGTTCGCGGACGATTCCGCCCTTGCCTATGTGTTCGCGGCCCGCCTCGAACTGCGGCTTGATGAGCACCACCGCCTCGCCGCGCCATGCTTCACCCGCAGGCGCCAACGCCTGCAATACGGACGGTAGCACCAGCGTCGCCGAGATGAACGAGACATCCATGGCAAGGAACGAGATTGCCAGCGGTAGATGGGAAGTTGGCCTCCTCTCGATGCACTCTACTGCCCCCCTAAGCGGAATACGGGGATTCTTCGCTTCGCTCAGAATGACAAGGTTGTGCTGCGTACTGTCTTTGTAAGACAGTGCCAGCTCCCCCGCGCCCAGCAGCCGCGCATTGCATCGCTCGCGCAGAGTGACCCGCGGGTCCACGCGCAGCTTGTGGGCGATCTGGCCATAGCCGGTATCGACGGCCAGCACCGAGGCTGCGCCATGCTGTAACATGCAGTCGGTAAAACCGCCGGTGGATGCGCCGATATCCACGCAGGCACGCCCGTCCAGCGCGATGCGCCAATGCTCGAGTGCGCGCTCCAGCTTGAGCCCGCCGCGGCTGACATAACGCAGGTCGTCACCCAGCAGGCGCAGCGTCGCGCCCTCGATAACAGGCGTCCCCGGTTTTTCCACGCGCTGCTCGTCCACCAGCACGCGCCCGGCCAGAATCAGCGCCTGGGCGCGCTCCCGCGAGGCCACCAACCCCCGCTCCACCAGCGCCTTGTCCAGTCTGATCTTCATCTGCCTCTTTGAGAGTACAACCTGCCTCGCGGAGTTCAGGATAAAGTAAACTGATCTTTGTACGATCGTCCTGGCCAGACCATCTGTGGGTGCGTGCAATGGATAGAACAATCGGGGCATCTGACAGAACGCAGCACTCCATCGCGGACGACGCCTTTCTTCTCTCTCAGGTGCAATCAGGCGACGAGCGGGCCATCTCTACCCTCTACGACCGCTACTCCAGAATTGTGTACTCAGTAGCCCTGCGCGTACTCAGCAACTCTACTCTGGCCGAAGACGTGCTCCAAGAGGTCTTCATGCAGCTGTGGCGCACGCCAGACAGCTTCACTGCTTCCGGGTCCAGTCTCGGCGGATGGCTCGCAGTTCTTGCCCGCAACCGCTCCATCAACGTTCTGCGGCGTAAAAACAACGCAGACTTGATCGATGCGATCAGCTTTGTCACGCCCACCAATCTCTCCAGTGAGGCCGAACGCAACCGCCTTTCGGAGCGCTCTCGCACCCTTCTCCATCTTCTTCCTGGCGAACAGCGCAAAACACTCGAAATGGCCTTTTTCGACGGCCTCACGCATACCGAGATTGCCGAGGTTACTGGCGACCCCGTGGCCATCGTCATAACCACTTTGCGAAACGCCCTAATGGCACTGAGAGAGACAGTCCAGCCATGAGTAGCCAGCCCACTCTTCAGCTTGGAATTGCCAATTCCGGCGACGCGCGCCATGCCAACGCGGAGGACCTGGTACTCTTCGCACTGCAGTTTCTTTCCCTGGACGAGGCAGCCCGCATCGCAGGTCACGTTGAGCAATGTGTCGCGTGCCGTAATGAACTCGCACTCACACAGGGCGATCTGGCCGCATGCTCCTTCACCTCTGAGCAGCAATCGCCACCTGCGCTTGCCCGCCAGCGCCTCAGGACGCAGGTCACGCGAGAGAATCATCCTTCTCTCCAGGGTCCGCCGGCATTTGCCTCCTTTGGCCGCAATGGCTCTATCCTTGCTCCGCCCGAAGACATCCCACCCAGACACAACAGTGCACTTACTCTCATGGGATGGCTTGGCTGGATCGTCGCAGCAGTCCTAGCCGCCCTTGCCGCTAGTCTCTATCAAGGAGAGATCGCTCAGCGCGCCCACCTCAGCGTTCAGTCCAATCAGCTCGCGCAGCTTACCGCCGACGCGGCCCGCTCGGCCCCCATACTGGATGCACTCAACGATCCCAACGCCACGCGCATCCTCCTAACCACTAAGCCTCCTGCCAATCCGCAGCCCCTCGGACGCATCACCTACAATCCATACAACGGCAACCTCATCTTCCTGGTCGATGACCTCGATCCGCTTGAACCCGGCAAAGTTTATGAGCTCTGGCTTCTCCCCGCCGACGAACGAAATCCCATCGCCGTTGCCGTCTTTCACCCAGACAACCACGGTAATGGCAGAGTCATCCTGCCCATCCTGCCCTCGGGCATCGCCGCGAAGGGATTCGGCGTCAGCATTGAAGACGATGGTGGTGCGCAGACCCCTACTCCGCCCTATGTCATGACTGGCAATTAGACTTCCATCATGTGTCTGACTGAATTTCCTTTGCACTCCGTATTACTTGCCTATGCAGAACTTCGAGAAGATCAGCTGCAACACATCGTCACTGATGGTCGCGCCTGTCAGTGCATCCAGGCCGCGCAGTGACACATATAAATCCAGTAGAAGCATCTCGTGCGGAATCCCCGACGTTAAAGCGACTCGCGCAGCTTCCAACCCAAGCAGTGCCTGTTGCACCGCCTGATGCTGCCGTATGTTGGTGAGCATTCCCGCCTCGCGCAACCCTCCATCGGCCCCCGCGACGGCATCTACTATGGCCGCGCGCAGATCGGCAATCCCGTCGCCGGTCAACGCCGAGGTCCGCACCAGGTTCTCTGTTCCCTGTTCCCTGTTCCCTATTCCCTCGTCCGCTACCAGATCGCTCTTGTTCCAAGCCACCAGCACCGCGCTGCCACCCGCTGCACCATGCTGCAACACCTCGCGGTCTTCCTCTGAGATTCCAGCCGTGGCATCGACGACCAGCAGTATTACGTCGGCTTCGGCCATCGCCTCGTGCGAACGAACCACTCCCATTCGCTCTGCTTCGTCCATGCCTTTGCGTAGCCCGGCGGTGTCGATCAGTTCCACTGGTATGCCCTCCAACGCGACATGTTCCGTCACAGTGTCACGGGTAGTGCCCGGCGCAGCAGTTACAATGGCGCGCTCGCGCTTCACAAGCCGGTTGAAGAGGCTCGATTTACCCGCGTTGGGCCGCCCCACAATTGCCAGCCGGAAGCCGTCGCGCACAATGCGCCCGTAGGCAAAGCTGTGCTCCAGAGCTTCGAGCGGCATTCGCACTTCGGCGATCTTGCCAACAATGCGTTCTGCATCCATCACATCGATGTCGTCTTCGGCGAAGTCAATGCCCGCTTCGATCTCGGCAATCAATCCCACCAGTTCGGACTTAATAGGAGCCACGGTTTTGGCCAATGCCCCGCCCATCTGCCGTGCCGCAACCCTCGCCTGCTCCAGCGTGGATGAGGCGATGAGATCATTTACTGCCTCAGCCTGGGTGAGGTCGATGCGCCCGGACAGAAACGCTCGCTGGGTAAACTCGCCCGGCTCGGCCAACCGAGCTCCACCCGCGCAGCACTGGCGCACAATGTATTCCAGCAGAACCGGCGCGCTGTGCGCTGCAATCTCCACCACATCGTCGCCGGTGTAGGAGTGCGGCGCGGCAAAATACGTCACCACTACTTCGTCCAGCACTCTCGGCTCACCCTCACGCTGAGTGCCCCCTTCATGATGCGGTAGTGTCGCATCATGAGTGGGATTCACATCCACCAACTCGCCAAATCGCGCGTGTCCCGCGGCCAGCGGATGGCGCAGACACAGCGTCGGTGCGGAAATCTCTCGCGCGCGCGGACCGGAGAGACGCACCACGCCGATCCCACCGCGCCCCACCGGCGTCGAGATCGCCACAATCGTCTCTTGCTCCATCAAGCTCATCACACTAGGATAGTCGACCCCAGCAGCCTAAAGTGTGATGGCATGTGCGCCGTCGGAGGCGCGGCTGTTGTAAATCTCAGCGGTGATGCCGGTGGCTGCCAAGTAGCCGGCACGCATAGCTGTAGTAAAGGCCTCCACCTGGGATGCGGCCACCAGGTTTACGGTGCATCCCCCAAAGCCTCCGCCAGTGATGCGTGCACCATAGCAACCTGGCTGTTTACAGGCCAGTTCCACCATAATATCGATCTCCTTACACGACGCCTCAAAGTCGTCGCGCATACTGATGTGGGCCTGGCGCATCAACTCGCCAAAGTGGGTCAGGTTGGACGAGTGAAAAGCATCGGCGGCAGCCAGCACGCGCGCATTCTCTGTAATCACATGGCGGCAGCGTTTGAGCACGTTGGCGGGCAACTCCTGGCCCCACTTGGTGAGGTCGGCCACGTTAGCGTCGCGCAGTGCCATGATCTCAGGACGGTGCGAGCGTAGAATCTCCGTTCCCTGTTCAATCTCCGCGCGGCGATTGTTATACTCGCCACGTGCAACTGTATGCTTCACCATGGTGTTGCATATAACGATGCGAACGGTTTCCGGGATGGGGGCCAGTGTGTATTCCAGCCAGCGGCAGTCGATCATTACAGCGTTGTCCTGCTTGCCAAAACAACTGACAAACTGGTCCATGATGCCACAGTTGGCGCCGACGAAGGCATTCTCTGCACGCTGACAAAGCAGCGCAATCTTCGTCAGATGCAGGTCGAAACTGGTGGTCCCAAGCACCGCGATCGCTGTTGCAACCTCGATCGAGGCCGATGAACTTAAACCGGCCCCAAGAGGAACATTCCCTGCAATCGTCATCGAGAAGCCGTTATCGATCGGTACGCCATGTTCACGCAACGCCCACAACACGCCCGCAGGATAGTCGGACCAATGAACATCGCGTCCGGCGCGCAGCGATGTGAAGCCCTCATCCAGCAACTCAGATACGCCTTTATCCACACGCTCGTCGTAGTTGATTGAGTGGATCAGAATACGCCCGTCCGTGCGCTGCGAGATGGCAACCACGGTGGCGAAGTCGATCGCCGCGGGCATCACAAATCCGTCACTGTAGTCGGTGTGTTCGCCAATCAGATTGACGCGACCTGGTGCGGCATAGAGCGCGCCGGGAACTTGGTAGGAGGCAAAGTGCAGTGCGGCTATTTCAGCATTGGATAGCATGGACTCTTTCTACTGTTCAATGGGCTAAATTTGCAACTCAAATAATGGTTTATATATCCATCTTGCGCGTAATCTACCAGCCATCAATCGAGATAGTGCTTCTCCGGCAAATCGCGCAGCCGTTCAGCGGCGGTCTCGGGCGTAAGATCGCGCTGCGGGCCGCCAAACATCTCAAAACCTACCATAAACTTGCGGATCTCCGCCGAACGCAGCAGGGGCGGGTAAAAATGCGCATGAAAATGCATGAAATCGTGTGCCTGCCCGTCCGTTGGCCGCTGGTGGAAGCCCAGACTGTAGGGGAAGCTGGTCTGAAAGAGGTTGTCGTAGCGCGTGGTAACGGCCTTCAGGATCGCCGCCAGGGCCGTGCGTTCGGCGACGGTAAAGTCTGTGAAACTGCCCATGTGGCGGCGCGGCAGAAGCAGCGTCTCGAAGGGCCATGTTGCCCAGAACGGGACGACTGCGATGAAATATTCGTTCTCGGCCACCATGCGCTCAGCCTGCTTCAACTCGGTAGCCGCATAGTCGCATAGCATGCAGGAGCGGTGTTGCTCTCTGTACTCCCGCTGTGCGGCCAGCTCGCGCAGAGGCTCGTCGGGGACGTGCTCGGTGGCCCATATCTGGCAGTGGGGATGGGGATTGCTGGAGCCCATCATGGCGCCACGGTTTTCGAATATCTGCACATGGTTGATATACGGCAGATCGCCCAGCGTGGCAGTCTCATTGGCCCATGCAGCCACCACCGCAGTAATGTCATCCACTTCCATGCGAGCCAGCGTCAGCGAGTGGTTGGGGTGGAAGCAGAGTACGCGGCAACGACCGCGCTCCGGCTGGGCGACCAGCAGAGGAGAGATGTCGGGCTGCGTCTCCGGCTGTACATCGCTGAGCAACGCGGGAAAGTCGTTGTCGAAGGCGAAGACACCCGTGTAGGCAGGATTGCGTACGCCTCCGGAGCGCGCATTGCCTGGGCATAGGTAGCACGATGGATCGTACGCCAGCCCCTTGCTTACGACGGGTTTGCTAGTCTCGCCCTGCCACGGACGGTCTGTGCGCTGTGGGGAGACTAGAATCCACTGACCTATAAGTGGGTTGTAGCGCCGGTGCGGTATGAGATGTAGCAAACGAGACAAAACGGACACAGGGTTCCTCTTATGGAAAACAGCAACACCATCCAGTGTAAGCGATGGAGCGGAACTCTAAGCGGAGTTACTGGTGCCCGGAGCGTCGAGCGCTGTTGCAGCGACCTCATCTTCGGCAGCGACTTTCTTCAGGCTGACGTGGTTGATCCGCGCAAACACAAGCCCGGTGGGAATGATGCACAGGAACGTGACGACCAGCAGCAGCGCGCCGCAGGCGGTTGCGGCCTCGATCGGCGCTCCGTAAAACTCGTGCATCGCGGTCGCTGTCGCGACGATCTGAGTAAACCAACCGATGATTGGGAGTTGGAACACCGAGGCTAAGATGCTCACTCCCATCAGCAGCATGGTGCGCGAAAACGTGATGGTTGCCAGTTGCGGCGTATCGACGAAGGCGTGCAGCGTCTGCACATACGCGTAGCCGATCATTCCCCACATGGCCAGCGAGATCAGTGTGACGACCAGAAAGTCCTGCGCCGAGCGGATGGCGTCAAGACCGTCGCGGAAGCCGTGAATCTTATGGGCAACACTCTCGCCGATAGGCTTGGAGAGCCAGCCGAGCGTCGTTCCCGCGACCTCTGCCACCGCGTCCCCCGCCACGCGGATGACCACCGCGAAGACCGCGAGCGCCACGATCCAGTAGAGCGATGAGCGCCCGGCGCGGACGTAGATCTCGTGGCCCGGCATGTCGCCTACAAACCGCAGTGAGCCCGAAATGATCAGCGCCACTGCGCCCAGGTCGCACATGCGCTCGATGGTGTAGACGGCCACCTGCGAGCTAACGGAGAGCTCGATGCGTTTGGCCACCAGCGCGGGCCGGATGACGTCGGCCAGCCGTCCGAAGAGTGCGACCGCGGTAAACCCGACAAACTGCGGTCCCACCAGAACTAGCGGCGAGACCCTTTTGGTCGCACTGATAAAGACCGACCAGCGAGCTGCGCGCAGCCAGTAGGTAGCATAGATCAGCGCAATGCCAACGACGATATGGATCCAACGGACGTGGCGTAACTGCAGCCAGAAGACTACCCAGTCGAAGTGAATACGGTCGCGATAGGCAAAGACAACCAGTGTAAGCACAAGGAGGATTGCAAGCCAGACAACGCCCTTGCGGCTCTTCATCGGTCTGCTCTCCTGTGCTTTATTCAGACGCACCATCTATTTTTCGGCTGCAAGTAGGCTTGTATGGGCGGTGTGTGCGGCGCGAGTGCGCTGATTGAACTCGCTAATTACGCGGGCCACGTAGGCGCGCGTCTCGACATAGGGAGGAATGCCGTGATAACGATCCACGGCCGCCGGCCCCGCATTGTAGGCCGCGACCGCCAACTTGATGTCGTTGTGGTAGCGAGTCAACAAAGCGTCGAGGTAGGCCGTGCCGCCACCAATATTCTCCTCCGGCGCAAACGAGTTGTGCACACCTAACTGCGACGCTGTGGCTGGCATGAGTTGCATCAGACCCTTAGCTCCGGCGCGCGATATCGCACGGGCATTGCCATTGCTCTCCGCCTGCACAACACTGGCCAGCAAATCGACATCGATGTTGTGCAGCGTACCGGCGCGCGTCAGCATCTCGAGCATCTCGACCGGCGTCATCGGCGATGCTGCTGGCAGCGCATGTTCGGAATTAATCAAAGGCAGAACGGGTGGCGCGGTCACTGAAGTGACGGTTGCTATGGAAGGTGTGGGAGGATCAGGAATCTGCTCCACACGTATCACGGCATTGGCTGCTACCTCGATGAAGTTGGCATCCGTGGCTGCATCCTGGCCCGCGCCCGCCGCGGGCAAAGACGCATCAGGGCCCGCTAATAGATACAGCCGGATCCGGTCGCCCGCAACCTCGCGGCGCACGCAGACCAGCTCGAAGCCATTGCGCAAAGTAATGTGTTCCGCCGCATATGCCCGCAGACACGACCCCGCGATCATAGCCAGCGCAATCAGCGTCAGGGTAAGGCTTGTGCGAGTTGAGGAGTGCCACCTCATCATTCCTTCCTCTCTCATCCTACGACGCAGGAGCATAGCTTGGATAATATTCGCGATGACTCAGGGCTCCTTCCTCGCGAGCTTACATCATTCGGCAAGTGTGATGCGCGAGTTCTTCATGACCTTTAGACGCTGTAGAATCTTGCGAGTAAGCCCGGTTAGCGGCAGACTTGCAAGGCGCGTAGTACGCGTCCAATGCATATTATTCGCCTCGATGGGGAGAACCGTGCGCAGCGCATGGGCCGAAACAGTACTGGGTTTGTCCACACTTAAATGGCTGCCGGAACTGCTGCGTACCAACTGGCGAGGGGAATATACTTGCACATAATAATTGGTATTTGTGATGGCATGGCGCAGCCGTAGCGCGGGCTCCAGGCCCTCCACCGCCTCCTGAGGCAGTCTGGGCAGTTCATACATCGCAGGCATTACGGCGGCGTCTACAGGTCTGCATTCCAGTAGAACCTCAGTCGCTGGACCGCGTTTGCGCAGATCCAGCAGGCAGGCTGCTGGCTGGCTACGCTGCGGTGTACGTGCACGCGTCGGATGCTCGCCACGCGTGCATGGGGCAGGCAAACAACGGCACCCAGTTCCATCATCGCCTGGTTGTGGTCTCCGGCAGCGTTGCCGGAGGGCAGCGAGCCTTTTATGGAGTGTGAATCCGGCTTCGAGCATCCTGGCGCGTGAGGCACCAGGGCCTGGGCCTGCTGGCGGACAAACCGGCGCGCAGCCGCCGTAGCGTCGTTGGCGCGACCAGTAAGCCTCAGAATCACACGCTCCACATTGCCATCCACCACGGCAACGCTCTCCCCAAACGCAATGCTCGCAATGGCTGCCGCCGTATACTCACCAATTCCCGGCAGCGTACGCAGCTCCAGAGAGTTGTCGGGTAACTGGCCATGCCGCTCCGTCATGATGAACTGTGCTGCCTTGTGCAACATGCGAGCGCGGCGGTAGTAGCCTAGACCAGACCATGCAGCAAGGACATCGGCCTCCACTGCCAGCGACAACGACACCAACGTGGGAAATCTGCGCATAAACTCGGTGTAGTATTCGATGACCGCAGCCACCCGCGTCTGCTGCAACATGATCTCCGACACCCAGATACCGTATGGATCGGAGGTTCCGCGCCAGGGCAGAGCGCGTGCGTTATCGCGGTACCAACGCATCAGCCGGCGACGAAAGAGTACGGAATTCAGCTCGTCATGCACTTCGTCCTTTGCCTTGCTCTCGGTTGCAGGTCCTTTCATCCTGCCAGTCTACCCCGCGAATGTATTGCTGCACCATTGTGTGCTATCCCGCGGCAACCACTTCGTCATACACTAGTGCGCACGATGAAGAACCTGCCCCGCCGCGAATTCCTCAAGCAGACTGCACTGGCCTCCTGTGCCGCCGCTATACCGCTCGCCTCATTCGCCCAGACGCTGCAGCCCTCCGAGCATCGCCCCCGATTCCCCAGCCTGGATCCCGCATGGGGCGCCACATGGGACGCCGCCCTTGCCGTCGTCGCCGGAAATGTCCGTACCATGCCGCGCTACGACCATCCTGTCCTGGTGGAGGGCAGCACCTACGCCGGCATCTGGCAGGAATGCGCCCCACAGGAGGGCCAGGTCTACGGCACGCTGGAGAAGTATGTTGCCACCGCAGCAGGCCAGCCTACGCCACTCGTCACAGCCCGCGCCAACCATATGGCCTTCTTCGCCCAGCAGAAGCCCGACGGCCAGCTTCCTGCCTCCATCAAACTCGCCGACCAGGTCGGCACCTCCGCTGGCTACGGCCAGATCCAGATGGTGGTACCCATCGCCGCAACTGCCTGGGACATCTTCCAAATCACTAAAGATCAGGAGCTCCTAGAAACTGCATATGCCTCCTGCAGCCGCTGGGACGCCTGGCTTCGACAGTACCGCGACACACGCAAGACAGGCCTCGTCGAGGGCTTCTGCACCTACGACACAGGCCACGACAACTCACCCCGCTGGAAAGGTGTCCGCAATCAATGCCCCGGAGCCGACGCCCGAGTCTGTCCTCCTGACCCCGGCGTGCCCCGCCTCTGCCCGGACCTCTCCGCCACCGTCTATGGCGGCCGAATCGCCCTCGCCGCCATGGCCCATGCCCTAGGCAAGCGCGACGACCACGCCCGCTGGCTGACTGATGCCGAACACATCCGCCACCTCATCCTCACCAAGCTCTACAGCCCCGAAGACGCAGCTTTCTACGACCTCGACGCGCAGAACCATTTCGTTCGCGTCCGTGGCGATCTCATCACCCGCGTCCTCGGCGAACACGTCGTACACCCGCACAAAGAGAAAGCCATCTTCGAGGCCGTCTGGACCAAACAACTCCACAACCCGAAGGCATTCTGGGCACCCTTTCCGCTCGCCTCCATAGCCATGAACGACCCCACCTTTGTTCGACCCATTCCGCGCAACAGTTGGGGCGGAGCCAGCCAGGCCCTCACCGCCTTGCGCGCTCCGCGCTGGATGACCTACTACGGGAAGCAGGCCGAGCTGAACCACATGATGCAGCAGTGGTGCTCCGCCATCATGCGCCACACCGAGTTCCGCCAGCAGATGGATCCACTGACCGGCGACTTTACCCAGCCCGACCCTGGCGGATACTCGCCCGCCGCACTGGTCTTCTTGGATTATGCGAGGCGACTTAGTAAAGGGTAGCCAGACAAGTCATCTACTGGTACTTCCAGTTGCGCTGCTTCCCTTCGCCGATCCATTCCACCGCCTGCGCTATGCGTCGCTCCCGCGTCTCCGGCCGCTTCGCCTCCGCAATCCACTCCGCATACTCGCGCTTGCAGCTTGGACTGAATGCGTCATACGCAGCTTGCGCTGCCTTGTTCTTTTTAAGCGCAGCCGCAAACTCAGGCGGTGCCTCCAGCGGCGGCTTGGGAGCCTTCACAATGCGTCGCTCGGCCACCATGCGGTTCTCGCCCTGCCCGCTCTCGATAAGCGCCGCAGCCTGGCGGATATAGCCCAGCAATTGCTTCTCCTGCGGCAGGTCTTTGTGGCTGGTTATGCGCCCTAACGAGCCCATCCCGCCCGACTGCAGTACGCCGTCCTTGCGTAATACCTTGCCAATCTCTGCGCCCCAGAAGCCGAAGCTACAATGCGCCTTGAACGCCGCGATATTGCACAGAATCGTGCCACGGTACAGAAAAAATGGTCGGCCCCACTTGATCTCTTCCACCACATCCGGGCAAGCCTTATGCACCAGCGCACGCAGATGCGCCAGCACCGGCTGCGCAAACAAGGCAGCATTGTCAATGTAGGTATCAATTCGAGGTTCTGGCTTGGACTTGCTCACGCCAGCAGTTTACACAATGACCCGAATCGCAAATCCCAATATTTATCGTATTTAATGTGTGCCCGCTTCTAAATCACTCAATCTATCTACCTGAAACCAAAGAGCATTATCTCTAAGTTGTGGAATTTGTTCGGTTTACAGAAATAGCAGTTACCCATCGTGTTCCTTTGCCCCTTTCATGGGATAGAACTAGCTCATGCATGTCATTACTCTGGTACGATCACCGCATTCTCCTAAGTACCCCGGAAGAGAACGGCGCGCCAGTCGGGAACATTGGATCAGCGATCGCCTCATAACGCGCTTCGGCCTTCTCCATCAGAAAGGACTTCATGAACCTTCGTCTTCCTGCGATCCTCTCCGTCCTGGCCCTCATGCCTATAGCATTACCAGCCCAGACACCCAGTTCATCTCCAGTTCTATACGCGGCGTCGGGCTCTCCCGCATCGTTCTCCAGCTCCGTCGCACCCATGATGCTGGCTGCCGCTGCTGCCCCAAGCGCTCAAGCCTCCGCCCCATCCGGAGGCAGATCGATGCCCTTCTCCGGCCTGGCAGTCGGTTTCAAACTCGGTCTCGGAGGCTTTGGCTTCGATGTCGCCACTCCCTTGGTGGCGCAGCGCCTCAACCTGCGTGGCGGAGCCACCTTCTTCTCCTACTCGCCCAGTACCATCACCACAGACAGCCTCAACATCAATGGAAACCTCAAGTTCCAGAACGCCGCCACCATGGTCGACTGGTTCCCTTTCCATGGCAGCTTCCGCCTCAGTGCTGGCGCAACCATCTACAACGACACCGGCCTCACTGCCACACTTTCCGTTCCCGTTGGACAGAGCTTTACGGTTGGCAACACAACCTACTACAGCGAGCCCTATAACGCCATTACTAACCCCAATGGCCCGATTCAAGGTAATGGAGTCTTCGTCTTCGGCGGTAACAGCATCGTTCCGCGCACCACCATTGGCTTCGGTAACATGCTGCCCAAGACAGGACATTTCCGCTTTGAAACCGAGATCGGTGTACAGTACTTCTCCGCTCCAACTGTGAAGTACACCTTTAGCGGAACCGGTTGCCAGAATTACATCGCAGGTATCTATTCCAACTGTGGACCCATCAACCAGGCCGATGTCCTCAACGAGCAGAACAAACTGCAGAACGACCTCACTGACTTAAAGTTCTTCCCCATCCTCTCCTTCGGCCTCAGCTACAAGATCCACTAAAGGATCGCTGAGCTAGAAGGCGAGTCGAAGGAAAGACGAATAGTATAGGGAGAAGCATTGTGTCTTCTCCGAAAAAAATCACGCATACAGCACACGACCTCGTCGGGTCTCGCACGCAGGACGATGCCGCGGCAGAGAGAGATCATGCCACCGCAAGCAGACTCCCATCTCTCTACGACTTCTTCTCGCCCAATGGTCTGCTATCACGCTCCGGCCTCGAGTTCGAGCATCGTAAGGGCCAGTACGAGATGGCACGCGCCATTGAAAAGGCCTTCGCGGACAAGCGCCACCTGATTGTGGAAGCTGGTACCGGCACCGGTAAAACACTCGCCTACTTGCTGCCCGCCCTGCGTCTGGCCCGCGAACGCCAGCAGCGTATCATCATTTCCACCGGAACGAAAAATCTCCAGGAACAGCTCTTCTTCAAGGACGTTCCTTTTCTGGAATCGATCCTTGGCCCTCTCAAAGTTTGTTACATGAAGGGCCGTAACAATTACCTCTGCAAGCACAAGCTCTATGCGTTGCGCGATTCACCATTGCTGACGGGGCTCGACGAGATCGGCCAGTTCCACACCATCGCAGCATGGGAGAAAACCACCGCAACCGGCGACCGCGCCGAGATCGATACCCTTCCAGAGTCCTATGGACTATGGGGGAAGTTGGACGCGCGCGGTGAAGCGTGCCTTGGCCAAACCTGCCCCGACTGGGATAACTGCTTCATCACCTCCATGCGCCGCAAGGCGCTCGATGCTGACATCGTCATCGTCAATCACCACCTCTTCTTCGCTGACATGGCAATACGGCTGCAAGCCGGCGCAGCGCCAGACGCAGGCGTACTGCCCGCGGCCGGAGCGGTCATCTTCGATGAGGCACATGAAATGGAGGACATTGCCAGCAACTTCTTCGGTATCGGCCTCAGCACGCAGCGCTTCGACGAGTTAGCCCGCGATGTAGAGACCATGATGCGCGCCAGACAGGCCTCCACCGCCGCAATCGAGAACGCCACTGCAACCCTGCGCGAGCGGGCGCGCCTGTTTTTCGCCGCCCTGCCGTACGACGCATCCAGGGCCGCTGGAGACTCAATCACCACACTTGACGCGCAGCCGAACTCCAGTCCATACGCTGGCCTCGGACGCATGCCATTCGAGCAGCGTGATGAGTTCCTGGAGGAACGCGGTGACACCTACACCGGGGCCCTCAACGCACTCTCCCGTCTGGAGAGCGAATTGGACCACATGAAGAATATCGACGAGGTGCCCGGCCTGCGTAAGCGCACCGCCGATATCGCAAACCACCTCAAATTTCTGCTGGAGTCGCACGACCCCAACACCGTCTTCTGGATTGAGCGACGCGCCGCCGGAGGGGTCCGCTCCTTGGCGCAAAAAGGAGTGCACGGCATTGGCCACCTAAGCCACCATACCCATCTGCAGGCCACACCCATCGATGTCTCACAACTTCTTGCCGCCACACTCTTCGAGACCTATAGCTCGGTCATCCTCACCTCCGCAACCCTCACCGTGGCCTCCGGGAGCGACGAATCTGGAAACGCTCGCTCCGTCTTCCAACACATCTCACGTCGGCTCGGCCTCACCTTGGCGCGTGAACTGGTCGTTCCATCGCACTTCGACTATTCACGACAGGCGCTTCTCTATCTACCACCTGGAATGCCCGACCCACGTGATCATGAATATTTCTCACAGGCCGTGGAACGTACGCGTCGCATGCTGGAGATCACTCGCGGTCGCGCCTTCTGTCTGTTCACCAGCCACGCCCAGATGCGCGCTACACACCAGCGCCTCGCAGGTGAGTTGCCATACCCGTTGCTGCTGCAAGGCACATCCCCGCGCAATGTTCTGCTGGAGCAGTTCCGCGACACTCCGGGAGCCGTGCTCTTTGGTACCTCCAGTTTCTGGCAAGGCGTAGATGTGCAAGGAGAACAACTCAGTTGCGTCATTATCGACAAGCTGCCCTTTGCTGTCCCCTCCGATCCTGTCATCAAGGCCCGCATGGATGCTGTCAATGCCAGTGGCGGCAACGCCTTCTTCGACTACCAGGTCCCTAGCGCCGTCATCACGCTTAAGCAGGGATTCGGCCGCCTCATACGATCGCTGAAAGATCGTGGTGTTCTCATGCTGCTTGACCCACGCATCCAACGCCAGCGTTATGGCCGCATCTTCCTTGACTCACTACCCCCTTACCGGCAGACTCAATCCATGGAAGACGTTGAAGCATTCTTTGCGCAAAAGTAGTGCGCCGATATAGCCCTGCTCCAAATGCACCAACATGCCATGCGATCCACTGAAATCAGAATAGGTACAAACGATACACTCCCAACAAAAAAGATCGGGCCGGACAAGACCTTTTAGGATCTTGCCCGGCCCGATCATCAGTTCTTTCTAGTTGATCGTAATCGGCACCACAAACGATCTCGTAGTCGTTGGTTGAGATGGAGTGATGGAGGTATACGTGGCGTTGACAGTGACAGTCTGCGGCCCTGTGGGAACCGGAGTAAAGAACTCCACGTTCGTTCCGCCACCGCATCCACTCATTACAGTACCTACTGCTGCGATTGCAATCAGCATCCACAACGCCTTGCTCAGTCTGCGTCTGCGGCGCACACAGAATGCAAGCAAGCCAAGCGGTAGGAATGCCAGTACAGTCCGCGTTGCAGTTGTGCGAAGCTGACTCGTGAAAGTGAAGCCGATCGGCAGTGTTGCAGGAGTGGATACATCGAAGACAGCCGGTACCGCAGGTGCGGCCAACGTAACAACCGCATACGGTATCAGGGACGGAGCGCCATTTACCACCGTAATCTGCCCAATAAAGCAGTTCACATAGGTCGGATTTTGCGGTGCACAAGTCAGGTTCACTGTTCCGATAAACCCATTGATTGCACCAATTTCGATAATTGTGGACTGCGAATTGGAGCTGTTCTGGCCAGGTTGTGAGGGTAGACCATTACCATTCGGTACGTTACCAGGAAGAACACTGATTGGTGACGTGTTCGAGGTGAAGGTATAGTCCGGATTGTCGACAACCAGTGCGTATGGAACCGCACTGCCACTCGGGCACGTCTGAGCTGCTGTACCCGCCAAGGAACTCGGCAGCGCAGTGGATGCTTGCCCAAATACCGAGCAGGAGAAGTCGCCTAATCCATCTCCGTTTGTGCCTGCATCGCCACTATAGAGGAAGCTCAAGTAATGAGTACCGGGTACCACACCGCCCGAACTGGTGTAGTACGGGGAAGCAACCCCCGAGGTATAGGTCGGCAATGCGAAGGTAGCATTGGCTCCCACCAGCGGCACACTCACCACAGGGGTGCAACTGGCTGAAGCAGCCGCCCCTACAGCACATGGCATCACCGACGACGATGGCCACTGAAT
>Ga0316218_1001932_pt1 | contig 20782 bp, 28 predicted proteins | sample TBH18003metaG_FD_203634 | JGI IMG/M metagenome (GOLD analysis project Ga0316218, IMG submission 203634) | Freshwater microbial communities from Trout Bog Lake, Wisconsin, USA - TBH18003 | ecosystem: Environmental > Aquatic > Freshwater > Lake > Hypolimnion/Profundal zone | place: USA: Wisconsin...
AAAATATAATGATGCATCATATAATGAAGAAATTGTCAAATTCTTTACATTAATATAACCAGTTGAATAATTAACAGAACCAATAGTGGCATTTGCTATTACTTTAGAACCATCTGGTCCATAATAAAATAAACGAATATTTCCAATACCATCATCGTCTAGATAGTATATGTTTGTGCTTCCTGGAATATAAAATCCACTACTTAGAATTACATTGTCAGGAGTTCCAGTTTCTCGAATTGGATTAATTAAATTAATAGTATATTCTGCAGATGTATTATATTGTGGGTTAGCGATTGCTCTTTGAAGAACTAGAGTCGTAATATTATTTTCAATTGCTGGATCAGCAGCATCAATTAATTTACTTAATTTAGAGAATCTAAACACACCATCAAAATTTTGTAGATCTGAATTATTATAATCATTAACAACATTTGTAATTATTGTCGCTAAATCGGATGGAGATTTATTTGTAATTTGATTGTTATAATATGCAGTAATAGTAAGTTCAATATTAATTGCGTCTGGGTCAACTATATTTGTAATTACAGAAACAATACCACGTGGCTTAATAACATTGGTAATGATATCCATTTTCTGTAGAGCAGTTAAAGCAGAAACATTATATGGTTTAATACAAACATAAACTTGACCATAGACTGGAGGAATGTTATCTTCACCACCCCAAACAGAAACTGATTGCGCCTCAGGTACGTTTGCGTAGATTATTGCTTTATAATCATCAGTAGTAACTGCACGATTTTGTGATGAATAGAATTTTGGAGCATTAAAACGAATACTATCAATTGTTTCCGATACAGAACCACCAATCGCAGGAGATAATGTAGTAACGGCAACTGTTGCTCCACTTAATAATGATCCACCATTAAAAGAGAAAATAGAAGCACCATTCGCTGCATCTAAACTTGATACAAAATAATTTACATAAACCAAGTTACCTGGAACTAAAGCAACACCCAAGTTACCATCACCAAAATCAATTTGATATAGTCCATCATCCATTTCTTTAACCCAATAAACTGTGGATGTTGGACCAACATTAACTAATGTATCTGCTGGTTTAAAGTAAGTGTAGATTGAAGAACTTGGGTTGTCTTGAACAGTTATATTCAATGTGTTTAAATCAGCATTCGCATTTGGAATTGTTATAATAGTACCTGTATTATATGTATAGGTATTTGTTATTGGAATACCTTCAGTAAGTGTTACATTTGGAAATACAAATGTAAGACCAGAAGAAGAAGCAGTAACTGCTTGCTTATTAAAGAACGTATATGTTGTTCCATTTACATTAGTTGTAAAAGAACTAAATGCTGGTAAAGTTAATGCTGCTGGCAAATTCGTTCCAGTCGGAGCAGTAACTGTAATTGTAACTTGAGCAGTTGCCGATGTTGCTGAGCGAGGACGATAACCAAGCATCTTTGCCAAAGAAACAACACTATTACGTTTTCTTGCTGAGTCAAGAAACATTTCATTTACTGCAAGATTATTATAAAGAGCATTATAATGTGTGTTATATGCCAATACATCAAGTAGAACTGATAATGCAGACCCTTCAAAATTATAATCTTGAAACTGGGTTTGACCCTGTAAATATGTAATTAAATTTGCTTTGATATTATCAAAGTCTAAATCTGTTGTTGAGATTTTTTGATTATTAGACATTATCGAGATCTTTGTAATGTTAGGTCTAGAGTTTGAGGTTCAGTACTATTTAAAATAGTATATTCAATAGCAACAAAAAGAGAATACCCATCATCGGATAAATTGACAATTACATCAGTCAAATTTACACGAGGCTCATAGTTATTAATTGTATTAACAATTGCTTGCTTTACCATCGCTCCGATCATTGGAGAAGCTGGTTCAAATAATAAACGCTTAATTGGGCTGCCGATTTCGCTATGAAATGGTCTCTCATAGAAAGATGTAAGGATTAGATTCTGAATAGCAGCTTTTACCGCATAATCGTCTAAACGAAGTGCGATATCTCCAGTCACAGGATTGGGTATAAAATTAAAGTCTATATCAGAAAATGTTCTTGTATTTATTGGCATATTCTTATTTAGGTTATTCTATGGTAAGTTTTGCAGAACCTGGACCAACTTTATCTCCATCTGCTATTGGATCATTTGTTCTTGCGACTGCTATACCTTCAAAATATGTTTTCGATGCGCCAGATGTTATTTCTCTCTGGGCATCTTGATGTATACCACCACCAAATGGAGTATGAGATTCATATTCATCCCCAACCAATCCTATTAATAAACCATCAACATAGGATTTGGTGGCTTGGTTTTTATGTGTTAGTGGTGTAGATGGACCATCTAATCCTTGAGACATATCACCTTTTCTAGCTACATTTCCCATTATACCTTCTGCGGAGGAGCAGCACCATCAGTAAGTAAAACAAACCCATTTGGAATACCAGCAGAATTTCTTTGATAAACTTTATCGTTAGACATTGTAAAAGCCCATTTTAGATTACCTTTTTGTTTATATGACAAATGCATCCAAACTTGATCTTTGTATCTATACTCTAATATAACTTGATTATAAGGAACTAATGCTTCAATATTTTGAATCATATTATAAGTTGCATTATATCTGTCTGGTAAAAGTAATGCAACATCTGCTGCTTGTCCTTTACAGTGATCAGAGAATGGAGACTCTTGAGGTACAACACCCTTTAAACGATAACCAGATGTAATTGTCCATTGTTTTCCATATCCACCAATTCCACCTGGAAGGACAGATAATGCTGGCTCCAAAACATTTTGGCAAAGAATAGCAAGGTTCGAAACGATTTCTTGAGTAGTATAAACTCTTAATGGACCACCTTTAACATCCTGTAATTCTTGATCTACTAATTTGTGTTTTCCTTGAATTCCACCATAAATTAACATCCCAAGAGTAAAATTCGGAGATAATCTAAAATCGTTTGTAAAATTAGTAGTACTTTGTATCTTTGATGTATCAACAGCAACAATATTATTTGAACCGCCAGTCGTAGGTGTGTTCGCAGAAGTATCTACAGATGGAGTTGGTGGATTTGGAACACCATTAGTTTGCGCTTGGTTGTTTGCGAATGCTCTTCCCTGTGGTGTATCATAATCTTGTGGGGTTTCAGCTGCGGCATAATTTTCAACAACACGATCTGGTGGAGATAACTCAGGAACATCTGGATATAATGGCGCACCAGCAGTTGGTGCTGGTAAATCAATAGATTCAACAGCGTTTGCTCCATTACCAAACTGACCAGTTGAGTAATCTGCGTATAGTGTGCCACCAGCAAGAATATTCATATCCTCGCCAGAATTGATATTAACTCCAGATCCAGCCAACTGATTAATATTGGCAGCTTCAAGAGTAAAGTCTCCACCAGCTTTAATTTGAACTGTACCACCAACAGCTAAAGTAAAATCATTGGCAACACCAGCTGATAGATTATTACCAACTTGTAAAGTTGCATCACCCTCTACTTGAATATTCGCATCAGACTGTGCGTATATGTTTACGTTACCAGCAACAGTTAAATTACAGTCGCCTTGTACGTGAACATAATTATTTCTAAGCATAATGGTGTATGTTTCACCATTAATGAATGTAGTTTTTGATCCATTTGGGTCAATTTCTTCATATGTTCCAGCACGATGGTAAGTATGAATACGTTCTTGGCCAGGAGTATCATCAAATTCTTGAATGTGACCAGATTCTGTTTCCATAACTTTATTATATGGATACTGAGCACCAAAAGCAGAAAGTGGTTGACTCCAAGTTCCATTACCCATTGGCAAAGGAATTCCTTGATCTCTAGTGCTATCTTTTAATTCAACAACAGTACCTTTAATAATACCACGAGCAAGACGATTAGTGTCTGGTTCATTTACGTAATCAGGAAGGGGATACTTATTATTTGGATCTCTAAAGCCAGTATTATCAGTTCCACGTTTAATACTTTCTTGTGATGGACCAGGAACTACTGGGGCATTATCTGGTGGTGGAGTAGGAGCATCAGTACCTGCTGATTTTTGCACAGAACCAGTAACAGCCCCACCATAAAAGTATTCATAATAAGATTGTTTTTTCGCAGCAATATCTGGAGAATTAACACCAACTGCTTTTTTCGCAGCAAAGAAATATCCAGGATTATCTGTTGGGCTTACACCTTTTGGTACACGATCTTTAATATAAAGAGCAGCGACCATTGCTGACACATTTAAATCATCATTGAGAGAATCAGGATTATTTAAAATGTCAATATTTAATCCAGCAGCCTTTGCTAGATCATTATATCGTTTGTAGTTACCACGACCAGTAAGTTGAATATATCCACGACCATAATATTTACCACCATCTTCATCAGTTAAATTACCAAGGAAACCTTTACCACGTCTTGTTGGTCCATAGATAACGCTGAAAAATTGTTCTCTTGTTAATCCCTTTTTTTGCGCATCAGAATATTGTTGTGCATCGGCATCTGACAAGAAAGAGAAAATTTGTTTTATTCTAGAAACTGAATAATTATATGATTCTAACTGAGGAATCCAAGTTGTTTCTCCACCAGCGATACCAAGTAAAGCACATTTCTGTTCTTTAGTTGTTAAACCAACAGCATCGCAAGCAGCAATAAGTGCTTTAATACCCGCAGATGCTTTTGATTGATTTGTCGTAGATTTTGGTGGAGGAACAGTTGGTATTGAATCATTGACAGCACTAGAAGCAGGAGTCGCAGGAGTAGTTGGTGATGCAGCAGGAGGAGTAGTTGTAACAGGTTGTCCGTTACCAGATGTTATTGGATTACCAGAACTATCTGTTACTACATTCGATGCTTTACTTTGATTAACAGCATCCAGATTAGTTGGTGCTGGTTTGAATGTAATAATGTTTTCGCCATACCCAGTAACTGCTTCGCTAATTGTAATTTTAGTTCCACTATCAACACTAACAATTGTACAATTACTTGATAATCCATATCCAACAACAAACATATTTGCTGTAAGACCAGTAGTCAAATCTGTTCTTCCAGTTGGATCAGTGAATGTTAATTGTTTACCATCAGTTGGACCAACAATAGTTGTTAATTGGATATCGGAAAGTTTAGCAGATGGGTTTACTGCAGTCTCACTATCATCATTTGATATAGCAGTAGGAGTTTGTGGAATACCACCAACAGTACCAAGAATAACTGGTTGTTGCATATCGTGGTCAAGGAACATTACAATAACTGTTGTTCCTTCAACTGGACCAACAGGAGTATATCCAATACCATTCATAGCAGCAGAACCAATTGGTTGTACTGGTGTTGACCATGGTAAATCGTTTGTTGGTAACTGAGTCTTATCGTGAGTATGTAGTCCTACGATACGAACTTGGCAACGACCAAGTTGTAATGGATCAGCTCTATTCTCAACTATTCCTGTATAAAACATTATTTTTTAGTCCCATCAATACTCTTTAATAGAGTGTCTTTTATTAGTTCCATATTACATTCGTGTCGATCACGAGTAATGTAATGATTAATAGCTGAAGCAATATAATTACCAGAAAACATATTATCAATAGTATCATCATCATTATCAGTTTTAGATGTTGGATCTACTTTATATAATGTAATTTTCATTTTTTGACCAACTGTATAATCACATCTTCCTGGAACAACAAGTTCTATTTTATTTGCTTCTGCAGCTTTCAATAAAGACAATCTTTGTTGTTCATTTTTATAATTTGTAGCATCACCAAAACCACTAAAATTTGCATTATCTCTTGGATAATTTATAAGCAAAGAATTTGTTTTAAAAACAGAGTTTTGGCTGGCAATGTTATATTTGTTAAGATGGTTTTGTTTATCAAAATTATCAAACATTGTGAAATTCTTAACATTATATTGTTTCTTTGTTAAATCAAAAGAAACAATCTTTGAGGAAAACAATCCACTTCTAAGTCTATCCATGTAATCAAAACCAGTAGGAATGCTTATGTGATCTATTCTTTTATAATCTTCTTGTGGGTTTTTAGCATCACCACCCATTGGTGTTGAATCCCTAGTATATTTGTCATATATAAATTCAGCATATACATCATTATTATAAAGAGTATCTAAACTGGCAAAATAAAAACCATCTCTATTCTCAAAGAAAACATAACTTGGAGATCCATTTTTATTTACTGCCATATTAGTAGCATAATGTATTGCTTTTGCTGGAGACCAAAAGTTAGAAATAAATTTAATATCTTTTGCAGTCTGCTCAACCTGAACTCGTTTATTAGTTTCTAGACCATTAAAAATATCAGTGGCCAAATACTTAACAATATCCGATGGTGCACCAGTAAATACTTTACTTACTTTTTTATTTAAATCAACAACAGCTTCCATTGAGATAAAATGTAATTGGTAAACTACATTTCGATCTCCAACCAATTCTCTATCTGTCAATTTGTAAATATAAAACTTTCCAGAAATATTACCAACCTTTAAAGATGGTGTTGATATTTGAAGTTCTAATGTTTCTTCACCAGCAAATGGAAACAGATTGACTAAATCAAAAGATTCTTTTAATATTAATGACCCTGTTATAAATGGAGAAAACAAATCTTCATAATATGAGATGGCAATAACTTGAGGGGTTACTTCTTGAGATACGCCTGATCTAGTGGTAATTAATACCTTCTCAATATTTACATCGCCAGCTTGGCGAAGAACTGAATCAGAATCTTGCATTACAATTGATCTTTATAATTTTTAAGAACTGCACCAATTAACTCAGGAGAAACAATTTTAATTCTACGTTTTGTTTCATTTAACGCTTCTTCATATTCTCTATTAGAAACCGATGTTGCTCCTGATATAGTTTGATCAACAATATATTGACCAGTTGAATCTACCCAGTGATGAATGGCATCAGCATTTGCTCCATACTTATCAGAAATATATTGTTCAAGCGCAAGATAATTCATTGGAAAATCTGCTCTGTAATCATACATATCATTGGCAAGCATTATAATCCAATGATAATCTGGCGTACCATAAATTTTATCTGATATTATTTCAGGAGTCTCACCATCAACAATATCATAGTAATCATATACTGTAATATTAGAAAGTATATCTTTTCTAAACTTAATATTTCTAGTAATATCAGTCATTATAAATGCTTCAGTACTGTTACCTATTTGGTAATCATAAAGCATTTTTGGAAAATTTTCAAAATACATTATAGACCATCCTTAACTTTATCTTTGGTCAATAGAGCCAATTCACGGAACTGTAGTTGAATATCAATTTGAGTCGGCATGCCATCAGGGAATGTTGTGAACATTCCATTTGGAGTATAATTTACATGCATATTAGTTAACACAGCAGAAGTGTGGCGATGTAAATTTAAATTTTCTTGTCCACCATTATAATAAAAAATATCAAATTCTGAGGGATAAATGTACAAGAAATTATTAGCATCTTTAAATTCAGGATGCATGTGATATTTAAATTGTTGAATAATATTCAACACGTGTTTTGCTTCTGTTGAATTTGTAGGGAAAAATTTATAATTGAAACTAAATGTTCTAAAATCAACACCCTTAAAAACCTGCTCTTTCTTTGGATTCGCAGCAAGACCCAACGCAGCAGAATTGGCACCAGCATTTGGACCTTTAGATAAAGCAAGGTTTGCTAAAATAGCAGCACCAACTCCAGTTGCGTCTGAACTTTTGCTTTTTGAATTTAATGCTTTTGCTATCTCTCCTCCACCTGCAGCAGCCATGGCCAAAGTAGCAGTGTCTTCCTCAGACCACTGAACACCATATGTTATAGATAAATCATTTGGTATATGTAAGGCAATCGCAGTTTTTAAACGCTTATTTGCTCTTGTGGTTTTAATAGAGTCGCTACTTAAAATTTTTCCAACTGCAGCTCCAGTTACAGCTCCAGCTGCAGCTCCCTTTGCTGCGCCCTTAACATTACCTGTTAATAAACCACCACCAACAGCACCTTCTACAGCTCCAGCAGTTGCATTGGCTGAAGTTAAGTTATTACCAATATTTTGACCGACTAAATCGCCTTGATCTCTTGGTGTTAAATTCTCAACAGCAACACTTGGATCATTGGCATACAATTTACCATCTTGGGAAACATTTATATAAAAAATAACATAATTCCCACCATATCGACCATCAGGTGCCATTAAGTCTGCTGGATATGACCAATTACCAATATCATATTTACCGCCCTCAAATACCGTTGCATCACCTCGTGGTGTATACGTACTTGGTGGTGGGTTTGGAGTTGCTGGAGCAGCTGCATCAGCAGCTGGTTCAGGCGTAGTAGTTGTTTCTGCCATATTTTCTCTAAATAGTGTTAATTACTGTTCCTATTACCTTATTTATGTTCCATAAAAGATTATATAAACCTTTGCATCCAGAAAAATACGCAGGTAATCCAACAAATATCATAATGAGATCTAGTTGGGAAACTAGATTTGCCAACTGGTGTGATCAAAACCCAAGTATATTAAAATGGAGTTCAGAGGAAACTGTTATACCATATCTGTGTCCAACAGATAATAAAATTCATCGTTATTTCGTTGATTTTAACATCCAAGTAGCTCAACGAGGTGGAACAATAAAACGCTATTTGGTTGAAGTAAAACCTGCGAAATATTGTATTCCACCAGAATATCCTGGAAGACAAACAAAGAAATATATCACAGAATCAATGACGTATATTAAAAATCAAGCCAAATGGAAGGCTGCGACAGAATATTGTAAAGATCGCGGATGGGAATTTAAGATTATAACAGAGAAAGAACTTGGGCTCTGATAACCTAAATAACATATATGGCATCTAAGAAACCAATCCAAGACGTATTCGACCAAAATAAATATGATCTCCTTACTGCTGTAAAGAGATCTAGAAGCTGGTTCGAAAAACAAGTTGCTGCAATGGCTCAGCAGGGAATAACACCACAAAAAGTTTTAAAGGGAGAACCTACTGATCTTAAAACTAATATTGTTCCTGGCAGCTTGTATATGTATATTTATGACCCAAAATTAAAAGAAGAACTACCATATTATGATAGATTTCCTTTGGTATTTCCATTTAGAAAAGTTCAAGGTGGATTTCTTGGTTTAAATATGCATTATTTACCATATGATTTACGTATTAAATTATTGGATAATTTATTGGTTTTTAAAAATAATGCTCGCTGGGATGAAACTACAAAAATTAAATATAGTTGGGCATTAATTGATGGTGTTTCAAGATTTGCTGCGGCAAAACCTTGCGTAAAACATTATCTATCTGGTCATGTTAGAAGTCAGTTCAGACAAATATATTCTGAAGATTGGGCGACTGCTATGTTGCTTCCAGTTGAAAGATTTGTCGGAGCATCTAAACAACAAGTCTGGGCAGATTCCAGAAGAATTATAAGAAAAGCATAATGGCAAATTTAAACGATTTTATTGCTCAAGTAAAACAAAATGGAATGGCAAGAACAAACAGATTTGCTGTTGAGTTTGCGCTACCAAACAGTCTTCAAGGATTTGATCTTAATTCATTAAGAACTGCATTGTTATTTTGCGATCAAGTCCAGTTACCTGGACTGAACATTAATACAACTGATACTAGATCATTTGGAGAAGTTAGAAAAGCTCCATATGAAAAATTATTTGAAGATATTAACATGTCTTTTTATGTTGATAAAGACATGGTAATAAAAGATCTTTTTGATACATGGCATGATTCTATTATGGATAGAAACACAAGAACTTTTGAATATTATGATAACTATGTTACGCCAATAACAATTTATGTTCAAGATATAAACGATAATAACACATATACTGTAATGTTATACGAAGCGTTTCCAAAAAGCATCGGAGCAGTTCAATTAGATTATTCTGCTAAAGATGTAATGAAATTGTCTGTTAATTTTGCTTATAAAAATTGGATATCATTCCCAAGCGTAAACGGCACTTCCGTTGTAACACCAGATGGTCATCAAAACACGTTTGCCGTCAATCCATATAATGGGATTACTTCAAATGGATATGTTCAACACCAAACAGATTTTCCAGTTAGTCCATACGCTGATGTAACATCAAATGGATATAGTCCTGTAAATACATTTGCAACTAATTTACAGAATTTCGCGATAGGAGCAGCAGGATCTGCTCTTGTTACTAGATTACCTAATTTATTAAAATTTTAATATGTCAAATTCAGAAAAACAAAAAGAAGATTGGATGAATTCCAAGTGGCGCCCAATGATGGGTTGGATGTACATGCTTATCTGTTTGTTAGATATGGCAGTATTTCCAATTCTTTGGTCTTTGTTACAAGCAATTCAACATCAATCAATTACTCAGTGGAATCCATTAACACTACAAGGTGCGGGTCTGTTTCATATTGCTATGGGTGCTATTCTTGGTATCTCTGCTTACGGTAGAACTCAGGAGAAATTAAATGGAGCAAACAATGGCGGATTGGCAACGACACCAACCATTCCTACAAGCATCCCAACAGCACCTAGCGTACCTACGCCAGTCACAGCACCAGCCGCAACAGCAAGCACGACAACAGTTGCTCCAACTTCAAACATATCCACACCCCCTACATTTGGAATGCCAAAACCTCCAATTCCAAAACCAATGATAAATACAGGTAGTTAAAATATGAAAATAGATGATTCGTTATCAGAGGTATTTGATTTGATTCCTCAGGAAAAACCAAAAACTGAAATAGTTGATAATTCAACTGGCGAAATTGTACAGACGCCAGAAGCTAAAATTGACAGCGATTATGAAACTGCCAGAGATAATCTAAGAGAGTTATTAACTACTGGGCAGAATGCTTTATATTCTGCATTAGAAGTAGCTAAGCAGTCTGAACATCCACGTGCATTTGAAGTTGTGGGTAATCTTATGAAACAACTGGCTGATGTTAACCAACAACTTATGGATATACATCAACAGAAACAGAAACTTGACGGTAAAACTGGAAAGGTTGATAAAGTGACCAACAATGCTATTTTTGTAGGTAGCACTGCTGATTTGGGTAAAATGATTAAGAAAATGCAAGGAGAATAGTAATGGCATTACCAGTGATGAGTACACCAACATATAATTTGGTGATTCCTTCTTCTAAGAAAAGTGTGAAGTATAGACCATTCTTGGTAAAAGAGGAAAAGGCATTATTAATTGCTCAACAGAGCGAAGATATTGTTATTATGGTTGATACATTAAAGTCTATTGTGGCTTCTTGTATTATTGATAAAATTGATACTGATAGTTTAGCCACATTTGATCTTGAGTATATTTTTACTCAAATCCGTGGTAAATCTGTTGGAGAAAAGATTGATTTATTATTTCCATGTGATAATGAACATGGCGATCAAAATGAAAAAGCAAAGGTTAAAATTACAATTGATCTTACGCAAATTCAAGTAGAGTTTCCAGAAGATCATACTAACAAAATTGCATTATTTGACAGTGTTGGAGTTGTAATGAAATATCCAACAATTGAAATTATGTCTAAGTTAGAAAAGGTTGATAATGATGATCTTGAAAATATCTTTGACATTATTGCTGATTGTATTGATTATATCTACGAAGGCGATAAGATTCATTATGCTAAAGAACAGAAGAAAGAAGAACTGGTAGAGTTCTTAAACAATTTAAACTCTACTCAGTTTATGAATATCCAAAAATTCTTCACTACGATGCCAAGGATTAAAAAGGAAGTTGAATACGACTGCCCGATTTGTCAAAAACATCATAAGAAGACTTTGGAGGGAATGCAAAGTTTTTTTTAATTAATCTCTGCCATGAGAGTTTGGTGAATTATTATAAATTAAATTTCGCCTTACTGCAGTACCACAAATACTCCTTAGCAGAGATTGAAGATATGATACCCTTTGAACGTGAAGTGTATGTTGCCATGTTAATTAACTATCTGGAAGAAGAAAAGAAAAGATTAGAATCTAAAAAGAGAATGTAAAAATGGCAAAACCACAAATGAACGTCCACGTAAGTTCAAGCGATTTTAAAAATCTGCTTGCAGCACAACAACAATCATTGGGCGAATTAACCTCAATTAAAAAATTAATTGAGTTATCAAGAGATCATGAGAAACTACAAAAAGCAACTGGTGGGGCAGATAGTCAAAAGATTCAAGAGGAAATTCTTTCTCAGTTAAAAGAACAAACAAAGAATAGCAGAAAATATTACAAAACACAAGCAGAGTTTCAAGCTGAATGGGATAAAGAAGCCAAAGATATTGCTGACATGGTAAAGGGTATGAAGTCAGTTAAAACTCTTGGTGAAAAGTTCAAAGACAGCGTTTCTGGTGTTAAAGAAAAATATGGAATTGCCAATGGTGGTTTAAAACGAACTGTTCTTGGTGCAATGAATGTTGGTGGTATCTTTAATAAAACTCTCGACAGAGATAAGTTTGTTGAACAACAAAAGGCACTTGGCGCAAAAGCAATGCCAAATGAATCTTCAGCAGATTTTAAGAAAAGACTCAAAGAAGATTATGAAGGTGCTCGTCAATCAAAAAATAAAATTACCGATAATGAGAAAGCCATACAAGCACACATGGCTAAAGCAGGAACCACTGATGAAGAATTCTTAAAGGGTGAAAGTCCTGAGTTTGCTGCATTGTTAGAAAAACGACAAGCGCACACTGAAGAACTGGGTAAATATGATAGAAGCACAAGACAGTTTAGTCCTGACAAAAAGAATGCTGAACTGGCTGGTCTATTACCTCAGCAACAATTTCAACCTGCTGCTGGAATTTCCAACCCTGTTGCTGGTTTAGGAGCAACTGCAGCAAAAGCACCAAGCGCAACAGCTACTGCAGCTGAATCGTTGCAAGGTGCTGAGGCAGCAGAAGAAGGTAACCGAGAGCAAGAAAAAGAAACTGATCTTTTATCAAAGATTGAAGAAAACACTAGAGGTGGTGAAGGTAAAGATAAGGAAATTAAAGAAGAAAAGAAACCAGAAGGTGGTGGTTTACTTGATACAATTATGGGTTTTCTTGGCAATGGTCTAATGCAAGCATTTAAATCTTTGTTTAATCCAGGAACTATACTTAAATCTCTTGGTAAAATATTTGCTATCGGTATGATCGTTGGTGCTTTATTTGAAGGTATTATGGATGGCTTTGATGAATTTATGGAAACAGGTGATATTGGTAAAGCAATTGTAGCAGGTCTCGCTGGTATAGTTGATTTCTTAACATTTGGATTGTTTGATAAAGACGCAATCAAAGATGTGATAGGTAATATTGGTGGCTGGATTAATGATCATTTAATACAACCATATCTTGATATGTGGAAATGGATTGGTAAAAGTTTAATGTCAGTACTTGAAAGTATTGGTATACCTGAGATAACCTTACTTGATAATAAAATTACTGGTAAAGTTTCTGTTGGACCATGGTATCCATTTAAATCTGATGGTAGCGGAGAGGGCGATAAAAAACCTGAAGCAGCAACCCCACCACAAGAAGGTAATGTTGTTGAACAAAAATCTGCTGAGAATGCTGATGCTGCCGCAACACCTGCTGCAAACAATAATACTAGTGTGGTAAATGCACCAGTAACAACTAATAACACAACTACTCAAGTTATTAAATCACCAATACGTAACCAAGAATCTTCCGTAAGTAGTTACGTAGCAAAAAGATACGCATAAAAAAAGGGAGCCGAAACTCCCTTTTCAACCATCTAGCTGAATTATTCTTCTTCAGCAATTTTCTGGAAATAAGACATAACATCTTCATCGTCATCTTCTGGCATTGAAGCCTTTGGAGCAGGTGCTGGTTTAGATGCAATTTTAGGCGCAGAAGCAACTGGCAATTCATCTTCATCAACAGATGCAGCAGACTTGCTAACAAACGCATCACCAGAAAGAACCTGTTCAAGTTTTTTCTTCAACTCATCATAAGATTTGAAATTCTTACGATCAGTGAATTCAGACAACTTATGTTGTGCATTAACAATTGCCACCAATTCCTCATCGGAACCTGCAGCTGGGCATGGGTCAGAGAATACTGACTCATCATAGTTAGCATAACCATCTTTCTTACGCATACGCAATTTAAAGTTTGCGCCTTCCCATAAGTCAAACACATTCACTGGTGTTTCGTCTTCAAAAGTTGGACGAGCCTTGTCCATAATCTTATCAAAGATTTTCTTACCAAATTTAAACAGTTTAACCTGTCCTTCGTTCTCAGGATGTTTTGGATCAGAAACGATCAAGACATTTGCGATAAAACTCAATTTACGCTTTTGTTTACGAGCAATCTCTTTATTTGCATCAGAACCAGAGTTCCAAAGCATGGTGTTCATTTCACCGACTGGGTCAGTTTCACCAAGAGTTGTTAGGGAGTTCTCGATATACCACTTACCAGTTGGACCCTGGAAGCCATGACTGAAGATACGAACCCAAGGAAGTTCATCACCTTCGACACGTGGTAGGAATCGGATTGTTGCTGTGCCATTGCCAGCTTTGTCGCCCTCTAGACGCCAGAATCGGTCATCGTCATATGACTTCTTTTCGCCTGATTGGGGATTTGAGATTTTATCGAATTCTCCAGCGATTTTGCTGAAGTCTTGATTGCGCATTTTACGGAGTGTTTGAATATCCATTTTATTTCCTTGTATTAGTATTTACGGTTTATGTTTAGTATGTTGTATTTCTATATTATCATTCAATTCAATGTCGTCATCAAAGACGTCATCTTCAAAATCATAATCTTCTTCAACATAGTTATTTAGCGTTCTCATACCTCCTGTTTTTTTACCATTGGTATGTCTAGCAGTTTTACCCAAACGCTTACTAGAAATCTCATCATCAAAAGATTTCGATGCTTTATAATATGTACGACCCATTTCAGTCTAATTCTTCTACAAAATGTTTAAAGATCTGCCCAAGTTTTATTTTATCGTATTTAACGAATCCTGTCAACTTTTTTATTCGCAATAATTCAGCACCCCAAATATGTTGCACAGTGGGATTACTTATCCAATGTTCAACAACATGATCCAATTCATTTACAATTACAAGGGTTTCAATTGAAATTTTACCACCCAAAAATAATTTTAATGATGCAGGATACTCATTATTTTTAAAATCGAATATACTGGAAGTTGGTAGTTTATTTATCTCAACATATGTGAGTAAACTTGCCAAGTCATCAATAAAAATACGACTGATACTTTGTTTTCTTTTATTCCATTCAAGAAGATTATCATCGGCTTCTTGACCTGCATAAATTGCAGATTCATTACCATAGGCAAAATTAGCAACAAAGAACTGAATAATATCTCGATCTGAGTTGAACTTTCTTGCCAGTTTCTCAAAAATATATCTGTCGTTACGTGCATTAAATGCTTCACGTGATCCTTTTACATTTCCTCGATTTTCGAAGACGTTAAATTTCTCAGAGGTGAAGTGTAATTTAATTGCTAGGTAATAACGGTATGCTTTAAATCCGTCCATAATTAAACATCTAATTTTGCCTTCTTTGGCAAATAATTTTCGTCTTGAAAATTTACCTCAAGTTTATCCTTAAGAGATTTATTCACAAGTTTAGCGATATCCTCTGGTTCAATAAAGTTTTCTTTACAATATTGAAGGACAGCTTGCATATAACTGATTTTCTTTTCAAGAACGATCTGTTCAATATGCATTGAAAAGTCATTTGAAGATTTAAACATTTTTCTTTATCCAATATTCACAATTACGAATTTCTTGCATAATTTTACTATAACGATCGGATTCTTTTTTAAACAATTTCCAGATTGGAGTATCAGGGTTTTCTGGATCCATTTTCTTTTCAAATTTATCCAAATACATTGTAAAAAACTTATCCATCTTCATTTTTTCAACGATAAGTTGTTGGTGCTTTGTTTTGTAATCCATAATATATTATACCTTGTTTTTTGGTTTAAGTCAAATTTACCCACGTCGCATTGTTGCGATTTCAACTGCTTGTTCATCACTAAAGATTGGGACAGCATTGGATTTGTGCATAGTTCCAATACCTTTAATCTTTGTGCCAGTGTAAACTGGATTTGGTTTTACTGGGCATGGACCACCACTGAATGGAAGACTTGGAATCTTAGGTGTCTCACGACAAGCAGGTTTTCCAAGCGAGTATACATCACTGAGGGATTGCTTCGGAGTCACAATCGTCTTTGTGGCATACTTCTTTTTTAATGCTTCCCAAGAAGCATCTAACTCACGCTGTTTAGCATTTGGTTTACGTTTTTTGGACTTTTGGGGACCAGTAAATATCATTTGCATAATTTTATCAAAAAGAGTCAATCACAGTATATATTATACCCTAAAATAAAATCAAAGTAAAGCGATTTTTGATAAAACCCTCAGAAATATAGGGTTATTTTGACTTGGAAGCGTAGATACTGCAAATAGGATCTTGAGACTTATATGCACAGCGGACTGCAATTGGGTCGATGCCCTTTACAATTGCAGACTCAATATTTCTCTCCATAGATTTTAATTCTGCGTATTGATTAAAACTACATGCTCCAACAACTGAAAGAAAACCAACTAAAATTGCAAGAATAAACACTTTATCATTTTCCATTTATTTCTCCTTAATTACCAACTACCATCATCAATAACAAGCCGAATCGAAATTGGACCTAATATCAAATACAAACTGTACATTGACGGATCCATATCGTTTGGTTTATTAAACTCTTTATGAAATCTCCAATGATATGGATTTACTGCAAGAGAAACCCATATACCAGAATACTTAAGATAATTCTTTAACTGCATCACATAATCCCATTTTCTTTGCTTCAATCGCACTTAACCAAATATCCTGAGGTGGAAGCAACATCTCACGAATTTCGGCTTCTTTTAAACCAGTACATTTTTTATAATGAGCAATCATTTTCTTTGTTGTTAAATCAAATTCTTTAACAGTTGCAAACAACTCATGCTCTTTACCAATTGCACCCCATGAATATTGATGGGATAAAATTGATGTGTTTGGAGTAAGAATTCGATGACCTGGACTTCCAGCAATAAAGATCATTAGACCAGCAGAAGCAACTTGACCAAGACCGATAGTTCTAATTGGAATTGCAGATCCACGCATTGTATCGATTAAAGCAAAAGCTGCATTTAAATCGCCACCAGGACTTGTGATAATTAAATTAAGAAGTTCTGGTCGTTCTTCAGCAAAGTTGGCTTCAAAGATCCATTCAACTGCATTCTTAACACTATTAAGGCTGATCTCCTCCATCAGTAATAGAAAAGAGTGTTTGGATTGTTCCTCTTTCAGTTGCAGATTCAGTTTTGACATCATAGTATTTACCACTTTCTTTATAAAATATATGTCTACCAATTACGGTAGTCTTCTCTAACTTCCACTTCGGATTAACATAATCTGCGTGATAATATAACGCACCTTTGGTTATATCTTTTAATTTCTCATAGTTAGCATAAACAAACAATGCTACATCTTTTGATTGTTGATATGCTGCACTTTCTTTATTAATTTTGAATGGGGCGCATACCCAAGAGAATTGACAAACAGTTAAACCTTGCCAGAAGGTTTTTTGTTTAACAACTCCACATATATCTTTTGGAAATCGTGGATCTTGAGTTCTATTAAGCGTAACCATTGCGACTGCTTTTTTACCATCTTCGGATTCATATCCTGCTTCATGGTAAATATTGTCTGCTAGACAATCAACTTCTTTTTGACTTTCCTTGGTTAATTGATTATAACCTACATCAAGTATTAATGAATCAGATAATGCATTTCTGGTTAGAAGTATTGCACAGATTCCTAATAATATAATTGGTATGTATATACGATATTTACGCATATAATCTCCTTTTTAGTTAAAAGAAAGAGAGCGGATGCTCTCTCTCAATCCCTATCAGGTGGACTTTTTGCTATTAGTCTTAGTATCTAGTGGGATGTTTGAAACGAAACCATTCAAAGCTGCTGCTTTTGCAATGATATCCGATTCGCTTGGGTAAGCAGGGAATCCAGGATGTTCTGGAACTGTGCCACCATTGATTTTAGCAGATTCGACTTTTACTTGCCAGTCGTTGCTAACTTGTTCACGTTTACCATAGTAATCCTCGGTAAGCATGTCTTTCGCCATTTTTAAAAGTTCAAGGCGAATCTCGAACGGAGTCATGTTTGACATTTTACTTCTCCTGTGTTGTGTGTAAAAAAAATAGAACTTTTATTGAGAGTTCCCAACTCACTTATTATTTATAATCTAATAAAATTAAACTCTACTTCAGAATACTTATTTTGAAGAGCATTCCAATGTTTTCTCCACGCATCAATTCTTTGTTGCTCAGAATCTTTGTTAACATCATTGACATATGTACTTGTAAAACTTTCTACAGTATTAGTAAAGTAAGAATCACAACCATATATGTCAATAACATCAACGTACATATTTAAAACTAATGCAGCAGCAACATGCCCTGAACTGTACATTTCTGGAATTTTATAGTTAGTATCAATTATAATTACACCATAACGATTTTCAATATAATCCTGAAATTTTAATTCGCCAGCAGTTCGCCATGCTTGTTTAGTGACAAATATTTGATCTTCTTTACATTGAATTAAATTTGGTTTGGCAAACCATGCATGCATGATATTGCCATCCATAATAACAGTACCATCAACAGTGGTCCAGGGAATGTTACATCCCATAACATAATCATACCCTAGTTTACCTTTAAAGGCAACTCTAGATGGTCCATTGCAAAGTACTGCTGCTGAAGACATTATTCAGCCACTGCAACAATAAATTCTTCTTTGATCATAATGCGCTGAGCGTCACCAATCTTAACAACAGCACCTTTGTTCCATTCAAGGTAAATAACAGCACCGACTTTTACATCGGTGACATCTGGACCAATGGCTAGAACTGTACCTGTTTTTGATTGATCAAATCCAGCACCTTCAAGAATAATACCAGACTGAGTAGTATTTTCTCGTTTGTTCTCTGCTACGAGAACAAACTTTTTCATTGGTTTAATTTCCATTAGAATGAATACTTTAGACTTGCTTGAACAGTATTACCATCAAATGCGCTTACGCGATCTTGACCGTATTGACGATAGAAGTCAACACCTGCTTTAAAACCACCACCCAATGGAACAGATGCGCCAGCACCAACACGCAACGCATATCCGTCAGCAGTTGATCCTACGTTGTTCAAATATGATGCGCCAACCTTTGGTGTTAGAGTAACATTACCAAGTTTGTAGATATCATAACCAGCAACAACGCTGTATTTGTCTTGGTTATTTGCTGATTGATTCAAACGAGAAAATTCTCCCTCAACAGAAACTTTACCAAATTGCTCACCAGCAGTTACACCATAGTGAGAATGGTTTTTACCAGAATCTTGATGTGATTCATCTTTAGCACCAAATACTCCAACTTCAACAGCCTGAGCGACACCAAATGTTGCCAATAGTGCGATTAACAAAATACCTTTTTTCATATAACTCCTTAAATTAATAAAATGGTTGGTTATTCTGTTACGAGGAAACCAACCGAAACCCTAAGCAGCGTTTAGGCTGCTAATGCGAACAGTTCGTCGTTTGCGTTTACGTTGTTTTAGTTTTTATGTCTTCTCTGACAAGTTGTCCACTTCTGTACTTGTTGCCCTGTCGAAACCTAGTCACCCCCATCAGAAACATACTATGGTGAAATTGACTTACATCGTAGAGGTCACGGCTTACCAATCCTGATCCCAACCTTTCGGTTTTGTAGAGATTTAAGTATGCTTCTGGTGGAGGTGGGGAGAATCGAACTCCCGTCCAGAACACTTTTCTAGTTGCTTCGTACAACCATCTCACCTACACATAGTATACTTTATTTATACCTGTTTGTCAAGTATTTCTTTACCAGCGTCGATTCTGTTCCATGCTCGCTCGTGGAAATAATATAGAACACTATTCACAACCAAAGCAAAAGAAACTACACCGAGCCCAACCATCCAAGAACCAGAAGAAATATATCCTCCGATAAAATTTGTGATTGTTACAAGAATTCGCCATGTTGCGACTTTACCAATAGATCGCATCGCCTTTTCATAAAATAACATTTAGTTGCCTTTCTGAGTAGAAATTACTTTACTAACAACAGGATCATATCTTTTTTCAAAATCTAATATGTATTTTGTTGTCTCTTTAGATTCTAGTAATTTTTGATTAACAAACATCATGTTAGATGCAAGAGAATCCTGGACTTCTTTAGATTGAAGAGCCTTTTTAAATTCTTTGTTATACCATTCTACAACTTCAGATGATGTATCTGGAGGTAATACTAATGGAATATCTAAATTAAACACAATATCTGGATAAACAGAGGCAAATGTTTGAACTTTAGGAATTGATTTAATTGGTTGCGCAGAAGAAACGCCAATGATTTTAACCTTACCTGCTATGTGCGCCTGATAAGAAATTGCCAAAGGCATAACACCGAATCTAATGTGTTTAGCCATAACTTCAGCCAATACATCATTTGGACCTTTATAATCAACACGAACTAAATGCTGTTGATCTTCAATAAATCCAATATGCTGTTGTAACAATTCATAAAATAAACGAGCAGCAGCACCTGGATCTCCCTGTGTAACTGGTTCAGTTTTTGTTACTTTAGCATATTCTTTAATAGAATTTACTGGATCATCTACACTGGCAACTAATGTCATTGGGATAGAAGCCATGTTCAACA
>Ga0316218_1001946_pt1 | contig 20639 bp, 21 predicted proteins | sample TBH18003metaG_FD_203634 | JGI IMG/M metagenome (GOLD analysis project Ga0316218, IMG submission 203634) | Freshwater microbial communities from Trout Bog Lake, Wisconsin, USA - TBH18003 | ecosystem: Environmental > Aquatic > Freshwater > Lake > Hypolimnion/Profundal zone | place: USA: Wisconsin...
GCCGGGCATCAGGCAATACGGTGATCACTAAAGAATCATTCGATGAACCTGGATTGAGGTAAGTGGTAAACGAAGTAATGAAAGAATCCGGACGGGCGGAGAGCCGCACATCAGCGTATAGTGTGCCAGATACAAAGTTGAGATTGAGTGCGGTTGCGGCATATGTTTGTGCTACAGACGTATCAGTAGCCGTAAGGATATAGGTGCCTGTGAGTATGGGCGTATAAATGTAGCTGCCGGTTGCGCTGTCGTTCGTATAAATATTTGGTGTTACTATGGCCGCAGTACCCACCAATTCCAGCGATATATGGTTCGTATTTATCAGCACCTGGCTGCCATATTGGTCATACAACTTTATATAGCCCGCTATGCTGCCTGTATAGCCCGGCCCAGCAGGGCCTATGGCGCCATTAGGCCCTTCCTTGGCGCAGGAGGCCATCAGCATCAGGGTAGCAGCAGTGAGTAGGAACAACAGGTGATTTTTCAGCATAGAAGGCAAATTTAGTAAACATCGGTCATTTAAAGAGATACATCACGCGTACGCTCAACATATTATTGTATTGCCCCTGTGCTCCATATCCATATCCCACGGGTATGCGGTCCGCCGGGCGTATAGATGTTATAGAGTATAGAAACCGGGCATTCAGGTAAAACTGCTTATATACTTTATGGCTCAGCCCCAGAATGTAGTCTATATCAGAGGTATTAAACCGGTTGGCCACCGGGTCTATTGTTACTTGCTGGTCGGATAGTATCCACTCGTTCGAGCTGATTAGGCGGTCGTAAGAAACGCCGGCCTCAAAGTCCAGCTCATCAAATTTTACATGCAGCATAAAAGGCACCTCCACATAGTTCACATTCATGAAATATTTGGCAACATAAGTGCCTATATTGGGCGATTGTGTCACCTGCTCTCCCCTGCTACCCTTCTGCGAATAGGCGATCTCCATACTGACGCCAAATACAGGCGTGAAATGCACATACACCACACCGCCCGCATCCAGCCCCACCTTGTGATAGCCATAAAAGCTGTCGCCGTCTATCTGCGTGAAGTTGCAGCCGGCCACCAGGCCGCCCTCAAATATTTTGGGCACAGGCTCATAATAATTTTGCGCTGCCACAGTTAGTTGGGCCGCCACCAGCAATATCATAAAACCAATTCTTAATATCTTCACCGCAACAAATGTAGCATTTATAAAAAACGGATGGCGAAAGTATCCTAACTTTGGCACGGTATTTACAAACAAAAAATAAACACACAGTAATGGACAATAGCGCATTGAACGAAAAATGGCCGGAAGTAAGCAAAGAACTCTCTGAAAAATTCCCTCACCTCACCAAGGAGCAATTGATAGAAGAGATCGGTAAAGACAAAGTACTACTCGAAGAGCTGCAAAAGAAGCTCGGAAGCAACTGGAGCGACATCAAGAATATCCTTAGCATCATGGGGTAAGGGAGGAGATCATAGATCTTCTTTCTTATCCAACTCCCCCGTTTCGGTATAGTACTCCCAATGCCCTGTCTTTTCCGGCACCAGTTCTTTGCGCTCCGCAAATTTCATTACTTTTTTATCGGTCACAGGGTCAGTAAGGATGAGTGTGTCCTGTTTGGTCACCAGGTCGCCACTATAGAAGCCGCTTACCTTTAATTTACCATTGGCATAATACTCCTGGTAGGTGCCACTGAGGCAGGTACGTATAGTGCCATTGTCATTGATGATGCCGTAGTTAGACACTGTCTTTAGCTTTCCGTTCGGGTAAAACTCCTGCCAGGTACCCATGGGGTCATTCCTGTGAAAATAGCCCTCCTTTTTCAACTTCCCTGTTTCGTAGCGCTCCGTCCACTTACCCTCCTGTAGGTATTTATCGCCCTCGGCTATGTATGCACCTTCTGCCACGACCTTGTGTTCTTTGTTCAGCAGCTTGTAGTAAGAAGCTTCTTCATTCAGGCTCACCATATAAGAACTATCGCCGCCCGATGCTTCGTAAAATTTAACCGAATCATTCTCTTTGATCAGCCTATTATCATCTTCCGACAGAAACGCAAATGGGATCAACGACTGCGCAGTAGCAGGCTCTACATATAATACAGCAAGGAACACGAGTATATACTTCATCATCAAAAAAGGTCTTTTACTTTTTACTTTCAACTATCAACTAATCGTCAGCATCGAACGACTATCTACTATTTACTAACGACTCTCTACTAACGGCTATTTACGTTTCGGCTTTGGCTTCACAAGATCGTAAGAATGGTCTATCTGCTCCTTTATTTTTTTATTGGTGAGTGTGCCGTCTATGATCACGCTGTTCCAGTGCTTTTTGTTCATGTGGTAGCCCGGTACGATGCACTCGTATTCATCGCGCAGCTCTATGGCCCTTTCAGGGTCGCACTTCACATTGAATTGCAGCGGGTCACTGTCCAGCCCCATAAGCAGGAAAACCTTACCTGCTATCTTGAAAACAAGCGTTTCCGGCCCGAACGGGAAACTCTCTTCCACATCAGGCTTAGAAATAGCGTACTCCCTTATTTCTTCCACATTCATGGCTGCAAAGGTATAATATCATAGAAATATGAACGCATTATTACCGTAGTATTATTTATAGCTGCTGTTATCATTACCTGTACATTAAGTTCTCTTGGGTGCGATCTCCGGATAGTGATCGCCACTTAAATTGCTTGAAATTCACCATCTAAAAACAAAGATCATGGAAAACACAATCATCGAAAGCGAAGTAATCGAAAACATTTCATCGGCAGCACATGAGCATGTAGCTGAGCACGAAACAGAACAGCACGAAGAACACAGCGAAGAAGAAACAGAAGAGCCTTCTGAAGATGAAACAGAAGAAACTACTGATGAAGAAGCTGAAGAAGAAGCGCATGAAGGCGATGCTGCTTAATTATGCTTCAAGATCATTGCAATGGCCCTTTCCGGGGCCATTTTTTTTTGACTCAATACATTACATAAGGGGTAATCTTTAATTTAAAAGGCTGTCACTGCCAATACTGGGAACCCTGGAAGCAATACCTCACAGGTAAGCCCATAGACAAGGCAATAGTAATGGAATAAACATAAAATGCCACATCAGCCGCTCCTGCAAAGGAGCGGCTTTCTTATTTAGTCCATTACAAATAATTATATCACAAAACATAAGCATTGAGCCATCGAGCTATTGAGTCATTGAGCCATTAGCAGTATCTTCGCAAAAATGATCTCCCCCGCCTCTATACAGGAAGTAATGAACCGTGCCGATGTCGTGGATGTCATAGGACAGTTTGTGCGCCTCAAAAAACGGGGCACCAATTACATTGCCAATTGCCCCTTTCACAACGAGAAGACACCCTCCTTCAATGTATCGCCCGCCAAGGGTATTTATAAATGCTTTGGGTGCGGCAAGGCTGGCAATGTGGTCACTTTTATACAAGACCATGAGAAGCTCACCTATCCCGAGGCTATACGCTGGCTGGCCGACTACTACAAGATAACCATTGAAGAAACCGAGCGCACACCCGAGCAGCAGCAAAAGCAACTGGCCGAGGAGAGCCTGCGTATACTCAATGAATATGCTGCCACGTACTTCTACGACACCCTGATGAATACAGAAGAGGGGCAGCTCATCGGTATGTCTTACTTCAAGCAACGGGGCTTTCGCAAAGATATTATAGACCGTTTCCGCCTCGGGTACAACCCTGAGAATGGCGATTCCTTTTACCGCACCGCTGTCAGCAAAGGGCATAATGCCGAGCTGATGGAACGTGCAGGCCTGGCCAAGAACCGCAACGGCAGCTTCTACGATGTATACCGTGGCCGCGTCATCTTCCCGATACAGAACATGACCGGGCGCATACTGGGTTTTGGCGCGCGCATCCTTAAAAGCAATGAGAAAGCGCCCAAGTACATCAACAGCCCGGAGAATGAGCTGTACGTAAAAAGCAAGGTGCTTTACGGCATGTACCAGAGCCGCCAGGCCATAGGCAAGCAGGATGAATGCCTGTTGGTGGAGGGCTATACCGATGTCATATCCCTGCACCAGGGCGGTGTGGAGAATGTGGTATCCAGCAGCGGCACATCGCTCACCGAAGATCAGTTGCGCCTCATAGGCCAGCTCACCAAGAACCTGACCATACTCTATGACGGCGATGGGGCAGGCATCAAGGCTGCCCTGCGCGGGCTGGATATGGCCCTATCGCAAAGCTTCAATGTGCAGCTCGTATTGCTGCCCGATGGCGAAGACCCCGACAGCTTTGTGCAGAAATCGGGCGCGGCAAAGTTTCATGAATACATCAAAGACCATAAGCAGGATGTCATCAGCTTTCGCCTGCAGGTGGGCCTTACCGATGCCGGCAGCGACCCTGTAAAGCGCTCGAAGCTCACCAACGAGATAGCAGAGAGCATTTCCAAGATCAATAAGGCAGAGGATTTTTCGCTGCAATCGCACTATATACGTACGGCCTCGCGCAAGCTGGATGTCGATGAAGCCGGGCTGGTAAACCTCGTTAATAAATACATCCGCGACCGGGTAGAGACCGAGCAGAAACACACCCGCCGCGATGATGCTGCTATGGCCGAAGCCGACCATCTGGCCGCAGAGCAGGAACCTACAAACGCGCCCGTATCTACCGATGAGCTGCAGGAATGGCAGTTGCTGCGTGTGCTTATTGAGCATGGCCATGAGCAGTACGAAGGCTATGAATCTGTGGCCCGCCTCATAGAAGAGCGGGTAGACCCATCGCTGCTGAAGAACCCAATGGTGAGCAATCTATACGAAGAGTACTTTACACACTACAATAGATTTGGGGCCATACCCGCACACCATTATTTCGTGAACCACCAGGAGCAGGACATACGCAACAAGATGGCCTCCCTGCTGCACCCGCGCGAAGAGATCAGCACCCGCTGGAAAGAAAAATACAGCATAGAATCGCAGGAGCCGGGCATGGTGTTCCTCAATGATGTAGACAGTACCCTATCCTATTATGAGCTAAAGAAGATACTTATAATCCAGAATGAACTGGTAAGCAAGCTGAACAACGAAACGGACCCTGTACGGCTATCTGTGCTACAAAAAAGATTCCTGGAATTACGGGGCGTGGAGCGGGAAATACTAAAGAAGCATAGTACTGTAGTTTTTAAGTCACTCAAATATAAGTAAACTCCCCGGCGCTATGATCAAAAAACTGTTGCTGGCTGTTCTCATCGTACTTGTTCTTTATGCGATCTTCACCTATCGTACATCAAGCAGAGCGAGGTTCAGCGACGCTGCAAAAGCAGACATTCCGCACGGCATAAAAATAGTGACTGACAAGTACGAAGGATGGAAAGATTATCAAATAGACTACGTGATTTCTCTCGATAGCTTGGCAGCTAAACATTACATACAAAATATAGAACAGTCTCCTTTTTATTATTTAAACGGAGTTAACAATGAGAAAAAGGGCGTTTGGTATAGCACAGCCGAAGGATTCAGATTTATGAGCGATACAAACAGAATAACGTGCAACATAGAATTTGACACCATGAAAAACATAGCTACATTCACAGAAACAAGTAACTAACAACATTGGCACGCATACTCGCTATAGACCTCGGCAAAAAACGCACCGGCCTCGCCGTCACCGATCCCATACAGATCATTGCCACCGCTTTAGATACCGTTGACTCCAATGAGCTGATAGGCTACCTCAAAAAATACATGGCGAAGGAGCCGGTGGAAAAGATCATTATAGGCTATCCCCTCAACTTCGATGATACCCCTACCGATGCCACCCCGCTGGTAGATAAGTTCATCATCAAGTTCGGCAATGTATTCCCTAATATCCCCGTCGAAAAGACCGATGAGCGCCTTACCTCCAAAATAGCCTCCCAGGCCATATCGGGCATGGGCCTCAAAAAGAAAGACCGTGAGAAAAAAGAGCTTATAGACACAGTCGCTGCGGTGATGATGCTACAGGAGTACCTGGCTAATAAGTAAAGTAGTGCCTTAGCGTATCTGCGCCTCAGCGGTAAATTTTATCCCTTATAAAAAAATCCCTCCGAAATATATAAGGTATAATAAAGAATGTATAGATTTACATTCAACCTGCCCGTATGTCACACCTGCTGTTATTTGCCGTGTCCGATTTCATAATGAATGCCTATACGGAGCATAAGACCCTCATCTGGTTTTTCATCATGGCATTTGCTGTGGGCGTGGTATCGCAGCTCATATTGCCGGGCCGTGGCTTTGGTATGATCGCCACTATAGCGCTGGGTATTGCCGGCTCCTACCTTGGCAATAAATTCCTGATGGACCATATGACATTTATTGAAGATGATGTATTCCGCAAAGTAGCTTCTGCACTCGCAGGTACTATGATCATATCGGTGGTCATCAACCTCATTCGCGGCGGCAAAGACAGGGACCTTACCCACTGGCGGCACAACTGATATTTTTGATGGCACATTTTTTACGTTATTAAAGTCATACAATTCAAATAAAACAACATGAACACAAACAGGCTCTCCAAAACGCTTGCGGCTGCATTGAATGCACAAATGACCAGCGAAGCACACAACGCGCAGATATACCTTGCATACGCCTCATGGGCCAGTGATAAGGGTTATGACGGTATTGCCAACTTCCTTTTCCGCCATGCAAATGAGGAACGTAACCACATGATGAAGATACTGGAGTACATACTGGAAAGGGGCGCAAAGGTGAACATCACGGCCATACCCGCACCCGGCGATGACCCAACCAGCGTGAACGACTGCTTTGAAAAAGTATTCAAATCGGAAGTAGATAATACCGCCAACATCTAAAAGATCGTAAAAATGACCTTTGACGAAGGCGACTGGGCTACCTGGAATTTCATGCAGTGGTTTGTGAAAGAACAGATAGAAGAAGAAACACTAGCTATGAGCCTCATCAACAAGATAAAGATCGCAGGTGGAGAAAAAGCGCCGACAGATGCCCTCTACAACCTGGATAAAGACCTGGCTACCACATCTGATGATGCCCGCACTGCCGAAAGCGCAACCGCAGAAAATCCGTTATAACCCACCCTTGTTTATATGCTAAAAAGCCCCGAATTTCACAGTTTGGGGCTTTTTAAATTTAAGTTACCCCTGATTTCCCTATCTCGATCTTACAACCATACTACCCTTCAACCGTTCATCATCCCATATAGCCGCTCGTCACAATTCAGTTGCACAGCGCCGAAAAGCGTCTGAAATTTGACCTAAAATCAAAACTATATGAAAAAGATCATTTCCACTTTTACGATTATGCTCCTGGCAGTATGCCTGCAGGCACAAACCATTACAGGCGACTGGTACGGTACAATGCCCGTGCGGGGCAAGCAGATACGTGTGGTATTCCATATCTCCAAAACAGGGGATATTTATAAAACGACCATGGACAGCCCCGACCAGAACGCCATTGGCTTACCGACAGACAATACCACTGTTACCGGAAACCAGCTTACTATTGCCGCTCCTTCGCTCGGCATCAACTATACAGGGAACTACCTGCCCGACAGCAATAAAATAAATGGCAAACTCTCGCAGGGGCCAAACAGTACACCTCTTATTTTAACTACTACTGAGATCAAAGTAACCAAAGCGGCACCTTTACCCCGCCCACAAGACCCAAAAGACTTTCCTTACAAACAGGAGGAAGTTGTTTTCACTAATCCAAAGGCCGGCAATACCCTCGCAGGAACACTGACCATGCCCGCAGATGGTAAGGCGTCTAAAATAGTGATCCTAATCACCGGCTCAGGCCCGCAGAACCGTAACGAAGAGATTGAGCAATTCAACCATCGCCCCTTCCTGGTTTGGAGCGACTGGCTGACCAGGAATGGCATCGCCGTATTGCGGTACGATGATCGGGGCATAGGTGCATCCGGCGGAGTTTTTGCCACATCTACTTCTGCCGATTTTGCCGATGATGCGGAGGCTGCCGTTAGCTATATTCAATCCCGGCCTGATCTGCAAAACCTGTCTATCGGCCTCATGGGGCATAGCGAAGGCGGCATGATAGCCCCCATGATCGCCAGCCACAATAGTGCAGTAAAATTCATAATACTCCTTGCCGGCCCCGGGGTACCTATATCGCAACTTATGGTGGAACAAACAGAAGACCAACTGCGCCTTGGTGGCGCTCCCGATAGCGCTATTGCACAGTCTGCATTACTGCAAAAGAAGGTATTTGCAGTAATGAATGACAACAAGGAAATACCGGCGGCTGAACTGAAAACAAAGATAAAAACCATGCTAAACGATGAACTTGGTAAATTTCCTGCTGAAGCCCTGGGTGGCCGTAGTGCTGATGATATGGCACAGGAAGCTACCACACCATGGCTCAGATACTTTATTACCTTTGATCCTGCCGTATATTTAACGCACATAAAATGCCCCGTACTTGCTATGAACGGAACTCTGGACATGCAGGTGCGCAGCACCGATAATCTGAAGGCTATAAAAGAATGCGCACGAAAAGCAGGTAATAAGAATGTGCAGATCGTGTCCCTTGATGGCTTGAACCACTTATTTCAAAAAGCCAAAACAGGCGCGGCTCCCGAATATGGCCAGATAACTGAAACAGTGAACCCGGTTGCATTGAATACAGTAACAGAATGGTTAAATAAACAAAAATGAACAACAAGCACAGATCCTGGTTTTGGCCAATACAGATAGTTACCTGGATAGCAATAGGGCTTGTCAACTTTTTGCCGCAGCATTTTGTTTCGGGAAAAGCCTCCTTTATTCAATACTTTAATTTACTGGTACTCAGTATCGGGGGCTTTATAGTTACTTCCGCTTATCGCGCTTACCTAAAAAAGTATAAGTATACCTTCACAATGAAACTGGGCAGGTTTGTAGCGTTATTGTCCGTATCCACTTTAGTAGTATCCGTTTGCTGGTTGCTGCTGATACTCCTGGTAACATGGCCCATTGCCGGCAAGTTCAATATAAATATGCGCCTGGTCGCTTTCCAGATCATTCCTTTAGCTGCCCTTATATTGATTTGGATCCTGGTGTATCTCATCTATCACCTCATCAGGCAATACCACGTTAACGAAGTGGAGAAGTGGAAGCTGGAAGCCGAGGTAGAAAAAGCGAACCTGGGTACGCTCAGATCGCAGATCAACCCGCATTTTATGTTCAATGCGCTCAACAACATCAGGGCACTGATACTGGAAGACCCGCAAAAAGCAAGGGAAATGCTTACCCAGTTTTCCGAAACATTCAGGTACGCGCTGCAACACTCCGAAAATAGTGAAACCACTGTTGCTAAAGAAGTGCATATCGTATCGCAATACCTGCAACTGGTGGGCATACAGTACGAAGAAAAGATGCAGGTCACCATTAATGCGGAGGAAAACATTCTGAACGAAAGCATACCGCCGATGATCCTGCAACTGCTGGTAGAGAATGCGGTGAAGCATGGTATAGCGCTCAGCCAGTCAGGAGGTCTAATTGCCATAGACATCAGGCAGACCGGGAATCAACTGCTCATGAGCGTGAAAAACACAGGCACATTGCAGAAGAAAAACCAACTGGAAGACAGCATCGGCATCGGCCTGAACAATGTGGTAAAACGGCTTAAACTACTCTATGACGACAAAGCACAATTACGGATAGAGGAACAGCCACCGTTTGTTATTGTAACCATTTGCATTGAAAGATCATGATAAAAGCCATCATAGTAGAAGATTCACGCCTGGCCCGACAGGAGCTGAAAACCATGCTGAAAGACTTTCCGCAGATAACTATAACCGGCGAAGCTGATTCGGCAGAGCAAGCACTGGCATTGATCGAGGCGGACAAGCCTGACCTGCTTTTCCTGGACATACACCTGCCCGGGAAAAACGGATTTGAAATACTACAGGAGCTGGACCAGGTGCCCGCTGTGATCTTCACAACAGCGTTCGACCAGTATGCCCTTCAGTCATTTGAATACAATACTATTGATTATCTACTAAAACCCATTGCTCCCGAACGGTTGGACCGGGCGATAAAGAAAGCAGAGGAGCAACTACAACAGCGGGAATCACCTGTACGCGTAGAAAAACTAACTGCCGCAGGCCGCATATTTGTAAAAGACGGCAACAAGTGCTGGTTTGTAACCATAGGCGACATCCGGCTGTTCGAATCGAAAGGAAATTATACACAGATATTTTTTGACAAGAACAGCCCACTCATACTCAAATCCATCCAGCACATAGAGAATACACTTGATAACCAGCAGTTTATCCGGGTAAACAGGCAGCAGATCGTTAATGCAAAATTTATCAGCAACGTAGCCGAAACATTTGGCGGCCGGTTAAAACTTACCCTCACCGGCAATGAAACAATAGAAGTATCTCGCAGGCAAGCTAATAAGATAAGAGAGCTATTCAGTTTGTGATAGGACAGAATTATCTCACCGCAGAGTAACTATATCTGATATAAGTCCAACAAGTCTGATACGAGTCCTAGGTGACCAATACGCCAGTAGCCCCTGCCCTTAGGCCGGGGTATGTATGAAAATAAGATCGGCTTTAGCCAAAAGGCTCGCCAAAGACTACCTCATTTGCACTGCAAAAATCAAAAGCCCCGAACTGCAAAGTTCGGGGCTATAAAAATATAATTTTATCTGTAAATCAACACAACTGGATTTTGGGCTTTGGAATTTGCCCCCCCGGCATCTACCTTATATATCCCAATATCTTCAGCATACTCTGTGGTGTCTGCTCCTTGGCATACAACCAGTCTTCCAGGTTGCCGTCCTTGTCATACTCTACGACTATATGCTTGGGCGATGGGATCATGCAATGCTTGATCCCGCCATAGCCCGCAAGCTGGTCCTGGTAAGCGCCGGTATGGAAGAAGCCGATGTACAGAGGGTCTTTGCCCTTTTCCTTATCCAGCTTGGGCAGGAACACCGCATTGATATGCTCTTCCGATGTGTAGAAGTCATGGCTATCGCAGGTAAGGCCACCGAGGTGTACCTCCTGGTATTCTTTCTCCCATTTGTTGATCGGCAGCATCAAGAATTTCTCACCAATACCCCATGTATCCGGTAATGTGGTGATGAAAGAGCTGTCGATCATGTACCATATCTCACGGTCATTCTGCATCTTCTCATCCAGCACGCTATACACTACAGCGCCGGCCTCTCCTACCGTGAAGGAGCCAAACTCTGTATAAATATCAGGCACATCTACTTTATTCTTCTTGCATACCTTCTTTATCGTTGATACGATCTCATTGACCATGTAATTATAGTCATAATCAAATCCCAGCGAGTGCTTGATGGGCAGTCCGCCGCCAATATTCAATCCCTCCAACTCAGGGCATACTTTCTTTAGCTGGCAATAAAGGTTCAGCACCTTGTTCAGCTCACTCCAGTAATACACATCATCCTTTATGCCCTTGTTCATAAAGAAGTGTACCATCTTCAGGCGGAATTTATCATTGCCCTTAATCTTGTCCACATAAAACTCCAGCACATCGCGGCTGCGGATACCCAGGCGGGACGTATAGAAGTCAAACGTAGGTTCTTCCTCGCTCGCTATGCGGATACCGATATTCACCGGGTCCTTCGCGCGGATGGACTTTTTGTAATCATCAAACTCATTCTTATTGTCAATGATCGGTATCACATTCTTAAAGCCTTCGTTGATGAGCTTGGCTATATTGCGTGTATAAGTGCGTGTTTTGAAACCATTACAAATGATGTAGGTCTCTTTATTTATTTTGCGGCGTTTGTATAGCGCCCGCACTATATCAAGGTCATAGGCAAACGAGGTTTCCAGGTTCACGCCATGCTTCAACGCTTCCTCCACTATAAAAGAGAAGTGCGAGCTTTTGGTGCAATAGCAATACACATACTTACCATCATACTTGTTCTTTCGGATGGCATCGGCAAACATCTTTTTAGCCTTATTGATCTGCATCCCTATTTTGGGAAGAAAGGTCATTTTAAATGGCGTTCCGTACTTCTCTATAAGAGCGGAAATATCTACACCGTTAAATTCTAATGTATTATTGTCATTCACATCAAATCCTTCTTGCGGAAAATGGAAGGTTTGCTGTACGAGGTCAGAATATGTGTTATTCATCTACGGATAAAAAGTTGTTGTGAACTTTTAGGCTTTATGGAAAACAAAAATAATTATTTACAACAAGGAATTGGATTATTTTTTTGGTAAAGTTGTCAGGCCCTGTTTCCGGCACAAGAATATATTAAATATCAAACATTTATTCGCACGTTTTCATTAAGTTTTCACGTAAAAGCCCATATATACTTACCTTTACAGTATGAAGTTAGAGGAGGCCATACTATCGGGCAGGTTTGCGGATGAAAAGCACAAGGCAACAATAAACATCCTTTACACAGCTTACTGGTTGAAGGACCGTATTAGCACCCTGCTGAAGAAGGAAGACCTCACCATGGAGCAATACAATGTGCTGCGTATTCTCAAAGGCCAGCACCCTGAACAGCTCTGCGTAAAAGACATAGCAGCCCGCATCATAGAAAAAAGCTCCAATGTGCCCCGCATTGTTGATCGCCTAGTTATCAAAAAGTTGGTAAAACGTGCGCCCTCCAAAGCCGATAAACGAGAGACGCACATCTCCCTCACCGAGAAAGGCATCACTGTCTTAGAAAGCGCCAACATCCTCATTGAGCAGGTGAACGACAGCATCAGTGCCATCACAAACAGTGAATCAGCCCAACTGAATGACCTGCTCGAAAAGATGAGGATGTAAACTTACACCAGACAGTCGCAGCCTTTATTATGTATTTTTGATTATCAGATCAATAAACAAAAAATGCCGAAGAAAATTTTAAGAATATCAATAGAGTTTTTATTCTGGTGGTTTAGTTTGTTTGTGTTCTGTTTATGGGGCTATCATAATATGGAGCGCACTGTGTACAGTATGATAGGACAGCTCGCTATAGTTGCATTTGGGGTTACAACTCTAAACCAATTGTTGCAGCTAATTTTAAGAGCAATTAAATAATAAGTATTTCCCCCGCCATTCGCGTTCTTTCTGTACAATCCTACTTCAACGAAATAGTTTATCATAAATCCACACAAAAAACCGGAATATTTCATAATTCAACATTATGAATAAATAAACACACCCTACCGAGATAATAATAGCTGCTATTACAAAAATAGTCTTGCGAATTATAATCAAAAATTCCTTTAAATAATCCATCCTTGGCGACTATATCAGTGATTACAAATCTACAAAATAAAATAGGCTATACCCGCACTATCCCTCCGCTGCTATTAGTGCCTCTCTAGCATCGTCGCGAAGTTCAAGTAGCACCTAAAAAATGACACAATTCGTTTCAAAATTTCTTTTTCCAATAATTTCCCTACTTTTGTCCCGCAATGGTTTCCTCACGCTTGCGTGATGATGAAAAGGGAACCGGGTGTAAATCCCGGACATTACCCGATGCTGTAAGCTCCAATAGAGCTTTTTTGCTACCTGAGCCACTGTTCGCCACCCGGCGGATGGGAAGGCCGCAAAAAAGTGGAGTAAGTCAGAAGACCTGCCCTTGCCCCGGTATATAACCCGGGAGTAACTTATCGCTGCTTTCGGGAAGAAAAGCACAGGTGGGATAAAAGCGGTGCATCCCCGCGTTTCTCTGTATCTGGTCATTCCCCTTTGCTGCATTTTATAAATTGTTTTTAAAAACCAATTCATACACATGCGCACATTTACACTCGTTTGCTCTGCCCTCCTGCTGGGCACAACCGCCCTCAGGGCACAAACCGTCGCCACGTTCGATGACCTCGTTCTGCCCCATGCCGACACATTCTATGTCAACTACGCTGCCTCCGGCACCGATGTAGGTTTTAATGACGGCCTGGCCCATTTCCCCTGCGTTTACGATACTTCTTACGGAGGTTTCTGGAGCAGCGGCTTTGCTTACTCCAACATGCGCGACAGCTTTACCAGCGGCTTCACCAACCAGTATTCAGCCAAAACAGACACCGGTTATGGCCCTTCTGCCAACTATGCCGTTGCTTATGGCGAGGACAATTACATAAAGCTGGTTGGCGCTGCCAACGGCCAGCCCGTAAGCGGTTTTTATGTCACCAACAACACCTATGCCGCCAACAGCATGAGGGACGGCGATATGTTTGCCCGCAAATTCCATAATGGCGATTGGTTCAAACTTACTGTACATGGCTACCTGCACGGTGCGCCAAAGACAGACAGCGCCAGCGTCTACCTCGCCGACTTCCTGTTTCCCGACACTTCAATGAATTACATATCGAATACATGGCAGTGGGTTAACCTTCTTCCATTAGGCGATGTGGACAGCCTCGACTTCTCACTCTCTTCTACAGATAACGGTTCTTTCGGCATGAATACCCCTGCTTATTTCTGTATAGACAACTTCACTACACATGAGTCTTCACTCGTAGTAAGCAACACACAGGCACCTATCGCCAAGGTATATCCAAACCCCGCAAAAGATATGTTGTATGTGGACATCACAGACAATTCAGTACAAACAGTAACCGTACTCAACATGGCGGGCCAGGTAATAGGCAACTACACCCCTGCAAGTCATATCGAGATCAACACCTCATCCCTGCCTGCTGGTACCTACCTGCTGCAGATGACCGGCAACAAGAAAACAGCAACATCTAAATTTATTAAGCAATAATTATGGTCCCAAGATGTCCCACACCTCCAAGGTGTGGGACATCTACCTACCAAACACAACCAAACTCGGTATCCCACACCTCCAAGGTGTGGCACACCTAACTACCAAACACAAAACTCGGTACGATTAATTGTAAGTATAGCCCCGAAGGGGTGACATTATTATAGAAACAAATAAAAAGCAAGAGTTTAGCCCCGAAGGGGTGGCATTATTTCGCAATAAGATTTCTAGTCAAATAGAATACCTCCAAAACGTTTAGCAAACATTAAATCCCAAAATGAAACACTTCATTCTTTCCATATTCACCCTGCTTGCCCTGCAAGGCATAGCCAAAGCGCAATTTGTGCCACAGGCAGGCCTCCCGGGCAGCACCGCCATCAGCTACACCGATAGCAGGTTCACAGGCTGGGCTACACAATGCGTGGTACAGCGCGGCTATATGGATATCGCCAACCCTGCCGGCGGCTACGCCAGCCTTGGCGAAGACAGCCTGGCCATAGGCGCACCAAATCACACCATAGTTAGCCTCGGCGATAGCGGCGTGGCTACCCTCACATTCGCATCCCCTATCTACGATGGCCCCGGTGCCGATTTTGCCATTTTCGAAAATGGCTTCATCGATGGAGCTAACGACTCCCTCGCCTTCCTTGAACTCGCGTTTGTAGAGGTCAGTTCCGATGGCGTTAATTATTTCCGCTTCCCCGCTACATCAAATACCCAACAGAATGTGCAGCTCACCAATGACGACTACATCAATGCCTCCGCGCTCAATAACCTCGCAGGTAAATACATAGGCATGTACGGCACACCATTCGACCTCAGCGAACTCGAAGGCACTACCGGCCTCGATATCAATAGCATTACTCATGTACGCATTATAGATGTGGTAGGCAGTATAGGCGCACATGCCTCGCACGACATCAATGGCCGCGCCATCAACGATCCCTACCCCACTGCGTTTGCTTCCGGCGGCTTCGACCTTGATGCTGTTGGTGTGCTCCACCAAACCGGCAACGCATCGGTAGCTACCGTTACCAACCATATCGCCGCTAACATATACCCCAATCCTGTAGCTTCCGAGCTGCACATCAGCATACAAGGGGCTTTTGCCGCAGGCACTACAGCTACCGTCACCACTATCACAGGCAATATATTGCAACAGGTGGCGCTAACTTCCGATAACACAATCCTACCCGTTGCTGATTATCCGGCAGGCATGTACTATATTCAGTTCCGCGATGCAAATGGCAACACATGGGTAGAAAAAATAGCCAAATACTGATCCTCGTTTTATGCTGCATAGCTGCCTGCAAGAAGGATAAGCCTGCGCCGATAAACAATACAGCACCCACCGGCTCAGGTTATGTGTATGTGGTGTGCGAAGGACAGTTCCAAGACGGTAACGCCTCCCTCTATGCCTACCAGCCCATCATAAAAAGCGTTTATGGAGACCTCTACCAGGCTGCGAATAACCAGCCCCTTGGTGATGTCTTTCAAAGCATGACGCTTGTCAACGGTACATTCTTTCTGTGCATAAACAACTCCACTAAAGTAGCCATCGTAGATACGCACAGCTACAAGCTCATCGCCAACATTAGCATAGCTGACCCCAGGTATATATTGCCTGTTACAACCACCAAAGCCTACCTTACCAGCCTTTACCACAACAAAGTCTACATCATCAACACACAGTCTTATACCCTTGCCGACAGCATTATACTGCCCTGTAAAAGCACAGAGGGCATTTGCGGTTACAATGGCGATGTCTTCATAGCCACATGGCCCGATAGTACAAGCAATAGCATTTACCGGGTGGATGGCACAACCAATAAAATAACTCAAACCATACAGGTGGCCGGCTATGCCCCCAAAGAAGTGCTGCTTGATAAAGAACAAACTCTATGGGTACTTGCCGGTGATGGCCTGCAGATAGGTAAGATCGCCACACTCACCCGCTTAGACCCTTCCACAGGTAATATACTGGCCTCTTACCAGTTCCCCCCGAATGCCGAGCCTATAAAGCCTGTATTCAACCCCACAAAAGACACCCTCTACTTCATCGAGGCCAACCAGTTTGGCGGCACCGATAACAATGGCATCTACCGCATGGGCATCCACGATGCAGCCTTGCCCGCGCAGCCGCTGATAGCAGCACGTGCCTTACAATACTTCTGGGCCCTCGGCATAGACCCCGCCACAGGCCACATATACGTTGGCGACCCCAAAGGCTTTATTCAAAATGGAGACGTTCACATATATACACAAAATGGCACAGCCATAGACGACTTTGCCGTAGGATTAGGCCCGGGGCACTTTTATTTTTAATGCACATGAGCAATAAAAGATAACAACTAAAAAAAAGTTACACCAGTTGCCCTGGCCTTTAGGCCGGGGTTCAAGAAGAAATCAGATCGGCTTTAGCCGAAACGATCGAATGGGTAAATTAGCTGCTTGATATAAGAACATAGCCCAAGGTTTTAACCGTAGGTAAAATACAATTACTAATAACTATCCACATAACCGTTTCAACGGTTTAAATTTGATTACACATAAAACACAACGCCCTGAAAGGGCAAAATCCCATAGCGGTGGGCAACGCCCATCGAATCGCGTGAGAACGAAACACAAATCCCTGAAAGGGCTAAACAATAATAACCGGGGGCGCAGCCCTCGGCACAATACAACAAATATCCAACCCTGAAAGGGTTGAACACCAATCGCCCAATGGATATAGAAAATAGGAAATAGGAAATAGGAAATAGGAACATGCACAACAACCACTACATAAAAAATATACGCCACGCATTTTTGCTATCATTACTTCTATTTACACTACCCACCTTCCTCCACGCCCAAAACACACCCGACTCCACCCTCAAAGAAGTCAACATAAAAACCAAACACAAAATATCTGCCGACACCCGCCTCAACGACTTCTCCCCCGGCCAGAAGATAAAGACCATCGACAGCGCCACCCTGCGCCAATACCAACTGCAAAGCATGGCCACCCTGCTCGCCCAACAAGTACCTGTATTCATAAAATCATACGGTTTCAATGGCCTGTCCACACTCAACTTCCGGGGTTCATCCTCCGCCCAGTCTGCCGTGCTGTGGAATGGCGTACCCATCAGCAACGCAGCACTCGGCATCGCTGATGTCTCTACCCTCCCCGTTGTATTCATGAATAAGGTCAACGTGGTCTATGGCGGCTCATCAGCCCTGTGGGGTAGTGGCAACGTAGGCGGCGCATTACTGTTAGAGAACGAAACACCTGTATTTGATTCCGGCAAGCGAGACCTCTCGTTCGGTGGTGGCCTCGGCAGCTTCAGCCAGTACATAGGCAATATAAAAGGCAGCATCTCAGGCAAGCGCTGGTATTTCTCTGCCAATATATTCGCGCAAACAGCACAAAACAATTTCCCATATACCAATGAAGCAGGCGCAAAAACAAACATGCCCAATAGCGCACTGAAAAGCGATGCGGCCATGGTACAGGCCGCTTACAAGATCAGCACACAAAATACCATCAGCTTCTCCGCATGGTACCAGCAGTACGACCGCCTGATACCACCCGCGCTCTTTGAGCCATCTTCCGAACAGCACCAAACAGACGGCTCCCTGCGTTTGCTGCTCAACTGGACGAAGCAGAACACCAACAGTAAGTGGTACGCCAAATCATCCTTCATACAGGATAACTCCCACTACCGCGATGATGATGTACAGTTATCAACGTACAACACCGCTTATCAATACTACCAGGAGATAGGCTGGAAAGCACAGTTGCACCAATACGGCCAGTTACTGCTCTTTATGCCCGTACAAATAGCATGGATGCAGGTGCAAAACCAAACCAAAGAGCAAGACAGGGTGGCCCTTGCGGCAGCATACGACCTCAAAGAATTTCATAATCGGCTGGATATAGCCCTCAATGCCCGTGGCGAAACAATCAATGGTAAAGGCATCTTCCTTCCCGGTGCCGATGCCGCATATGCCATCACCAATTGGCTGTCTGTTAGCGCTAATGCGCAACGCACCTACCGCACACCAACCCTCAATGAACTGTATTACTCCCCCGGCGGCAATCTCGATCTGAAACCGGAACAGGGCTGGAATGAAGATGGCGGCTACACCGTGAAATTAAATGCAGGCCGCTTCGGCATCTACCACGACCTCTCCATCTTCAACCGCGATATACACGACTGGATCATCTGGCTTGGCGGTTCTATATGGACGCCACATAATGTATCAGAAGTGCACAGCCGTGGTGTGGAGACAGAGAACACCATAGCATATACCATCGGCAAGTGGCGGCTGCACATAGGTGTCAATACCTCTTACATACTCGCTACCACAGTATCCAGCTATGTGTACAACGATGGCAGCATAGGCAAGCAGCTACCTTACACACCACGCTACAGCGGGCAGGCGAATGTAGGATTTGATTACAACCGATTTTCGTTCAATTACAACCACACCTATACCGGGTACAGGTTCACCACCGTAGATGAGTCGGAATATATACTGCCTTACCAAACAGGCAACGTTCAATTGATGTACTCCACAACAATGGGCCATCATTCTTTACAACTATCCGGCCAATGCAATAACATATGGTACGAGCAATACCAGGTCGTAGCCTTCCGCCCAATGCCCGGCATCAACTGGCTAATGGGCTTCAGAATAGGTATCTTCTAAGATCGGAAATCAATAAAAGCGCGCGCGGCCCCTGTTATCCTGGTGGTACTGGCCGGGGTATTGGTGGCGCGAGCAGCTACTCATTTCTGTAACAATTACCAGAAGGGCTAATATGGTGATGATCCTGAATTTCATTGGATATTAATTTGGCATTAAAAATAATAAAAACATTTATCTTTTCAAAAAAGTTCGTTAGGCATATCGCTGTCATTCTATAATTTTGCTCAAAAAGGAGATGCCACAACCCGACTGGAGCAAATTCACCCAAAAGATATACATCAAAACAAGCCTGCGCACTGTTTATGAAGCATGGACAACCCCTGCAAACCTGGAACGCTGGTTCCTGCGCAAAGCCGAATTCACAATGCCCGGCGACAAAATAAGGGAGGCAGACAGCAGCATACAAAAAGGAGACACCTACCAATGGATGTGGCATGGACATCCAGATACAACCTTAGAGCGGGGCGTGGTAACAGATGCTGATGGCACAGACCGATTCCGTTTTGTGTTTGGCAAGGCCGGCATCGTAACTATATCACTCAGGAAGGTGGGTAATGATACCGAACTCATACTCACCCAGGAGCATATTCCTACCGACGATAAAAGTAAGTATGACTACTATATGGGCTGCTCTACGGGTTGGGCATTCTACATGGCTAATATCAAATCCGTTCTCGAAGGTGGCCTCGACCTACGCAATAAGAACCCGGAATATAGCAACGTAATAAACTCGTAAGGAAGGAGATAATAAAGTATCTGCAACCATGGTTACAGATACTTTATATAAAGAGCATATTAATTAGCCGTCGCTTCCGAAGCCGCTGCCATAGCGATCATATCATCAGCGCTGGGGCCGTATAAGCCCGGTACAGGCACATCAAGCAGGCGCAGGTACACCGTAAGCTGCCCGCGGTGGTGGTACTGGTGGCTCAATACCATAGAGCGCAATACTGCCGCCTTAGGCATAGCCACGATCACATGATCGCCCCTGCGCAGGGTCCACAACTTGCCAAAATCTTCATCACTGCCATTTTCCAGCGCAGCCAAAGCGCCTTTCACATTCTTATCAAAAGTCTCCGTTATCTGCGCGGTAGTTGTGGCTATGACCGGCTTGTAGTTTATACTGGCCAGATCCAGTTCATCTGTGGTCATGATCATGGTGATCCACGTGGGCAGGTCACTGATATGCGTTACCAGGTTGCCCAGCTTCATAGACTTATCATGGGGCTTCCAGTCATTTTTTTCTGTTGGTATACGCTCCAGTATCTTGTGCGTGTT
>Ga0316218_1001952_pt1 | contig 20618 bp, 18 predicted proteins | sample TBH18003metaG_FD_203634 | JGI IMG/M metagenome (GOLD analysis project Ga0316218, IMG submission 203634) | Freshwater microbial communities from Trout Bog Lake, Wisconsin, USA - TBH18003 | ecosystem: Environmental > Aquatic > Freshwater > Lake > Hypolimnion/Profundal zone | place: USA: Wisconsin...
TCTTTTCCAGTCGGTTATTTCTCGTATTTTCAAGCAGAATAGCATTAGTAAACAGTATTTGCATCTGCATGTGTCTGAATTCCTTGAAAAATTCTTTCAATTTCCAATAAACAAGCATCCCTGATATGAAAATAGCGAATACTAACGTTATAATGATGAAATATTGTAGGTCTTTGCTCATTTTTATTTCTATTTTCCCAGCCAACTGTTTTACCTTGTCTTCAAATAAAACTCCTAACAACCAAGTAAATATAGCAACGGCTATTTTTAGTGATTTTTGTTTCATACGGCGTGTTTGAACCAAAAGTAACAAACAACATCAGTATTTCTTAATCGTTTAATGTGTTAAAGAAATTTAACTTTCAAATTAGGACACTACCCAATGTTAAGAAATTATTAAGTCTGCATTATCATTTTTAATGACGGTCAATAGCAGTAGCTTTGCCGCGTTAATTTTACATTAATAAATTGTTATGTCATTTGATAGCGTATTGAAATTCTTCCTGCCCAAAGACAGGATATTTTACGGGCTTTTTGAGGAAGTAGCCAACACCCTGGTGCAGATGGGCAACACCTTTAAAAAGGCGATGCAGGAGCAGGACCTGACACAGCGGGATGCCCTGCTGCGTACGCTGGAAGACCTCGAACATAAGAATGATGAAACAACGCACCAAATATTCATAGAGCTGGGGCGCAACTTCATTACGCCATTTGACCGGGAAGATATACACTACCTGGCTACGTCGCTGGATGATATAGCCGATTATATATGGGGCGCGGCCAAGCGCGTGGTGAACTACCAGATAGATGATCAATACAACACCCTGCCGGCATTTGCAGAGATCATTTCCAAGTCAATAGCTGCAATATACACTGGTGTGCACGGGCTGCGGGATATGAAAGACCTGCGCTCGATAACCGCTGCCTGCGTAATAGTGAACAGCCTGGAAAATGACGCAGACGACCTGCTGGACAGCACACTGCTGAAACTGTTCTCATCGAAGATAGATGCGGTAGAGCTGATCAAGCAAAAAGACATTTACCAGATGCTGGAAACAGTGACTGATAAATGCGAGGATGCAGCCAATGTTGTAGAATCGATCATCATTAAATACTCCTAAGCGCATGACAGCTTTGCTGATCGTAATACTGGTACTTGCCATAGCCTTCGATTTTATTAACGGGTTTCACGACGCGGCTAATTCGATAGCCACCATTGTGTCTACCAAGGTGCTTACGCCCTTCCAGGCTGTGGTGTGGGCTGCTTTGTTCAATTTTTTGGCGTTCTATATTTTTAAAGATCATGGTGTTGCCAATACCATTGCCAAGACAGTAAGAGAAGATTTTATCACACTACCTGTGATCTTATCGGGCCTGATAGCGGCCATATCTTGGAACCTGCTGACGTGGTGGTTCGGGATACCATCCAGCTCGTCGCATACACTCATAGGCGGGTTTGCAGGTGCGGCTATAGCTCATGCCGGCTTTCATGCGGTGAACCCGGAGCCGATCATAAAAACGGTAAGCTTTATAGTATTGGCACCTCTGATGGGGATGGTGATGGCGTTTATCATTTCGCTGTGGTTCATCTATTCTTTCCGTAAGAGCCACTGGCTAAAGGTGGTGTCTTCGATAGTGATCATAGCGGTGATCACTGCACTTTACTTCACACTGGAAAAAGACCCTAAGAACCTGAAAGGGCATATGGACAATTACTACCTGAATGTGCTGATGGATACGCGCAACTTCAAGTGGCTGTTGCTCGGGTTTATCCTTACAGCGATCAGTGTGTTCACGATGTTCCTGGGGTCGCTGAATACTGCTCGGTCTACGCTGTACCTGAAGCGTTTTCAGTTGGTGTCATCGGCGGCTTTCAGCATAGGGCATGGCGGCAATGACGCGCAGAAGGTGATGGGTATTATTACCGTAGCGCTGATAGCCGGCCACCAGATACATTCTTTCTCCGAGATGCCTGTGTGGGTGCCGCTGGCTTGCTATTCGGCTATAGCAGTAGGCACTATGAGCGGCGGATGGAAGATCATTAAGACGATGGGAACACGCATCACCAAAGTGACACCGTTTGAAGGTGTGGCCGCGGAAACGGCAGGTGCGATCACTTTATTCCTCACCGAAAACCTGAAGATACCTGTGAGTACCACGCACACCATTACCGGCTCTATAATAGGCGTGGGTGCGACTAAACGCCTGTCGGCAGTGCGCTGGGGTGTTACCATTAACCTGTTGTGGGCGTGGATACTGACGATACCGGTGAGCGGTATGCTGGCTGCGGGTGTGTTCTATGTAGTGAATCTTTTCCTTTAAGAAATTTCTTGTGGTTTGTTATATTGATCATGGCCATTTGCAACGATGCGGGGTAAACCGTTAAACCCGTTTCGATCACGTTGTTTTTCTACCCACGGTTAAAACCGTGGGCTATGTTAGTGTGTTAGTGTGGTCATATAATTTGCTTAGTGATCGTTCCAGTGCTCATAATTCTGTGCGAATTATTTGATATAAAGACACTAATTTGCAGTACAAGTGAAGATCTATATTATGGCTAAGCAAGAGATACTTATTGATTCGGTGGTAGTGAGAAATGACAAAAACTACCTGGCAAGCGCTGTGGGTGATGAGCTGGTGATAATGGGCATAGCAAGCGGAACCTATGTAGGCATGAATAGCGTAGGTAGTACGATATGGGGATTGCTGGAGCAACCGATACAAGTAAATAAACTTGCCGACCGCCTGGTATTACTATATGATGTGCAGCGCGATATATGCGAAAAACAGGTGCTTGGGTACTTACAAAAAATAAATGAGCAGGGGATGCTTACTGTGATCAGCTAAACGATAAAAGCAGGAATAAGAACTGATGTTAGCTAAATCCACCGCCATCAGGCCCGGGATGACCACCACCAAGCGTTGCGTCCTTTACCGACAATAATATGATCTCGGGCTCATTCCAAACTTTCTTATCAGTAGCGTTTACAGTTTGCTCCATGGTCTTACTATTATCTTGTTTCATTGTGAGGCTTTAGCGTTAAAGTATAGTTTCCTTACTTTAGTAATGCAAATTTACCATTTTCCCGTTATTAAAAGAAGCCTGTTAAGTATTTTAAAGACCTCAATAATTGGTAACGCAAAAACGGTGTTGATTGCATTTCAGTAACAAATGTAATATTTATTCACTATAATTAAAAATTTATTTTTCTTTAATAGTTAATTATGGTATTGCATTAGTGCAATAATAATATTTTATTTAAACAAATACCCATTTTGGAGTAGCCAATTCAGAAAAGAAGTAGCTATAACACCCTGCGATATTCGTATGCCTGCAATTTCTTTTCCATCGGCCATACCGGTAGTGGGTTGCAAGCTATTTAGTGCATCAGTAACATGGGATGGGTTTATAAATTTCATTACAGGCCCATCTTCAGCGGTATGCATCAATGTATTGATCGCTTCTTTTTCTTTGAGGATTCGTGTAATGTAGTCGGGGGAGTATGGTTGCTTGTCATTTCTCCACTGTATCTCCGGCGGTAGCACGCCCTCCATGGCGCGGCGCAGGATGCTGCGTTTTGCACCTCCTACCCTGAATTGTTCCATAGGTACGTCCAGCATGAACTCCATAATATTTTTATTGAGCAGGGGTGTTGCTGATTCCATATTATATGCAGCAAAGCTGTTAGTGAAATTGCCAAGCAGCCGCCCTGCCTGCCCTGAGCTGATGTATTCTATCATCCATGCGCCCTGATCTTTTGATGGGGCAAAGTCGATGCCGGGTAGGTACTTAGCTGTAAATGTTTCGGTTAGGGGTGTATGTATGCGCCAGTTGGTGCGGCCTTTGTTTTTATATGCAGTGTAATATTTGTGCCACGCGGTGTAGGCTATGTAATCCGTTTTAATTATTTGGAGGTAAGAGCTATCGAAAGAGCGTGCTTGTTTTAATAGATCAATAGCCTTGCCGAATTTGCCTTGCGCGATCAATTGATAAAGAACAAAATTGCCCTTGTGCGAAACAAAGAGATCGCCGCCAAAGCCGGAGAGCGCGACGCGGATATTTTTTTGTTGCATAGCCTGTTGCAGCGCGCGATCCATGTAAAAGAAAGCGTTGGGAATAGTTTCTTCCAACTCAAAAGATGTTTGGAGGCCGCATAGCGGGTCTGTGCCGGGGGCTTCGACATAAGTCTGTACCAGGTTTTTCAGATGCTTGCCTACGAGGTCTATGTCTTTGCGCTCATCAGTTTCTATGCCTGTGTGGCCTTGTGGCAAGACAGAGGAGAATGCGTAGAGGGGCTGATTTTTTTGTTCCAGTATTTTACCTGCTATACAGGCTATGGAAGAGGAGTCGAGGCCGCCGCTAAGGGTGATGCCTACTGGCGCATCGGTGTGCAGGCTGTGCGCTACTGTTTTGAACAGCAGATCGCGGAGGCATTCGGCCCAGTCATTGTCTTTTGAGAAATGATACTTGCCAAGTGGCTGTGGTGTCCAGTACTTGCTGATGTGCAATTGTTTACTATCACCGAGTGTAAGCGTATGGCCGCCGCAAAGGGCGAAGACCTCGCTGTTGTATGTTTTGGACTGATCGGACTGGCGAAAGAAATATTCTATGAGTGTTTCTTCGTTGAAAGTATTGGGCGTGCCTTTAACAGCCAATATACCCTTCATTTCACTGGAGAAAATAAAGGCATCGGGTGTGTCGTAGTAATAGAGCGGGCGCACACCAATATGGTCAACAGCGCAAAAGATGGTGCCGGTAGCTATGTTATAGATAGCAAACGCAAATTCGCCTTCAAAATGATGCACACAATCTTCGCCCCATTTTTGACTAGCAGCAATAATGAGCTGCGCGTTATTTAGTGTAAGGGCAAGCTGTGGATCTATATTTAAAGAAGCGGCCAGTTCTCGCCTGTTGTCTATACGGGCATCGGTAGCGATGATGAGGGCGCCATGTTCAAGCGTTTGCTGCGAAGTGCTGTTAAGATCGTATTGGCCGAAGAATACATTGGGTGAGCGCCAATAATATTTGCCGTTGGTAGCACGGTGCGCCAGCGCGTGCTGCATCTGTTGGATGGCGTTATCCTCCAAATGCTGCCCGTGTTTATTAATGATACCGAAGATAGCGCTCATATTTTTTCTTTAACTGCCAAACCAACTAACGATGGTGAACTGACTAATATGCGGCCCGCCGGTGATGATGCTGTCATTGACCATTAGCCACGCATGTGCCAGCATTTCATTTGTGGTTTTGTTGATGCCGAAGTAAACAGTGCTTTTTATGCCACGCAGTTTGAGCATTATTTTAGCGGCTATTGCCTGCTCAAAACATTTGGTGCGCCAGGGTGAGCGGTTGCCCGCGCGCAGTATGGCGATGCTGACCGCATTTGGTAGTTGTGGGTTGGGTAATAACTGTGCAGGCGCTTGCTGCATGGCTTTGCCCAATACCGGGGCTATGCTGCGAAAGGGTATAAATAAGAGCATGAGCCGGGATAAGGCGAGGAGCAGCCAGGCCTCGGTAAAGAGCAAGTAATCGGAAAAGGTTCTTTGTTTCATTGTGCGGCTGGGAGTTCGTTTATGATAGATTCCAGCCGATCTATGAAGGCAGGTATGTTGTTGCCCGAGGGGCGGTATATTTCTATGATGTTGCAGTTGCCTGCCAGCGCGCTGATGGTTTTGAAGTAGATGGTGCGCAAGCTGAGATCGGCAATAAGATAACGGCGGTACACCTGCTGTGCCAGCGCATCAAAAGCTTTGTGGCCGGTAAGCTTTGCGTAACGAACTTCGTTGATGCTGTTATCGGGGTGGATGATGAATATGGTATCGATCGCTGTGGCCTCTTCATGAAAGCTATCGTGAAAGAAGTGGCCGTATTTGTCGAGATCGGGTTTTAACCGGAGGTCTTTATTGCTGTATGCAGGATCGTTTAGTGTAGCGAGGGTATCATCCCATAGCTTCATCATAGGGTAGGAGGCAGTACCGAGGCCATCTTTGCCAATGACACAGATATCGTCAGTAAATATTTTGTAGCCACGGAGGGCAAGCTGTGCTGTGGTGGTAGACTTACCCGCACCCGACTCGCCGGTGAATAAAATAGCCTTGTCGTTTTTGAGAATGCCGGATGCGTGGAGCGGTATGAGGCCCTTGCGGAATAATACAAATGCCATAACCGAGCCGAGCAGGTACAGGCGTATGCTGCGGCCATCGATGCCCGGATAGGGGGCTATATGAATAGTGCCATTGGGCAGTACCTGGTACCTGCAATTGCCTTTTATGTCGAGGTAGTATTCAGTAGGGCTGATGATGGTGGTGAAATCATCCTGCTCGTAGCGGTCGCCGGGAATATTGCTGTTTACCGGGCCGTGAACAATGGTAACATCAGGATGGCTGAACGTACGTGACAGCAATTCGGGGAAATCTATATCAGAAGCGATATTCAATCCAAAGCCACGGTACTGATGGGTCATCATTATCTGTTAAGTATAGAATGACAAATTTAGAGATTATATTTGTTTAATGATAGGCAGAAAAAGAGAAGAGGGATGAGCTATATAAAGGAAGCCAACCACTTCAGAAAGGACTTTTACCGCACGGTAGGGCTCATATGGCAGGCCGGGAAGTATCTTTCTGTGCTTAATGTGCTGCTGTTGTTTTTGCAGGCTTTGCTGCCGGTAGCCTCCTTATATATCATCAAGATGCTGGTAGACCTGATCTCGGAGCCGCAAAGGCGCGGATTTGAGACCATTTATCCTATTATCCTTTGGTTTGTAGGGGTGCAGTTCCTGCTGGCGGTGGCCAACCAGGTATCTATATATATCTATACGATACAGTTGCAGCGGCTATCCATGCACTTATCAGAAAAGGTGCTGCAAAAGGCGGTGGCTGTGGATATGGCCTACTACGAAAACCCGGAATACCACGATACGCTGCATATGGCGCAGCAAAAATCGGAGTACCAGGCGCCTGTGCTGCTGAACAATATGAACGGGCTGGTGCTTAATAGCCTCTCGTTGGTGATGCTGATCGGCTTTCTGTTCAAGTTGCAATGGTTCTATGCGCTCCTATTTGTGGCCATCTCTATACCTCTGGCGTGTGTGAAGTGGTATTATGGGTACAGGCTCTTTAAGCTGGAGAAAAAGTATGTGCCTATGGAGCGGGAGGCCAATTACTATCACCAGGTGCTTACGGGCGTGTCTTATGCGAAAGAGGTGAGGTCGTTCGGTTTTGCGGATGTGTTCATAGGCAGGTATAAAAGTTTTAAGGAAGTTATTTATAAAGCCAAGGACGAGGTAAACAAGCGCTTTACGCTGCTGAGCCTGCTGGCGCAGGTGATAGAGGTGGTGATCATGGCTGCTATACTCGTGGTGCTGACAAAGAATGCCTGGATGGGGGCTATAACGCTGGGTGTGTTTGTTATATACCTGCAAGGCTTTCAGCGGTTGCAGACGGCCTCAAAGAATTTCCTGCAATCATTGGTGCAGCTATTTCAGCAGCGGCTTTTTTTGAAAGATATTTTCACCTTCTTTGATATTGAAGAAAAGACGAGGGGGGCAGATAGAGCTTATCCTGCGGAGGCAAGAAAGGGGCTGGTGGTAGAAGATGTTTCATTTACTTATCCGCAAACGAATAAACAGGTACTGAAGAATGTGTCCATAGCCTGCGAGCCGGGCAAGATCATAGCGATAGTGGGGGAGAACGGGTCGGGGAAGTCGACATTGGTGAAGCTACTGGCGCGGGCTTATGAACTACAAAAGGGCAGTATACAGATAGATGGTGTGAACATAGGAGATATTGAAGAAGCACAATACAGGAGCAACAGCATCATCCTGTTCCAGGATTTTGAGAAATACTTTATGACCATTGGCGAGAATATAACACTGGCAGATGAACTACGGGTAAGGGGTGAGGATATGCGCAGTGCAGCGGCGGCGGCCGGTGCTGCTGACTTCATTTCTATGCTAACTGATCAGTATGAAACGAGGCTGGGGCGCACTTTTCAGCGGTCGGAGCAACTGAGTGGCGGGCAATGGCAAAAGCTGGCGCTGGCACGTGCTTTTTATAAAAAGGCAAAACTGATCATACTGGATGAGCCTACGAGCAGTATAGATGCCATGGCCGAGCATGAGATATTCGGGCAGCTTAAGGAATATGCTGCTGACAAAATGGTGATACTGATATCGCACAGAATGTATAACCTGAAACTGGCGAGTATGATCTACGTAATGAAGGATGGGGCTGTGGCCGAGTGTGGCAGCTATGAAGAGCTGATCAATAAGCGGGGAATTTTCAGGGAAATGTACAATAACCAGCGACTATGATAGCAACAGGTGAGTTGAAAGATAAGTGGGGCATAGAGTTGACTGCGCTGGTACTGGCATGCAAGGTGTTTTTAGGGACAGCGCAGGAGGAAGAACTGGCCGTTTTTTTTGAGCAGCATACGATAGATATGCCTCTGCTGGTGCGGATAGCGGCAGCGCACCATATAAGGCCCATACTGAACAGGGCAGTAGCCAATATAAAAAGCGATGATGCCGCGCGGCAGCAGTTGCAGGCTGATTGCCGGGGCATAGCGCTAAAGAATTTTGAACAATACAAGGAATTTCTGCGGCTGAACAGCCTGTTTGTGCAAAAGCGAATAAGCGTTGTGCCGTACAAAGGCAGCTCATACTGCCTGCAATTTTATGGCGACCTGAGCCTGAGAGAGTCATCGGACCTGGACTTCCTGATGCAGGTGAGTATGGAAGACCTGGAGGCGCTGGAAAGGTTGTTTAAGGAACAAGGGTATGCTAACTTATCTGAAGTGCCTGCGAATTTTAAGGTCTATTATTTTGAGCATGTGCGCGAGTTCAAGTTTGCGAAGTTTGAGGGTGAACAGCGGAAATTCCTCGCAGAGTTTCATTTGTCGCTCAATGATGCGGTGTTTGAGACCACAAAGCCGATACAGAACGCTTATCTTTTTGCCGACCTGCAACAGCAGGATATGAACGGACAGATGATAAGGGCGCTGTCGCCCACTAAGCATGTGATCGCTATGCTGTCGCACCACGGGGTAAAAGAACAGTGGACCTCCTTGAAGAACCTGGTGGATATAGCGATGGCCATAAAGAATGGCACAGATGTGGAGTGGGATACGATCGCCGATGCCGGGCATAAGTATGGCTTTAACGGGGTGTTGGGTATTGGGCTGGGTATGATCAATGATCTTTTGGGTGTGATGCCTCCGATCGTTATAGAAACAAAGCAGGGAACAGGCCCGTGGATGAACAAGCTGTTTGCGCGCCATAACTACACCACCGACCGTAGCTGGATGTATAATTTCTATTTAAAGCTGAACTCCAAAGACAGTGCAGGAGATAAGGCGCGTGCCTTGCTGAACCATGTGCTATACATAGGCAAGCCATCTATCCTGGATTACAAATTTATAGCGCTGCCTAAACCGTTGTTTTTCTTATATGTGCTGGTGAAGCCAATAAGGAAGCTGGTAAAAAGGAATAACTGAAGCGTTAGAGATAAATAAACACTTCGTTTAACATATAATTAGGCAAAAGGGGCTTGAGGTGCGGCCCTTTTTCGTTACTTTCGCAGATTGCCTTTTTTGAACTGCGGAACCTGAAATGTCATTACCTCCCATACTAAGATTTGTCTATAACCATGGCACCGAAGAGGTGATCAAGCGTGGTAAAAAAATATTCTATACATCGGGCGTGCAAATGCTGGATGTGGACCACCTGCTTGAGCAGGTACGTTTTCGTGTTCGAAACGACCTGTACCAGAACTATTATACTGTAACCATTAACAAATATCTGCAGCCCAAGGAGATATCCGTGCGCTGCCAATGCCCTTACAACCTTGGCGATATATGCCGGCATGAAGTGGCCGCGCTTTTTCAGCTCAATGACATACTACAAAGCGGATTTTTTGAGAACACAAACATCACTTACGACCAGAAGCACACCGTAGTGCGCATGCGGCAGGTGAATAAGCAGATGCTGCAAATATTCTCGGCCCCGGATACGCTGGAACAGGCAGAGCGCTACGCCAACTCCAATAAGGTAGTGATCACCTCGAAGAAAAGCGACAGGGTAGAGGCTAATGTAACAGATGAAGATAATGTACATCATGTAACGCTGAAGCAGAATGAAGAACGCTATTTTGATACCTCCTGCGACTGCGATGAAACAAGCCACCCACTGTGCCTGCACAAGGCGGCAGTATTCTTTCATGTGTTGAAGATACATGGCGCGCAGTTCTTCCAGGCTACGCAGAACTGGGATATTCAAAAGAACAAGTTGCTGGAGCAATATGGCTATACCATCAATGACGACCTGACCAATAAATTTACCTTTACCTACGAGAACAATAAGCCGTTTTTGCGGGTACTGGATACTTCTATAAAGAAAGTAAACGCGCCGCAGCCAATAGTGCGGGAAGAACCGGTTGCGGCCATAATAGCTGCGCCTGTAGAGGAGAAAAGGCTGGGCGTGGTAATAGACCCGGACGTGAAGGAGTTCCCGTACGTGGGTATAGAACTAATAGCCGGGAAGACAGACGAAGAAGAACGCAACATAACAGGCCCTATAGATAAGTTGGACCTGGACCAATATATAAACCCAACGAGGTACAGGCAGGAAGAGCGTGACCTGTTCCCGGTGATCAGGAAATTCATGCCTGCGGAGCTTTTGAAATTTTTGAAGAAGAACCTGCCCTTCGGCGATCTGTTGGATGACTACGCTTCTTTGATGAAGGAATTGCCGAGCGATGAAGTGCGGGAGCAACTGTGGGAATACCTGCTGCCCAAGTACCATAAGCTGCTGGACAGGTATTCGGCCTACCCATTGCTATACCTTAAAAAGAAAGGCAAGGCTATATCATCTACCGGGGTGCAGTCGATAGGCTTTGCTGAAAGAGCAGTGAACCCGCAGCTGATCGTAAAGAAGGACGCTAAGCAATATACAATAACGCTGGAGTGGACCATTGATAACACAGCGGTTCCGCATAAGAATGTGACCATGTACAATGCGGGCCTGATGCAGTATGATGGCCGCATACACAGCGTACTGAGCATAGCGGAAGTGATGCTGGTGGAGCAGTTTTTGCCGGATGGAAAGATGGGCATACCCACCAGGCAGTGGCCCACCTTCCTGGCTGAAAAGCTGATGACATGGAGCAAGAAGGTGCATGTACACTTCTCGGAAGAGCTGGTGGAGCATGTGCAAAAAGCAAAGCCCGGGTACCGTGTGTACCTGAAAGAGCGCGACCAGGTGCTGGTGCTGGAACCCGCATTTGTGTATGGCGATGTGGAGATACGCCCCGATTACTTTGGCGATGTGATACAGCCAAAGGATGGCATTGTGCGCATCATGCAGCGCAATGAGGCACAGGAAGAAGAGCTGATGGAGCTGCTGCTGACACTGCACTCGGATATACAATACAATAAGAAAGATAAATTTTACTACCTGCCAGGTACGGCTGTATTAGCCAATAACTGGTTCTACACTTTTACAGAGCTGATGCGTGACAACGGGATAGAGGTCATGGGCTTTGAAGGGTTGAAGAACCTGCGGGTGAATACGCACAAGCCCGAAACGCAGGTACACGTAACAAGTGGCATAGATTGGTTTGACGCATCGGTGGAGCTGAAGTTTGGCGACCAATCGGTGTCGATAATAGAGGTGAAGAAAGCGCTGGCACAACGGCAGAATTTTGTGCGGCTGGGGGATGGCTCTATAGGGCTGCTGCCTGAGGACTGGCTGAAGAAATACAGCCTGCTGCTGAAAATGGGCGAGACCAAGGGCAATAAAGTGCGCCTGAAGAAATACCATTTCAGTATATTGGACGAGTTGCTGGGCGATATAGATGAGGATGAGTTGCAACAGGAGCTGGAAGCCAAGAAAGAAAAGCTGGAAGGCATAATGACCAATGATTACAGCCTGATCAATCCTCCGGAACATTTGAAAGCCACACTGCGCCCCTACCAGCTGGCAGGGTTCCAATGGCTTATATTTTTGAATGAAGCAGGCTGGGGCGGTATACTTGCCGATGACATGGGTCTTGGTAAAACAATACAGACACTTACCTTCTTCCAATACTACAAAAACCTGCATCCCGGGGCTAAATACATGGTGGTATGCCCTACCACGCTGATGTATAACTGGGAGAATGAAATAAAGAAATTCACACCTACGCTCACGCATGTGATCCATCACGGCCCTAAGCGGAATGTGAGCGTTAATGCCTATGAGGGTATAGATATCATCGTCACCACATACGGCACTATGCGCAGTGATATAAAAGTGTTCAAAGAGATTCCGTTTGATTACGTGGTGCTGGATGAGTCACAATCGATAAAGAACCCTCAGTCGCAGGTGGCAAAGGCCTCTTTGCTGCTGAATAGTAAAAACAGGCTGGCGCTGAGTGGTACGCCTGTGCAGAACAACACTTTTGACCTGTACGCGCAAATGAACTTCCTGAATCCAGGCATGCTGGGCAGCAGGGAATTCTTTATGAGCGAGTTTGCCACACCGATAGATAAATTCAGGGAAGATGAAGTGAAGCTGCAGCTGCGCAAGCTGACGCACCCCTTCCTGCTGCGCCGTACCAAGGAGCAAGTGGCCAAGGACCTGCCGGAAAAGACAGAAACGATACTGTACTGCGAAATGGGTACCGAGCAGCGCAAAATATACGATGCCTACCGCAACACCTATCGCTCGCAGATACTGGGAATGATAGAAGAGCGCGGCATGGAGAAGTCCCAGATGCACATATTGCAGGGGCTTACCAAGCTGCGCCAGATATGCGACTCCCCGGCCATTATGAATGAAGAAGAACGCTTCCATAACTATTCCATCAAGCTGGATGAGCTTAGCCGCGAGATAACGGAGAATGTGGGCGACCACAAGGTGCTGGTGTTCTCGCAGTTCCTGGGTATGCTGGCGCTGATACGCAAAAAGATGGAAGAAGAGGGCATCAGCTATGTATATTTTGATGGCAGCAGCTCCTCATCTGAAAGAGAAAAAGCAATACAGCAATTCCAGAATGATACCGAGTGCAGGGTATTCCTGATCTCGTTGAAAGCAGGTGGTATAGGCCTTAACCTTACCGCTGCCGACTATGTGTATATAGTAGATCCATGGTGGAACCCTGCCGTAGAGCAGCAAGCCATTGACCGTACGCACCGTATAGGACAGACGAAAAATATATTTGCGTACCGCCTCATCTGCAAGGATACGCTGGAGGAAAAGATGCTGCAATTACAGGAGCATAAGCGGGCCCTGGCATCAGACCTGGTATCGGATGATACAGCCATGATGAAGCGATTGACGAAGGATGACATTGCGTTCCTGTTTAGTTAAAAACCCAGCCTAAAGGGCAGCATTATCGATCTTAGCTGATACTCATTTTTTTAGGAATGATAAATATAAAAAGGGCGTATAACAGATCAGTTATACGCCCTTTGAAATTATAGATCCTTAAGGGTTACGATACCACTTCCTTCTCCTTCACAAATTCCACAGCTTTGTTCACCATGTTCTTAGAGCCTATGAATATGGGTGTGCGCTGGTGCAGCTCGGTGGGCACTATATCCAGTATATTGCCTGCGCCGCTGCTGCCTTTGCCGCCTGCCGCCTCTACTATGAAGGTCATAGGGTTGCATTCGTATTGCAGGCGCAACTTGCCGTTGGCGTTGCTGCTATCGGCTGGGTAAATGAAGATACCACCTTTGATGAGTGTGCGGTGCAGATCGGCGACCATGGAGCCGATGTAGCGGTGCCCATAGGGGCGGCCTTCTTCTTTATTGCTATCCATGCAGTAGTTGAGGTATTGTTTCATGCCCTCGCTGTACCTGATGGTATTGCCCTGGTTAAGTGAATATATCTTGCCGTCTGCCGGTACTTTCATATTAGGATGGGAAAGGCAGAACTCGCCAATGGAAGGCTCCAGTGTAAAGCCGTTCACACTTACTTTGGTGGCATACACCATCATAGTGCTGGAGCCATAGATCATATAGCCTGCGGCCATCAGCTTATTGCCCGGCTGCAGGAAATCTTCTTCGGTGCATGGCTGGCCCAGCGGGCTTACCCTGCGGTATATGGAGAATATGGTGCCTATGGAGGCGTTCACATCTATATTAGAAGAGCCATCGAGCGGATCGAACAGCACTACATATTTGGAGTGTGCGGAAAAAGTATCTTCATAGCATACGTGGTTGTCATTCTCTTCGGAAGCTATGCCGGCACAGTCGCTGCTGTTCTTAAGGATATTGATGAGGGTCTCATTGGCAAATACGTCGAGTTTCATCTGCTCTTCGCCCTGCACGTTTGTGGCTCCGTGCTTGCCCAGCAGGTCGGCGAGGCCGGCCTTGCGGACTTGTTTATTGATGATCTTGCCGGCCAGGCCTATGTCCCTGAGCAGGGAAGACAGCTCGCCGGTGGCTTGCGGGAATTTACGGGTTTCCTGGATGGTGAATTCATCCATCGTGATCAACGATCCTAATGACATCTGAAAATATTTAGTGATTGCTTCAAAATTAAGAAAAGATAGCGAGATATGCGGGATAGCTGCTGGCACTGTTTTTATTATACGATTTGTATATTTATAACATGATGAGGAAAATAGTTGGTTACCTGATGGCCATACTTGCAGCTGCTGTTTCTTTCAGCAGCTGCCTTGTAATAGGCAAGAACAGCGCGAAATATACTTTTAGCGATGGTATTTACAGAACCAAGCGATTTGGGGGTAATGAAGTGTATGTGCTGAAGGTGGATGATGATACGATCAGCGTATTCAAGGTACAGGAGTTCAAAGACTCCACGGCTATACTTACCAACCAGCGGGTGAATTATACAAGCAGGCAGCGCAAATTCAAAGACAATAAGATGGAGCATACATTTTATAAGCCTTCTTTTGATATTGATGCCATGACCATAGCCATGAAATACCGCCCCGAGATAAAGGGAGTACCCAACCAACTGACCACTAACTTTAATGGGGCTGTGTTTGCCGGTTACCGTACAGATGCCTACCGGCTAAATTATAAGCGCACACCATTAAATGTGTATAAGCAAAGCGTGAAGCATATGGGCTTTAGTGTGGGCCTATATGCGGGCTTGGGCAGTTCGCTGATAGATGGTACCACTCTCAACGACCCGGCATCTACCGTACAATATGAAGGTGTGCTGCTGATAACAGGAGTAGCTGTGACAACGGCTATGCAAAATATTACATTCGGCTTGTCACTGGGTACAGATCATTTGCTGGATAAATACAGCAGCCAGTGGATCTATGAAGGGCAGCCTTACCTTGGGTTTACACTGGGATTGAATATCAACTAAAGGCCGCCCGCAACCCCAACCCCTAAATGCGAGGCCCATGCTTCTTTTCTGATATTACCTTTATGGTAAGATGCGTTTAGTACAGCCGGACCCTTGGGTCTATCCACGCATAAAAGAGATCGGTGAAGAGGTTGATTGTGATGAAGATGAAAGAGGTGAGCAACACTGAACCTATAACGAGCGGAAAGTCGAACTTATCGAGCGCATCAACGGTTACTTTGCCTACGCCTTTCCATCCAAAGATATATTCTACAAAGAAGGAACCGGCCAATAGCTCGGCCAGCCAGCCTGTTACAGCGGTGATGACGGGATTGAGGGCATTGGGCAAGGCATGGCGAAAGACTGCTTGTGTTTTGGTAAGCCCCTTGGCGTATGCTGTGCGCATGTAGTCTTGCGAGAGTGCATCAAGCAGGGCGCTCCGGGTAAGCTGGGTTATGATGGCCAGTGGCCGTATGCCCAGCGCGAACGCGGGCAGGATGAGATTGCGCATGGCGAGGTGCCTGCCCGTGAAGGGATCATATTCCCACAAGCTGCCGGTCATGTTGAGGCCGGTGTAATTGTGCAGCAGGTAGCCGAACACAAACGCAATGAGCAGGCCTGCAAAGAAAGAGGGCATGGAAATACCTGCTACGCTGGCGGCTACGGCAGATGTATCGAGCCAGGTGTCTTTTTTTACAGCCGCCAGTACACCCAGCAATATGCCGAAGATGGTAGCAAACGTCATAGCCACAAGCGCCAGCAATGCTGTGCCGGGCAGGGCTTCTGATAGTATGCTGCCTACTTCTTTTTTGGTGCGGTAAGAGCGGCCGAGGTAGGGCCACTTGAGAACGAGCGCATGAGTAGCGGAAACAGGGACTAAAGAGAAATAATGGTATTGTTGCCGTGCAGCATCATTCCGGGCATTGATGCTGATAGGCGAAAGGTCATTTACATACAGCAGGTAGCGGGTGAAGAGCGGTTTGTCCAGGTTCAGCTCGTGGCGTGCATTTTGGAGGGATGCGGCATCGCTGCGCTGGCCCATGGTAAGGCGTGCAGGGTCGGCAGGCAATACATTGAACAGCAGGAACACAAAAGTAATGACCCCCCACAGCACCAGCAGGCTATAACGTATTCGTTTGGCGAGGAAGCGTATCATGCGGTTGTGAATAAAAATTTATGGGATAGTTTATTGGCCATGCTTATCACCAGATATTCAAACGCAGCTACCAGTAATGTACCGAGTAAAAAGGCCTCAACAAAGTAAGATATTAGTACACTCTGCGGATGATAGGTGGAAAAGCATATGGACAGCACGGTAGTGTACAGGCTGCATATGCCACCATTAATAGTATTGAGCAGCTCAAATACATTGCCATCAGGGTTTTGGTTCTTGCTGATGAGATCGAGCAAAATGAAGGCTGTCCAGAAGATGGTGCGTATTACCGGTAGCCTGATGGCTATGGGCCACTTTGTTTTTATTCTTGTAGAGAGCAGGTAATTGAGTACAAAGATGAGCTTTATTCCCAGCGAGTTCGTGGTTCCTGTGTTAGCGTAATTCAGCCGCTGATTGATGCTACTACCGATAATAGTGAACATGTGAAGCAATAAAAAAATAAACAACGCTGTAAGCAGATTGTGCTTTAATACGGGCAGATGCTGTTTCCATCCATCTGCCCGCATATCCAGTACATAGCCTGTAATAGCCAGGGCTGCAACAACCAGTATCATTATCAATACCCAAAATGTTGCATCCATGAGCTGAGGTTAGTCTTTTACTTGATGTCCAGCTTGCCGTTGTTCAGCGTCATATCCTGCGGATAGTCGCGATAGCTCCACTTTTGCACTACGAGGCCGTCTTTGATCACCATAAGACCAGGATCGGTGCGCATAGCGGTTTTGCTTGCGGTGCCATCGAGTGTGAATACAGGAATATTGGCCATACCTATTTTCTTCATGAAGGCCATAGACGTTTCCATATCGGCAGAGCAGAGGCAGTAGAAAGGTATGTGCAGTTCCCTGGCTTTGGCGGCCAGCTTACTTATCTGGTCCAGTTTTTCGAGGTGTGGCCCTTGCGGGTTGCGCACAAACCAGAAGATGGTATAACCTTGTGCAGTAAGCACGGCTTTTGTCTGGTCATTCTTATCGCTGTCCGTAAGTATAAAGTCATGTATCTCGGGCTCGCCTGTGGCTTCCTTTATGGTCTTGTCCTTACGGTCTACATACTTCCAGGTAGAGTCTTGCCATGGGATAGTGGTAGTGCTGAATTCTTTTTTCTGCCCGTTCTTTTCGTAGATGAATACAGACTCTATTTCGGCAGGTTTGTAATCAGGTCCTGGCTGCATTTTTACCCATATGTTGCTGCCCGGTTTGTAAGGCATACAGTCATTGAATGGCAGGTGCTGCAAAGCCCACCATTGAACACCCGATGCAAATACTACAGTAAGGATCATGATGGCCGTATTCACATGCCGGTCGAACAATCCCTTGATGCGGTTGCGATACACGAACAGGATGATCGCTATAATGGTGAGGAAGATATCTTTGTTAAAAGTGGCCTGCGGCGAAAGCGGGATGCAGGCGCCAAAGCAGCCGCACTCCTTTACCTTGCCGGAATACAGCGCATATCCGGTGAGGAAGGTGAAGAATATATTGAGCAGCAGTAGCAGGGTAGCAAAAATGTTGAAGGCTGCGCCGATCAGTACTGCCACACCGCAGGTGATCTCGAACGCGATCATGGTGACAGAGAAAATAAACGAATAGGGGATCATGAACGTCATGTTGAGTACATCAAAGAACTCATCCATTTTGTACACCAGGCCCATTGGGTCATTGGCCTTCACCACGCCGGAGAAAATGAACATACAGCCCATTATTATTCTTAATACCCAGAGAAAAGTTTTCATTGCTGTTTATACAATTTATTGGTTCAAAAATTATTACTTCTATTTGTGGGGTTCTGTTACCAAACATACAGGATAATTACAGAACTTTGTTCACAAAACTATAAAATTGCCCGCAATTATTCATAGCAAAGGCAGGGAGCTCGATGTGAGCAGCCCGGTGGTCATGGGCATACTCAATGCCACGCCGGACAGCTTCTATAGTAAAGGACATGGAAGTGACCCTGATGCCCTATTGTCGATTGTTGAAAAAATGTTAAAAGATGGCGTGGCCATTATAGATATAGGCGGAGCCAGCACCAAGCCGGGGCAGGAACTGATAGGCGCTGATGAAGAACTGGGCAGGGTGATACCTGTGATCACAGCTATCCATAAACGTTTCCCTGAACTGTGGCTGTCTGTAGATACTTATAATGCGCGGGTGGCCACTGATGCCGTGGCCGCCGGGGTGGCCATAGTGAATGATGTGAGCAGCGGGCGGTTCGATGCCGGTATGCTACAGGCTGTGGCCGCGCTGCAAGTGCCGTATATAGCCATGCACATGCAGGGTACACCAGCAACTATGCAGGTGCAGCCCGAGTACAACGATACTGTGGCCGAGGTGTATGATTACCTGCAAGGCGTGTGCGATCAATGCGCGGCGGCGGGCATTGCAGAAGTGATCGTGGATCCCGGTTTCGGGTTTGGAAAAACTGTGGAGCATAATTTTGAGCTGCTGGGCGGGCTGCGCAGGTTCCAAGAATTGGGTAGGCCGGTATTGGCCGGGCTTTCGCGGAAATCAATGATCTGCAAGCCGCTGAAAGTGAACCCTGAACATGCCCTGAACGGCACTACTGCGCTGAATATGGTGGCCTTGCAGCAGGGGGCTAACATCCTCAGGGTGCATGATGTGCGGGAGGCTATGGAGGTCATAAAGCTATATAGGCTGCTGAAAAGTGAGGCACTTTAAAAGATTTTCCCGGCGGGATGTTGCGTAGCCCCGATGGGGCAATACATTTTTTATTTAAAACAGCTACAAACATTTAGCCTCTACGAGGCATCACTCATTGTTGTATCGTTATTTGGATTTTAGCAAAGCGTTGAGAGGGCTGTTTGCGTTATCTATCTCCTTTTCCGTAACTTCGGTTTGTGTTTACTTCATTTTACAAACAGGTCTTATTGTTGCTGATACTCGCAGGTACCGGTTTATCTGCATCCGCACAGATACAATCAGTATCTATTGGTGTGAACGGGCTTACCTGCTCACAATGCTCGCGTACGGTGGAGATGAGCCTGCGCAAGCTGCCGTTTGTGGAAGATGTGCAAATGAACCTGGAGCATACCGAGGGCAGGATAGTGATAAAGAAAGGCAGCAAAGCCGATATGGACCAGGTGGCGAAGGCCGTAACGAATGCAGGTTTCTCGCTGCGTTACCTGCAGGCCGATGTTGCCTTTAACAGCCAAGCTACAGTGTCCGGCTCCTGTATGAGCCTTGCTGGGGATGAATATGTATTTTCGACTCCTCCTGCCGAACCGCTAAGAGGGATGATCACCCTCAAGTTCTTAGATAAAAATTTCCTGCCTAAGAACGACTTTAAAAAAATACAGGCAAGTCTTAATAATCCTTGTGGCGCTACTGCCGGCAAAGTATATCACATCTCTTACGTGAAGCACTGGGTCAATTAATTATTCTGTGCACCTTGTTTTATCCATTCCAGTATCTCGGCCTGCTGTGCGAAAGATAAGGCAGCGAGGGGGGGCTTGGGCATCTCCGCAGTGCCGTTGCCTTGTACTTCTACATAGAGCAGGCTGGCAGATGGATTGCTGAGGTTCAGCAGCCCTTTAGATGTAATAGTTATATAAGCCGTGCTGCTATCAAAGTTTATTTCGAGGTTTGTGCTGTTTGCGCCTGAATGGCAACTGCTGTTAAGGGCGCAACTTGTTGTTAGTATGGGAATGATATCCTTATTAAAACTTACAGCAGAGATTTGACTTTTATGGGTACAGGATATGGCCATCATCACGTTGAATAGCGTGATGATGGCCAAAGTCACTATACTTTTTTTATTGTTCATACCTAAACATATTGGGTATTTCATTAGCCAGCGTGTCGGCTACGGCGGCATTTGTTGTTCCGTTGGTCTGGTTGCTTGTTTTCAGGTTAATTACCGACAACAGCTTTCCATAGTCGCACAGCACATGGATGTATTGCGTACCTCCGCTGGTCAGCACATAAACAGGATAGTTGGCCCATGCGCCTGTACCTCTTGTGGGCAGTGAAACCTGGTTCGCAGATGTGAGGCTGTTAGGTATTTCAAAATTAAAGCTGATGGGGTTGAGGCCTGTATGAGCAATGGTTGTATCGTACATGCCCTGTACGATCATGCCATAGTAGCCGGTAGATGTACTGCCTGTCCACATGCTCGACTCT
>Ga0316218_1001954_pt1 | contig 20599 bp, 23 predicted proteins | sample TBH18003metaG_FD_203634 | JGI IMG/M metagenome (GOLD analysis project Ga0316218, IMG submission 203634) | Freshwater microbial communities from Trout Bog Lake, Wisconsin, USA - TBH18003 | ecosystem: Environmental > Aquatic > Freshwater > Lake > Hypolimnion/Profundal zone | place: USA: Wisconsin...
TTTCTATAGTAAAGCTATCAGGCAAATAACGGGAACTGATTACAGGCTCCACGAAGAGCAGCGTATCTCTTTTATCTATCGCAAATGAATTGCCCTCTGCTTCATTTTTTATTGTGCAATGATGCTCATTAACGGCAATTGCGGACATATTGCAATTGGGAAATCTCCAATGCACAGGACATTTATTTACGACATCACTTTGAAAGTCATCTACGAAGATCACCTCCCTCCGCGGCAGGAAATCATAATCATTGATGGCTGTTACCTTTAACTGGCAGCAGGCGGGAAGTGCAATTGAAAGCAATAAACAAAACAAAATCATACACCTCATACGCTGTAGGTTTAATGTGCGATTTTCAAAGGCTTTAATCCTATCGCTTTCCGGGCCTTATTTGTTTCATCAATATTTGCTGGAATTACATCCTTACTTTCGCCTGCAGCTTCATCAAAAGACTCTTCCGTATAATATAAAGGTGGTAAATGTTTTCCCATCCTATAGTTATCATAGATATTAGCGTATTCAAAACCAGGCAAGTTCCCCATTTCAACTTCTTCCATTAATTCTTTGAATATCGTTTCGTTCATCATTTCAGGTGAATGGGCTACCATCGTTGTGATCTTATAAGGCTCAATGTATTTGTTGGGAAATCCAAAGCGCTTGGTAATAGCCATTACAGTAATAAAATTCATCGAGTCTATTGGGCTTTGCAACCGCCAAAGGGAATCCTTTTGGCTTTGAGTAATCCCAACGTTACCCTTTTGCGCGTCTGTCATTCGCTTAAATTTCTCCACCTCATCCATCTGCTTGTATTCAGCCAGCTTTTTTTCATCCAACTCCCCATACATGATCATCCAACGATATTTCTGGTCATTGGCCAGCATAGCCTCTAATTCATTTCTTAAACTATCCTTTTGACTTTTAGAAGGCTTTACATGAACTGTCTGCGCATTAGAATATATTGCTGCACATACCAGGAGCTGCGTTAAAATGATTTTTACCATCCTTGTATATTTTGGGTATTTGTTACACGTGGTCTTCCAAAAATAATAAAAAAGTGAGTAGTTGGGATAATCTTTAAATTATTAACTCTCACGCGAAAGAATTCCTATTTGATGTGTTCCCGAGAAGTCTATCCCAAACTGACTTATTGTGGATAAAACAAATTAATAAGGTATTTTTGTAAATATAGTTACTGTGTAAAAAAACTTTTTTTATGACGCGCAACATCAAAACTGTAATGACTATCTTGATATTGATTGCTTTTTTTGCATGTAAAAAGAAAGAGTCTGATATTCCGAGCCACACAAATGAGATAAATGGCTCTCATTTTTGGCATGGGTTATCTACTAATCACATATCTCCGGATAGTTCTACTCAAAGTACAGTTACGCTCACTTTTCCTATTACTGTAATTAATGATCAACAGATATTAAGTGGTTATGATAATACCACCTTAACTTTATCGTCATCAAATGACACTGCATTAATATTTGAGGGTATGGGTACACCTATTGCATACTACAATATACCATTAACGATTGTAACATACGATTACATCAAAAAAACTATTTATTTCTATTACTCAACTGGTTCTTTTGGTCAGGAATTAGATTTAACAACACCATGACCTAATACCTTGCTAATATAATTCATATCACTTGATTAATAAATAAATTTACTCACTGAAAATATAATCTCATTAATTTTACATTTATGGAAAAAGATTTATTGAATTCTCCTACAGACTCGCCAGGCACTCCATGGCCCATTTATCAGCCTAATATTGGCTCGCTATCCGGTGGCGATGATAGTGTGAAAGCTACGCCTGTTCTGCCCTTTAATAATAAGAGTATGTATGCTGGCGTTGGGGCAAGTATGCAGGGTGCGTTTAATACTACATTACCCGATCTGTCGCAAAATGTAAAAGAGGCTTATAAAGTCATTTCTGCTGCACGGCTTACTACCAATCAAATACAAAGGGCATGCCTCGATGTTGCTACACAGCCACAAACAATACCTGGCAATCCAAAAATAGGCCCATAAATCATCTCATCAACACTATCAATAAAACAAAACACCCCATAGATTTTTCGTGTTGGGTGGTATTCCTTTATAAGCGAACTTTGTGTCGTCAAAGGGTCATCTGCTTCGGGCTTTGTCCTATGTGAAACCTTGGTGGCAAAAAAATGTGCTATGTCCCAAATGTGACATCCCATGGGACATTAAAAAAATTAAATACGGCCATAAGCCTTGCCCATACGCACTCACATAAAAAATCATAATCAGAATTACCAACAAAAAAAAATTCAGCGCATGGGACATTTACCTGCGCAAGTGTAGATGCCTCATGCTTCGGCAAGAGAAGTGTAAAATTCAGCCCATTCTTTAATTCCGTAAATTCTGATTCAGATAATTGACAAAGTGCAAAGATTTTGCACCAGTGCGCAAGAATGTTGCAAAAAGAGTGAGCAACTATTCATCGTTTTTTTCGCTCAACCTATTGATTATCAATCATAAAGTGAGCAATAAGCCCTGCAATTAATGAGTAAATAAAAAAAACAGGACATAAAGTGTGCAATATTGCACAGGCCTGCAATAAAAAGCGCAGGCCGGAAATAAATCCCGGCCTGCGCATTATAATTGCTTAGTGTTGATTATTTAGTTCACCTGCACCACCTCATAAGCATCCTGTCCGTTTTGGGATATGGGTGCATAGTAGGTGTTATTGTACAGCAGGTACTCCTGGCCATTTATTTGCTGCTCGGTAGCGCCTTGGGGTATCTCGGTCACTATAGCGCCTACCGGGCCGGGCACTACCCTGAAGGAGCCACCCTGGCTGATGTAGAAGGTGCCGCCATAGTAGAAGTAGTTGCCGCCATCGCCGCCCTGTACTTCCTGGTAGCCTGATGGCAGGTAAGATACCACAGCGCCCACCGGCGGAGCCACTACATTATAACCTGATCCGTATGGCTGGTAGTATACGCCATTGTCGTAATAGTAGTTCGCGCCCCCCCAGTTGAACATGATGGCATTAACTGTAAGCGCCGTAGCAAAAAAGCCGAACGGATGCCAGTATGGCCCCCACACATAGGGATGGTAAGGATGGTAATAGTAAGGATGAAAACCGGACACATGGTGGAAAGCATTATCGCCACGGAAACCACCACCACGGCCCACATCGCCACCACGGGCTGCCGGCATAGGATGATTGCCAAAGTTGCGCGCGCCGCCATTTATGCTGCGCGGGCCTACCTGCACGGGTGCATGGCCACCGCCGCCAAAACTGCCGCCACCACGGGGGGCACCGCCGCCGCCCCTGGCGCCACCTCCGCCACCACCGTGGCCGAAGTGCTGTGCGTTACTGCTGAATGGGACAGCAAGCAATAAGGCTGCCGCGATACAAATACTATATGCTGATCTTAATTTATGATACGCTTTCATGACTGAAAATATTTTAAAAAAGGAGTGTATGAAATTATTTTTTAGCAGTTGCAGATGCCAGCTTTATCTTCCTCGCGTTTGGCGGGGCGTTGAATTCAAATATGCCGCTGGGCAGGCTGGGGTTTATCTGCCAGTCGGTGTACGTGGCCTCGAATTGCGGGTTCAGCGGCTTGTCCGTGGATACGATCACCATTTTCACGGGCAGGTAAAAGGCATCATCCGCTATCCAGAACTGGAAGGTCTTATCCTTTGAAGTGCCTGCGATATGAAAGCAGTCCTTACCATCTACCTTCGTCATGCCCAGGAATACGAGGTTATTGGCCTGTGATATGATATCATCCACAAAGCCGGGATACAGGTAATCGGCTACGGGGAATACGATGCCATAGTTCTTGTTCATGTAGTCTATCATCTCTATCATAGACGATGGTACGCTTACCTGCGAGTAGTCATTGCGGTCGGCGGAGTAGTAGCTGAGGGTTTTGCCGTTATAGATCAGCGAGCGGCTGCCTTTGTCGCCCTCGCAGCGCACCAGCAGTTTATCGGGGCCGCCAACATATACATGCTCTATGTCTGAATGCTTCACGAGACCGAGCTCACGGCTGCTCACATCATAGTTCGACTTGACCGTGGCGCTGCATGAGCCCAGTTCACCGATCATAGCGCTCATCCTGTCGAGGATGGAAACGGCTACGGTGTCAATTTTAGAATTTTGCGCTTGTACCCTGCCGGACAGACCGAGGATGACCAAGGCGCACACAACTTTTAGTTTCATGGCTTTTGTTTTAAGACGTAAAGACAAATATCAGACTGTAAAAATGGAGAAAAGTTTATAATAGAAATAGTATATAAAAATCATGCTAAGAGAATTGGCTATGTTTTAACTAAAAGGGAGCTTATGAGGCAAAATATCGTTTAATCCATTTAACTTTGTAGCATGTCTGCCCCCAAGATCATCATAGCTATAGACGGTTTCTCGTCGTGCGGCAAAAGCACACTGGCCAAGGAGCTGGCCCGCAGGCTGGCCTATAATTATGTGGACAGCGGGGCTATGTACCGCGCCATAACCCTGTACTTCCTGCGCAACCATGTGGATGATACCGACCATGGCAAGGTGCTGGATGCGATTGCCAACATCAACCTGTCCTTCGTTTTCAATGAGCAGGACCAGCGCTCGGATATTCACCTGAATGATGAGAATGTGGAGCCTTATATACGGGATATGATCGTATCGGAGAAGGTAAGCGAGATAGCGGCGATACGCGAGGTGCGCTCGTTTGCGGTAGGCCAGCAAAAACGTATGGGCCGCAAGAAAGGCATAGTGATGGATGGGCGGGATATAGGCACAGCCGTTTTCCCCGATGCAGAACTGAAGATATTTATGACCGCCGACCCGGAGGTGCGCGTGATGCGCCGCTTCAAAGAAATGTACGCAGTGAACACGCACATCAGTATAGACGAAGTGCGGCACAACCTGGAGCTGCGCGACTATATAGACAGTACCCGCGAAGAAAGCCCCCTGCACCAGGCCACCGATGCCCTGTTGCTGGACAATAGCGGCCTGACACGGGAGGAGCAGTTGGATATTGTATTGGGTTGGGTGAAAGAGAGGCAATTAGCGACAACCCCAAACCCCTAAAGCGACTTCAACCACGTAACCACTTCGTCACGGGTCTTGCCCAGTTTTTTCTGGATGCGGCCCAGCATTTCATCGTCTTTGCCGTCTTCATATTCCAGGTCATCATCGGTGAGGTCGGCATGTGCTTGTTTGATCTTGCCTTTCCATTCGTTCCATTTGCCTTTAAATTCCAGCTTGTCCATAGTGGTAGTTTTAGCGATAGGACATAAAAATCCATGCCAAAACGGGTTCATGTCATTCATTTCGGCTAAAGCCGTACTTAATTATTTACCCACCACGGCTTAAAAGCCGTGGCTATTGCAGGATGGTTAGTGAGCTTTCATTGTAACAAGTCTATTATTTCTCATTCACCCGCATTAAAATTACCTTTGCGGCATCAAACAAAGTATTTCATGAATATAAGAGTAGTAGTGGCTTGCCTTTCTGTGGTGTTATTTGCCTCCTGTGCTAAGAGCCGCATTAAGGAACATCCCGAATGGAGTAAATTCTATGAGGCGTATGGCATTAAGAATGCCTGCTTCCTGCTGAGGGACAATAACCATGAATCGATACACTATTATAATAAGGAGCGCAGTACGCAGCGTTTCCTGCCTGCATCCACTTTTAAGATATTCAATTCGATGGTGGCGCTGGAAACAGCAGTAGCTGCCGATGACCAGCTGGTGATCAAATGGGACGGCGTGCCCCGCAAGCCGGAATGGGATAAAGACATGACCATGCGCGAGGCATTTAAAGTAAGCTGCCTGCCTTACTACCAGGAGATAGCCCGCCGCATAGGCCCCGCCAAAATGCAGCATTACCTGGACACTGTGAAGTATGGCAATATGAAAATGGAAGGCCGTATAGACGACTTCTGGCTGAACAACTCGCTACAGATATCGCCTGATGAGCAGGCGGGCTTCTTAAAGCGCCTGTACTTTGCCGAGCTGCCCTTCTCCGAGCGTAGCCAGCGTATAGTGAAGACAATGATGCTGCAGGAAGAAACACCCGGCTACAACCTGTACTACAAAACAGGCACCGGCATAGTAGGCGATAAAACTATCTACTGGATAGTAGGCTTCTCTGAAAAAATAGAGCATGTAAAAGAACCCGAAGGCTCTATGAACAAAAGCGATGTGCGCAACTATCCTTACTTCTTTGCGGAGAATTTTGAATTGCCCACTTCCGACACTTCTAAAGACTGGTCGAAGGTGCGCGTAGCCATACTGCATGATGTGCTGAAAGAGTATGGGGCAATTCCTCAGAGTTAATTGGGTAAAGGGTGAATTGGTTAAATAGTTTGTCATTTAAAACATATTGCCTGCATGGAGACAATAACTGATACCCCCATTATTACCACATCAAAGTCGGTGCAGCGCGCATGGTCTATGTATGACTGGGCCAACTCGGCATACAACCTCGTCATCACCTCTACCATCTTCCCGGCCTACTACGAGGCCATAACCATAGTGCGCAAAGATGGTAAGATAGTAGATGAGCGGGTATCCTTCTTTGGGCATACCTTTAAAAACAGCTCGCTTAGTTTGTATTCTATTGCTGTGGCCTACCTGGTCATCGCGCTCATATCCCCTATCCTATCGTCCATTGCCGATTATAAAGGCAATAAGAAAAGGTTCATGCAGTTTTTCTGCTACCTGGGTGCGGCATCGTGTTGCTTCCTTTATTTTTTCACTAAGGATACGCTGGAGTTGGGTATCATCTGCTCTGCGCTGGCAGCGGTGGGCTATTGCGGCAGCCTTGTATTCTATAATGCCTACCTGCCCGAGATAGCAGCAGAAGCCGATCAGGACCGGGTGAGCGCGCAGGGTTTTGCGTATGGCTATGTGGGCAGCGTGCTGCTACAGATCATTTGCTTTGTGTTTGTACTAGAGCCGAAATGGTTTGGCATTACAGATAGTTCGTTTGCACCGCGTCTGTCTTTCTTCCTGGTAGGTATATGGTGGGCAGGGTTTGCGCAGGTTACTTTCTTCAAATTACCGAAGGGCGTACCGGTAGCCAAAAAGCACAGCCGCAGCCTGCTGGCCAATGGCTTCTTTGAGCTGCGCAAAGTATGGGAACAAATAAAGCAACTGCCTGTGCTCAAAACCTACCTCGGGGCATTCCTCTTCTACAGCATGGGTGTGCAAACTGTGATGCTGGCAGCCACACACTTTGGCAGTAAAGACCTGAACCTGAGCGATGCGCAACTGATCTCTACCATACTCATCATTCAACTGGTGGCCATAGCAGGGGCTTATATAATGGCCAAGCTGTCTGATATCTTTGGCAACCTGAAAGTGCTGCTGCTGGTGGTGTATATATGGATATCAGTGTGCATTGCGGCGTATTTTACCCAAACAGCAATGCAGTTCTATATAGTGGCCGCCATAGTGGGCCTTATCATGGGTGGCATACAATCGCTGAGCCGCTCCACATATTCCAAGCTGATGCCGCCCACGCACGATACCGCATCCTTCTTCAGCTTTTATGATGTGACCGAGAAGATGGCCATCGTTATCGGCATGTTCACCTTTGCGTATATAGACAGCATACTGAATATGCGTGTGGCCATTTTAGCGCTTATTATTTTCTTCCTGATCGGGGCATTGATTTTGTATCTTGCCATAAGGAAGAGCGAGGCTATAACAAACGCACCCCAAAATGTGTGAATTTGGAATGCAACTATCTCCTTTATACTTTTAACTTTATACAGAAAGAGCCATGAAACTATATTCAATAAACGCCGGGTACTTTAAGCTTGATGGTGGCGCCATGTTTGGCGTAGTGCCCAAGAGCATGTGGAACAAAGTAAACCCTGCCGATGAGAACAATATGTGTACCTGGGCCATGCGCTGCCTGCTGATAGAAGACGGCAACTACCGCATACTGGTGGATAACGGCATGGGCAATAAACAGGATGAAAAATTCTTCAGCCACTACTACCCGCACGGCGAGGACAGCATAGAAAAAGGATTGGCGAAGCATGGCTTTACGATGGACGACATCACCGATGTATTCCTTACGCACCTGCACTTCGACCATTGCGGCGGCTCTATAGTACGCGAAGGAGATAAACTGGTGCCGGCATTTAAAAATGCCCAGTACTGGACCAATCACAAGCATTGGGCTGCGGCCACGGACCCTAATGAAAGGGAAAAAGCATCCTTCCTGAAGGAAAATATACTGCCCATAAAAGAAAGCGGGCAGCTACGCTTCATAGAAATGGGCGAAGGTGAAGAATGGGTAGACGATATCCGCATCAGGTATGTGGAAGGACATACCGAATCTATGATGCTGCCACAGATCAATTACAACGGCACCACCATCCTTTTTTGCGCCGACCTGATGCCCAGCACCGCCCATGTGTCGCTACCCTGGGTAATGGCCTATGACATGCGCCCAATGGAAACACTTATAGAAAAGAACAAGGTGCTGAACGAAGCCGCAGCCAACAACTGGGTGCTCTTCTTTGAGCACGACCCGAAGAACGAATGTTGCACGGTACAGCAAACAGACCGCGGCGTGCGGGTAAAGGAGATATTCCCGCTGAGCGAGATAGACAGCCATGTGCCGGGGAAACAGATCATCAGCTGAGTTATGCCCGGGGATCCTGCACGAAAATTTGGCTAAAGCCGATCTTATTATTTAGCGCACCCCGGCCTAATCCCGATAGCTATCGGGAGGGGCAACTGGAGTCGTCTTAATGGCACTTATAAATGCAACACAAAAGCCTTCTTGCTTTTGTTCTTGTATACCAGTGTCACATAGTATAGTTCGCCTTTTGCCAGTCGGCGCAAGTCCATGCTATTATCATTTGGGGTTACTCTTTTTTGTGTCATTGTTTCCCCCTCCGGATTGGTAACGATGGCCCATGTTGCTTTTTTAAGCACCGGCAGATCTGTGAATGTTATAAGCCTGCCCTGCTGTCCCATTTCGGTAGCAGCAAATTCATTTTCAGAGGTCATTACCACCTTGCGGCTGTTGTCATTATCTTCCCATTTTCCATGTTCCGAGGTTTGTGCCTGTGCATGATGAACTCCGGCAAGCAGCAGGCAAACAATCAATAGTCTTTTCATGATCTGTATGTTTTAAAGATGTACATACAAATCTATCGGTTGTAAAACAGGACGCAGTACCACCAAAGGGGGGATTTGCTCTTTTGTGCGGCTATTTAAAGGGTGAAAAAAGGGGTAGAAATATCATCAAGGACCCGAAATCAGAACGTCACAATAAAAGTAGTGCCTTCATTCACCTTGCTTTTTGCAGCTATTGTGCCGCCCAGCGATTCTATCTCCGACCGCACCAGGTACAGGCCCAGCCCGCGGCTTTCATACCCATCATGGAAGATCGCATTGCGGGTAAAAAGTCTGTCGCCATATTTTTTCAGGTTCATACCTATGCCATTATCCTTCACCTCCAGTACCATGCGCTCATTTTGCATGTAGGTGGAGATCGTAATTTCTATTGGCACAGCAGGCCGGGAGTACTTTAAGGCATTGTTGATAAGGTTGTACACCAGGCTTTCGAGATAAGCAGGTACATAGTTAAAGTGGGTGATCTCCAGTTGTGCGGTGATAGTGGCTTTCTTCTGAAAGATGATCCAGTTGAGTTGGGTAGTAATGTTATTGATAGTAGCTTCAATATCGCAATCTACCAACTCTTTTACTTTATTCAATTTACCGGCCACCAGGTCCATAAGCCCATTGAGCGAGTTGAGCAGCGCATTACTGCTCCTGTTGATGAACCCCAATATTTCTCCTTCACTCAATTCATCCTCAGTTCTTTCTGCGCTCGGATTTACATTTCTATCCATGAGGATATCGCTCATCATCTTTATATTGGAGGTGGCGCCCCTCAGGTTGTGTGCGGTTATGTAATCGGCGTTTTCAAGTTGCCGGATTTTTATCAGCAGATCGCTAAGTTGAGGATTTTGAATTTCGGTTTTTCCCGGCATAAAAGAAAAGTTTGTGGTGAAACATATGGGCCATTAAAAAGGCGGAATAAAATTCCATGCCATAACAGCCATCAAGTCATTGAACCACAAATGATAACATTGGCCAAGGGAAATGCCTCTTCACACCCCTTGCTCAAAAGCCTCTATTTTTCTTAGATTAGTGAGTATGAAACGTAGATCATTAAACCAGACCAGGCTATAAGATCAGCTTGTAAGCTGTACAATTGTGCACAAACTATTCGTTGGTGGTAGTGAGAAATAGCACGGCCATCAACATTTGTTAGTGGATAGTGGGCTTTGTATCAGGATAAGCACTCATTTTGGGATATTTGGCATACACATCTACAGTGCTGTCTATTTTTGCCGTGAAGTGCCTATCTTCAAATACATCATCCCATGTCATTGGGGCTTGCCCTGTTATACATTGGGCCAGGTAGCTGCGGCAATCGGGATAATAAACCCAGAAGATAGGATCTTCGACCGTTTGGCCTTGCTTGCTGCCCATCTTTATTACGACAGGGGCTATCCCCAGGATACGCACCAGGATTTTACCATTCTTCAGATAAAGCGAATCTTCTTTTATATAGTATTTAGGCACAACAATACCTTGTCCTTTGGTAAATTTTGATGCCGCGCCTAGCTGTTTGGTACGTGCCGGCGAGCCGATGTAATTTTTGCGTGCCATTGCAGAAATTTCCTCATCTGTCATTTTGTGCTGAAAGCGGCTATCAGTATACGCGATGATCTTGCCTGTCCTTACACCGGTAACCAGCGCATTGATCAGTGTATTGCTTTCCGCAGAGCGGAACGCGTCGTTTCCCGGGTCGCCTATGAATATGTTTTCCCAAACCCTTGTTTTGCGGGCAATATCATTTTCCATCAGCTTTGGCCATGGAACGTAAGTGGCGTGGTTAGGAGGGTTGTTGTTTGGCTGCCGCGAGGTAGTGGGTTGGTTTTGCGCAAAAACGCTATTGCAGGAAAGGAGCAGCGAGGCAAACAGGAATATCTTTATGTGGTTCATATCATCAGATTGGCAAATAAAGATACAGAAGTATCTTTTATGCGCAAACCGGATATCAGGATGTTATACCAGAACATACGACTCTTCAAAGTTCTTACGCAGGCTTTTAATGCCTTCGCGCATACGGGTCTTTACAGTGCCTTCGGGTATTACCAGCGCCTCTGCAATATCTATGATCCTGTATCCCCTGAAGTAGATAAGCTCTATTACCATGCGGCACTCCGGTCGCAGCTTGCAAACCAACGCCTTTATACCTATAGCATCGGTATGCTGTGCCTTTGCATGCTGATCTTCTATAACGGCTGCATCGCCTGTTATCTTTTGTTTCATTATCTCCCCTTTGGAACGAAGGGCATCTTTTGCAGCATTGCGGGCTATATTGATCATCCAGGTATATAGGCGGCCTTTGCAGGGGTCATATTGGTCTATTTTAGACCATATCTTGATGAATGCTTCCTGCAGAACATCCTCACTGGTATGGATATCGCCGGTTATTTTGTAAATAACACCGAGCAACGATGCTGCATATTGCTTGTACAGGTAATTATAAACCGATCTGTCTGCCTGTTTCAGCAGCGCTATCAGGTCGCTCTCGGTATGGATGGTTTGCGTCTGCATATAAGGTTTAAAGCATTGTTAAAAAACCATGCCATACCCTACTTGCCCGACTTCTGCTGGATATAGGCAATACCATTAAGTAGATTGCCCACCAATACGAGGCCAAGGCCCCAAAAAAGCACCGGTTTGAAATTACCTTTATGGGTAAGCGCCATCACTACGGCGGATATGTTGAATACCATACCTGCGATGGTAATGATAACTGCTGCCAGTCTTAATTTCTGTATTATATTCATGTGCGGGTAAAATTACATTTATTTTGAACCCTCCACATCCTTATTTTTCAGGAGCCATTGAAACAAAAGAGGAAAGGCATACCAAATATTACCCATGAAAACGAGCAATACCCCCCAATGAAGCGGCGGTTTATAGTTGGTATAATGACAAAGAAGTAATACGAGCCCAATAATACAAAGCACTATACCTGCTAAACCAACAATAACACCGGTAAGTCTTATGGCCCTGATGATACGCATGTGGTGTAAAATTACATTTATTTCAATAACCGTTTAAGCAGTTTTTATTTTAAGTTTGCGCTATGAAACTTAGATGGTGGAAGTATTTTCCCTTACTGGCCTTGATACTGGTTTTTAGCGCCTGTGGCAACCATAAGACCACAAAGAATATACCTGTAGATACAGACCCTGTACTGACCACTAATCCCAACCTTAAAAAGATAACCGAACAGATACAAAGCTCGCCCAATGATGCCGCGCTCTACTTTCGCAGGGGTACTGTGCTGGAAAAAATGCAACTGGACTCGCTGGCCTTTAAAGATTATAGAACCGCCACTATATTAGACACGAACAATGCTGAATACCTGAGCGCGGTGGGCAACCTGCTTTTCGAAGATAAAGACCTTACCGGCTCGGTAAGCTGGCTGCAAAAAGCCGTAGACAAAAACCCGACCGACCAAAAGGCGCACCTGAAAATAGCCAAGCTGTTCCTGTACATAAAAGACTACCCCAAGGCGTTCAGTGAGATCAACATAGTGCTGCGCAAAAATGTATTCAACCCGGAAGGCTACTACCTGAAAGGGATGCTGTACAAGGATATGAAGGACACCGCCAAGGCCATCTCCAACTTCCTGACGGCCCGGCAATATGCGCCCGACTATGCCGATGCACTGGTGCAACTGGGGGTGCTGTACATAGCCAAGAAAGACCCCATAGCACTTAAATACCTGGATGACGCCTATATCGCCGATAGTACCAATGTCTTCCCGCTATATGCAAAAGGGATGTATTACCAGGAAACCAAAGACTATGAAAAGGCCAAGGAGGAATACAAAAAGTGCATACTGCGTAACAACCATTATGTGGATGCGTACTTCAATATGGGCTATGTATTGATGCAGCAGGACTCGGTGAAAAAAGCCTACCACCAATATGATATAGTGACGAAGATAGACCCCCGCAACCCAACAGGCTACTATGACCGTGGCTATTGCAGCGAGCAGATGGACAGCCTGAAAAATGCAGTAAGCGACTACCGCATGGCCGCATCTATGGATACGGCGTACAAAAGCCCTAAGCTTGCATTGCAAAGGCTTGGGATCAAATAGTTTAAATTCCAAAAGACAAATTCCAAATTCCAAATAACAAATTCTAAGTACCAAATTCCAAGTACCAAATACCAAATTCCAAGTACCAAATTCCAAGTACCAAATTCCAGATAACAATAGGGAAATGCTACGAAACGACTATCTACTACATACTACCTACTGTATACTAACGACTAAAAACTAACGACTACAACATGCCACTCATAGCACCCTCCATGCTCTCTGCAGATTTCCTGAAGCTGGGCGAAGAAATAGATATGATCAATAACAGCGAGGCCGACTGGTTTCACCTCGATGTGATGGATGGCCGCTTTGTGCCCAACATAAGTTATGGCATGCCCATTATAGCGCAGATAAAGAAACGCGCTAAAAAGACCTGCGATGTGCACCTGATGATCGAAGACCCAGAGCGCTACCTGGAGGATTTTAAGAAAGCAGGAGCGGATTACCTGACCGTACACTACGAAACGGGCTACCATATACACCGTACGCTTACCTCTATACGCGCACTTGGTATGAAGGCTGGGTTGGCCATTAACCCGCATACACCGGTGGAAATGGTGCAGGACATCATTCATGAAATAGACCTGCTGCTGGTCATGAGCATCAATCCCGGCTTTGGCGGGCAGAAGTTCCTGCCGCTTACCTACGACAAGATACGCAAGGCCAAGGCGCTGATAACAGCGGCCGGTGCAAGCACACTTATAGAGATAGATGGCGGCGTAACCTTAGAGAATGCAGCCGATATTATAGCCGCAGGCGCAGACGTGCTGGTAGCAGGCAATACCGTATTTGGCGCAGCCGACCCCACCGATATGATAAAAAGATTGAAGCAGGTGGGGAAATAAATCTATATTCATTGCGTTATTAGGTTACTGATTATGTACGGGAAGCACTTATTGTTTACTATAACCTTATTCTTATTGTGCGTATGCGCCTATGCACAGCATGGCACCATCACCGGCATCATACGCGATGAGAATGGCAAGCCCATAGAGGGCGCTGTAGTGGCAGATAACCAGACCGGCCTGGGTACCAACACCAACGCCAAAGGCTATTACCTGCTGGAGGTGGAGGCAGATAAGAACATAACCATCATATATGGTTTTACAGGCTTCACCTCGCAGTTCAAAAACATATCGGTACCGGCGGGTGTTACCCGCACTATAGATATGGTGCTGAAAGTGGTAGAGCTAAAAGAATTTACGGTGAAAAGCCAGCATAAGCGTACCGAGGCAGGCAGTGTGTACCTCGACATCAGCAAGGTGGATATGAACCCCGGGCCGGATGGCGGTGTGGAAGGCCTCATAAAGCTGGCCGTAGGCTCGCACGACGAGCTGACCTCGCAATACAGCGTACGCGGTGGCAGCTACGATGAGAACCTGGTGTATGTGAATGACTTTGAAATATACCGCCCCTTCCTGGTGCGCACAGGCCAGCAAGAGGGGCTGAGCTTTGTGAACCCCGACCTGGTATCGAACGTCAACTTCTCGGTAGGTGGTTTCCAGGCCAAGTATGGTGATAAGATGAGCAGTGTGCTGGATGTGAGCTATAAACGCCCCACACAATTTGAAGGATCGGTAACAACCAGCCTGCTGGGCGCCAGCCTGCACCTGGAGGGCGCTACCAAAAATCAGAAGCTGACCTACCTGGTAGGCGCACGCGAAAAGACGAACCAATACCTGCTGCAATCGCAGCCCACCAAGGGCGTGTACAATCCCTCATTCTCTGATGTGCAGGCGCTCATAAATTACAGGGTGAACAGCAGGTGGGAATTTGAAGTGATCGCCAACTATGCCCGCAACAGGTTCACCTTTTTCCCTGAGTCGCAGACCACCAGCTTTGGTGTGCTGAACCAGGCCTACCAACTGGATGTGTTTTATACCGGCAGTGAGCTGGACCAGTTCGACTCCCGCTTTGGCGGTGTATCGGGCACCTACCACTCTGCCGACCAGAAGCTGAAATTAAAGCTGCTGGCCTCCGGCTTCCAAACGAATGAATATGAGACCTACGATATAGACGGGCAGTACCTCTTTGGAGAATTGCAGACCGACCAGAGCAAGGCAGACTTCGGGCAAATAAAGACCTACCTGGGCACGGGGGAGATACATGATTTTGCCCGCAACTACCTGAATGTGAGCGTGGGCGATGTGGGTATGCGTGGCTCTTACGATCTTAAGAACAACTTCATACAGTTTGGCGCAAACGCAACGGTTACCTACATCAGTGACGACCTGCACCAGTGGGAGCAAAGGGACAGTGCGGCCTTCAGCCAGCCTTATGACCCGAATGCGCTGACGATGGCCTACTTCTACAACTCATCGGCCACCTTCAATTATACCCGCATCACGGGTTTTGTGCAGGACAATATCCGCTTCGACTCCAACAGTAAGTTCACGGCCTCTGTGGGGCTGCGCTATGGGTATAGCTTCCTGAACAGCGAGAGTATTGTAAGCCCTCGTGTGCAGCTCTCTTACAAGCCGGAGGGCGCGAAGGATATTGTGTACAAATTTGCCACGGGCATATACGACCAGCCACCTTTTTACCGCGAGATGCGCGATATGGTGGGCAACATCAACACGCAGCTGAAATCGCAAAAGTCTTTCCAGACAGTCCTCGGGCTGGACTATAACTTTAAGATGTACAACCGCCCCTTTAAGATAACGGCAGAGGTGTACTATAAAGACCTGTGGAACATAGACCCGTATATCTATAACAATGTGCAGATAGAATATACCGGCAAGAACGATGCCATAGGCCACATTTACGGCGGCGAGGTGCGCCTGTATGGCGACCTGGTGAAGGATGCCACATCGTGGATCAGCATAGGGCTGCTGCGTGCCATGCAGAAGATAACAGACAGCGGCAGCATACCCGGCTACAATAACTACTTCCCTATGCCCAGCGACCAGCATTTTATGCTGGGTATGTACTTTGAAGACTACCTGCCGCACAACAAGAACTTTAAAGTGCACATCAATGGTATATACGCCAGCGGCCTGCCTGTGGGGCCACCCACCGGCCACCTGTACCAGGATGTAATACGCATACCTGACTACAAGCGTGTGGATATAGGTTTCTCGGCCCTGCTGCTGGACTCTAAGCGCCACAACCACCCGAGCCACAGCTACTTCAATAACTTAAAGAGCATATGGGGCAGCCTGGAGGTCTTTAACCTGCTGGGCATACAGAATACCCTCTCCTATTCGTGGATACAGGACGACACCAGCCAGAAGACCTATGCAGTGCCCAACCGCCTCACCAGCCGCCTGCTGAACGTGAAACTGCTGTTTAAGTTTTAAATAACCATTGTTTATATCCTTTACATCCCTTTACAGCAGGGCATTACAGCGATGCGGAAAATTTTATCTCAAAAACATTTTGCAGGCAACCATAGATGATTATCTTTGCACACCAAATCAGAAATGAGGAGGGGAAATTCAGTTCTTAAATTATTGATTTCGTAGCTCAGTTGGTAGAGCATCCCGCTTCTTGGCGGGAGGGTCTTGGGTTCGAGTCAAAAAAAATAGTTTTAGTAATACAGTTCTTTAAAATATTGATTTCGTAGCTCAGTTGGTAGAGCAATACACTTTTAATGTATGGGTCTTGGGTTCGAGTCCCAACGGAATCACAGTGACGAAAGTCAAATAGTATCAAAGCCGCTCAGATGTCAATCTTGTAGCGGCTTTTTTATTTCCAACCTGGGCAAACTATGTCAAACAGCATCAGATTTTTGGTGAGTATTTAGTGAGTCATAAAAAAAAGTGGTGAGTCGCAATATTTTTTGCTCATACCATTTGTTTTTTTGATTCGCTTTTATTATTATTGTAGACATAGATAGCATTACGTAATGCTTATATCGTAGAAATATATATTTTTATAATATGAGCAGCAATATCACGATTAAGACAATATTTAGAAAGAACAAGACCAATAAGAGTATTGGCACCATTTATTTAAGGATAAACCTAAGTTGGGGTAGCAGAAGAGATAAATTAGAGAAATCTACAAGATGTTCGATCAAGCCAAATCAATTCAAGGGTGGTAACGAACCTGTTAAAGGTAGCGGCAAAGAATCTGACCGCATTAATATACGTGTAAGAAAGTATATTGATGAGATATACGATATTTTTGATGAATATAAAGCCAAAAGCGATACTTTATCAAAAGATGTATTTGATGCTATTATAGATAACAAAGTGTTCAATATTAAGAGTGTCATTTACGATGACACCAATTACCTCCATGATCAATTTGACAGGTATGTGCGACTTCACACTACACAGATGGGTGAAAGTCGTAAGACCAGGTATGAGTTTGTTAAGAATAAAGTAAAAGAGTTTTGTAAGGACGAGTTCGGCAATGAGAATTTCGACATTCGGAGCTTGAACAGCGACTTCCACAACCAGTTCAAAAATTATCTATATGAGTGTTACGACTATGCGGTAGATACAGTTAACAACTACATGAAAGTGTTAGATGCCGCAGTAAGATATGCAGTGCAGGCGAACCTAATTGACCGTTACCCATTCCTGGGCTGTACCTACAGCTATAGCACTGGTGACATCAAGTTTTTAAAAGAGGAAGAACTTAACAGAATAAAGAACACAACGTTCAGAGATGAACGAGTGCAATTTGTTGCAGATGTATTTGTGTTTGCAGCTCACACTGGAATGGCGCACACTGACCTATCAACCATGACGAACAGTAATATTACTCAGGAAAATGGTAGCTGGGTCATCAAGAAAAAACGAAATAAAACTGACGTGCTGTGTACCATCCCGTTGGATTCGGAAGCCATCAGGATTTTGAATAAATATCAAAATCACCCGTTTTGCGCAGCTAACAACAAACCATTACCAGTGCTGTATATTAACGAGTACAATGATTGCTTAAAGAGGATAGCGGATAAATGTAACATCAGCTTAAATCTCAGCAGCCATGTTGCTCGTCATACAATGGCTACTACTAATTGGTTGGACAAAGGCGGATCATTGGAAGTGCTGCAATCAATACTTGGTCACAAGTCCATTCGCACCACCCAACGATATGGAAAGATAAACAACAAGAGAATAATAGAGGAAGCCAGCAGGGTATACAAAAACACCTGCGATGAAGGGAGCTTGTACCCTGATAAAAGTTTGATTAACCAGAGTTGAAAATGTTTGATGATGTAAGAAAAGAGCTGAATGAGCTAAAAAACACCATTGCCGTACTGACGGAAAAAATAAGCGCACCAACATTGGAGCGTACCCATGTGAAAACTAAAGAAGCCTGCACCTTTTTTAGCTGTTCCAAAAACACACTGAACAAAATATGTGCATACTACGGTGTTTGCCCAATAAAAGTAATGGGCGAATATTACTACCCTGTGGCTGACTTGCAAAAGGTATTTGCCCAATCCTGTTAATAAAACAACACACAAACAAATATTACGTGACTTGATATGCCGGGCGAAGCCCGACAAGTCCTTAGTCACGTAACTTTTTTCTGTTTTACACTGTACTTTCTCGCAAAACAGACTATTTATTGTTGTAGGCGACTGTTCACGTAACCAAGATCGTACCCTAAAATGTGGCTATCCTTAACGGGAATGGTCTTTAGAACCTGTTATATATAGTAATAGAAGAAAGAATAGTAAAAAGAGAATAAAAGTAAAAGACTAAAAAATAGTAGTAACAATAAGGACCTATAGAAGGACCAAAATAAAATAATAAGAGTAAAAAGTAAAAAGAGTAAAGAACATGAATCAAATTAACATTAACCTGTCATTAGATGATAGCTTCAATAACCCAAACAATAGAATAGATGATGAGTTCATAGCTACGGGTTTAACAATAAACCAAAGATATTACATAGAGATAAAACAATTCAGCCGTATGTATGGCATCTCTGATTCTACTGTAAGAAGGTTACTACGTAAGGTAGAACACCGCAGAAGCCGTGAGTTCGCAATAAAGCTGGAGAACAAAATATTTGTGTCGCCAAGCATTACGATGCTTACAAAAGAGAACTTCAGCAAGATGGATGACATCAACGGCAACTGGGAAGTATTTCTTAGAGGATTTGAATGGGATTACTTTGGTTGCGTGAGCTTTAAATGGAGCATTACCCAAGCCACAGCGAAAGAGCGTATGACTAAATTTTTTGACAAACTCAGCAATAAGTTTAAGAGTGCTGAGATCAGGATGTTCTATGTATGCGAAGAAAATAAGACCAGAGATGGTTACCACACACACTTCATTCTGTGGTCGGATATTGCCGATAAAGCTGAGGTAAAACGATTTATGGAGAACCATTTCAGAGGGAACGGCAAACAACCTTTTGCAAATACCAAGATTGATAAATATGACCCGAATGATGGTGGTATCGGATACTTATTAAAAGAGCTATCTAATAACCCAGATGGCTATGACTACCTCTATAAGAACAAGCCGTAAATAATTAGGAAATTTGTACGTTTGAGCTAAGCGAACTAATAATATGGCGAAGTCAACAATAGAATGGACAGACGGAACGTGGAACCCTACAACTGGCTGTACGAAAATCTCAAAGGAATGCGATAATTGCTATGCTGAAGTAATGACTAAGCGACTCATGGCAATGGGTCAGGAAAAATACGCCAAGGGGTTTGATGTAGTAGTGGAGCATCATGACTCATTGCAAGAACCATATAACTGGAAAATACCACAAACTGTGTTTGTCAACAGCATGAGTGACCTTTTTCATAAAGATATCTCATTGGCATACATCCAACAGGTGTTTAAGGTAATGAACGATACCCCCCAGCATACCTATCAAATACTCACCAAAAGGCATCATGAGTTATCTAAATATTCAGATCACCTAAACTGGACGGATAATATTTGGATGGGTGTAAGTGTTGGAAGTATGGCATCTGTCAGGAAGATAGAGCACCTCCGCAGATGTGGCGCAAAACATAAATTCCTATCGGTTGAGCCACTCATTGAAGAATTGACCGACCTCAATCTGGAAGGTATTGATCTGGTATTTGTAGGTGGGGAAAGCGGAACTGGTGATGTACGACCAATGAAATTGAACTGGGTTGAGGGTGTTAAAGTTGCATGTAAGAAATACAATACCGCCTTTTTCTTTAAGCAGTGGGGCAAAGCAAAATTTAATCCCGACCAGAATGACCCGACTATCCATTCCCTACATAGATACCATGCAAAAGGCGGGGCAATGCTCGATGGGAAACTATATCTGGATAATCCATCCATGAAGAACATGGCAATTCCAACTATAAGTGTGTTCGGCAACTGTAAATCGTCAGCATAAAGTGGACTGAAAAAGAACATAACTTTAGATAGTGTTTCCATTGTTAACCAACAAAAAATTTGAACATGGAATCAAAGAAAAAG
>Ga0316218_1001963_pt1 | contig 20513 bp, 14 predicted proteins | sample TBH18003metaG_FD_203634 | JGI IMG/M metagenome (GOLD analysis project Ga0316218, IMG submission 203634) | Freshwater microbial communities from Trout Bog Lake, Wisconsin, USA - TBH18003 | ecosystem: Environmental > Aquatic > Freshwater > Lake > Hypolimnion/Profundal zone | place: USA: Wisconsin...
AATTCAACAGCGAAGACTTTGGCACCTATGAGTGGGTGATAGATATAAATAAGGTACTATGGTCTGTAGGGGTGTACCGGATATACGAGGTTGATGATATAGAAACGAGGATAGACCACGCCTTCTTCGACTCCTTCATTCATCCGGCTGATAGAGAACGCGTAGAACGTGCTACCGAGCAATCTATGCAAAACGGGGAAGACCTGAACATAGAATACAGGATCATCACAGCGAAGAAGAATATCAAGACCATACAGTGCCTTGCCAGGGTAATAAAAACAAATGCGAACCAGGCCAGGAAAGTTGCCGGCAGTATACGCGATATTACCGACCAACGCAGCATTGAGAATGACCTGAAGAACAAAGTTGCAGAACTGAACCAGTCCAATAAAGAGCTTGGTGAATTTGCGTATGTAGCCAGCCACGATATGCAGGAGCCCCTGCGCAAAATATCTACGTTCAGCGACAGGCTTTCCGAAAAATATAAAGATGTGCTTACCGGTGACGGGCAGATGTACCTTGCCCGCATTATAGCCTCTGCGCAGAACATGCGCACACTTATTGATAACCTGCTTGAATTCTCCAAGATATCCAAAACAGGCCAGCATTTTGACCCTGTGGACCTCAACATCACTTTGCGGCAGGTAATGAATGACCTGGAGCTGGTAACTGAAGAAACCGGCACAGTAGTACACTACCCCAAGTTACCCGTAATCAAAGCTGTTTCTTCGCAAATGAAGCAGCTATTCAGCAACCTCATCAGCAATGGTATCAAGTTCCATAAAAAAGACGTGTCGCCTGTTATCACCATTACCAGCGAAGTATTGAAAGATACTGAGCGATATAAACATGACCTCAACCCCAAAAAGACCTACTATAAAATTTCAGTAGCAGATAACGGCATAGGCTTTGAAGAGGAATATGCACAGCGCATCTTCCAGGTGTTTCAGCGGCTGCATGGCAAGTCTGATTACCCTGGATCGGGCATTGGCCTTTCCATCTGTAAAAAGATACTGGAATACCACAATGGCGTGATCTACGCGGAGAACATACCGGGTATAGGGGCACGGTTTGTATTGATCATACCAGAAGACCAAACTGACAAACCTGCAACCCTATGAGCATTCCCTACGCTAACGCAAGAATACTGATCGTAGACGATGATGAGGATGACTTCATTCTTACGGGCGAATACATGCAATCAATTCCCGGCAACACATTCAAAATAGAATGGTGTAAAAACTATAATGACGCGCTGGTGCGCCTGAAAAGCGGCGACTACGATATATACTTTGTGGATTACCGCCTTGGCGCTAAATCGGGTGTGGACTTTCTTAAAGAAGCCAACAAATACCAATGCGAAGAACCCATAGTGCTGCTCACCGGTAAGGGCAACTATGACGTGGATATAGAAGCGATGCAACTGGGCGCTGTGGACTACCTTGTAAAGACAGAGCTTACAACAGAGAAGATGGAGCGCTGCATCAGGTATGCGCTGGAGCGCACTAATACGCTTAAAGCCCTGCGCGCCAATGAGCGGAAATACAGGAGCATTTTTGAGAAATCAAAAGATGTTGTCTTTATTGCCGACCACAATCTCCGGTTCATAGACGTTAACGATGCCGCAAAAAGCCTGCTGGGGTATGAAAAAAATGAGATCACCGGCACAGACCTTATAGACCTGATAGAAAAAGAACAGCATAAGCACTTCATCACAGGGCTGCTCACGCATAACAATGAACTGAACGATTACGAAGTAGTGCTGAATACTAAAGACGGGGAAAAGAAATACTGTATCCTTACCCTGACCCTTGAGGAAAGGGACAAGGAGAACAGCTATGTGCAGGGCATCATTCACGACATCACCAACCTAAAAAAAATAGAGAAGGCTACCCTACAGGGCGAAAAACTGGCCGCCGCAGGCAGGCTGGTACGCACTATAGCGCATGAGGTGCGCAACCCGCTCAACAACATTACCCTATCGGTAGAGCAGCTGCAACAGGATGTGAAAGATGAACACCTACAGCTATACATGAACATAATACAGCGAAACGGCAAGCGAATCAATGACCTTATCGGCGAGCTGCTCAACTCATCGCGCCCATCCGAGAATGTGCTGGAAGAGCAAGTGTTGCAAACCATACTTGATGATGTGATCTCGGCAGCTATAGACAGGCTCACACTTAAAAACATAAAGCTACAGGTCAACTACCCCAACTATGGCGTAAAGATAATGGCCGACAAAGAAAAGCTGAAACTGGCCCTGATGAACATAGTGATCAATGCAATAGAGGCTATGGAAGAAAAGGCCGGGCAATTATCCATATCATTGAACAGGGCAGATGGATTTGCCGACCTCGTGATCACAGATAACGGCTGCGGCATTAGTGAAGAAAATATATCCCGCTTATTTGAGCCATACTTTACCCAGAAACGCAATGGCATGGGATTGGGGCTTGCCTTTACACTAAATACACTCCAGGCCCATAAAGCCAATATAGACGTGGCATCCAAACCGGGAAAGGGGACTTCTTTCACCATTACTTTTCCTGCTGTATAGCGGTGGCATCATGTTTTATAGGTATTAAGCGAACCTAATTAAAACAACATTATGAGATCGCTATTGTATATTATCGCTGTTATCCTGATCATTGGCTGGGTGCTGTGCGCCTTCGTTTACAGCGCAGGATCTATTATCCACATTTTACTCATATTAGCTATAGTTTCTTTGTTCCTGGGCTTTATCAGGCGCGGGTCGGTAGATTAATATTGAGCGATCATTCGTAAATTGCAGTATAATCGGAGAAGGCAATGAATCATTGCCTTCTCCTTCATTACCAATTTACTTATGACGCAAAATAACAGCGCAACACTTTACACGACCTATACAGACCTTCTGCAAAAAGCCGCGGACCTCAATAATGCATCCGCAGTGCTGGGATGGGACCAGGAAACATACATGCCGCCTAAAGGCGCAGATATAAGGGGCAGGCAGCTCGCTACCCTGGCCTCTGTGGCACATGAACTGCTTACCAGCAACGAATATGGCTACCTCCTCAAACAACTCAATGCACTTACCGACCTCGGCGATACCGAGCGCAGGAATGTGACCTTGAGTATGGAAGATTTTGAGAAGAACAAAAAACTATCTCCCGATTTTGTGGAAGAGCTTTCGCGCCTCACCAGCGAATGCTTTAATAACTGGATAGCCGCCCGCAAGGCCAACGACTTCGCTTTGTTTGCACCATCCCTTGACCGCATGATAGCCCTGAAAAGGAAGCAGGCAGCTCTATACGGCTATACCGGCCACCCCTACGATGCCCTGCTCGATGATTATGAAAAAGGCGCTAACGTGGCTATGCTTGATGCCCTTTTTGATAAAATAAAAAAGCAGCTACCGGTATTGCTCAACAAGATCAAAGCAGCGCCACAAGTAAGCGAAGACTGCTTTCAACAACACTTTCCAAAGCAACAGCAATGGGATTTCGGTATAGATGTGCTGAAACAAATGGGCTTCGATTTTGAAGCAGGCAGGCAAGACTATGCCGAGCATCCATTCACCACCTCCTTCTCTCCTGCTGATGTGCGCATAACCACACGTGTTGATGAAAATAACTACGCATCTATGCTGTGGAGCTGCATACACGAAGGTGGCCACGGGCTTTATGAACAGGGTCTGCCTGTAGCCCAATACGGCCTGCCACTCGGCTCACCCGTATCCCTGAGCATACACGAATCACAATCGCGGCTGTGGGAAAACTGCATAGGGCGCAGCATGGAGCTATGGCAATATTTTTTTCCTAAACTACAGGGGTATTTCCCCGCGCAGCTAAACAATACAACCGCTAAGGATTTTTATAAGGCCGCCAATCGTGTAGCGCCATCCCTCATACGCACAGAGGCCGATGAGCTGACCTATCATTTTCACGTGATGATCCGCTACGAGATAGAGAAGACGCTGATAGAAGGCACGTTGGCGGCAGAAGACCTGCCTGCTAAATGGAACGAATTGTATCAACACTATCTCGGCATCAGCCCCCAGGATGATAAAACAGGCGTGCTACAGGATGTGCATTGGAGCCACGGCAGCTTTGGTTATTTCCCAACCTATTCACTCGGCAGCTTTTATGCGGCCCAGTTCTTCGACAAGGCAAAGCAGGATATACCGGGGTTGGAGCAACAGATCAGCAACGGCGAACTATCGAAACTGCTGCAATGGCTGCGTGAGCATATCCACCAGTATGGCCGCCGCTACAACTCTGAAGAGCTTTGCGAGCGGATAACAGGGCAAAAGCTGGATACGGAATTCTTTATGCGCTATGTGGCAGATAAATACAAACAAGTGTATGACCTGGAATAAGAATGGCTGAGCTGATACGATATACCGAACCGCTGGAAGCCGATGAGCTGGCCTTCCTGGAGCGCAGGGAAAGTAAAGACCGCTCGCAGTATTATAAGGTCTTTCAAATACTCATGCTCTTTAGTTTTGTATTCCCGTTCATAGGGGCGTGGTACCGTGCCACCGACAATGCGCCTAACGCTTTTTCGCCAGCCAGGTTTTTTCTTTCGGCAGCTATATTGCTGTTTATCTCCTCGGTTGCCGTTTATGTACCTTATCGGGCGCACCTGCGCAAAATACAGCGGGATATAAAGGATGGCACTAAAACAATAGAGGTGGCACACATCATGCGCAAGCTGCAAATGAACGCCAAGAAAACCTGCCATTTTTATATAGATTCGAAGATAAAGCTGAGCATAGAAGTATCTTATGACGATTTTGCACGATTGGATGAAGGCGATGAGGTGAGTATTGAATACACCACCCATTCGCGGCTGTACCTGGGGTATTTTTGATATTGCGCCTTTTCAGAGTAATTTTGGCAATTACACTTGACTAACGACTAACGACTAACGACTAACGACTAACGACTAACGACTAACGACTAACGACTAACGACTAACGACTAACGACTAACGACTAACAGCTATAATGCAATTCAGTAATGTAGTGGGCCAGCGGGCCGCCAAGGAGGGATTATTGAGGATGTGGCACAGCGATGTGTTTCCGCACGCACTACTTATCAGTGGCTCAGAAGGCACCGGTGGCTTGCCAATGGCGCTGGCCGTAGCACAATATGTGTTTTGCGAGAATAAAGGCCCGCAGGATGCCTGTGGCAAATGCCCCGGCTGTGGCAAGGCCGCCAGGCTGGAACATGCCGACCTGCACCTCAGCTACCCTACCATACCGCCCAACACGCGTACAAAGGCAATGAGCCGGCATTATGCGCCGGAGTTCAGGGAGTTTGTGCAGCAATCGCCCTATGGTACTACTTACGACTGGCTGCAACACATCAATGCAGAGAATAAGCAGGGGAACATAACGGCAGATGAGTGCAACGAGATCATAGACGTGCTGAACCTGAAATCTTATGAGGGCGGCCGCAAAGTGCTGGTGATGTGGCGGCCAGAGTTTCTGGGTAAAGAAGGCAACAAACTGCTGAAGCTCATAGAGGAGCCGCCTGCTGACACCATACTTATATTTGTAGCGGAGAATAACGAAGATATACTGCAAACCATACTGTCGCGCACGCAAGAGGTAAGGCTTGCTCCGCTTACCCCCACCGACATAGCCGAAGCACTTACAGCGCGCGCCCTCACCGACCCGAGAAGGGCTGCACAGATAGCCCACATAGCCATGGGCAGCTATACCGAAGCTCTGCGGCTGGTGCGCCATGCCGAGAACGACCTCTTCCCCGGTGTAAAGGACCTGTTCAATGCGCTGTTTACCAAGAACGGCGTGCTGATAGCCAAGTTCACCGACGAGTGGTCGAAAGCGGGCCGGGAGCAACAAAAGAACTTTCTCACCTATACCATACAACTGCTGGAGCAAACGATAAAGGCCCGCTACCTGCCCGGCGCAGACATTGCCCTGCCCGATGCCGAAGCGCAGTTTGTGCAGAAGCTGGCCTCCACCAAAATATCACTGGAGGGCTTTGCCCAAATGGTGTCTTATATCTCTGATACCATTGCCTACATAGAGCGCAACGCCCACTCCAAGACACAGATACACGCCATGGCCCTGCGCATGCAATATACTATATGGAATATGCCATTACCTGCTCATGTTAATTAATATGTAATAATTATCTGCCAAGCATTTTATCCCCCTAAAAATGCCCCCGGAATTAACGTTAGCACGGTTTTTGATTATCTTTTTATTAACAGCAATTAGTCTACATTTGTTATTGTTATTTTAGTCATCAGATCATTATTAAGTTATTAGAACCATGTTGCAATTCATGAAGAATAAAATCCTGATCCCTCTTGTTTTAGTAGCTGCGTTGGCAGCCTTCTTTTCTTTCAGGTACATCAGCGCCAAAGGCCACGCCTCAGAAGACAAACGCCAGATCGTTTTAAAAACAGTTATTGACGCGATCAATTCACAGCACTATTCACCCAAAGCGCTTGATGATACTTTCTCTGCGAGGGTATACCATCGTATGGTCACTGCGTTTGATTACGACAAGCTCTACTTCACCCAACAGGACATCAACAAACTACAAACCTACCAGTATAGCATAGATGATGAGATCAGGATGAACTCTATAGAGTTCTTTGATACGCTCGATGCTATTTTCACAAGAAGGGTGGCAGAGACCGAAAGTTTTTATCCTGAATTGCTGAGCAAGCCATTCTCTTTTACGACTAATGAAGAGCTTCAACTGAACCCGGATAAAGAAGCCTACGCATCAGACGAGACCGGCCTTAAAGACAGGTGGAGAAAGTTCCTGAAATACAGGGTACTTACAGGATATATAGACCTGGAGAATGAACAGAACAAGAAGAAAGAGAATAAAGACTCTGTGAATGCGAAAATGAAAACATGCGCAGAACTGGAAGCGCAGGCACGCGAAGGTGTGGAAAAATATTATACACGCTACTACAAGAGCATGCACAAAAGGAAGGACGACGACCGTTATACCTTTTACATCAATGCCATTACAGAAACAGAAGACCCACATACCGCATACTTTCCCCCAGCCGAGAAGGAAGAATTTGATGCGACAATGAGCGGAAGCTTCTTTGGTATAGGTGCACAGCTGAAACAGAATATAGAAACAGATAAAATAGAGATCACAGATGTGATAGCAGGCAGCGCATCTTGGAAACAAGGTGAGCTGAAAGCAGGTGACCAGATAGAAAAAGTAGCACAAGGCAGCCAGACACCTGTGGACGTGCAGGGCTACGACCTGCCCGATGTAGTAAAACTGATACGCGGCCCTAAAGGCAGCGAAGTAAGGCTTACAGTAAAGAAAGCAGATGGCTCGGTACGTGTTATCCCTATCATCAGGGATATAGTGAGTGTGGAGTCTACGTTCGCGAAATCGGCGATCATCAAAAGCAAGGATGGCCCTATCGGCTATATTTACCTGCCTGAGTTTTATGCCGACTTTAACCACACCAGTGGCCGCAGTTGCGCTACAGACGTGGCCAACGAAGTACAGAAATTAAAGGACGCAGGTGTTACAGGTATTATCCTTGACCTGAGGGACAACGGTGGCGGCTCTCTGAATGATGTGGTGGAAATGGCAGGCATATTTGTAGGCCGTGGCCCGGTGGTACAGGTAAAGAGCAACCATGCAGCCCCGGTAGTACTGCGCGCGCAGCCCACAAGCAGCGAACCATTGTACACCGGCCCATTGGTGATCATGGTCAATGAGAACAGCGCATCGGCATCAGAGATACTGGCAGCAGCGTTGCAGGATTACAGGCGCGCGGTGATCGTAGGCGCTACAACCTACGGTAAGGGTACTGTGCAGAATATGAGGGACCTGGATGCAATGATAGACCCAATGACCCGTATGCGTATGATAGATGATTCAACCGGTGCGGCTGGCTCTATTGGCTCACTTAAAATAACACTGGAGAAATTCTACAGGGTAAATGGCGGCTCCACACAGATGAAGGGTGTAACACCTGATGTGCCATTGCCTGATGCCTACGAAGCCTATGACGATGAAGACCTGGGCGAGCGCAGCCGCAAATCGGCCCTGCCATGGGACGAGATACCCGCAGCCAGCTATAAGGAAACCAACAGCACCGGAAATGTAACAGATCTGGCTGCGTTAAGCGCCAGCAGGATAAAGGCCAACCCCACCTTTAAGCTGATACAGGAAAATTCAGACATCATCAAGCAGAAGAAAGACGATAACAAGGTATCGCTGAATGAAGTAAAGTACAGAAAAGAGCAGGAAGAGCTAAACGCCACTTCTAAAAAGATAGAAGAGCTACAGAAAAAAGCCACTACCCTGGATGTAGTCAACGTACCTGCCGACCTGGCCAGCGCAAAGACAGACAGTACATCAATGCAAAAGAATACAGACTGGCTGAAAGCAAAGAGCAAAGACATATACATCTCTGAAACTGTGAACATAGTGGACGACCTCGAAAAATCGACCATGAAACTGAATATAAAAACGGGGATGAAATAGATCGAATTATAAGCAACATCTTACCATCAGCCCGCACCCGAAAAGTGCGGGCTGGTTATTGGTACAAAATGTATGTCTTTTCAAAACACCGTCATTAAGTCCTCCGAAACGATTGTTTACCTGCGCAGGGCATTGACTCATTGAGCTATTGAGCCATTCAAAATTGAGACATTGAGCAATTGAGTAATTGAGCTATTCCCCCTATTAAACCATTAATTATTGCTTTATATTTGTAACCTATACATCACTACTGAAAATGAACATCAAAAAAATATTAATTGCCAACCGGGGGGAAATAGCCATACGCATATCGCGGGCGGCAACTGAGCTGAACATACCTACCGTAGCCATATATACATACGAAGACCGTTATTCACTGCACCGCTACAAGGCGGACGAAGCCTACCAGGTAGGTGGCGATAAAGAACCATTGAAGCCCTACCTGGACATTGAGGGCATCATAAAAATAGCGCTGGAGTGCGGTGCCAATGCCATACATCCCGGTTATGGTTTCCTGTCGGAGAATGCCACATTTGCCCGAAGGTGTAGCGAGGAAGGTATTATATTCATAGGACCTGATGCCAGCGCCATGGCCGCACTGGGAGATAAGGTTACTGCCAAAGAAGTAGCCAGGAAAGCCGGCATACCACTCATAGAAAGCAATACTACAGACCTTACCGATGTAACAATAGCCCTTAGTGAAGCCAACCGCATAGGTTACCCACTGATGCTGAAAGCGGCATCGGGCGGTGGTGGCCGGGGCATGCGCGTGGTGCGCAGCGATGCCGACCTGCAGAAATCTTTCCCCGAAGCGCGCAGCGAGGCAAAGAATGCTTTTGGTGATGATACCGTATTCCTTGAAAAGTTTGTAGAACGCCCCAAGCACATAGAAGTACAGATAGCCGCCGACAGGCATGGCAACATAGTACACCTGTACGAGCGCGACTGCTCGGTACAGCGCCGCTTTCAGAAGGTGGTGGAGATGGCACCATCATCGGCGCTAAGGCAGGATACGCTGGATAAGCTGTATGGCTATGCCGTAAAGATAACTACCGCTGTGAAGTACAACAACCTGGGCACAGTAGAGTTTTTGGTGGATGATGCGCAGAACATATACTTCATAGAAGTTAACCCCCGCATACAGGTGGAGCATACCGTAACGGAAATGATAACGGGTGTGGACCTCATTAAAACACAGATATTCATAGCCGCAGGGCATAAGCTATCGGACGCCGAAATAGGGCTGGGCGACCAGGCCAAGATACCGAAGATAGGCTTTGCGATACAATGCCGCATTACCACAGAAGACCCGCTGAGCGACTTTAAACCCGATTATGGCACCCTTGTTACCTACCGCAACGCGGCCGGCTTCGGTGTGCGGCTGGATGAGGGCAGCACCTATCCCGGCATGAAGATCAGCCCGTTCTTCGACTCTATGCTGGTAAAGGTGAGCACATCCGGCAACTCCATCAAAGATGCCGCATCGAAGATGCACCGCGCCCTGCGCGAGTTCCGTATACGCGGGGTAAAGAACAATATACAGTTCCTGGAGAACCTCGTTACTAATGAAGATTTCCTTTCGGGTCATGCCACTGTGAATTTTATACAGGAGCATCCCGAGCTGTTTACATACACATTGCGCTTGGACCGGGGTACCCGCATGCTCAACTACCTGGCAGAGGTATCGCTGAACGGCAATCCCGATGTGAAAGTAAAGAATGAGCGGATATTCGAAAAGCCAATACTGCCCGATGTAGACACGACCGTACCCTACGCCAAGGGCACCAAAGACCTGCTCACAGAATTGGGGCCGGATAAATTCAGCGAATGGCTGCGCAACGAAAAGAAGATACACTATACAGATACCACAATGCGCGATGCGCACCAAAGCCTGCTGGCTACCCGTATGCGTACCAACGATATGCTGAAGGTGGCCAAGAGCTTTGCCATAGCATTCCCGCAAACCTTTAGTATGGAAGTATGGGGCGGCGCTACTTTTGATGTGTGTATGCGTTTCCTCAATGAAGACCCCTGGCGCAGGCTGGAGGCAATAAGGAAAGCAGTGCCCAATGTGCTGCTGCAAATGCTGATACGGGGTTGCAACGGCGTGGGCTATGCAGCATACCCTGACAATGTTATCGAAAAGTTTGTAGAACAGTCGTGGGAGAAGGGGGTTGACATCTTCCGCATATTCGACTCACTGAACTGGATGCAGAATATAGCACCCTGTATAGAAATGGTGCGCAAGCGCACAGGCGGCCTGGCTGAAGGGGCGCTGTGCTATACGGGCGACATCATGGATCCCAAGCGTACCAAATACAGCCTCGACTACTACCTGCGCATGGCCAAAGACTTAGAGAATGCAGGGGCGCACATCATAGCCATAAAGGATATGTCGGGCTTGCTGAAGCCCTATGCGGCTAAGATATTGGTAGAGGCATTACGGGATACTGTGAAGCTGCCGATACACCTGCACACGCACGATACATCCTCATTGCAACCTGCTACTTACCTCATGGCCATAGAGGCCGGTGTGGATGTGGTGGACTGCGCGATAGGCTCGCTCTCCGGTCTCACCTCGCAACCCAATATGAACTCGGTGATAGAGATGATGCGCTTCAATGAGCGCGAGAACCACTACGACATGAAGAAGCTAAACCAGTTCAGTAACTACTGGGAAGCTGTGCGGGAATATTATTATCCATTTGAGTCGGGCCTAAAGGCAGGCGCAGCAGAGGTGTTCCATCACGAGATACCGGGCGGGCAGTATAGCAATCTAAAACCGCAGGCAATAGCATTAGGACTGGGTGATAAATTTGAACAAATAAAGGATATGTACGCCACCGTCAATGATATGTTTGGCGACATTGTAAAGGTGACCCCAAGTTCAAAGGTGGTAGGCGACATGGCACAGTTCATGGTAGCCAACGGGCTGAGTGAGCAGGATGTAATGGAGAAAGGCAGCAGCATATCCTTCCCCGAATCGGTGCAGCAATTCTTTATGGGCGAGATAGGCCAGCCGGAAGGCGGCTTTCCAAAAGCGTTGCAGCAGATCATACTCAAAGACAAGCACCCTTATACCGACAGGCCGAACAAGCACCTGCCTCCTATAGACCTGGATAAAGCATTGACTGCATTACAGGAGCAGTACGGCAACGACCTTACTATAACCGACCTGCTGTCTGCGATCTTCTACCCCAAGGTGTTTGATGCTTATATGAAATTCTACCGCCAGTATGGCGATGTATCGGTGGTACCTACCCCACTCTTCCTGTATGGGATGAAGGTAGGCGAAGATACTACCGTAGAGATAGCGCGTGGCAAAACACTACTCATCAGGCTGCTGAGCATAGGCCCTGTCGATGATAAAGGCAACCGCACCGTATTCTTTAAGCTGAACGGCCAGACACGCAATGTGGAAGTACGCGATACATCGGTAAAAACTGAGCGCAAAGAAAATAAGAAAGCTAATAAAGACAAGGAGCGGGAGATAGGCGCGCCATTGCAGGGCATGCTCTCCAAACTGCTGGTGAAGAAAGGCGATGCGGTGAAGAAGAACCAGCAGCTCTTCATCATCGAAGCCATGAAGATGGAACCATCATCACCGCGCCATTTGATGGCACTGTGAGCAATATAGAGCTGGCCGATGGCACATTAGTGAATACCAACGACCTTGTAGTAGAACTAAACTAACCATATGAAAAAAACAGGACTGATCATATTCCTTTTCTGCATGGGCCTGGGCATAGCCCATGTAATGGCGCAGGACAAAAAGAAAAAGAAAACAGCCACACCTGTGCCTGCAACTACCGTTGCTGACGATAACGATCAGCCTGTGGCGCACAGCAGCGGAAAGGATACGGTGCGTTACTTCCTGCTGCCGGAGTTCTACTCGCCATGGCCTATAGACAACAACGATACTATACTGAAGTATGAGTGCTACGACATCAATCACCACCCGATAGATATGGATACGCTTACCAATACCTCGGCGATACATTCCATATCGTTGATAAAAACACACTACGATTACCTGCATACCCATATAGACGCAGAAGGCACACCGCGCCCACGGTCTATAACCACCATACCCTATAAGTATGAAAGAACAAGCCCCGACTCATGGACAGCACTTGATGTGGTGAACAACTACCGCTCGGAGCTGGATGAGGACAAACATACCATTGTAAGGCAAGACACCACCGTTGTGACCAATGCAGCAAACGGCCGTAAGCATCTTACAGTACGCAAGTACTACAAAATAATTCAGATAGAAGGCGATGCAAAAGTAAGCGCAGAACGAGGCGAAGGCGGCAACGAACAAAGTAATACTGTGACCACATATGTATTCACAGTACCTGAGTTTTACTTTCACAGGCCGCAGCAGGTGAAGGACACCACCTACGAGTTCTTCTGCTACGACAGCAGGGATAGCGTAATGAACCACATCTCCGACTATGATTCAGTTCATTATTACTCCCTCTACAAAAGCTATATAGATTCAACCCATCACTACAAAGACGATAATGGCAACAAGAAGCCACTGCCTGTATCTGCTATCGTAAAAAGATTTGACCGCATAGGCAAAGACAAGTGGATGTGTGTGCAGTACCCGCACAACAAATATACCGAGCTGAAAGATTTTAAGAATGTGATCGTAAGCTCCGACAGCGACATCGTAGTAGATCCTGTATCAGGCAATGAGGAACTGCTGATATACAACCATTATAAGGTGGTGAAGTAGATCATTCTATTTGCGTTCCCATTCCTCCGTAGCCTTCGCAATAGCTGCGGCGTTACCTGTAAAGTCAGCCAACCTGCTCATCACACGCTCTACCAACGCATCGGGGCAGGAAGCGCCCGAGGTGATCATCACCCGCATGGGCCTGTGCAAGGGCATATAGCCATTGGTAGTTATCTCCGTATGCGTGTGCAGATCGAAATGTCGTATCTCCTCTTTCGATACCAGGCAATGCTCATCGCTGATGTAATACGTGGGCAATTTCAATTCGCACAGCTCGGCGAGGTGCGATGTGTTGGAGCTGTTGTAACCGCCTATCACCAGCGCCATATCAGCATCCTGCTCCAGCATACCTTGTACAGCGCTCTGGTTGTCGTTGGTGGCATAGCAGAGGGTATCCCGTGTCTCCGCGAAGCGTTCTGTGCTTCTATGGGCAGGTGTGCGGTAGTGCATTAATATTTCCTGTTTCAGGTAGTCGGCTATGGCTTGTGTTTCGCTCGCCAGCATGGTGGTCTGGTTCACCACGCCTATACGTTGCAGGTCTTTGACCACATCAAAGCCCTCAGAGAACTGTCCCTTAAAATCTTCGTAAAATTGCCCTGACGGTAATTCTTCGGTTATGTATTGCGCCAGTAATTCTGTCTGTGCCATATCCTTCACCACTACTGTAGGCGTGTGCGCCTTGCTGTGGGAGAAGGTGGCCCGTGTTTCTTCATGCCCCGGCTTGCCATGCACTACTACGGTGTAGCCATCATCACCTATCTTCTCGGCACGGTTCCATACTTTCTCTACAAAGGGGCAGGTAGTTTCGTAGTGGGTGGGGTCTATACCTTTATCCCGAAGCACCTTTGCCAACTCCAGCGTAGTACCAAAGGCGGGTATGATCACCACATCATCAGGCCGTAGCTCGTTGATATCCATTAGCATATTTCCCTTGGTGTCCATGATGAATTGTACACCCAGCGCCTGCAGGTCGGCATTCACGCCGGGGTTGTGTATCATTTCACTCAGCAGGTATATGCGCTTGCCTTTATTCTCCTCCACAGCCCTAAAGGCTATCTCTATGGCGTTTTCCACGCCATAACAAAAGCCGAAATGGCGCGCGAGGATGATGTGGAGCGATCCCAACTGCAAAATAGTAGGCTCGTGGTCCTTCTTCATTTTATCGCCTGCCTTGCGTTGTTGCTTGATGGCCGTTACTAAAGGGCTACGGTAATGCACCGGTACATTAAAAGACTTCATGGAACTGCAAAATTACGGATTTTCGCTTACCTCACGATCTTATACCTCTTCAACCGCCAAAACCTGTTGATGGCGTGCATGGGGTGGTCGAGGCTCATTTGGACAATGCCGAGTGTATCATTTATATAAAAGCTGTCGTCAAAGGTAGTACCCGGTGTACCGGTAGTGGTATCCGCGGCATATTGCCTGATGACTACCACAGCCGACACAGGTATATGGCTAATGGTGTCTACATTGTATATAGCCACTACGCTTGCCGTATCAGAAGTGCTGGCAATAGGCCCCAGCGGCACAGGATAGGTGAACAATGGATTGTAGGATACATCAGTCTTCCAGCCTATCGGCTCTGCATTATAATAATAGTCGAGCGATATATTGTAACCTTCAAAATCCCAAACCCAAAGAGCGCTGTCGGCCGGGTTGGTGCCATCCATATTATGCTCGGCTACATACACCTTATGATAGTCATATATCTGTTTAGATGCCCCTACCTGTATGTAACTGTTAGCCCGTACAAAGAAGCTGTCGGTACGGCCACTTATGGTGTCGGTATATATCCAGTAGCTACCGGGCTTGTAGCTGTATAAGCCGGTGAAACTGGTATCGTCATCCAACTCCACTATAGACTTATGCTGCAACTTGCTGCAATTGCTGAACAGCGCAACCAAGGCAACAACAATAATGACCGGCAAGCCTTTTTTCATCCTGCAATATTATCTAATAACAAGCACTTAACGAAATTAATTACAAATCTAAATAATACAACCCCACAAAATGTTTGCGAGGTTGCATATTATTCTATCCTTTATCCTACTATTTCTTTGCCAGTGCCAGTTGCAGCACATCATCAGCGCTTTCCACATAATGAAAACGAAGGCCCTTCACGTATTCTTTATTGATCTCTTCTACGTCTTTTTCATTCTGCTTCGACAGTATGATATCCTTGATGCCTGCGCGCTTGGCGGCCAGCATTTTTTCTTTAATACCACCTACTGCCAGCACCAGCCCTCGCAGCGTCACTTCGCCGGTCATCGCCATGTAGGGCTTTACCTTGCGGCCGGTGAATGCCGATGCCAGTGAGGTGAGCATAGTAATGCCCGCGCTCGGGCCGTCCTTAGGCACAGCACCTTCCGGCACATGTATGTGTATGTTTACTTCGTCAAATTTATCAGGCGATATGTTATACTCCTCGCTGTGCGCCCTCAGGTAAGACAGCGCCGTGCTGGCGCTCTCCTTCATCACATTGCCCAGGTTGCCGGTAAGTGTTATATTGCCTTTACCTTTAGACAAAGATGCTTCTATGAACAGTATATCACCACCTGCCGATGTCCAGGCCAGGCCCACGACCACGCCGGGCGGATGGCCCTTCGTATAAATATCATTACTGAATTTAGGCTTGCCCAGCGCTTCTTCTACCCGGGCAGGTGTTACTTGGGCAGCCACCTTTTCTTCCATCGCCACATGCTTGGCTACAGAGCGCATCATGGCAGCCAGCAGGCGATCCAGTTCGCGCACACCGCTTTCGCGGGTGTACTCCTGCACCATTTTCAGTATCACCTTATCCGGGAAGCGTAGTGGCACCTTATCCAGGCCGTGCATTTCCTTTTGCTTAGGCACCAGGTGGCGCTTGGCAATCTCTATCTTTTCCTCGGGCGAATAGCCTGAAAGCTGTATGATCTCCAGCCTGTCGCGCAGCGCCGGCTGTATATCGCTCAGGCTGTTGGCTGTGGCTATGAACAGTACCTTGGAGAGGTCAAATTCCAACTCCAGGTAGTTGTCGTAAAATGAGTTGTTTTGCTCAGGGTCCAGTATCTCCAGCAGGGCAGAACTTGGGTCGCCCCTGAAGTCTTTACCCATCTTATCTATCTCATCGAGTATAAACACAGGATTGGCCGATTTGATCTTACGCAGTTGCTGTATCACACGGCCAGGCATAGCGCCTATGTAGGTCTTGCGGTGCCCGCGCAGCTCGCTCTCGTCGTGCAGGCCACCAAGGCTCAGGCGCACATATTTGCGGTTGATGGCATTGGCTATGCTGCGCCCCAGCGATGTTTTACCAATACCCGGAGGGCCTACAAAGCACAGTATAGGCGACTTCATATCCCCCTTCAGTTTCAGCACGGCCAGGTATTCAAGTATGCGGTCCTTTATCTTGCCCATACCATAATGGTCATCATCCAGCACTTTTTGCGCGTGTTTCAGATCATAGCTGTCTGCTGTATAGGTGCCCCAGGGCAGGTCCAGCATCAGGTCCAGGTGGTTGTATATCACCGAGTAATCCGGCGTGCTGGGGTGCATACGCTCCAGCTTTTCTATGTTCTTCTTAAACAGTTCTTTGGCAGCCTCGGTCCACTTCATTTCCTCGGCCCGCTTCTGCAGGTCTTTGATCTCACGGTCGTTTGGGTCTCCGCCCAGCTCATCGCGTATCGACTTCATCTGCTGCTGCAAAAAATATTCCCGCTGCTGGCGGTCTATATCCGCACGGGTCTTGCTGGTGATCTCGTTCTTTAGTTCGGCCAGTTGTAGCTCCGTTTGCAGCAGGTTCATCAGCTTCTCTGCCCTCGTCTTTATATCGTTCTCCTCCAGCATGGCCTGCTTATCCTGCAACTTGGCCGATATATTGGAAGCCACAAAGTGCATCAGGAAAGACTGTTGCTCTATATTGCGCAATACAATGCTCGCCTCATTAGGCATATTCAGCGATAGCTGCGCTATACGTTCCGAATGTTCTTTGATAGAGGAGATCAGCGCATCAAATGAGGCATCCTTTTGCGGGTACACATCCTCCAGGTATTGCACCTGCGCCATAAAGAAAGGGTCTACCTGCGTATACGCCTCTATCTTAAAGCGCATGCGCCCCATAATGAAGATAGTGATATTGCCATCCGGCATCTTTATCTGCTTCACTACTTTGGCCAGTGTGCCTACGTTGTATATATCATCAGGCATTGGGTCTTCATTGCTGCTGTCCTTCTGGGCTATCACGCCTATCCACTTGCCGGTGCGCTGTGCCTCAGCTATCGCCTTTACCGATTTATCGCGGGCCACCGTTATGGGCAGCACCACATTGGGGAACAGAACAGTATTGCGCAAGGCTATAATAGGTAGCTCCAGGGGCAGTGAGCCTTTCTCCTGGTCGTCCATTTCATCTTCTCCGAGAGGCACTATGGGCATGAACTCCATCTCCTGTTCATTCTGACCCATGAACATATCTAACATTGATCTTATTTCAGACATTGTGGCAAAGTTACCCCGTATTGATAACATATAAAAGGGGTAATATTAATAGGCAATCCTTATGCCAAGAACAAAAAACGGTAATTATTTCAGGTATCACCCGCCATAGTCTAAACGAAGGCGGGCATCACCCGCCATAGTCGCGATGACAATCGGGGGCGAAGGTAGGCTTTGAATATCACCCAAGATGTTTTTATATTACTGCTGCTACCTATCAAGGCATAGTTTCCTATCTTTACAAAAATTTGCACATGAACAATAAACACTTACCCATTTTTTTATTATTCCCCCTGTTTTCCGCATTCTCTGTTTCGGCAAAAATGCCAACCGCGGACACTGCCGGTATGCGAAAAGCGGCACCACCGTTGCAGCGATTTTATATAGGCGGAATAATGGACGGCGCTATATTTTCTACGGCCAGCGGCACATCACCCGACAACACCAAAATAAGTACTGTGCGCTTCACTTATGGCTTCAATATAGGTGCAACATTCAACTGGAACCTCGGCAGGCATTTTGGCGTATACACCGGCCTCGACCTGAAGAACATCGGTTTCATAGAAAAAGAGAGTGATGTCACCACCAAGCGCCGCACCTACAACCTGGGCGTACCGGTGGGCATCAAGATCGGCAACATGTCGCCCAAGAGAATGTATGTATTCTTTGGTGGCGGCGCGGATGCCCCTATCAACTACAAAGAAAAAACCTTTACAGTAAGGAACGAAAAAACAAAGTACAACGAGTGGTTCAGCAAAGCTACACCCGCTATTATGCCCTATGTTTTTGCGGGCATCGGCTTACCCCATGGCATGACGCTTAAAGCACAATATTACCCCAATAACTACCTGAACCCCGACTACGTATACAAAGGAGCAAAAGTAAATACCGGGTACGATGTACAGCTCATGTTATTCAGCCTCGGTTTTTATATCAATTACAGCAAGCATCACGACATGGTTAAGAAGCATGTTACTGATATGAACACGATGTAATTCCAAAAATTTACCAACGTTAAACTTTCGAAAAGCCCAATTACCCCGGCCTTCAGGCCGGGGTTTATAACTAAATATGGATGGCTTTAGCCGAAATATCCGCGGAAATAGTCAAGACAAGTAGCGAACAATAACCACACTTAATTGCACGAAAAAAAAACAATGTACGAGCTGGGCCGCAAAAGCCCGGACGAAATGAAAGCAGCCGACAAGCACCGCATCATAGTAATACTTGATGATGTGCGCAGTATGCACAATGTGGGTTCCACATTCCGCACCTGCGATGCCTTTGCCATAGAGGCCATATATCTATGCGGCTACACACCTACCCCGCCCCACCGCGACATACACAAGACCGCACTCGGAGCCACCGAAACAGTAGCCTGGAAACACTTTGCCACAACCCCCGAAGCCGTCCAACACGCGCGTGAAAACGGCTACAAAATAATGGCCGTGGAGCAGGCGCAAAACAGCATTCCATTGCCAATGCTGCAATGGCACGATGAACCTGTAGCACTCGTATTCGGCAACGAAGTAACCGGGGTGAATGACGAAGTATTAGCAACATCCGATGGCTGCATAGAGATACCCCAATGGGGTACAAAGCATTCGCTTAACATATCAGTAAGCGTTGGCGTAGTGCTTTGGGAAATGGTCAGAAAATGACGCGGGCTAAGCTTTGGAGGCTTACACAAACATCATACTCGGAAACTCCATCTTAAAACTACTGCCCTTATCTATTTCGCTCTCCGCATATATCTTCCCTCCATTTTTCTGCACCAGTTCTTTACACAACACTAGCCCCAGTCCACTACCCCGCTCACCATTCGTACCTGATGAAGAATAAACATCCTCAAGTTCAAACAGATGGCTTACCCTGCCCGCGTCCATACCTATGCCATTGTCCTGCACCACTATCGCCAGGCCAGATGGGCGTTCACTGGTAAATATTTTGATTTCCCCGCCTTCTCTGGTAAACTTCACCGCATTAAAGATCAGGTTCCTGATCACCACATCTATTTCATTCTTCACGCCGTGCATTTTCATCTGCCTTGGGATCAGGTTGACCACAGTTAGTTTTTTAAGTGAGTAGTAGCCCTGCAACATGCTCATGTTCTGCTCTGCCAGTTCATACAAATTAAATACAGCAAGTTTCTTCGAGCTGGTTTGATTTTCCGACAATGTCCATTGCAGCAGGTTGCCCAGCAACTGGCCTACAGCGGTCAGTTGCTGTAGCATTGTATGCTTTAGAGAAACATAAACCTCCCGGTCAAAATATTCATCGTCCTGTATATCCAGGTAAAACAGGATAGAAGAAACCGGTCCTCTTACGTCATGGGCTATAATAGAAATAAGCTTGTTCTTGAATTGAAGCGTACTTTTAAGTTGTTCTATTTCTCTATCCGCTTTCTTCTGCAAAGTCTGGCCGTCTGCCAATTTTTTATTGAGCTTGTTGTTCTTCATATAGAAGACTGCACATAGCAGCAACAATATAGACAGTAATACTAACGCATATTCAGATTGCTCGGCAGGGGTAAAGTTCTTAAACACACTGGTATCAGTATCCGATCCGGGTATCACCGCCGGCGCATCCGTTACATTGCTGAATAAATGTATCGGGTATAAACAAAATCCTGACAGGCACAGAGCCCGGATCGCATAACGCATATTTCTTGAAATAACTTTTTGGCTATGTTGGTTATCGGGATATTCGTGCAGTCATTGCTTCGGCTACTTTTTCAGACAATATCTCCTCTAACGCAAGGATATTGGAGGGAACTGTGAATTTCGATAGTATCTCCCAATGGC